>ERZ842401.155-NODE-155-length-89943-cov-17.036824_pt1 | contig 89943 bp, 78 predicted proteins | sample MGYA00521270_ERZ842401 | MGnify/ENA primary metagenome ERZ842401 (study PRJEB31892, sample SAMEA3878208) | bioreactor metagenome | biome: Moose rumen | place: Sweden | collected 2011-10 | study: EMG produced TPA metagenomics assembly of the PRJEB12797 data set... | reverse complement strand
CGAAGTCCGAAGTCCGAAGTCCGAAGTCCGAAGTCCGAAGTAATTATGGGAGCGGATGCCGTCGTGTCAAGTGGTTTTGAGAAAAAATGTGGGCTTTTTCTGCTGGTTGCGCTCTGCATACAAAGAGTGTAGCAGACTTTGCGGGTTTTGTGGTATTTTTCGTTTTCTATTTTCAAAAAAATCGCGCAAAATCAAAAAAATTATAGTAGAATAAAGTCATGCGAAAAATTACGGTTATCACTGGCGCGAACAGCGGATTGGGGTTTGAGTTTGCAAGGCAACTTTTTTTGAGCGACTGCGAAAACTCGGAAAAGGAATTGTGGCTCATCGCTCGAAATTATGAAAAACTTGAAGACGCGGCAAAGAAAATCCGAGCGGAAGCGGGCGAAACCGCAAAAGCGGAGATAAAACTCATTTCGATGAACGTATCTGGAAAAGAGGGCGTGGAAACGTTTCGGGATTTTGTAAATCGAGAGCGAGCCGCGCGGGAATACGAAATCGAACTTTTGGTGAACAACGCGGGTTTTGGAACTTACGGTCCATTTTCCCAAACGCCGCTCGAAAAAGAAATCGACATGATTGAACTCAACTGCACCGCGCTCACGGGAATTTGTGGCGTGTGCCTCCCGTTTTTGGGAAACGAAAGCCGAATTATCAACGTGTCAAGCCTTGCCGCGTTTTTGCCACTCGGCAATTTTGCCGTTTATGCGGCAACAAAATCGTATGTGCTTTCGTTTTCAATCGCGCTTGCCGCAGAACTCAAAGACAAAGGAATCAAAGTTACCGCGCTTTGCCCCGGCTCCGTGAGCACCAATTTTGCCGCCGTTGCCTCAAACGGAGCGCGAGAAGAAGTCCTCCACGGAAAAAGTCCCGAAAAAGTCGTTTCTCATTGCCTTGCACTCTCTCAAAAAGGAAAATGCACAGCAATTTGGGCAACAAGATGGAAACTCACCGCATTTATGAGTCGATTTATTGGACGCTACGCAGGTGCGAGATTTACGTATAAATTTCAAAAACGCCCGTATAAAAAAGACTAGTTTTTTGAATATATCAAAAAAAAGGGGCATCGCTGCCCCTTTAGTTTTTACTCGCCAAGAAAATACGTTACAACGAATTCGCGTATTGCGTTATCGATTGCTTCTGGAAAAAGCGCGACAAGTTCGTCTTTGGAGTATTTTCGCCCTCGGATTTGAAGCGGTTCTGTGTACGTCGTTATCGTTTTGTTCAAAACCTCTTTTCCGCGTTCATTCAAAACTTTGACTTTCATGTTCACAACTCCCGAAACATCGCCGTTCCAGCGATTTCCCTTGTTCAATTTTTTCTGGAAGTCAAAATGAAGAAGCACGAGGCTTTTTGCGTTTATTTTGTCCATGAGCATACGCGCCTTTTTTCCGCCAATCGTCGTCAAATCTTTGTAGTCGCTTGCAGAAACCGTGGCAGAAAGCAAATTGTAGTAACTTTGCCCCAAATCGATATACGCATCGCTTTTTACAACGTCGTCTTTGTCCAAAACTTCCGCTCCTCCAACGTCCGAAACGAGTTGCCTAAAACTCGCCTCAGCGTAATCCACGCGGTCAAGCCCCGTAAGGAGTTCTGGATTTTTCCCGTCAATTAACTTGTTGACCATGTTGCTCAAAAGTCCGTTTCCGTCGTCATCGTCGTCATTAGACGAAATCGACGAATTTTGCCACGGAAGAGCCGTATTTCCAATAACGCTTATCAACGCAACAGGCTCATGCTCTGAAATCGTGATTACTTTTGCCGCGCAAGAAGAAAACGCAAAAATAGCAACTGCAAAAAAAGCAATTACAAACGATTTTTTCATAATTTTTTTCATACATTACCCCTTTTTTCAAATCGAAATCATTAAACCAGTTAGGAACATCTCGATTCCTCACGAGTCAATTTTATCGAACGAAATCGCTTACGTCCATAAAATAAAGTCGTTCAAAAACGTCCGTCGATTCTTGAACGACTCCTTTCGTAAAATGAATGAAAAAATCATATTTTTACGCGCAAATTAAACGATACAACCCGACTCCTGTGCGAACGAGCGAAAAATTTTCTTCAAAGCGAATCGCATTTTTGAGCCGCGCAATATACGTATACGCGCAACAACTTTCAGTTTCATTTTTGAGCGAAAGGCTTTCAGAGATTTCAGAAATCGAAACGGAGCGATGTCGAAACGTGTAAAAAAGACCAAAAAGGTCGGAAAGCCGTGGCGTTAAAGAAAGATGCCGAGCGATTTTTGCACTTTCGCGGGCATTTTCAGCATTGTGTTTCGTTTTTGATTTTTCTTCCAAAACGCGCGCCGATTTTGACAGTTTTTCAAGAAAAGAGTGCGCATTTTTTTTGTTTTTTCCCAAAAAATCCACGCTCTTTTTCCAGGATTCAAAACGCCCCTCTGGAAAATCAAACGGTTCGTTGTAAAACACAAAAGGGATTTGGACTTTTTCAAATAAAGAGAAAATCGCCTCTTCTCGATTTTTTTTCAAAAGTCCAAAATCCAGCACGATTATGTCAGCGCGAATTCGCTCCTCAAAAAGCGCGTTTTCGTCAAAAAAAGACACGCGGTCGCCTTCTACGCACGACTCAAACGCAAGAAATCGCAGTTCCTCGTAAGTGTTTCCGCAAAAAATAATATCCATAATAAACTCTCCTCCGTAAAAATTAGAGGAAAATGCGCAAAAACAACTATAAAAGCATAGATTATTGCGACCACTTTTTGAATTATTCAGACAAGTTTGAGTATCTTTCCAAAAAACTCCAAAGAAATGCGATTTTTTTTTACAGATTTTTTAATTCAACGTTGGCGATGTTCCATTTTTCTTCGTTTTTTTGAGCAAAAGCCACCGCGTATTTTCCTTCAAGGAGGCTTCCTGGATTTACAACGGTTGCAGAGCCGATGACGCTCACGCCCGCCGATTCGTGGATATGCCCCGTAACCACAAGGAGCGGCTGAACGTCCTCGATAAATGCGCGGATTTTTTCGCTTCCAACGTGAACGTCGCCGGGGATTTTGTCGCAATTCGTATTTTTGGGCGGATTATGCACGATTAAAACGAGCGGAACGCCGTCTTCTCCGCCGATTTCTGGCGTTTTTGAAACCAAAAGGTCAGAAACGATTTCGTCTTCATCGCGCTCAAACGGCGTATCGAGCGAGAATTTTGTGCCACCACCTGCGCCACAAAACGCAAAACCATCGCGGAACGTCAAAGAGCGTTCAACGCAGATGCCTGCGTTTTCAAGAAACGTCAAAACAGTTTCTTCGTCGCAATTTCCGCGAACGGCAAAAACCGCGTCGCTCAAGCCCACCAGAGCGTCAAGAACGCCAAAAGCCGTTTGCCCCTCTCCAAATTTCGCCGAATCGCCGCCAAAAAGCACAAAATCGGCTTTTTTTGCTTCCTCGGAAAGTTTTTTTACGTTTTCCGCCGAACCGTGCGCGTCTGAAATTATCAAAAAAGTCACTTTGTCTTTCATTTTTTTTTCCTTATTTGGATTTTGATTTTACATTTCCGCCATCGTTTTTTTCAGAATTTCCATTTGTTCTTTTGTGCCAACGGAAATTCTTATAAAATCTTCGATTCCCGCAGAATCAAAATGACGCACGAGAATTCCATCAGCCTTGATTTTTTTGTACGCCTCAAGCCCAGAAAGATGCTCTTTTTTTGCAAAAATAAAATTCGTTCGGCTGTCCAAAACGCTCCAACCTTTTGATTTTAGAAAATCAGAAAAATCGTCGCGGACGCGGCAAATTTCCTTTGCAATTCCAACGTAATACGCGCAATCTGAGCAAGCGGCAATTCCAGAAACGGACGCAAGAAAATCGACTGGAAAATGATTGAACGAATTTTTTGCCGTTTTGACCGCTTCAATGAGTTCTTTTGACGCAACCACAAATCCTAAACGGATTCCAGCCCCGCACAACGATTTTGAAAACGTCCGCACAACGGCAAGATTTGGAAACTCCGAAAGAAGCGAAAGCGCGCTTTCTCCGCCAAAATCACAATACGCTTCGTCAACAACGAACGGCTTGTCGCCAGGAACGCGAGAAATCCACTCACGAAGTGTTTGGCGAGAAACGGTCAAAGCCGTGGGCGCATTTGGGTTTGCAATAATCGTCGCGGAATGATTTTTGTTTGCCTCAAAAATCATTGATTCCACGTCTAAAGACCAGTCGTTTTTGAGCGGAATTTTTTTGAGCGGAATTCCGTAATAGCCTGAATAAACAGGATAAAAACTATACGAATATTCAGGAGAAATTAACGGTCGGTCGTCGTCAAAAAAAGCATAAAAAACGTGACTCAAAACTTCGTCGCTGCCGTTTCCAACGTGAATCATATCAGGCGTAATTTCAAACGGAAGCGCGTCTTTTTTTTCTGGAAAAACGAGAGTTCCATTCACAGTTGCTCGGCACAAAACGCCACCCGTAGCATTCAAAAGAGAAGCAATCGCGTTTCGTAATTCCGAAGAATCGGGGTCTGTGTAGCGAGAAAGACGCGGAAATTCTTCTTGAACGGCTTTCAAAAGCGCGTCTTTTACTTTTGGTGACGGCGGAAATGGATTTTCGTTCGCGTTTAATTTGATGTACTCCCTGTCCGAAGGCTGTTCGCCTGGAACGTAGGGACAAAGATTTTTCATTCGATTTGCAAGCATACAAAAACTCTATCATTTTTTGATTTTTTTTTCGACTAAAAGAATTTTTTTTGAAACAATCGCGTAAGAAATTAAAAGCGCAGCCCCCGTAACAAGCCAAGAAATCGGATACACGTTCATCAACAATTCCCAAGAATGAAATCGCGGAAACACCGACGAAACCCAAACGAGTCTTAAAACGCACGACCCCAAAAGCACGAGAACGCTTGGAAGCATTGAATAACCGAGCGCACGAAGGCAGCCTGCGGGAATTTCGTAGAGCGCGGGCATACATTCAAACGCTTCAACGTGGAGCGTTCGCCTTAGCGCAAAATCGAGTGCTTCTGGACTTTTTGAAAAAACGGACATAAAAAACGAGCGAAAAACCGTAAAAATCAAACTTTCAAACGCAGCAACAGAAAGAGAACCAAAAAGGCACAGCCAAAAAACTCTGCGGCATCGAACAAAATCGTGCGCTCCGTAATTTTGACTCGTAAACGTTACCGCCGTTTGACTAAACGCGGCAATCACAAAATAGGTAAAATATTCGTAATTCAAAGCCGCCGCGCTTCCTGCCATCGCTTCGTTTCCAAACGAGTTTATCGCGGATTGAATGCTCAAATTTGAAAAAGAAAAAACCATTCCTTGAACGCCCGCTGGCACTCCAACTCGAATCATCCAAAGAAGATATTTTTTTTGAATTGGAAGCGGAAATCTGATGATTTTCCGAAAATCGAGGCGAAATTCGCCCTCCTCGGTGCAAAGAAAATGCGCTATCAAAATCGCGCTCACCGCAGAAGAAACGAGCGTTGCCAGTGCAACTCCGTGAACGCCCATTCCAAACGCAAGCACGAGAATGACGTTCAATGTGGCATTTACGACTCCCGAAATTATCAAGCAAATGAGCGGACGCGCGCTGTCGCCTTTTGCCCGAAGAATCGCAGAGCCAAAATTGTAGAACGTTATAAATGGCATTCCGCAAAAATAAATTTTTAGATAATCGGTTGCAAGCGGAAGCACGGTTTCGGGCGTGGAAATTGCGCACAAAATCGGACGCGCAAACAAAAATCCAATGAAAACCAACAAAAGCCCGCTGATAAACGAAAGCGAAACACACGTTTTTATTGCATCTGGGATTTCTTCGGTTTTTCGCTGCCCGATGAGGTTTGCAACAACAACGTTTGCGCCAACGGAAAGTCCCACAAACAGATTCACCAAAATATTTATGACAGGTCCATTATTTCCAACGGCGGCAAGCGCGTCAGAACCAACAAAACGCCCCACGACCATTAAGTCAACGGAATTGAAAAGTTGTTGCAAAACGCTTGAAGCCGCAAGTGGCAATGCAAAAAGAAGGATTTTCACGAACAGTGGTCCATGAATCATGTCTACATTTGTTTTCATTCTGACGATTTTAGCATTTTGCAAAAAAAACCGCTATTTTTCCCACAAAATCAAACTAAAATCGACAGCGTTTTTGTTGCCAGCGTTTTTTCTTCCAAAATCGAGTTTTGTCTGATAAAATCGATTTTATGGCAACCACAACAAATATTCTTTCGCTCCTCAAATTTTTTTCGTCAAAGCAAAAAAGTGGCGTAGTCGAACTTTCTGAGTTTATCACGTATCTTAGAAAATACGCCGAGCACCACATCGTTGAGCAGCCGTCTTTGCAAGTGTATATCGAAGACGCAAACGGCGCACTCCAACCAGAAATCGAAAAACTCGCGGAGCAAAAACTCATCACCGTGTCTGAAACAAACATGGGAAAAATTGTTATAACGGTGATTCCGTATTACATCGATGCTTTTGCGGAACGGTATCGCGACATAAAGAAAAATCCCGCGCTTCCGTTTCCGACCGTGGCTGACCTTCCAAAACTCGCACCAAAGACGATTATCAAAAACGAAAACGCGCTCGATTTAATCCACCGTTTTCTTGAAAAGCAAGATTTGAACGAAAAAACGCTTCACGGCGTGCTTCTTCCAAACGACGAGCCTGTGATAATTTTGCCGTCAAACGTGCCAGTTCGCGATTTAATCGAAAGCAGCCTTGAAAAAGTGCAATATATGCTCAGAAAAGAAAGTTTCCACGATTATTTTCTCAAAAAACTCACGGGAACAAATCCTGGAAAAGAGTTGACGGCAAAAAATTTCTTTAATTCGTTTGTTGACCGACCCGACCACGGCATGGAAATTCTTGCGCAAACGAGCGAGGATTTTTACTATTGGCATCAACTTTGTTATTTTATCAAGCAAGATTACAAAAAAGTCAAAGATTACACGCAAGAAGACATTTCCACGATTCAAGCGATTATCATCACGGAAATTGCCGCGAATTATTTTAAGACGCAAGCGATGGACGACTCGCGTCGAGAAAACGCTTTCAAAATGCTCGACCAATTTTTGAATCATCCGCCATACTATTTTTCTTACGAGGCAATCACAGAAATTAAGGACGCAAAAGGCTCGCGTCTTTTGGGGCAATACACGGAAGCGGAATTAAAAGAATGGCTGCACGAAAAAAGCACAAACGGAGCCGAGCGTGAACTTCCCGATTTGCTCGTCTTCAAAATCGAAAGCGGAGAGCGATATTTCATCTACAAAAATCACGTTCTTCAACTCGTGATTAGACTTTGCACTGACGCGCGGCAAAGCGTTCGCGATGGAATTGCAAAACATTGGTTCAAAGTGCTTCAAGATTTTGAAAAATTGCCAGAAATGACAGACCAAGCGAAATTCGAGGAGCGACTCAAAAGCGAACTTCGCGAGCAATCGCCTGTTTTGTACGCGCTTCTCACCGCATCGTTTTTGCCGCTTTTGACCTACGAAAAATTCGGAGATGACGACGGCGGAACGGTAACGCTTTTTGTAAACGGCGAGTTGATTCCGTACTCCGAACTGCTTTTGATGAATCGCGCGGAACTGCTTTCTGACGCAAAAATCAAACTTCCGTTTTGGTACACGATTCCGATTTTTTCGTGGATTGCAAAACTCATTTTTCAACCGCCAAAGTCAAAGCGCGGAAAAAAGCCAAAATCGACCGCCGACGAATATCGAGAAAAAGAAGCAAAAAAAGCCGCCGAAGACGAAAAAATCGCTTCAATGGCGGGCAAACACTCAAACGTGGGAAAGAAAACGTCGCTTCGCGAAGCGGCAAGAAATGCGGAAAAAAAGTTCGTTCCCGCCACGTCTACGCTCGACCAAGAACTCGAAAGTTACGAGCGAATGTGGAACAATTTAATCGAAAAACAGCACCACGAAAACCTTACAGCAGATGTGAATGCTCTTATCAGAGATTATATGAGAGGGCAATTTAGAAATTTGAGTCCGTCAGGTTTAACGCCCGACAGAATCAACAGCATGGCTTCCACAATCGCAAAACTCCCCGGAATGATGAAAATCAAGGCGCACGCGGAGTTGCAACATTATATTCAACTATACATTCTAAAACTCGTAAAAAACCTGCCAAACGCACGTTGATTTTTTGCAAGGGCGAAAACCGCCCTTGTTTTTTTGCCCTCATTTTGGAAAAATAACAGAAAATTATCCTTTAGAAATCGCAAAATCCGCTCGTTTTCTGGAAATTAAAAGGCAAGAGCGGCTCAAAGCCGTAGATTTTTAGGAGGTTGCCATTATGAGCACTTTGAATCAGGTCATTATCGAGGGGAATGTTGTGCGAGATGCCACAGTCAGGGAAAAGCCATGGGGAACGCGATTTTGCGTAGTTCCGCTTGCCGTAAATCGCTACTACAAGGACAGACAGGGGAATTTTTCCGAAGAAACGGGCTTTTACGACGTTCATTTTTTTGGCGAAAAAATGCTTCCAGAACTCGTGAAAAATGGGAGAAAGGGAATGCCCGTTCGTGTGATTGGCAGGCTCAAGCAGGAGCGTTGGAAAAACGAGGACGGAAAGCAAGTCAGTAAAATCTTTGTTGTTGCCCAGCACGTCGATTTTTTGAAAAAAGCAAAGACCGAAAAAGTGGACGAAGCAATCGAAAGCGAGGATAGAAAAAAAGCACTCCAATCTCTTTCTGAAGCGGCGGCAGGACTAAGAAGCGAACTTGACGACACCAACGGCTCGTTTGACGCGGAGGACTGCGAGGACACGGTTTTTTAAAAAGAAGCGAAAAAAAACGCAAGGGGAAAATGTCTCCTTGCGTTTTTTTAAGGCGTTTTTTGTTTCACCTTTCGATTATTGATATTTTCAAAATGGCGAAATTTTGTGGTTTCGAGAACCTCAACCACCGCATTTATTCGCTCAATCTACCGAAAGATTTGCTCATCTGCCACGTTATTTGCTTTTGCATCCATTTTTTCTGAAAGTGCGCGACGTGCCTTTTTTGCGTCCGCTTTGCGCATCTCGCGCTTCTTCGGCGAAGGCGTTCATTGCGCGGTAGCTTTCGATTTTTTCCACACTATAAAACCCATCTTTCCAGTTAAAACGCGATGCGCCTTCAATCGGAAGCGATTTTTGCATACTCGTCCACACCGTTTTGAGTTCTTGTCGCGTAACAGAAGTTCGGGAAAAATCAACAAGAACGCGGCAAAATCCCTCTTGTCGCACTTTTTCAACTCTATCTGCAATCGAAAATGGTTGCTCTGGAAGCACAAAAGAGCCGTCTTTTGCAGAATATGCCCGAAAAGCCGAGCCTTCTTTGTCAAAAAAATACGAAAAATCGTAATTTTCTGGCAGTCTAAATCGCATACGGAATAACGCAGGATACGAATAAACCGTAATCATTGCACGGGCGCGGACGGACGGCTCAAAAGTCGCCTTTATATTTTGAAACGAATTTTCGAGCGGCGTTATAAACGCTCCAACTCCTTGATTTTCAAGCCACGAAACTGCCCAGCGATTGAACGTGTAAAGATAGGGACCTGCAATCGCGTTTGCGCCGTTTTTGCGAAGAATTGAAAGATGAGCCGTGTTATTTGCAACAAACGTTGTAAAGCCGTCAGCAACAAAACGAGGAATTGCGTTTGCCAAGAACGATTCGCGTTCAGGCGTACAATACGGGTCGAGCGACAAAATGACAGATTTTTTTGACACGGGAAGAGGAGTTTTGTGAGAAAGCAGGTCTTTTTGCACGTCTTCGTTTAGTTCAAGAATGATTCTCACAGGATTTTTTGATTGCGCCAAAAACACGTCGGAAACAGAAGAAACCTGAATATACGTGCCTTCGGGGAAATAAGAAAGTTCATTTTTTGAAACGGGTGTAAGGTCAAGAACGGGAAGAATTTCCGCGCCTGGCTGCTTACGAAAGTGCGAAAGGTCTTGCGGAAGAACGCGCGGGTATCGCTTACTCATCGCTTTTGTCTGAAGCAGATACACTTCGTCGCCGCGCTTAAATCCTGTGGGAATGTCCACGAATTGTCGCCCGTTTTCGTCCATTTCCACGGTGCGAATTTTGTGGCTCACGCGCCCAGAATCGTCCGCGCGATGAAGTCGAATCGAGTCTCCCGTTTCTGGCTCATAATTTCCGCCAGAAAAACGCGCCATAACGATTTTCGATTCAGGATTTGATTCTTTTTCCCGCGCGACAGCCGCCTCGCTCGCGCTTTCAATTTGCTCGATTTTTCCAAGATAGATTCCAGTTCCGCCCGCTTGGTCTGGATTCAAAATTTTCTCGCCCGCGCCCTCGATTCCCGCTTGTTCGCTCGAAAAATCATACCAGTACCGAGTTTTTGAGCGCGCAAAATCCGTGGAAAGAAATCGTTTTGCCGTGGCGAGTGCGCCTTTTTTGTCGGTTTGATAATGGTCGAGAAGATAGCGATAGGCGGCAACGACTGCGCCGACGTACTCCGCGCTTTTCATGCGCCCCTCGATTTTGAACGATTCCACGCCTGCTTCCAAAAGAGAAGGGATTTTTTCGATTAATTGCAAATCGCACGGAGAGAAAAAATACCCCGCTCGGCTTCCTGCTGGCGTTTCGGCAGAATAAAAACGACGGCACGCCTGTGTACACATTCCGCGATTTGCGCTTTTTCCACCAAGGTAACTTGAAAAAAGGCACAATCCGCTTTCGCTCACGCACAACGCACCGTGTACAAAAACCTCGATTTCTACATTCGTTCCCGCTTTTATCGCGCGGATTTCTTCAAGCCCCAGTTCGCGAGCAACAACAACTCGCTTTATTCCCGAACGAGAAAGCAGATTTGCTCCCGCCGCGCTCTCAACGTTCATTTGAGTAGAAGCGTGCAGTTCAAGATTTGGAAAAAACTCCTGACACATTCGCACAACGCCAAAATCCTGCACGATGAGGGCATCTGGACCAACGCGCGAAAGATACGTCAAAAACCGAAAAAGCCGCTCCGTTTCACGCTCTTCGCTTACAGTGTTCACCGCAACGTAGATTTTTTTTCCAAGCCGATGAAGACTTTGCACCGCCGCTTCAAATTCGCGCCACGCAAAGTTTGACGAACGAAGTCGCGCATTGAAACTTTTAAGCCCCATGTACACAGCGTCCGCGCCCTCGCCGATTGCCGCATCCAACGCCTCGATATTGCCCGCAGGTGCCAATAATTCTGCCATTTTCCGCCTCCGCTAAAAAACGTTTTTGAATTATGGCACAACCGCGATTTTTTTTCGACGGGCATACACAAAAAAGCCGCACGGCAAGCGAGCGACTTTTTTGTTGTGGTATTGCCGGGATTATTTTGTAGAACTAAAAATTTGGATTAACTAATTTCCAATAGGTGTTGTTGAGTTTTTATATCCTGGCGTTGCACCAATATCTGGGTTTTTCTTCGTTTTAGAAGCAGTTACAATCCATTTTGATTTCTCATTTTGAATAATATCAGGAATTTTCGTTCCATCCGAATATTTTTCCGAAAGTTCTTGAATATCTTGCCTTGAAACCGAACGAAGATAAGAATTTGAAGCAGATACGTCAACGGCATTCTTTACATATTCTCCACCAACCCAAATACCAGATTTTGATGCTTTATTTGCAAAATCTTGATAAAAAGTATTTTTCCATTCAATTTTAGAACTATCAGCCATAAGTAAAGCGTCATAAATATAAGATTCTGAATTTCTAAGAAGAATGACATCAAATTGAGTAACAAGTTTATCTTCGCTACCATCAATCCACAAATCCCAAGCAGAATCATGACTATCAGGTGCGGTTGATTCTGTACAATCTCCGTTAATTTCATTGATTGAGCCATCTTCCAATGTCCTCAAATGAACAGTAATATAATCACCTGTTTTTACTTTAATATCTGGAAACTTATAAATTTGTTCTCCACTTGCTTTAGTCACTTTACTTGCACAAGCAAATTCTAAACCACAAAGATTTCCGCCTTTTAGAGCATAAAATTCGATAAATTCTGCCGCGGATTGTGTTTTCTTATACTCTGTCCGCACCTCGCTTAGAATAAGTCGCGCCATATTTTTATTGTACCCTGTAAAATCATAAGAGAAATCATAGGTCTTTTCGTCGCTATCTGTTGCGCTACCGCTAAGAACATACGTTTTGCCGACTTCGGTTTCGCTTTTTAAGACAATCTTTTTGACATTTTCGGTTTCAGCATCAACAATGTCTTCGATTTCCGTAATTGCTTCACTCGAATCTTTTTCTGAAACAGAAATCGAACCGTTCACGAGAGAAAACCCTTCAGCAATCTCAAGCCGAATTGTTTTTTCATCAATCGCAGAGCATTTTCCGTTTGAAACAGGATTCTCAGTTTCTTTGTTCGCGTTTTCACTGCTCGTCGATTCGCTTTCTGTGCTGTCGTCGTCAGAAAGTTTGCACGACAGGGGGAAAAGCGGCAAAATTGCCGCAAATGCGATAACCATTGCGCCGCTGATTACTTTGAGCGCAGACGAAATAATACTTTTCTTCATAAAATCCTCCGATTTTTTTGCCGCTCTTTGCGGCTTTTGACTATAAATTGCCTTGAGCCGCGCGGTTTTTGACAAAAACGGAGGAATAATTTTTTGTTATTTTGATTTTGTCGCTTCTGTGCTACGAATGACACCGCCGCCAACGATAACGCCGTCAACGTACAAAACAGCGGACTGCCCAGGAGCCACGGCTCGGCACGGCTCTGCAAACGTAATGCGCCATTCGCTTTCGCTCGCTTTTTCAACAAAACATTCCACGGGGCGGCTTGCAAGGCGGATTTTTACAAAAGCGTGAAAAGAAGCAGGCGGCACAACGTTTCCCGCCCAAACAAAGTCGTCGGCAACAAGAGAATCGCTCAAAAGTTCGTCCTCGCCAGAAAGCACCACAAAATTTCTTTCTGCGTCAATCGAATGGACGTACAGCGGTCGGGTTGAACTTACGCCCAGCCCCCTTCTCTGCCCCACCGTGTAATGCTCGATTCCGCGATGCTTTCCCAAAACGTGTCCGTCAAGGTCGATTATGTCGCCAGGAACGCTCGGTTTATCGGAAAAAAGGTGGTCAAAATATTCGCTCGGTATAAAATCTTGACTTTCTTCGCGCTCGGCGGCTTTTAATCCACGCGCACGTGCCATTTGAAAAACGTCGCTTTTTTTTGTAAGTCCAAGCGGAAATCGCACTTTTTCAAGAATATCGCTTGGAACGCGATGCAAAAAATACGCTTGGTCTTTTGTTGCGTCGAGTGCGCACGAAATCATCGCAGGACGAATCTCTGTTCCCCAAAGTCCCGTCTTTGGTCGCACAACGGAAGCGTAATGCCCCGTGCAAAAATAATCAAAATCAAGTCCGAGAGAGCGAACTCCGTCCAAAAGCGCACCGAATTTTATGGAAGCGTTACACCGAACGCATGGATTTGGAGTGCGACCCGCGCGATATTCTGCCTTAAAATATTCAAGAACTCGCTCGCGATACGCATCTTTTACATCGATAACGCGATAATCGATTCCATTTTCCGCGCAAAACGCACGACATTCTTCGATGTCTTCGATTTCATCAGGTCCGTAGCACGAACTTTTGAGAACTTTTCCATTTGGAAGCGGCGGAAGGTCGCCGCGCCAAAGTGCCATCGTAACGCCCGTAACGCGACAACCGCGTTCTTTCAAAAGCAACGTTACAAGCGTAGAATCAACTCCGCCACTCATTCCAACAACAACCGATTCGTTTTCTTTCGGAAGAGAAAGTGCGTCAAATTCCATAAAAACTCCACATTCTGTATACTTTTCGTAATATATTTATCAAATATGATTTTGAGCGTATCGAGGTTTTTCTCTTTTTCTCGATTTTTGCCCTTTATCCTACACGATTTCCCAGTAAAATGATAGTAAAACGAGGACTTTGAAAACTCCCCTCAAACGATTTTTTGCTCGCGATTTTTTTCGACAACTCACAAAAAACATGGTACAATAGTCAAAAATCAAGATTTGTTCTGAAAATTCGTTCCGAACAGTTCTATTTTTGAAAAATGCAAAAATGGGAAACCAAATAGATGGAAGGTCATAATTTAATCATGTCCGCGTCGGGATGGCGCAAGATTTTTACCGCAAGCGGCGAAGAAAACGATACATCGCCAGACATCGGACTGCAAAATCGGCTCGTTGCGGCGGTGGCAGCAGAAACGTTTGCGGATTATATACTTTCGCGGACACAAAATCCGTTTGTTGTACTTGGAATCGACACAAGACCCACAGGTCCTCAAATTGCAGACACGATGCTCCGTATTTTTATGGCAAAAAAAATCGCAGTAAGTTATGCAGGCATTATTGCAGCACCAGAAATTATGGCGTATAGCCACACAGCAGATGCGTTTGTCTATATTTCAGCAAGTCATAATCCAATCGGACACAACGGAATCAAATTTGGACTAAACGACGGTGGCGTTTTGGGCGCGGAGGAAAATCGTGCGCTTTCGGTGGAATTTGAAAAAAGATGGCAAAACGAAGATGAAGAAGCGAAAGTACAAGATTTAGCATCAAAATGCCACGACGTTGATTTGGATTGGGTTTTTACCGAAAGCGTTGCCGTAATGCGCGAGGCAACAAGCGTTTACCGCTCATTTGCAAAAACGACGATTTCTGGCACGGAAAACATTTCTCGGCAAAATAAATTTTTTGCCGAAATTAGGCGAAGCGTTCTTGACGAGCGACTTGGCGTTGTGTGCGACATGAACGGTTCTGCGCGCACGCTTTCAATCGATGCGGATTTTTTCAAAGAATGTGGCATTTCGTTTCACGCAATAAACAATCGTCCAGGACAAATCGCGCACGCAATCATTCCAGAGCCAGAAAATCTCGTTTACGTGGCTTCCGAGTTGGAAAAATTGCAAGCAGCGGGAAAGCGCGAATTTCTTTTGGGGTATATGCCCGACTGCGACGGCGACCGCGGAAATATCGTTTTTTGGAATGAAAAAACGCAACGCGCGGAAATGCTTCGCGCTCAAGAAGTTTTTGCGCTTTCGGTTCTCTCGGAACTTGCGTTCAGCGTGTATCTCAAACTCGACGACTCAAACGATAACTCAAATTCGGCAATGAAAATCGCAAATTATTTCAAAACTCGACAGTCTTCGCCTTCCCCGTTTGCGGTTGTTGCAAACTGTCCCACGTCAATGCGAATCGAAGAAATCGCGTCGGCGTTTGGCGCAAAAGTGTTTCGCGCGGAAGTGGGAGAAGCAAATTGCGTAAATCTTGCGCGTGAAAAACGAGCGGAAGGATACACGGTGCGGATTTTGGGAGAAGGCTCGAACGGCGGGAACATCACGCATCCGTCGGCGGTGCGCGACCCGCTCAACACGCTCTTTGCGCTCATAAAACTGCTCGTTGTTCGCGATTCGGAAGACGACGAAGGCAGAGTCAAGTTGGGACTGTTTCATTTGTGGTGCGAGGCGAGCGGTCAAAAAGAAAAATATCGAGAGGATTTTTCACTGACAGACGTGATTGCTTCTCTTCCACAATACACAACAACGGGCGTAAGCGAGCGTCGTGCGATTCTAAAAGTAAATTCAAAAAATCACGCAGAACTCAAATCTCGATTCCAGAAGATTTTTGAAAAGCAGTGGTCGCTCCAAAAAGAAAAACTCCGCGAAAAGTACGGATTTGAATCCTACGAAGTTTTTGCAACAAACGGAACTCACGAAGAAAAGGGGCTTACGGATTTTTCAAAAAGCGGTACGGGCGGGCTAAAAATCACGTTCCGAGGCGCAAACGAACAGTCGCTTGCGTTCATTTGGATGCGAGGAAGTGGCACGGAGTCAGTGTTCCGAGTGCTTTCGGACGTAAAAGGCACGGGAATCGAGGCAACGGAAGAGGAAAAGAAACTCCTTGAATGGGAAACAAAAATGATTTTAAAAGCCGACGGGCAAATTTAGAAAAAATATAAAAAATTATACGGAGGATTTTTTTAATGGAAAAATCAGAGATTCTTGAACGGGCGAAAAAATACATCGCCGACGAAAAAGATGAGCGATTCCGCAAGGAAGTTGAAGACCTCGTGGAAAAGGCAAAAGCCGATGACAAGGACGCGCTCGCCGAACTTGAAGACCGATTCTATCAGACGCTTGAATTCGGTACGGGTGGCTTGCGCGGCGTAATGGGCGGCGGCACGAACCGCATGAACACGCTCGAAATCAACCTTGCCACGCAGGGCTTGGCAAACTATGTTTTAAAGGCGTTCCCTGAGAAAGCAAAAGACGGCACTTTGAGCGCGGTCGTGGCTTATGACAGCCGCAAAAATTCCGATGTCTTTGCCGAGGCGACGGCACTCATTTTGGCGGCAAACGGAATCAAGGCGTATCTGTTTACGGGTCTTCGCCCCACGCCAGAGCTTTCCTACGCAATCCGCGAACTTAAGGCGCAGACGGGCGTTGTCGTGACGGCTTCTCACAACCCGCCGCAGTACAACGGCTACAAAGCCTACTGGGACAACGGCGCGCAGGTCATTGAGCCGCACGATGTGGGCATCATCGACGAAGTGAACGCGGTCAAAGAAGTCAAAACGATTTCAAAAGAAGAGGCACTCAAATCGGGAAAACTCGTGCTGATTGACAAAGAAATCGACGAAAAATTTTGGGCAATGTGCAAAAATCAGTTATTCCGCCCCGACCTCATCAAAGAAAAGGCTTCTTCGGTCAAAATCGTCTACACGCCGCTCCACGGAACGGGCGCAATGCATGTCGAAAAAGTCTTGGGCGACTTGGGACTCAAAGTCATTACCGTGCCTGAGCAGCGCGAACCCGACGGCACATTCCACACCGTTGAAAAGCCGAATCCGGAGGAAGCACCCGCACTCAAACTGGCGGTGGAACTGGGCGAAAAAGAAAAAGCCGACTGCGTTATGGCGACCGACCCCGACGCAGACCGCTTTGGCACGGCATTCCCCGGAAAAGACGGCAAATTCGTGCTCGTCACGGGAAACCAGATGGGCGCGTTGCTCTGCGAATATGTCTTGCTTTCGCGCAAAGAATTGGGAAAACTCCCCGCAAATGCCGCCGCAATCCGCTCCATCGTCACTTCGCCGTTTACGGACTACATCTGCAAAAAGTACGGCGTAAAAATGCACGAATGCTTGACTGGCTTTAAGTGGATTGCCGCAATCGAAGACGAATTTGAAAAGGCAAACACCGAAACCTATGTGTACGGCTTGGAAGAAAGCTACGGCTACAAGGTTGAAAAAGAAGTGATGGACAAAGACGGCGTTTCTGCCGCCGCCATGTGCGCCGAAATGACGCTTTACTGGGCAAGCCAGGGAAAATCAATCCTCGAACACTTGGACGACATGTACAAGGAATTCGGATTCTTTGAAGACCGTGCAATCGCGCAGAATTTCCCCGGAAGCGCGGGAAAAGAGACGATGGCAAACCTGATGACCAAGCTCCGCACCGAAGGACTTAAAACGCTCGGCGGAAAGAAAGTGCTTTGCATCAAGGACATCGGAAACGCGGTCGCGTATGACCCCGAAAAGCCGAACGAAAAGACCGAAATCAAATTGCCCAAGTCGAATGTCTTGCAGTTTGTGCTTGAAGGCGGCACGATTGTCTCTGCCCGTCCGAGCGGCACCGAGCCAAAAATCAAGTTCTACATCAACGCCCGCACCGACGCGAGCGCAGGGCTTGACGCGGCAAAGTTAGAAAGCGGCAAAGCGTGCGACGCGATTACGGCGGACATCAAGGCACTGCTTGCAAAAGCGTAAAATCTGAAAAAAAAACGGTGGTTTCTATAAAGGCGACCACCGTTTTTTTTGAAAAACTCGACATTCGGGTTCTTTTTGATGAAAAATCTGCATTTTCTTTTTATTGTGGCAGTGTTTTTGTTTTCCTGCGTTTTAGAGGATGACAGTTTTGACACCTCGCCAGAAATGTACGAATCATTCAACGTTTCAGAAAATCAATTACTAAAAACAAAAATTCCGACCGTAAAAATAGAAACAGAAAATCACGAAAGAGTATACACGGGGGGGGGTATCGGCAAACCTAGCGATTTTTGCTCCACAAAACGCAGATTGGTCACGTTCGGAAACTCAAATCAAAATAAAGGCTCGCGGAAACTCTACTTGGAACATTTGTCCCAAAAAATCATTTTCCGTTACTTTTTTTCAAAAAACGTCGCTTTTTGGAATACAGGAAGGAAAACGCTTTGTTCTTCTGGCAAATTACACGGACAATTCGTTTTTGAAAAATGACATCGCATTTTTTATGGGGCAAAAATTAAATCTGCCGTTTACGCCAGAGGGAACATTCGTCAATCTTGTTTTGAACGGAAATTACGTTGGACTTTATTGGTTTGGAGAAGCAATCAAAACGGGCGACAATCTTGTAAAAATCGACGAGGAAACCGACGTTCTTCTTGAACTCGACGATTATTTTGATTCCAAGCAGAGATTTCGCTCTGCTATAAAAAATTTTCCATACAACATAAAAAACGAATCTGATATTACAACAAAAAGACTCAAAGAAATTGCAAGCGAAATCAAAAAAATCGAAAATCGACTCTACGATTCAAACGGAATTGTAAAAACGCCACTGCCTGAGGATTTTGGAAAAGGAATTGATTTGGATTCTTTTGCAGGATTTTTTATTGTAAATGAAATTATGCGAAATATTGATATTTCTTTTATGAAAAGTTGCTATTTTATTTTTGACGGCAAAAGCAAAACGCTTTTTGCTTCTCCGATTTGGGATTTTGACAGTTGTTTGTGGGAAAATGACACGGTTTCTATTTGCAAAAATAATCTGTATTACGACGCGCTTTTTTCGCTCCCCGCGTTTTTGGAAACGGTTTGCGAAAAACTTGATTCAAATGCAATTCTTTTTGACGAAATCGCTTCTCACCTAGATTCCCGAACGGAGGAACTCAAAGAGGCAGCGACGCTTGATTCTTTTCGGTGGAGCGAGCATCCAGATGTAAGCGGGCATTATCGCGGAGATTTTTTTGACGCAGTGCAATTTTTGAAAACGGCACTTCAAACGAGAATAAAGTATCTAAAAACGACAATGAATCATCGAGAATAACATTATCAACCGTTTCATTTATGACGAGAAAAGCGTTTTTTGCTATACTTTTTGTTATGATTCAACAACCAAAAAATTATCATCTTTTGAGCGATTTCAAGTCTTTTCCAAACATTTTTGAATCTGGAAAGATTTTTTGCGCATTTGACACGGAAACAACGGGATGTGGCGCAGAAAAAGAGCGCGTGATAGAAATCGGGGCAATCAAATTTAGTTCAGACGGGATTTTGGACGAATTTTGTACGCTTTTGTATCCAGAAAAACCGCTGCCGCCAATAATCACGGGAATTACTGGAATCACCGACGAAATGCTTGCAGACGCGCCGTTAGCAAAGGAAATGGTGCCGCGCTTCCTCGATTTTTGCAAAAACACTATTCTTGTTGCGCATAACGCACCGTTCGACCTGCAATTCATAAATCACGAGTTGATTCGATTAAATCTCGATACGATTCAAAATCACGCGATTGACACGCTTCGACTCACTCGTTGGGCGTATCCTGATTTTGAGCATTGGAATCAGCCGTTTCTTGCAGAAAAACTCGGAATCGAAGTAAAACACGCACATCGAGCAAAAGACGACGCGCGCGTTTGTTCCGAGATTTTTATAAAAACGCTTGTGGGAATTAAACAAGGCTCTCTTCCGCCCGCTGACCCACAAAAAACGAAAATTCTGCCGCCCCAAAGCGAATAATCGCCTTTTTTGGCAATCGAGCAGGAATTTCAGACTCGATTTTTTCTCCGTTGAGTCGAACACCGTTTTTGCTTCCAAGGTCTTCGACCCACCAATTTCCGTTTTGCTTAAAAAGTCGCGCGTGTTTTCGGCTCACCGTCATGTCAGAAATCACAAGCCCGCACGACGAATCTCGTCCAAGAACAAGCGACTCGCCGACTTCGGTTTTTGCGCCATTTTTTGAAATCAAAAAAGCCGATTCGTTTTGCGCTACTTTTTTTCGCGAATGAATCTGGAACAGTTCGTCATCGGAAAGCGGAATCGGTTTTTCGCGCTCGATTGCGGCAGAAAGAACGCGCCGCCTTTTTGAAAGAACGCGCTGCTGTTGCTCAAGTTCTTTTATTTCTTTTTCGGCACTGCGAATAAAAGCGCGAGAATCTTCGATTTTTCTGGAAAGAGTGGAAAATCTACTTGAGGAAGTATCGAGCGTTTCGTCGATGATTGAGCGCAAAAGAACAAGGTCGTCCGTTGTACATTCAGAAAATCCGCCAACAAAATCTCCCGTCATCGCTTTCCTCCATAAGATTTTTAGATTTTCTGTGATTCACATTTCAAAAACTAACCGCGAGGAGCCTTTGCGGGGTCTATCGGCTGACTATTTTGAAAAACCATGAGCGTTACTTGAGGATTTTGAGAATACGCATCGATTCCCGCCGTTCCGACTTCTTCGCCCAAAACAACATAGTCGCCTTTAGAAACGCGAACGCTTCCCAGTCCCGTGTATGCGTATATGTGTCCCGTTTTGCTCTGCACAAAAACGACGTTTCCGTAACCTCGGTACGAACCTGCAACCATGACAGTTCCCGCCATAATCGCCTTTACACTTTCGTTCCTTCGAGCAGAAAGCGCGACCGCACTCACTTTGCCGTTCACATACGTTACGTCGCTTGCTTTGACTGGCCACACAAGCGAAGCATCGCCTTTTTTCGCGCTCGTTGCGTAGGCGTGAGGGTCGTTGTCTTTTAAGTCTGGAACGTTTGCAACTTTTACGCGCTGCCCTTCTTTCAAAAAATCGCTTTGAGAAACGTTATTTATGGAAAGAATTTCAGAAAGAGTCAAATTGTGGTCAATCGCAATTCCAAGCCAGGTGTCGCCTTTTTTTGCCGTGTAATACAATTCTGGAACAGTTTGACGAGGAGCGGGCGCAGAAACGGTTTCGTTTTCCGAAGGAATAAAAAGAATCTGACCGACTTTTACGTTTGTTCCGTTCAAATCATTTGCGGTTTTGATTTTTTCAACGCTTATTCCGTATTGCCTTCCAATCGAATAGAGCGTTTCTCCGCGCTGAACCGTATGCTCCAAAGGAGAATTTGAAGAAGAAACAGCGTTTTCGTCTGGAATCGAAAGTTTTTGCCCCGTTTTTACCGTGTCGCTCGAAAGCGAATTCGCGTCTTTTATCGCAGAAAGAGAAATGCCGTATTGCCTTCCAATCGAATAAAGCGTTTCCCCGCGCTTTACGACGTGGACTGTTTCAGAAAAAGACAGAAATGAAGCAAAAAAAACAACGATTTTTAACAGACGTTTCATACCGTGGAATTTATCGGCAAAATCAAGCGCAAACTCAAAAAATCGCAAAGAGAAAAATCGACTTTCTCGCTTTAGATTTTTGGAAAATCAGAAACGGAACGCGCAAAAACGTCAGAAAGATTGTTAAAAAGCGGCAACGAAAGGCACGGTTTTTCAAGAAAAAGGAATTCGTCGCGCATGATATTTTTTGCGCCAAAACGCGCAATGTTGTCCGTGTAAACTTGGCTGTCGATGATTTTTCCGCCACATTCGCCAAATGCTTTTGCAAAAAGCACAAACGCGCTTTTTGAACTTTCTGGCTCAATCGTGAACATGCTTTCTCCAAAAAACACGCTCCCGATTAAAACGCCGTAAAACCCGCCAGCAAGCGTGTTTCCATGCCACGCTTCAACACTGTGCGCAAATCCCGCCTCAAAAAATCGAATGTACGCGCTTTCCATTTTGTCGCCAATCCACGTTCCACTTTGCCCGTCGCGATTCATTTTTCTGCACCCGCGTATCACCGCCGCAAAATCCGAATCCATCGTGTATCTAAAAGGCGATTTTTTCAAAAACCGCTCAACTCGCTTTGGAACGTGAAATTCGTTCATCAAAATGCAAAACCGCGGGTCGGGACTGTGCCAGGTAACGCGCTCGCCACGCTCCTCGCAAAACCACGGAAAAATGCCCTGCATATACGCAGACCAAAGCCGCTGGAGCGAGATTTCATCGGAAGTTCCGCAGTGCCCGAATCTGTTTGGAGCGTAAAACGAAAGCATATTTGAAAAATCGATTTCTTCGAGATTTTTGTTGAGATTTTTGATAGACATTTTTTCATTCGTAGGAAAACTCAATTTTTGCTCCTTCGCTTTTTGAATAATTGGCAAAAACGCTTCCCCCGTTTTTGAGTTTTCCAAAGAGAACTTCGTCCACGAGTGGCAACGCCAAAAGTTGTTCCGCCGTTCGCTCCACGTTTCTCGCGCCAAATTCGCGACTGTAGCCTTTGCTTGCAATTTCATCAACGACGGAATCTGAAAAACGCAACGTTACGTTTTTCTTTTTGAGCCTTTGAGCGATTTTTGTTGCACTTTTTCGTGCAATTTCCAAAACGACCGACTTTGGAAGATGCAAAAACGGCACGATTGCGTCAAGGCGATTTCTAAACTCTGGCGGAAAAGTGCGCGAAACGGCTTCTTTGAGCGTGGCTTCGTCGTTTTTTTGATTTTCCGTTTCTCCTCCAAATCCCATGGACATTTTTTCCATGTCGCGCGCACCCGCGTTGCTCGTAAAAATCACAATGCAACTGCGAAAATCCGCCTTTCGTCCGCGACTGTCCGTCAAAAATCCGTAATCAAGCACTTGGAGCAATACGTTATAAATATCAGAATGAGCCTTTTCGATTTCGTCAAAAAGAATCAGCGCGTGTGGATTTTTTCTGACCGCTTCCGTTAAAAGTCCGCCATTTTCGTATCCAACGTACCCTGGAGCCGAGCCGACGAGCCGCGAAACCGTATACGACTCTTGATATTCGCCCATATCAAAACGCAAAAGCGGCATTGAAAGAAATCGCGAAAGCGACCGCGCGAGTTCTGTTTTTCCAACGCCCGTCGGTCCCACAAAAAGAAAACTCCCCTCTGGTTTTCCTTCGTCCTTAAAGCCCGCCCGCGCTTTTTTTACGCAAAGAGTCAGTTTTTCAACCGCCACGTCTTGCCCAAAAATTTCCGATTTCAACGAATCGCACAGGTGCATGAGTTTTTCGCTTTCCGTTTCAGTTGCGCTTTCAAGCGGAATGCCCGCCATTTTTGAAAGCACCGCGCGAATCGAATTTTCTGAAACGCGATGAAATCCTTTGATTGAAACAGCCGCGCCCGCTTCGTCAATTACGTCGAGTGCCTTGTCGGGAAATCTTTTGTCTGGAAGATGAACCGCGCAAAGAGAAACCGCCGCTTCAAGGCTTTTTTTTGAATACGAAACGTTGTGAAAAAGCGAATATTTTTTTGAAGCCGTTTTGACGATTTTGAGCGTTTCTGCTTCTGACGGTTCGTTTATGTCGATTTTTTGAAAACGCCTCAAAAGCGCACGATTTTTTTCGATTGAACGCGACCAATCTTCGCTCGTCGTTGCACCCATAATTCTCACCGAACCGTCAGAAAGAAAAGAGTGCAAAAGCGTTGCGCCCTCCACTCCGCCGCCCGCCGCCGTTGTTGCAACAGAATGAATCTCGTCGATGTACAAAATCGCCTTTCCGTCTTTTTCAATTTCATCAAGAATCGCGCGGAATCGCTCTTCGTAGTCGCCTCGGAATTTTGCCCCAGAAACAAGGGAAGCAATATCGAGCGAAAAAATCTTGAATCCTTTTAATTTTTGAGGCACGTTTCCAAACGCGATTTTTGAAGCAAGTCCATAGGCAATCGCGGTTTTTCCAACGCCAGAATCTCCCACGTGAACAGGATTATTTTTTGTTCTTCGGCAAAGAACGTGAATCGTGCGCGAAATCTCCGCTTCACGCCCAACGAGCGTGTCAAACTCGCCGTTTTTTGCTTTTTCAACAAGTTCCACAGTCCATTTTTCAAGAGCCGTTTGCCCCGAATGCTTTTCTCCAAATCCTTTTGATTTTTGATTTCGCCTAAAATCAGAAATTCCTTCAAGAAGCGACAGCAATTCAAGACCGTTTTTTCTGAGTGCGTAAGAACAAAAAAGTCGTTCGTCAGAAATCATCTCAACGATTAAATCAAAAATATCGATTTCTTCTCTGGAACTATTTTGCGCTTGCAAAATCGCTTGCGAAAAAACGTCTTCAAGCGCGACCGACGTTTCTGGCTGAAAGTCGATTTTTTCGCCGTTATGTTCAATATCTTCAGAATTTTCCAAAACGCTCGGAACGCTGTTTGAAAGATATTCTTCCAAATCGCTTTGCACGCCCGATACGGCGCACCCGCATTTTTCAAGAACAGTTGAAACCGACGATTGCTTTAACGCAGAAAGCAAAACGTGTTCTGGCGTAAAAAATTCCTTTTTATTTTCAAGCGCGACCAAAAAAGCCTCGCGCATAACGGAAGAAAGTTCTTCGTTTTCCCTTACAGTTTCTGCCATTTTTCAAAAATCCTAAAAACGCTCATCCAAAACTGGCTCAACGTGGCATTTTAGAGGATAGCCGCTTCCTCGCGCTTTTTGCATTGCACGACGGGCGCGACTTTGCGCAATGTCAAACGCATAAATGCCCGCAACTCCGCTTCCCTCTTGGTGGACTTTTTGCATAATTTCAAACGCTTCATCGAGTTTTCGTCCAAAAACGTCAATCAAAAGATTCACAACAAATTCCATTGTCGTGTAATCGTCGTTCAAAAGAATTACTTTATAATTTTTGGGAGCATCAAAATCAACAGCAAACGAGCCATTTGTTTCACTTTCCTTTTCTTCTTTCATACGTTTCCTCGATTTTTGATTTTATTTTTGCTCTTGAGCATTTTTCTTTTGAAAAGACGCGCTTATCGTTTTGTCTTCGCGCTCTTCAAGTTTTTCAACTGTAACGTCGTTGTAATTTTGCACCAACCACTCGTCATAAGCCGTCCAATTTTCAAAAATCTCCGTCATTTTAGAGCCTCGTGTCCTCGCGTTCTGAAACCGCCGTTTCCGAACTATTTTTCATTTCTTTTATTATAGCAAATTTTTTGAAAAAGCGAAAATAAAGACGAGTTGTCGATTTTTCAGAGCATTTTTGATATTCTTTTGAAAAACGAGGATTTTAGCGCATGGAAGAATTTACGGTAAAAGCAGAAAAAATTGTTTCTGGAGGAAATTGCCTTTGCCACATTGACGGAAAAGCGGTTTTTGTGCCGTATGCACTTCCAGAGGAAATTTTGTGCGTGGAAATCACAAAAAAAACGCGCGATTGGAATATGGCAAAAATCAAAAAAATCCTTGAGCCGTCCAGTCATCGCACAGAGCCATTCTGTCCGCTTTATGGAATATGCGGAGGCTGCAATATGCAGCACATCGATTCCGATTTTCAAAAAGAAATCCGAAAAAAACTCCTTTTGGAGAATTTTGAACGAGCGGGCGTTTTTTTAGAAGACGATGTGGATGTGATTTTTGGAGAAAACAAAGGATACAGAGCGCGAATTAGACTTTCAGACGGCGGATTTTATCAAAAAGGCTCGCACAGCGTAATCGGCGTGGATTTTTGTCCAGTCGCCACAAAAGAAATAAACGAGTGGCTTTCCAAAAATCCATTTGAAAGCCGTCCAAAAGGCTCGCTCAAATTATTTGCCGACAAAAGAGTCAAAAACGCTTCGCATATAGCAATTTCAAAGGAAAACGCACAAAAAAGCGGGCACAAAAAAGCGCGATTTTCTGGCACGGTGGGCGGGAAATCATTTGAAGAAAACAAATGCGAACTTGAAATCTTAAAAAAGACGCTCGCTTTTGACGTGCGCGGCTTTTTTCAGTCAAATCTCGACGTTCTTGAAAAATCAATCGCGCACATTACAGGAAAAATAAAAGGCTTTCGCGCACTCGACGTTTACGCGGGCGTTGGCACGTTTTCGGCTTTTCTTTCTGACAATTTTGACTTCGTAACACTTGTTGAGCATAATCGCGACGCGCTCGTTTACGCAGAGCAAAATCTTGCAGGAAAAAAGCACGAAAGTTACGGGCTGCCCGCATCTCTTTGGGCAAAAAGAAACGCAAAAAATGCAATCGCGTTTGATGCCGCCGTAATTGACCCGCCACGCGAAGGAATTGAGCGCGATACGCTTGACTGGTTTTGCAAAGAAAGCAAAATCCCCGTAATTCAAAGCGTTTCGTGCGATTCGGCAACGCACGCGCGAGATGTTTCAAAACTCATAAAAGCAGGATACACGCTCAAAAAACTCACTTTGCTCGATTTTTATCCGCAAACCGCTCACACAGAAAGCCTTGCGGAACTTGAATTGAAATAGCGTACAGGAGAACGAATTGAAGAAGATTTTTTCCGTTTTGATTTTTTTGTTCATTTTTGAAGAACTTTTTTCGCAAGTCGCGCAAAAAGTCATTTCGCTCGACAAACCGTCTTGGCACGCCGTTCTTGGAGGAAACGCAATCGCACCAGCCGAGGAAACGCGCTGGGGAATGGCGATTTTAACCGACGGAAGGATGCTAAACTCATGTACCGCAGACGGAAAAATCATCTGGCGGCGCGGCACAAAAGGAAAACCCACGTTTATCACGCAGCGCGGCGATTTTTTCTATCTCGTTACAGGAGAAAAACGAATCACGCTCGTAAACTCGTCTGGCGTGGAACTGTGGAACGCTTCCGCGCCGTTTGAAATCACGGAAAAACCCGTCATTTCAAACGACGGAAGGATTTTTGTTCACGGAAAAAACGCCATTGCGTGCTTTGGAAACAAAGGCATTAGAAAATGGTACGCAAAAACGCCCACGCTCGCCTCTCTTCCAACGTTTGTGCTTTCCGACGGAAGTGCGCTCGTTTTTACTGCCGACGAAGCATTTTCTGGGCAAACAACGGCAAAAAGATTTAGTCGATACGGAGAACCGTTGGAGGACGTGATTTTTTCAGACGTTGTTGACACGGCAGTTCAATGCTCAAGAGGAATTTTGGTGGCAATGAAAGACAGCTCCATGGGGCTTATTTCTGAAGAAAAAGGAAAAGTCGAAAGCCCTTGGATTCAAAAATCGTATCTTTCTACGAGTGCGTTTGCGATTCTTCCAAACGAAGAAACGGGCAACGTCGCGTTTCTTTTTAGAAGCGGCGGAAACACAACGGCGATTTTGCTCCGCACACACTCAGGAGATTTTTTGAATCAATTTATTCTCCCCGCGCTCGACCGAACTTCGATTTCGCTTTCAAAAACAACGTATTCGGGATTTTTTATCAGCGACAAAAAAATCGCTTTTGAGTTTGCTGAAGACGGAACAATTTGGTGGCAAACTGCGCTTCCGCCAGAAAAAACGTGGAATCAAATTTGCTATACAAAAACAAACACAATCGTTCTTTGCATGAGCGACTGGGTAATTCGCGGCTACAAAACAATTTCTCCTCCAAAAGCGGTGGCATACCAACCATTTGACGAGGCATTAGAAGAACCGCCAAAAATAAAACCGAGTGTACGATTTTCCTCCCCGCTTTCTTCTTCGGAGGGGCTTGAGTTACGGGCGTTTTCGGAAGCGGAACTCAAGGCTGCGGAGCGAACGCTCAAAAAAGGCGATTACGGCGAAAAAGAACGCGCGATTGTGGAAGGGTTACGGCTTGAAACAGAGCGATACCTCAACTCTCAAACGTCTTCCAGAGCGGCTCAAAGTTACTTTGCGCAAAATCCTGAGTATACGCAACGCCTTTTGCTGCTTTTGTCGGAAACGGGAATCGACGATTTTTCGTATTATTATGCCGCTTTAATCAGAGCGGAAAAAGAGCCAAACACGCTCGCTTCTTTGATAAAAAGCGCGGGAAAACAAGGTTTTGACCTGGACGGCGAAATCCTCACGTCATTTGAATACGTTTATCACGCAAGCGCGTTCAAAGAAAATACGGCGGTTCTCCAAAACCTCTGCGATGCAACGTTTGAAATATGCCGATTTATGGGGCGACCTGCGCTCATTCGGCACGGAAAAGATATTTTGAAGCAACTTTCCGCGCCGCCGTTTCCAACTCGCATAAGAGAATACGCCACAAAAACATTAAAACGCTTTGCCGAAGAAAACGCGGGATAGTGTTTTGCAAAACTATCTTTTTATTGCTTTTTTGACAAAATCTCTTATACTAAATTTGATTTGAACTGACCATTTTATCATCAAGTTTACTAGTCAAAAAGGAGGATACCTATATGAGCGAAGGTCAATCTCGTGCAAAATACGCCGAAATTCTTGGAGCGTTGACGCTTCCCGTAAAGATGCTTTTGGACGAATACCCCCCGATTTTTGGAGACAAAAAAAAGCGCGTTTTTTTTGAACGAGAGCAAGACGCGCACAAAAACGATTCTGGCGCGATTCGAGTTTCACGATGGTGTTTTTATCGCGCAAAAACGTTTCCCCTTGGAGAACTCAAAAACACACATACAAAAATCACGATTAACGACGACAAGCATTACCGCTACACGGACGCTCCAACTTTAGAGCGCAATGTTTGGTGGATGAATTTTTCGAGTTTCCTTCTTTTTGGTTTGTATGGAAGCGACCTTTTTTCACAAGACAAAGTACAAGTTCTTGAACACCCGCTTCTTGGAGCCGTAGCGGAATTTTTGGACGAAAGCGACGTTTTTGGTCTTGAACCAGAAACGTCGGTTGAAACGAACATAAATCCGCTTCCGTTTTTACTCGAAAACGTTCCGCAATGGTTTGATATAAACGGAAACGTTACGCAAGACGGCAAAACATATTCGATTTATGGCGAACATTTTTGCACAACGCCAATGGAAACCCTTGAAAAAGCGATTACGCCGTCAAAATCGGGCGGAAAACACAATTTTATTGCCGCCGCCGCTCCTTGCGACGGACAAGGCGAGTACACAGACGAAGAACTCAAATACGCCGTGCAAGTTGCGCTTTCGTCTTTTGGGGCGGCTAGACAAATGGATAGGCTTCATGGATACGAAAAAACGACAATTCACACAGGAAACTGGGGCTGCGGTTCGTTCCACAATAATTATGAACTCATTTACGTTTGTCAGTTGCTCGCTTCAGAACTCGCTGGAATCGACGAAATCGTCTTTCACCGCCCGCACACAGACGATTTGGAGGCTGCAAAATCAACGCTCGCTCAACTATCTTCGCTCGGAAACAATGCAAAACTCGATGACATCGTAGAATTTTTGGAAGATAAAGCATACCGTTGGGCGGTATAAAAAAAAACGCGCTTTGACATTTTGGCAAAATCAAATGTCGAAGCGCGTTTTTCAACACCATGTTTACTAAACAAACTCTACAAAAGACTCGCGTTTTTTAATGCAGAAAAAAGTCGCCATTTTGATTTTTCGTTTCCGAAAGTCAAAGCATCGAGTTTTTTACGCGCGCTTTTTCGTCCAGAATTATCTTGATAAGAACACGTACAAGTAATTTCTTTCCAGCCAGAGTTTTTAGAATGTTCTACAATCATATTAACTGGACAATATGCGAGTGGACGTATAATTTTTACAGGATATTTTTCATACGCAAAGCGCACTTTCATTGTAGAAAGAACGCCTTTTTCAAGCGAATTCATCAAAAATGTTTCAAGAATATCGTCAAGATGATGACCGAGCGCAATCGAATCAAAGCCATTTTTTATCGCAAAATCAAGGAGTGCAGACCTTCGGCGCGTGGAACACCAATAGCAACTCATTTTTTTGCCGTCTTTGGAACTTTTGAGCGCGTCAACGTTTAGTGTACAAAAAGGAATTTTCCAATTTTCAATGATTTTCAAAAGTTCTGCGTTAAAAGGTGGCGCAAAATCCGTTTGAATGTAAACCGCTTCAAATGAAAAATCCGACGAAAAACGCTTTTTTCTGTTCGCCAAATATTCAAGCAAAAGCGTGGAATCCTTGCCACCGCTTGAGCCGACTACGATTTTTGAGCCGTTCGGAATCAAATTAAATTCCGTAACCGCTTTGTCTATCAAACTAAAAACTTTTGGTTGCATTATACAAGAACTCTCTAAAACATTATGATATTTGACTTATTTACAAATAAATCTGTTAGATAACTGACATTTTCTGACAAATTTTATCAAAATGCACAGATTCGTTTATTTTACGACAGATTTTTATTTTTTGAAACCGCTGATTTTTTTTGAACGAAAAATGATTTTTTTTGAGCGCGAAAGTAGTTGACCAAATTTTTTTGTTCGTGTATATTTCTTTCTATCGCTTGTCGATGCGGTGTTAGCGAAGTTGGTTATCGCGCTGGCCTGTCACGCCGGAGACCGCGGGTTCAAGTCCCGCACATCGCGCTTGTTGTATGGTTCCTTAGCTCAGTCGGTAGAGCAACGGACTGTTAATCCGTGTGTCGCTGGTTCAAGCCCAGCAGGAGCCGAGAACACTCGATTTAGTTCGATTAAATCGAGTGTTTTTTTATATCCTCACGTTTTCTAAAAAATGAAAAAATCAATATGACACTTTCTGAGAAAAAAAACGAAGAACGAAAAAAAATGAACGCAACAGTGCGCAAATTTTTTTTGAAAAACGATAATTTGACACTTTTGAAGATTTCAAAAGAGATTTTTTCAAACATCATTTCAACGGCGGAGTACCAATCTTCTCGTGCAATTTTGTGTTTTCTTTCTTCAAAAAACGAAATCGAAACCGATTTTTTCATAAAAAAAACGCTTTTGGACAAAAAAATCCTCGCTTCTCCGCGCGTAATCGAAAAAAACGAAATGGAATTCCGCGAACTCCTTTTTGAAAAAGAAATCGAACAACAAACGAAAAAAGGCGCATTTGGAATTCGAGAACCGCTACTGTCAAATCCGCTTTTTGACCCGTTTTCTTTTGAGGAAAACATGCTCGTTATAGTTCCAGGCATTGCTTTTTCAAAAGACGGAAATCGACTAGGACACGGAAAAGGCTTTTACGACCGCTTTTTGAGCCGCCTGCGATTGGCAAAATCAAACGTTTTTGTTTTTGCGCCGTGCTTTCCGTGCCAAATCGTTGAGAGCGTTCCCACTGACGAATATGACCAAAAAATCGACCGCATTTTTTTCTAAAAAAGCGATTTCACCTCGTTTTTCGCGCTCCTTTTGAAATAACGAGAATTTTTTTTCACTTTTTTCTATTGTCTGCTATAATTTTTCAAAAGAGTAAACTTAAAAGAGAGTTTTCGAGCGTGGCTCGTTATTCGGAAACAAAGAGGTTTCTCAAAAAGTCTAAAAATCGTCGAGGTTTTCAAAAATGGCAGCAAAAAAAAGCAAAAAAATCATGGACGGAACAAAACTTATCAGGCAACACAGCATGGCAATTCGCTTTGGAATCAAATTGGGAGCGATAATTTTGGTTCTTCTTGCCGCTCTTGAAGCTGCTTCCATAATTGTAGTTCGGCGCGCACTTGAAAGCCAAAGCCGCGCAAGCGCAAAAGAACTCCTTGACGCAAATATTCAAGGGCTTGCATACAGAAACAGCAAGTTTTCCCAGCAACTGCGAGCGTACACTTTTGCAGACCCGTTTCTTCACGAGCAAGTACCAAGCACAGAAGAACTCGTTGAGTGGCTCGAAAATCACAGGCGAATTAGAAGTAGCGACTTTGACGAGGTTTTTTATTTTGAATACGAGAGTTCCAAAGGCTGGAGCGATGACGAAGAAGAATACGACGGAAACTCATTTGGATTTTTTAGAGCGATGAAAGCCGAAAACTTGAATCAATACATAAGCGACCCCATGGGAACAAGCGTTGACGACGCGGAGTTTTACGTTTGCAAAGCCGTTTCAACGAGCGGGGGGCGAATCGGATTTTTTGCCGCCTCCGTTTCTCACGACACGCTTGCAAAGGCAATAAACCTAATAACCACGGGAGATAGCGGTTTTGCAATTCTTGTGGCAAGCGACGGCACCGTTATGGCGCATCCAGACGAATCGCTCGTTATGAAAATGAATTTGCGCGACGCTGACTCAAAAATGGGCTACAATGGAATGAGTGCGCTTGTTTCAAGAATGACAAAAGGCGAAGAAGGAGCGGAATGGGTTGAAGCGGAAAACGGTCGGCAGTTGATTGTGTTTGCGCCTGTACAAAAAACGCCGTGGTCTATGGCAATTTGCATTCCAGATTCCGACGTTTTCAAAACAGCAAGAAAACTCGCACTCATTATGGCGGCAATCACAATTGGAATCGCGCTTGTGATGGTTGCCGTTTCGACTTTTAGCATTTTCCGAACGCTTCACCCGCTCAAAAAACTGGAACGGAGCGTCGGAGAAATCGCTACGGGAAACGCCGACCTCACAAAAAGAATCAAAGTTCACCACGCACACGACGAAATCGGAGCGGTTACAACAGGATTCAACACGTTTGTGGAAAAACTCCAGTCGATTTTGCGCGGAATCAAATCTTCGCGGGGCGAACTCAACAGCGCAGGCGACGACCTTCGGGCGGGGATAGAGGACAATTCCGTTTCGGTTCAGCGCATTCTCCTTGCAATCGGCGACGTTCGCACACAAATCTCGCAACAGGCTTCGAGCGTTGAAGACACGGCAGGAGCCGTAGATGAAATCTCGTTGAGCATAGACGAACTTGAAAAAATGATTGAGCGACAAACGACGTGCATGGGCGAAGCGAGTTCGGCGGTTGAAGAAATGATTGGAAACATCGGCGGCGTAAATTCGGAAGTTGAAAAAATGGCGCAATCGTTTGATTCTCTTGAAGCAATGAGCCGCGCTGGAAACGAAAAGCAGCAGGCGATGGGACAGCAAATCTCTCAAATCGAAAGCCAGAGCAAAATGCTTCTTGAAGCAAACGCGGCGATTGCCTCGATTGCCGAGCAAACGAATCTTCTTGCAATGAACGCGGCGATTGAAGCGGCGCACGCGGGAGAGGCGGGAAAAGGATTTTCTGTTGTGGCAGACGAAATTAGGAAACTGTCGGAAACGTCAGGCGAGCAATCGAGGACAATCGGCGACCAACTCGGAAAAATCAAAGATTCCATTGAATCCGTTGTTTCGGTAAGCGCGGAAACGGGAGAAACGTTTTCGCTTGTTTCGCAAGGGATTCGGAACACCGACGAAATCGTGCAGCGAATTAGAACGGCAATGGAAGAGCAACAAACGGGTTCGCGAAAAATCGTTGACGCTTTGAAAAACATGGACGACAGCACGGCAAACGTTCGCGGTGCAAGTCGCGAAATGAGCGCAGGAAATCGCGCGATAATCTCCGAAGTCAATAAACTCAAAGAAGCCACGGAGTCAATGAAAATCAGCGTTGACGAGATGAGCGAAAGCGCGGAACGCATAAACGAAACGGGAAACGCGCTCGAAAACATCTCCGACCGAATGAAAGAATCAATCGCAAAAATCGGCGACCAAATCGACACGTTCGTAGTCTAAAACGCGGCGATTTTTGCTTGCTTCTATTTTTTACCAAAATCGGCTATGATTTTTTGCATGAAAGAAATCAATCTTCCTTCTGATTTTTCGGGCGTGCATTTTCATCTTGTTGGCATAAAAGGCACAGGCATGGCGGCTCTCGCGGAGATTTTGAGCGAACGCGGCGGGATTATTACGGGAAGCGACGTTTCGGAAACATTTTACACGGACGAAGTTCTCAAAAAAATCGGAGTTTCTGCCCTCCCCTTTTCTGAAAAAAATATCACGGATAGCGTTCAATTTGTCATTCATTCAAGCGCGTACAGCGCAGACAAAAATCCAGACCTTGCCCAAGCCGCAAAAAAAGGACTTCCAACGCTCATTTACTCTGAAGCATTGGGCGCGGTGAGCAAAACGGCGTATTCGTGCGGCGTGTGTGGCGTTCACGGAAAAACCACCACAACGGGACTTTGCGGAACGCTTCTTTTGGCACTTGATTTACCCGCACAAACGCTTGCAGGAAGCGTCATTTCCTCGTTTGGAAAAAAATGCACTGTTTCCACGCCGTCGCTTTTTGAAGCAAAGAAAAACGGAGAAACACATTTTTTTGTTGCAGAAACGTGCGAATATCAAAAGCATTTTATGGCTTTTTGCCCAAAAAAAATCATTTTGACGAGCGTTGAAAGCGACCATCAAGATTTTTATCCAACGTACACTGATATTCGCGACGCTTTCGTGGACTATTGTTTGAAACTTCCCAAAAACGGCGAACTCATTTTTTGCATAGATGACGCGGGGGCGGCAGAAACGGCAAAAATCGTAAGCGAAAAGCGTCCAGACATCACGCTCATTCCCTACGGAACAAGCGCGGAGGGCGATTTTAACATACAATTCGGAGCGATTTCTTCTGGAAGGCAACATTTTTTTCTTTCAGGATTCGGAGAATTTTCGATTGCAGTTCCAGGAGCGCATAACGTGAGAAACGCAACGGCGGCAATCGCTCTTTCGATTCGACTGCTTTTGGAAAAGGGGAAAAATCCGCTCGAAAATATGGAAAAAATCCGCGCAGGCTTGCTCTCGTTTTCTGGTGGCGCACGAAGAAGCGAAATTGTGGGAAGAGCAAAAACGCCTCTCGGCGAAGAAGTCATTTTTATCGACGATTACGCTCATCATCCAACGGCAATAAAAACAACGCTTTCTGGTTTTCGCTCGTTTTACAAAAATCACCGAATCGTTGTGGATTTTATGAGCCACACCTATTCGCGCACTGCCGCGCTTTTGAACGAATTTGCAAACAGTTTTTCAGACGCAAACGACGTGATTATAAATAAAATCTACGCAAGTGCGCGCGAAGACGCTTCAAAGGCGGGCGTTTCTGGCGAACTGCTTGCACAAAAAACGGCAGAAAAGCATGAGCGCGTTTTTTACGCGGGCGAATTTGACGACGCGACTGAAACGGCTCTCAACATCCTCTCAAAAAAAAGCGGCGAAAAAGACGGCTATCTTTTTGTTACAATGGGAGCTGGCGATAACTGGAAAGTCGGAAAAAACGTTTTGGAGCGATTACAAGCAAACGGAGGCGAACAATGAACAGCATGACGGGATACGGATTTTTTGAAGAAGAACGCGACGGAACGCACGTGAGCGTTGAAATTCGCTCGGTGAATTCGCGCTTTTTGGATTTGAACGTGAATATTCCGCCGTTTTTATTGCCGCTTGAAGCAAAAATCCGCGCGCTCGTTTCAAAAAAGGCAATGCGTGGGAAAATCGACGTTACGATTCGCGTGCGCGACAATGCGCCAGAAACAAAAATCAGCGTGAATCTTTTGGCAGCAAAATCCTACGCGACGGCAATTCTCAACGTGAACAACGCAATTCAAGACGTTCCAAATAAAATCTCGAACGAAACATTGCTTTCGCTCGTTCTTGCTCAAGACGGCGTTTTGAATGTGGAAAAAAACTTTGACGCGGAAAAATATTGGGAAAAAATAGAACCTTCTTTTTTACACGCATTTGAAGATTTTTTATTTTCGCGCAAAAAAGAGGGCGAAAATCTAAAACGCGACCTTCTCGAAAAACTTTCAAAACTTGACGAATGTAGCGCGTTTTTCAAAAACTGGCAGCCGCAAATGGAAACTCGATTTAAAGAGCAAGTTACATCAAAATTCGAGGAACTGTTGGGAGAGCGCGTTGACGAAAATCGAATTATGACGGAAGTTGCGGCGATGATTGTTCGCTATACAATAAACGAGGAAATCGTGCGGCTTCAAAGTCATCTTTCTTCGATTCGCGACGAAATCGAAAAAAATCCAAATCCTGGAAAGCGGCTCGATTTTTTTTGCCAAGAGGCGAATCGCGAGATAAACACAATCGGCTCAAAAAATCAGTTTGCGGAAGTTGGCGCAAAAGTGGTGGACGCAAAAGACTCGCTTGAAAATATACGAGAACAAGCGAAAAACGTTGAGTAGCAAGAAGAAATTGACAACGCACAAAAAGATTTTTTGATTTTTCGGCGGCTTTTAGTCGTGATAAAAATAAAATTCATTTTTTTAAGTGGAGTAAAAAATGCAAGATTTTCAAATACCCCAAGGGAAAACGCTCCGTGTGGCAATTAGCGGAAAAAGCGGCTGCGGAAACACAACGGTAAGCACGCTTCTTTCGGAGCGACTTGGAGTAACGCTCATAAATTACACGTTTCGGCAACTCGCCGCAGAAAAAGGGCTTTCGCTTGCAGAAGTGATTGAAAAAGCAAAGACGGACGACAGTTTTGACGTGGTGGTAGACACAAGACAAGTTGAAATGGCGAAAAAAAACTCGTGCGTGCTTGGAAGCAGACTCGCGATTTGGATGTTAAAAGAAGCGGACGTGAAAATTTATCTCATCGCCTCGGACGACACGCGAGCAAAGCGCATTTTGAACCGCGAAGGTGGCGACCTTGATGAAATAAAGCGTTTTACCGCCATGCGAGACCGCGAAGACAGCGCGAGATACCAAAAACTCTACGGAATAGATAACGGCGAATACGAGTTTGCTGACCTCAAAATCGACACCGCAACGCGCACTCCAGAAGCAATCGTAGAATTTATACTTTCTTACCTCGAAAAACGAGGTCTTATTGAAAAAATCTAAAAAATCGAGGAGAAATCATGTACCCTTTTAAAACAATCGAGCCAAAATGGCAAAAATATTGGGCGGAAAACAAAACCTTCCGCGCAACCGAGGACGAATCCTTCCCAAAAGAAAAACGACGCTATGTCCTTGATATGTTCCCGTATCCCTCTGGCGCGGGGCTTCATGTGGGACACCCGGAGGGCTACACGGCGACGGACATCTACTCGCGCTATCTTCGCATGAACGGCTACAATGTCCTTCACCCGATGGGCTACGACGCATTCGGGCTTCCCGCCGAAAACTACGCAATAAAAACGGGAACGCACCCCGCCACCACGACCTACGAGAACATCGCGCACTTCACCGAGCAGATTAAGGCTCTGGGATTTTCTTACGACTGGGACAGGCAGGTCATCACTTGCGGAAGCGACTACTACAAGTGGACGCAGTGGATTTTCCTCCAGCTTTTCAAAAAGGGCTTGGCTTACGAGACCGACACGCCGATTAACTGGTGTCCTTCATGCCTTACGGGCTTGGCGAACGAGGAAGTCAAGGAAGGAAAGTGCGAGAGGTGTGGCGCGCAAGTTACGCACAAGACAATCCGCCAGTGGATTCTAAAAATCACCGCCTACGCCGACCGCCTTCTTGAAGATTTGGAGGGCTTGGACTGGCCTGAGAGCGTCAAGGCGATGCAGCGAAACTGGATTGGACGCTCTGAGGGTGCGGAAGTCGATTTTGTCATCGCCGACGCGAGCAGAAATCCCACAGCCGACCGCCTCACCGTCTACACCACGAGATGCGACACGCTCTTTGGCGCGACCTACATGGTCATTTCTCCTGAGCATAAACTGGTTTCAAAACTCACGACGGCAGAACAAAAAGAAGCCGTCGAAAAATATGTGGACGAGGCGGCGAAAAAGAGCGACCTTGAGCGCACCGATTTGGCGAAGGACAAGACGGGCGTGTTCTCAGGGAGCTACGCGATAAATCCCGTGAACGGAAAACTCATTCCCATCTGGATTGCCGACTATGTTCTCATTTCCTACGGCACGGGCGCGATTATGGCAGTTCCTGCCCACGACACGCGCGACTGGGATTTTGCGAAGAAATTCGGTCTTCCGATTATCGAAGTCTTGAAAAGCGAAGTCGATGTGCAAAAGCAGGCGTGGACAGAGGACGGAATCCATGTCAATTCCGAATTCTTGGACGGACTCAACAAAAAAGACGCGATTTCAAAAATGCTCAATTTTTTGGCGGAAAAGAAAATCGGCAAAAAAGCCGTGAACTACAAGCTCCGCGACTGGGTTTTCAGCCGACAGCGGTACTGGGGCGAGCCGATTCCGCTCGTTCACTGCCCCGAGTGCGGCATCGTTCCCATTCCTGAAAGCGAACTTCCGCTTGAACTCCCTGCGGTCAAAACCTATCAGCCCACGGGAACGGGAGAAAGTCCATTGGCAGGAATCGACTCCTGGGTGAACTGCAAGTGCCCCAAGTGCGGAAAGCCTGCCCGACGCGAAACGAACACCATGCCGCAATGGGCGGGAAGCTGCTGGTACTATCTCCGCTACATCGACCCGCAAAACACACTCGCGTTCGCCGACAAAGCGAAGGAAAGCTACTGGATGCCCGTGGATTTGTATGTGGGAGGCGCGGAACACGCGGTGCTTCATCTTCTCTACGCGCGCTTCTGGCACAAGGTTCTTTATGACCTCGGCGTTGTCTCGACAAAAGAGCCGTTCCAGCGGCTCATCAACCAGGGAATGATTACGAGTTTTGCCTTCCAGAGGAAGAACAAGTCGCTTGTTCCGACCGATATGGTTGACGAAAAGGACGGAAAATTCTTCTCGAAGGAGGACGGCGAGGAGCTGGAGCGCGTCATCGCGAAGATGTCGAAGTCGCTCAAAAATGTGGTGAATCCCGACGAGATGATTAAAAACTACGGCGCGGATTCGGTGAGAATGTACGAGATGTTCATGGGACCGCTCACCGTCTCAAAACCCTGGAACACGCAGGGCTTAATCGGCGTGAACCGCTTTTTGGACAAAATCTGGAATCTCTCCGAAAAGCCGCTTTCCGACATCGACATCAAGGGAAAACTCGACAAAGATTTGGCTTCACTGCGCAAAACCTACGCAAAGACGGTCAAAAAAGTGAGCGAGGACACGGCAAACCTTGACTTCAATGTGGCAATTTCTCAGATGATGATTTTCGTGAACGAAGCAAGCAAATTTGAGTCTCTTCCGCGCGAAATGTGGGAAGGATTCGTACTGCTTCTCTCTCCGTACGCTCCGCACTTAGGCGAAGAGCTGTGGCAGCGGCTCGGGCAGGAAGAAAGCTGTGCCTACGCAAAATGGCCTGAATTCAGCGAGGAGTTCTCAAAGGACGACACCAAGGAGTTCCCCGTGATGATTAACGGAAAGCTCCGCGCCAAGTTCGAGGCCGCCGCAGACAGCGACAATGCCACGCTTGAAAAACTCGCGAAGGAAACCGAGGGCTTCAAGAAATTCACCGAAGGAAAGACGGTCGCAAAGATTATCGTCGTTCCAGGAAAACTGGTGAATGTGGTGGTGAAGTAAGCGGTCAGAATTGTTGTAAAAAAAAGAGCCTTCCGTCAGTCAAATGGCGGAAGGCTTTTTCGTGCCGTTTTTGAGCAAATCCGATCCGCTCAAATGGTTTTTAAAATCGGTACTGATACCCTGCCGCGAATGTCAAATCGGCGGATCGGTAGCTAAGTCCAAAGTCTCCGTCGCTGTGGGCGAACGCTTTTGTAAACCCCAAATCTGCCGTGATTTTTCCAGGTCCTGCTTTTATTCCGAACATAAGTTCAGTGGCAAGCCCTGCGTTCCATGTAAACTCTTCATAGTCGTTATAACTTACAACTGTGTGAAAAAGGCTGATTGCCGCAAAAGGCCCCACGCCAAGACCAAGCGAAATTTTTTCATTGACATTAAAAGTGAAGGTCGCAAGCAGCGGAAAATCCAATGAAGTGTACTTGTCCTCTTCCTCTTCGTAATACTCATTATAGTCATAAGTTGAGTAAGAATAAGAGTCCTTGTACCCCTGATTAAAAATGAGCCGCAATTCTGGCTGCAGACCAATCTCGAATTTTTCCGTTTGGTACAATCCGAAATTCGCATGGGCCGCAATTCCGAATCCGAATTTCGCGCCATCTTCACCGATTGCGTTCAAGTTGTACGAACCAAGCACCTTGCCGCCAACGCTCACATTCCCTGCATAAGCAGAAAGTCCGATAAACGCCGCAAGCGCGGCCGCCAAAATCTTTTTCATTTTTCGCTCCTAAAGCATTGAAATTGCATCAAAACTATACAAAAAAAAAGCATTTTGGCAAGAGGTGGCGAAAAAACGCCGTCCCTTCTAACTCCACTAAAACCCATTCGTTATGGCATTTTGACAAAATCGGCGGTATACTTTTTTTTATGCCACGCCGAGTTTTTCTTGCGCTTCTTGCGTTTTTTCTCAATTTTTGTGCTACAAACGCGCAGAGCGGACGGGAACTTACGGATTTGGTTGCAGAATTTTTACAATCCTCTCAAAACCATCCTCCGATTTTTGAGCCACTTGAAAAAACGTCGTTTGATTCTTTTCCAGAAAACATTTGGCTTTCCTTTCCTCCCACCGAAAGAGAGCCGACTTCTCAAACGGAAAACGCGCGAAACAAAATCGTTCTTGTTTTTTTTCAAGAAGACGTGCTTTCTCGGACGGAGGCATTTTCCGCGCTTTTTGAGTCGATTGAAAAAACAAAACGAAAAACCGAAGTCGATTTTCTTTTTACCGCGCTCGACCGTCCCGTCATTTTGGGCGGAGAAAAAACAGGAACGGGCGTTTTTGCCGCAAATCGCTTTAATTCCGAAGAATTGTTCGCGCTTTTTTTCTCGTTCAAAGAAGAAAATACGACTGCAACTCTTTTTACAGGAAATCGCGATTTTTCAACTCCGCTTTGGCTTACAAAACTTTGTACCGAAGTTTTTGAAGTTTCGTCAATTCCTTTTGAAATTTCTCCAGCGATTCTTTCGCTTTATCGCCTAAACATTTTGAAAGGTGATGCGCGAATCGAAGAATGTATGCGATACAATATTCCGTGCGCAAAAGTGGAAATCGGAATCGACGAATTGAATTTTATCGAAAAACTCGTGCAACTTTACTCAACGGAAAAAAGCGGCGACTGGGATTCGCATTATTTTTTTCTTGCTCCAAAATATTTTTCCACGCCGCTTTTTATTAGCGAGCAAGCGTTCATTCTTTTTGAAATCGCCACAATCACATTGAGTCTTTTTTTGATTTGCGGACTTTCGTTTGTGGGAAAGGCGAGCGAAAAATACAAACGCGATTTTATAAAATCCAGCCCGCTGATTTTTTTGACGATGTTCATTTCGTTTTCCGCGATTTTCTTTGCAAAAAAAATGATTTTAGTTTTTGACTTTTTTGATTTTTTCTCTCCGTTTGAAAAATTTTTCTTTATAATCGCGTGTTCAATTTTTTTCGTTCAGTTTTTTTTGAATCTTTTTGAGTACTTTCACATTCCCGTGGCAGCGTTCATTTTTGGATACGTGGCGACTTTTGTTGCGGTGGCAACGATTTTGATTTTTAGCGCGTTCGACTTGCTTTTATTTTTGATGTTCGGCTTTGAATACGCAATTTTGTCGATTTTTCGCCGTGCGCGGACGCATTTTTTGAACGCGCTCGAACTCGTTTTGCTCGCGTTGCCGTTTGCACCCTACGCGCTCGCGCTTGCGCAAAACGCCTCGGAAATTTCGCTCCGTCCGTTTTTCAAAGACTCGATTTTGCCTACGTTTCTTACAATGCTCGCGCTGTTTCCGTTCAATGTCATCGTCGCGCGCTTTTCGCTTCGGACGGAGTTCAAGGCGGGCGAAAAAGGATTTGGCGTTTGGAAAACGCGCGTTTCTCTTTTTTTCTCTCCCGTTTTTTTGACGATTTTGCTTTTTCTCCCGTTGATTCCGCTTCAAAAGGCGTGGGAAAAAAACGTTCAAATTGAAACCGCAATTTCTCCAGAAAAAATAGAAAAAAACGACCGCAAAACGCTTTTTGCCACTCTTTCAAGAACGGATTTTCGGGGAATCACCACAAACAATATTTTTATTGAAACGCACATTCCTGCGGAGCGAATTTCCATTTCCATAAAAGGCAACGGTTCGTCCCCGCTCCTTGAATCAACTTACGGCTACCACATTCAGAGCGACGGTAGCGCGAACATTTTGATTCCAGACAAGCCGCCCAAATCGATTTCAATTGACTACGTTACGCCCACCGACGAAATCACGGAGATTTTTATAAAAGCGTATTTTTTTGACGGAAATGATTTTTGGTTTGAAGAGAAAAATCTGCGCTTTGGGGGCGTTCTTTGAAAAAAAATGGATTTCTCTTTGCACTTTTTTTATGTTTCGTCGCAAAAAACGCATTTTCTCTCCCGCGCTTAATGCCAATCGAAAACGAAAGCGACTCCGACGGAGCGGGCGCGATTGTATTTGACACATCAAAACTCCCGCTTGAAAACAACGGCGAAAAATCTATTTTTTCGTTTGGAATAAACGATTCTCACATTGATTTTTCGGCTTCGGGCTACTGGAAAAGCGAATTTTCCTCGGAAGCAACGTTTTTTGGCGGATTTGGAAACGATTTTGAAGCGGATTTTTCTGTTCCCGTTTTTTCGCAAGAAGTCGATTTGAGCCTTTTTTTGAAAATCGACAAAAAATGGTATTTTGAAGCGGATTTCGCCGACGAGTTTTCAAGAAATACGCTCGCGTTAGGCTACGATGGCGACGGAATCGTAAAATCGGTGCGGGTCGCAAATCGCGGCATTCGATTTTCAGGCGATTACTCGACGGATTTTCTTTCGCTTGGAATCGGTGGCGGAGAAAACGAAGCACCTGGCATTGCCGCTTCTTTTTCTGGAGAAAAATGGCGAGCGGACGCGGTTTTTCGCTACGATTTTTTAGAACCATTTGAAAAAGAATGGTTTGGAAAAAACGCTGTAACAAAAACCGAATATTCGCTTTTTGACTGGGATTTTGGAAGTTGGTTCGTGCTTCCAGACAAAATGGCAGAAAACGTGGTGGCGGTTTTTGTTGAAAGCCGCGACGGAAGTGAAAAAGACGCAGCCGGACGAACGTATCGAGCGTTATCGAGCGCGGAATATTTGCTCGTTCCGTCACTGAATTCGGTTTTGCTTTCTGCGGACGCAAAAAGCGGCAAAAACGGCGGAAAACTTCCCCGCGTGGCGTTTTTGATTGACGGCGCAGACGAGGTGGCATTAAAAGAATTTTGGGAAGAAACAAAAGCGTTTTTCAAAGAAAGCGACGACGCGCTAAATATCGAGCAATTTTGTTTTTTTGGCGACGATGTTAAAAACGCTTTTTCGACAATCGACTCAAAATCGGTTTTGATTGTCCAAAGTCCAGCGGGCTTTAGCCCGTTTGCCTCCGCTCATCGCTACGATTTGGGCAGTCTTTCAAAAGTTCAAGAGGCGGTCATTGCCTCAAAAAGCACACACGTTTCGGCAAAAGAATACGACGTGTCCGTGAAAGATGACGATTTTTCGTTTGTGCAATCGGATTTTTTTAGAGAAGACCATCTGTACGTTTCGATTTCGATTTCTGGAGAAAAAAACGAGCCTCAAAATCCTGCTTTTCGATTTCCGCTTGCAAAAACAAACCCGCTTTGTTACCTCGGAGTCGAAAACAAAAACGGCTCTTTGGAAAACGATTACATTCTTTTGACACGCGCGTTTTCGGCAGTTTCAAGATTTGACATTGGAACGAACGCGATTTTAGGCACGATTCGAGTTTACAAAAACGGAATTCTCGACGCAGCAGCGGTGTACGACGAAGAATCGGGCGAAGTTACGCCTTCCGTTTCAATCGGGCAAACGGATTTTTTGAAAATCACTTGGTACGAAGAAGGAAGCGAAGACGCCGGCTCGTTTGCCTCAGAAATAGGTTTTGCCTACGATTTTGGAGAGCATTGGAGCGCGGACATTTCCGCGTCTGGGCGTTACACCACGGGAACTGCCGCGCTTTCGGTGGACGAAAAAAATGCAAGTCCCGCGTATGCCGCGCTTGCGCTTGGAACGCACTATCAAAACGGCTCTTTTTCGTTTAGAGCCGCGCAATCGGCGGCGATTGAAACAGACGACACAACGGGATTGTGCCGCATTCTTTCGATGAACGAAAATGCAAACGAAACGCACTATCATCAAAAAAACGCGCTCTCTTCGATTCCGCAAGGCTTTGTGCCGCTTTTGAATTGCAAAAACGCGCCGACGCTGTTTCAAAGCGATTTTGTGGAAACTGAAACAGAAAACGGCATTCTTGACGACGAGATTTCAGGGTACGCGCTTCCGATTTCTTGGGATTTTTCGACTTCAGTTTCGCAAACGAATTGGAGCGCAAAGACGATTTCGCTTTCGCTTTCAAATTCCGCGCTTTCAAATGCGAGCGTTTTTGAGTTTTCGGTAAAAGACGTTTCCGACGATTTTCAAGAGCGAATTTTTTTGCAACTCGGAGTTGATGTTTCAGACGATTCGGATTTTTTTGAAGAAAAATCGCGCGTAGCGACTTGGGAAATCACGGACGACGTTCTCAAAAATCCAAATTTCAAAGAAGGCACGATTTCCGTGGTTTTAAGCGATTCCGACAGAGCAAAAATTGCAAGCGCGGGCGGAACGGGAATGCGCGTAATCGTTACGGGAGAAAGTGGAAGCGGAACCGTGCTTTTTGGTCCGTACAAAGCGCACGGCTCAAATTGGGCAGTGAGCGCAGACGAGGAGACATTGATTTCTGTTACGCAGGAAGAAGAGTCGATTAACTCAAAAACCGTCAAAAAACTCAACGAAAAAAACAATGAAAAACAAAATTACGTGCAGATTTTTTCTGTAAAATTGTTGGACGGCGCGACAAACAGCAAAATAAAAGCGACGCACTATTTTGAAAAAACGTCGGCGGCGGGGTACGAATCAATCGTGTTTTTTGCAAAAATCGGAACGGACAAACGGCGTGCGCCAGATTCGATTTTGGAAGAAGAAAACGAAGAGCCACTCATTTTTACGATTGACGACGCGACGGGCGAAAATATTGCGGCAAAAATTGCAATGAACAAAAACGCGGTCAAAAAACTCTCCGACGACGAATGGCATGAAATAACCATTGAAACTCAATCGCGCAGTGTGAAAATCGATGGCGAAAAAACGGACTGTGCCGTTTTTGTTCAAAGCGACGCGGTTTTCTCGCGATTCAAAATCGAGTGGAATCCGCTCAACGATGACGGCTCTTATTTTACAACGCTTTCGCTGGACGAGTTGCATCTTAGCGATTCAAAAGGTCGATTTTCCACGCGGAGCAAGGCGCACACGGCGTGGAAAATGCAAAACGAAAACGCGATTCTTTCCGATTTTGAAGCGAGCGCGGACGCAAACGCCTACACAAGCCGCGGCTTTGAAAACGCGGATTTTTCAAAAAGCGCAGATTTTTCGTCTTCGCTCAAAGCCTCGGTTTTGCTTTTTAGAACGGAGGCGGCGCTGGCGGCAAATTTGCAAGGACTTTTGAGCGCGTCCCACTCGGTCAAAACGCAAAAAGCTCTTTTGGGATTTTTGAGTGCGTCGGAACAGTTTTCGTTTATTCCTGGAGAGAGCGCGTCAAAATCAAATTCGTTTGGAATTGAACACAAAAATTCGGCGTTTTTTTTCAAAACAACGGCAAAAGACGATGGCTGGTCAAGAGTTCAAGAATCAAGCGCGGAAGCAAAAACAAAAGTGGCTGGCGCGAATTTTTTGATTTTGACAAACGCTTCTCAAACACTTGGCGAAAAAGCGCGGGAAGAAAATTGGGCGAAAGGATTTTTTCGAGAAAGCGCACTCGCGTTTAGCACGGGAGACGAAGAGGCAAAAAAAAGACAGGTTTCTTACAAAGGCGAGATTTCTCGCGCCTTTCACGTGTCTTTTTTGAAAATTGAACCCGAAATTTCAATTTTGGCATCGGGCAGTCAAAAAAAAGATTCTGCGGACACAGAATCCGACTTTTCCGACAGCGAAAGCGTCAAAATCGTTTTGCCGTTTTCGTTTTCAAAAAAATCATTTTCATTCAGTTACAAAAAAAGCGCGGGCGGAACAAAAAAAGAAGCGATGAGTGGCGGCTACGGAAAAGATTCTGGGCGACTTTTTGAAAAAATCTCTGAAAGACCGTATTTTTTGAAGGCGTTTTTGATTCAAGATTTGGTGAGCGACACGATTTCAAAGGAAATTTTTTCGTCTTTGGATACAGAAAAAAGCGCGTTTTACTCCACGTCTTACGAGGCAAATTTTAAGCGAAGCGGAATCGCAACGGGTTTTGATTTTTTGATTCCGAAGTCAACCACGATTTCGCTCACACGCGACATAAGGAGCGCGGGAAGCACAAGCGATATGTATCAAGCGCGTCTTAAAACAAACAATACGGCTGTAAACCTTTTTGGAAAACGCGGAACGCACCCGCTTTTTTCTTGGTACGAGCAAGACGAATTTTCGTCTTCGCTTTCCGTTTCGACAAAAATTCCAAAGGAATCTCCTTCAGATTGGTCATGGCAAATCTCGTCATACATACAGTCAACGTTTGTTATTTTTGAAGGAAACGAACTCAAAGCAGGTCTTGAAGGAACGCTCGGCGGAAAGGACGATTGGAGCGCAAAGGTGACCGCCGTTTGGAAACGAAAGGGAAACTCGGCTTTTATAGACGGCGCGGTTTTTCTTTTTTGGAAAGCGGGGCGAAAAAAGAAAAGCGACGGCGGTTTGATTCACACAAAAACCGACAGCGTTAACGTGAGCCTTTCTTCTTCTGTTTCGGGAACAAGCGTTACAAAAAAGTATCGCGCGGATTATACGCACAAAATCGAAAGCGCGCTCACAAAATACGTGTCGCTGAATACGGCTATTGGCGGAAGTTACAACGCGGTTTGGGAAAAAAGCGTTTCCGTTGGTGCAATTGCAAGCATCGGAGTTTCTGTAACGTTTTAGAACATTGCTCGAAAAATAAAACAAGGGCGCACACGCACCCTTGTCAAAATTATCTTAAAGGCGCGAAATATCCCGTTTCGTCGCGACCGCTTCGATTCATAAGGTACGTTTCGATTTCAACGGGAAGGTATCGTTGCCCGAACTCTGTTTGAAGCGCGGACGTGTACGAAAGCCTATACAAACCAGACGGAATTGCGATTACGTCGTCAAAAATCGAAGAAAGTCCCTCTGGTCTGTAAACGTAGTACTCATGCCCTTCCGTGCTTGAGCAAATGTATCGCATTTCTCCGCTTGCGTTTCCTTGAGAGAGCAACACGCTCAAAAATGCCACGGAATTATTATTGAAAAACGACGTTAAATCGGCAAGCCCGTAGCGGTCAAACGCGCCTTGCGTAACGCTCCCCTCGCCGATGTAAATGACGGCTCGCTTTGATTCTCCGTTGACGAGCGTATTTGCCGAAAGGCGCAAAGCCAAATCGAGCGGAACGATTTGAGAAACGGGCGTTTTTAAGGCAGACGCGGTGAATTTTTCCACGCCCGCGGGATTTCCTTCGTATTCAAGAATCGGAACAGAACCAGCCGAAACAATTCGGAGCGTTCCGTTTCCGTTCATGGAACGCGCGATTTCTTTGACCGCGTTTTCCATCGCCTCTGAATAAAGCGAACTTTCAACTGAACGGTCGATGACGAGTGTTAAATCTGCGACATCGTTTGCGTAGGCTGCCCCGTCGAGTTTCAAATCGGCAACGGTATTTCCTTTTTCGGTGAGGACAAAATTGCGCTCCTTTAAGCCAACAACGCTTTGCCGCCGCCTGTTTTCGACTTTCACGTCAACAACGACTTTTGGAAACTGGTCAGCATTTACGCGCTCAATCTGCACAAAAAATCCGCCAACAAGTTCGCTCATTTTTGCCATTACAAAAACCTCGTTGGACTTGAAATCCGTCACGAGAATGTTTCCGTTTACGTCGGGAACTGCGCTTGTAACGCGGCTTGGAGCATTGCCCGTGGAAACGTTTTCAAAAACCGAGCCGCTTTCCGTATCAACGGAGTAGACTTTGTTTCCTGCACAAAGAACAAGGTATTTTCCCCACACTTTCATTGATTCAGGCTGCTTAAACGTCTTTTCTCGACACAGAATATCAAGAAAGTTCCCAGCCGTATCGAACGTGTATATTGCCCCAGTAACAGCGTCTACTACATAGACATTCTGTTCGATTATAGCGATTCCCGTCGGTCCTTTTAGCCCCGAAAAATCAGCGCGTTTTCCGCCAAAGAAAAAAAGCGGATTTCCGTCGCGGTCAAAAACGTCAATTCGAGAATTGCCAAAATCAGAAACAAAAATGTTCGAGTCGGAATCGAGCGCGATATATTGCGGACCAATCAAACCGCCCACGTCAAGCCCTTTGTGTCCAAATGAACGAACAAAAAAACCGTTTGGCGAAAGTTCTGAAATGCGGTCGCCTGCAAACTCGCTCACCAAAAGATTTCCGTCGGGAAGCCGAACCAAATCCATGGGGCGGTCAAAACCGTTTATGGGTCCGCCCGTTTTTGCCGTTACAAGTCCGTTCACGTCAAGGCGCACGAGTTCGTTTGTGCCGTATGCCAAAACCCAACTTGAACCGTCGTTATTTGGAAGCACCGACACGGGTTGACTAAAAACAAGCGACTCGCCGTCATTTCCCGCGATTCCTTTGTAACTTCCGCTTTCTGTATAGCGCACAGGAGAATCGTAACGGTTGTCGGTAATGCGACGCTCTTGCACAATTTCAATTCGATTTTTGAGCAAAAGTCCGCCGTAGCCCGCCTCGGACTCAAACTCCCACTGTTGCAAAGCCTCCCCTTCAATTCCTGAGCGATAGTACGACTTTCCAAGCCAATCGAGAATCAAATGCTCGCTTGGAAGATACGAAAGCGCGCGTTCAAATTGCATTATCGCATCATTAAACGCTCCTCGATAATACGACTGAACGCCCAAGCGAAACTCCTGCTCGGCAAGTCCGCTTGCGGCAGACCGACCTCCCGTTGCAGAAATCGACGTTGCTTCGCTGCTCGTAAATGCGCCAGACTGCGAAAAAACAGCAGCCGCAGGAATCAAAAGAAAATACGCGGTAAATGCCGCAATGTGTAACAAACGGAATTTTGCCTTCATGCCTTCCCTTCCATTTTTTTGTTTTTTATTTTTGACTTTTTTGCCTAACCTTCTTGAGCGATTCTCAAATGCTCGGCGATTTCTGCGTTGTCGGGAAGCAACTGCTTTGCTTGCGAAAGATAACGCATTGAATCCGCCATAAGTCCGAGTTTTAAGTACACCCACCCCAGAGAATCCATACACGCGGCGGAGTTTGGCTCAAGCGAAAGAGCCTTTTTGCAATACGTGAGCGCAGACGTAAGGTCTCGATTTTCGCACGCAAGAACATAGCCCAACCCATTTAGAGCCGTAACGTTGTCAGCGTCAAGTTCAATCGCTTTTTTGTAATACGTTATGCTCGCTTCCACGTTGCCATCTTCCCATGCGCAATACGCCAAAGAAGCGTACACGCTCGCAGGACGAAAACCAGATTCGAGCAATTTCGTCAACTCCAACTGAGCGAGTTTTCGCCGCCCAGAAAGAGCGTATATCACAGAAAGAATGTACCGACATTGCAAAACGCGCTCCTCTTTGAGCGTTCTTCGCATTGCGCCTTCTTCCGTGGGAGAAGTAACAACTTGCTCAAGATAAAGGAGCGCATCTTCGTGGCGGTCAAGGCGCGCGTAGCAAAGACCTATATAATACGCAAGGTCGATGTTGTCGATTTCTGGGTCGTCTGGAAGAGAAAGAAAAAAAGTGAGTGCGCCGTTGTAGTCTCGTTTGTTGTAAAGGGCAATCCCGTCGCTAAAAATAGCCGTATCGTTCATTTTTTGTCGTTCATCCTTATGAGAGATTTTTCTGCGTAGGATTTTTAGAACGAAGAGCCTCCCTCGTCAAGAAAAGCGGGTTCAGCAAAAAATCGCGTTACAGAAATGAACCCGCGTTTTGAAAGCGAACAGTCGTCTTCTGTTTGCTCAAGTCGTCGCCTCGCGCTTTGAATTAAGCCCTCGCCAAAAAAACCGTAAAAAACATCGTTTCGTCCGTTCGGGTCTGAAACAATCGTCATTCGGTCGCGGTAGTCCCTTATCGAAGGCGAAGCAAATCCCACACCGTTATAAATATCGGCGGATGAAGCGTTGACACTTACAAAAACATCGGAGGTACAAAGAGAAATCAGTTTTTCAAGATTTTTTGCGCAAAACTCCGAGAGCGCGTCGAATTTCCAAGTGTTGTCGTAACTTTCCACGGAAAGCGCGATTCCGGGAAAACCGTACAGCGTTGCCTGCCGCGCCGCCGCGCACGTTCCCGAATAAATCACGTCAGTTCCCAGATTCGCGCCTTTATTTATGCCAGAAATCACCGCGTCGAATTTTTTTTGACCAAAAATCGGCGAAAGAAGTGCGGAAATCACGCAATCAACAGGCGTGCCAGAACAAGAAATCCATTCGGATTTTTCGCTTTTTTTCACGCGGCAAAACGAAAGTGGCAGTTTCATCGTCAATTTTGAAGAAACGCCAGATTGATTTGAAGACGGTGCCAACACACAAACAGTCGCGCCAAAAGACGAAAGCGTTTTTTCCAAAGAAATAAGTCCCTCGCCGTCAATTCCGTCGTCGTTTGTAAGGAGCACCGTTTTTTCTGAAAGGTCGATGTTACTCATATTTTTTCCTAAAACGAGCGCGATAACGCATTTATCGAACTCGATTATTGATTCTTTCGACGATTACGCCGTCCGCGCTTTTTACCGAAAGGACATCCGCTTTGAAACCAAAAATTTTTGAATATTCGGAAAGTCGCTTTTCAAATTCTGGAACGTTTGCGTCGTCAAGAATCGCAAAAAGACAGCGACTAAAACCTTGCCCCGTAATTCGTCCGCAACAAACAGGATTGTGGTCTCTGTCAGGATTTGGATTTATTTCAACAAGTCGCTTCAAAATCCAGTCGATTTCAGGACACGAAATATCGTAAAAATCTCGCATATTTTCGTGACTTTTGTTTACCGCGCGGGCAAACGCCGAAAACACCCCTTCTTTTAGAGCGTCAAGTGAAGAAAGCACGCATTTATGCTCGTTTATAACGCCATACAAATGCCGTCTCGAATCTTCGCTCACAGACGAAAGCACGTCGCGAATTTCTGCCATATCGTCTTCGTATTTCCAAGAACCGTCTTGACGCGCATGGCGCAAAAGTTTGAGGAGTTTTTTGTTTTCTTCTTTCATAATGCTCCGCTCGCTCCAAGAGGTCAAACGCGGAACGTGTGCATCAACGAGCAAAATGTTCTTTTTTGAAAGCGATTTTGAAAATGGAAAATCCACAAGTTCAAAAGCCTCTGCGATATGACGCGAATCGTGATTTGTAAGAACAAGCGAATCTTTTTTGCTAAACATTGCAGTCAAATTTTCCGCAAGATGATTTTCCTCGTCTTCTTTCAAAAACTCTCGACTGCCTTTGTCCAGCACGGAAAGAAGTTCAGAATCTGGGCAATCAAGGTCAAGGAGTTCGTTTACGGCACACGCGGAAGCGACTTTCATCGCAGTCGTAACGCCCATTCCAGAAGACGGCAAAATCGGAGAAGAAACGCAAAAATCAAGACCGGGCATTTTAGGAATTTGGTCTTCGCCCGTTCGTTCTATGATGCTTCCAGAAATAAACGAATAAATCGCGGCTTTTATGGAATTAGCCCACTTGTCCTCTTTTCTGAATCTTAAAGATGAAAGACTGATGTGCTTGTTATCGTCGCTTTCAACGTAATGAAAGCGGAGTAAATCATCATTACGAATGGAAACTGAAACGCAAACAAATCTGTCGATTGACATGGAAAGCGTTTTTCCGCCAAAAAACCAGGTATGTTCGCCCATCAAGTGAAATCGACCAGGCGCACTTGCAATCACGGACGGTTCACACTTAAACGTTTGTTTGTGCGCTTCGATTGTCCGTGCAATTTGTTCGCTTCGCCCGATATTTTGCTCAAAATTCACTTTTTTGATTCTCTTTTATAAAAACAATTTTTGCCACAGAAAAACACGAGAGTGGCACATCGTTGCTTTTTTGCGATTTATTAAATAAAATGGTAGTATAATGTATTCATTTTTACAAGTTTTTTTTTCACTTTTTTCCGCGCTCCTTCTTACGCTCGCCATTCCAAACGAACTTTTTGAATTTGGCTCTCCGATTTTAGGACTTTTTTGTCTTATTCCATTTTATAGTGCACTCAGACGGGCAAAATCTGTAAAAGAAGCGTTTTTTCTTTCGTTTTTGCACGGCGCAACCGTTCATTTGTGTTCGAGTTTTTGGCTTGGCAATTTCCAAGGATACGCGCTTTTTACGCTTGGCGCGTCGCTCGTTGGAACGGGATTTTTTCAAGGATTTCTTTCGTTTTTCTTTTATTATCCAGCACTCAATCTCGCTTCCTTTGGAGGAAAAAAAATCGGGCAGGAAGCCGCGCTTGCAAGTTTTCGTCCGCTTTGGTTTTCTGGCACATATACGCTCTGGGAGTTTTTTAAGTCAACGGGATTTTTAGCGTATCCGTGGGGAACGGTTTCAATGACAGCATATCGCTGGAGTCTTATAACGCAAATCGCTGACATTACAGGACCTTACGGAATTACGTTTTTGTTCTCACTTTTTTCTGCAACAATTTCAGAATACATGATATTGCGTGTAAAAGGCATCAAAAAATCCGATTCGTTTTTGAATCTTTGCACATTGCTTTGCGCACTTTTTTTGATTTCAGCAGTGTACGGCGCGTTTGAACTTTTGCTTCCACGGGAAAGCGTCAAAACCGTGAATGCGGTGCTCGTTCAGCAAAACGGCGACCCGTGGTTCAAAGGCGAAGAGCAATCGATTCTCATTTCCGAAGCACTTTCAGAGGAAAAAATCAACGATTTTAGAGAAAACGACGAAGAATGTGATGTAGTCGTTTGGAGCGAGGCGGTTCTTTCAAAGCGTTTTCCGTCCGCGCGATTTTTTTACAACTCGTTTCCAAACGAAAAGCCGCTTACGCCGTTTATCAAACAAATGAACGTTCCGTTTATAATTGGAGGACCATACACTATAAGTATACAGCCACGTAGAGTAGCGAATTCTGCGATTTTTTTTAATAAAAATGGCGAATTTTCAGGCGAATACCAAAAAATGCACCTCGTTCCGTTCGCAGAATTGATTCCTGGAAGCGAATATCCGTTTATTAGAAATATAATGAGAGAAATTGCAGGTTTTTCATACGGGTGGTATCCAGGAAAATGCGTAACTCTTATGGAAATTCCCATATCATCTCCCGTTCGCGATACAAGAAAAAGCAAAATCATTTCAATCGACATTGAAAAAAATGAAAACGAAAAAAATGAAGAAAAAACGGTGAAAATCGCCACGCCCATTTGCTTTGACGACACGGCAGCGGAAGTGTGCCGTGCAATGTTCCTTTATGGAAGCGAACTGTTTGTAAACATCACAAATGACGCTTGGTCGCTCACGCGCTCCGCAGAAATTCAGCATTTTGTTGTATCGCATTATCGCGCAATCGAATACAGAACAACGCTTGCCCGCGCAACAAACGCAGGTTTAACCGCGGTCGTAGGTCCAACGGGAAAAACGCTTTGCTCGCTTCCACTTTTTGAGGAAGGTGCGCTTTGTGCAAAAATCCCCGTTTATGAGCGAAAAATGACAACTTACGCCCTGTTTGGAAATTGGCTTCCCGTATCGATTTTGATTTTTTCGTTTATTTTTGTGATAAAAACGTCGTTTTTCAAAAAAGAAATCGACGAGCGATTTTGACAAAATAAAACAAAAAACTTGACTATAAAAAAATCGTTCGGTAATCTTGATTGTAAACCAAAATTCTTACAAAAGTGAGTTTACATTTTATGAAAAATCAAAATGAAATCAAAATTTCTGCATTTATCGCGCTTTTTACGGCAATAATTTCTGTGGGGTGTGTTATGGCGATTCCGCTTCCTGGAGGCGTTCCGATTTCGCTGCAAAATTTCTTTTGCGTTCTTGCGGGGTGCATTTTGGGAACGTATAAAGGATTTTTTGCCGTTCTTCTTTGGATGATTTTGGGCGCGATTGGAGTTCCCGTTTTTGCTTCAGCACACGCGGGGCTTGGCGTTTTGCTCGGTCCCACGGGCGGTTACATCGCAGGGTACGCGCTCGCTTCACTTTTTGCAGGACTTTTGCTCGGCTCTCCAAAAATCGAAGAAAAATCTCAAAAAAAATCGCTTTTTCTAAAAACGCTCGTTGTCGTTTTTTTTAGTTACGCGCTTGTTTACGTGCCTGGAATTCCGCGCTTTATGAGCGTTATGGCGGCAAACGGAAAACCGCAAACGTTTCAAAACGCGCTTTCCATGACGTTTATTCCGTTTATTCCTGGCGACCTTATCAAATTTTTTGTAACAGTGTCGCTTTCGTTATCGCTTCGCCCGATTGCCGCACGGTATCTTTTTCCTCCAAAAATCAGCGAAGAAGAAACGGCTCTCAAAAAAATCGCTCAAAAAAATCAAAAAGAAGAAGAAAAATGAAAAATCTTGCCGTTCAACTTGAAAACGTTTCAAAATTGTTTCCGACTTTTTTGGAAAATGGAAAAAGAACATTTTTTCCCGCGCTTTGTGACATTTCGTTGGAAATCGAGGAAGGAAGTTTTTGCGTGGGAGCGGGCGCAAACGGAAGCGGAAAAAGCGTATTGATGTCAGTTATCGCAGGTCTAACAAAACCGAGCGACGGGAACGTTTGGACAAAATCAAAGCCTGGACTGATTTTTCAAGATGCTTCGGCGCAGATTTTGGGCGACACGGCTTTGGAAGACGTTTCGGTTGGATTAAAAAATATGCGCATAAAAAAGGAACTAATAGAAAAAACGGCAAAAGACGCGCTTGAAAAAGTGCGCCTTTTAGAAAAAGCAGAAAATCTTGCGGAATTTTTGTCTGGCGGAGAAAAACGAAGGCTCGCTGTGGCTTCCGTTTTGGCAATGCAACGCGAAATCGTGATTTTTGACGAACCTTACGCGAATCTTGATTATCCTGGAGTTTTGGACGTAAATCGACTTTTGGAAGAACTTAAAAAAGCAAAAAAAACGGTCATCCTTTTGACGCACGAACTTGAAAAATGCCTTGCGCTCGCCGACCGTTTTTTTGTTCTTTCAAAAGGAAAAATCGTATACAACGGCTTGCCGACCGACGCGCTCTTGCTTCCACTCGAAAAATGGTCAATTCGCTCGCCGCTCGTCCGCTACGAAAGCGTTTCCGATTTAATCTGGAAATAAATGAAAATAATAGAAGAAAATGGAAAGTTCAATTTTTTTTAGGTATCGCACTGGAAATTCGATTTTGCACAAAGCAAATCCTTCGCTGAAAGTTTTTTTGAGCCTTTTTCTCTCTGCTTTTTCGTTTTGGCTTCCAGTGCGCTATTCTGCGCTTCTGTTTATGTTGGCATTTTTGTTGAGTGTGTTTGTTTTGCACTCAACAATGCACGAACTTTTTTCAGACTTAAAGCCGACTTTTGTTTACGCGGCTCTTCTTTTTGTTGCAACGATTTTTCTAAATGCCGCGGAATACATTGCGACAAAAGACGCACATCTCAAAATGATTTTTACGCCAAACGCAACGTATCTTCCGCTTTTTTTTAGCACGGCAGCGGCTTTGCAAACGACTTCCCTGCTCTACCGCTCAACGAGCGCGTTTCAAATTTCCGAATCGATTTCTGTTATCGAAAAAAAAATCACAAAAAACGAAAACGCGCCCATTTCAAAATCGTTGTCGCTCGCGCTTTCGTTTATTCCGCGCATAGCCCAAATTTGGACGCGATTGGAAAACGCATGGAAAGCAAGGGCGGGCAAAAATTCCCCAAAAAAAATAGCAACGCTCGTTCCGTTTCTTTTTCACGAAGCAATGCGAAACGCTTTTGAAAAATCGCTCGCACTCGAAAATCGCCTTCCGTAACTCCAAACAGATTTTTCGTTGCGAAATGAACGATGGTGCTGTACCATTTGTTCGTTGGAGTTTTTGATTTTTGCGAGGATTTTCTGATGAGATGCCCATTTTGCGCAAGCCTTGAAGACAAAGTTCTGGAATCGAGAACGATGTCAAGTGGCGAGTCGATTCGTCGAAGAAGAGAGTGTACTTCGTGTGGCGCACGCTTTACAAGTTACGAGAGAATCGAAGAAAAGCCGCTCATGGTCGTAAAGCGGGACGGAAGTCGAGAGCCTTTTGATAGGCGCAAAATCGAAAAGGGAATTGACCGTGCGCTTGAAAAAAGAGCGATTGCAACAAATACGGTAGAAAGCCTTGTAAACGAAATCGAAGGCGAGGCTGTGCGACGCGGAGGAAGCGCACGAGAAGTTGCTGCAACGGAAATCGGAGAACTTGCGCTGGAAAAACTTTTTGCACTTGATAAAGTGGCATACATAAGATTCGCCTCGGTTTACAAGCATTTTGAAGACATTGACGAGTTTATCGCAGAAGTAAAAAGCGCGGGTGGCGGAAAACGAAAAAAGAAGCAACCGCCTTTAGAATCGACTGAAAAATCAATAGAAAATTTTTGATTGTTTGGTATCTCTATTGACAGAGTTTTTGAGTTTTGATAATATATTTTCCGTCTTTTGGGGGCGTAGTCCAGTCGGTAGAACACCGGACTCATATTCCGTATGTCATAGGTTCAAGTCCTATCGCCCCTACTCTGAGCCGTTTGCTAAGGCAAACGGCTTTTCTTTTTTGCCGCTTTTCGGCACTTTAATGAGGAGGTTTTATGCCAAGCACAATCCAAGCCGAACCGTTCGCGTCGCCGTTCAAAGGACGCTCGCTCCTTACCTGGGTGGACTATACCCCCGAAGAAATCCTGCAAATCCTCGACTACGCCTTCTTGGTCAAGAAGCAGGCGCACGCGGGCGAGGTCCACCAGCGGTTCCTGGGCAAGACAATCGCGCTCATATTCGAGAAACGCTCCACGCGCACGCGCTCGTCGTTCGAGACGGCGTTCGGCGAGGAGGGCGGGCATCCCGTGTTCATGTCCACGCAGGACATCCAGCTCGGGGGCAAGGAGAGTGTGCGCGACACCGCCCGCGTCTTGGGGCGGATGTTCAGCGCGATTGAGTTCCGCGGCTTCAAGCAGGAGCACGTGCGCGAGCTTGCCGAGTATTCGGGGATTCCCGTCATCAACGGGCTCACCGACGAGTACCACCCCACGCAGGCGCTCGCCGACGTGATGACGCTCAAGGAGAACTTCGGAACGCTCAAGGGCTTGAAGTGGGCGTTCTGCGGCGACGGACGGAACAACGTGGCGCGGAGCCTCATGGTCATTTCCGCCAAGCTCGGAATCGATTTTGCGATTTACAGCCCGCGCGAGCTGTTCCCGCCAAAGGATATTCAGGAAATTTGCGCTCCCTTCGCAAAATCGAGTGGCGCAAAAATTGAAGTTTCGGACAAAATTTCTGTTGTAAACGGAGCGGATTGCTTGTATACTGATGTTTGGGTTTCGATGGGCGAGGAATCGCTCAAAGAAGAGCGAACAAGACTGCTTTCTGCGTATCAAGTGAACGACTCCCTCATGAAGGCAACTGGAAAAGAAAACACGATTTTTATGCACTGTCTTCCAGCAGTGAAAGGTCAAGAAGTTACCGAAAGCGTGTTTGAGAGTCAGAAGAGCAAAGTGTGGGACGAAGCGGAAAACAGAAAGCACACGATAAAGGCAATCATGCTTGCCCTCCTAAAATAAAATTGAGGGTACGGCAAAAAAGGAGTTTTGCAACATGAAAAAATCATTGATTATCTCGGCATTGCTTGCAGGAGCAGTGGCATTCGCGGGTTTTGCGCAGGATGCAGGGTCGGAGCAGGGACAAAAAAATTACAAGTACCCGTTCCAAGAATCGAAAGTTTCGTACAGAAGTGTGCAAGTTTACAAGGTTCTTGACCAAAAAGATGCGTACATTGTTATGTATGCCAAAGGTCATCGAGATGTAGGACAAGTTTCAATTCCAAAGAAATGGTATTCAACCGACGGAAACAAGCAGACTAAACTTCAGTTCCGCCCGCTTTCTAAAGGAATTCAGCCGTATATGTCAGTATTTTCACGCGACGGAAATTTTGACCACGTTGTTTTGACAATGCCGACTTCAAGACAGGAAAGTGCTTGGGGCGTTGCGGCAAGTGGCACACAAGTCGATGACGCGGATAAAGATACGCTCGTCGTGGAGTACTAAAACGTACAAAAATAAACATTAAAAAATAGCCGCCTAACTGGATGCTACAAAAAAAGCTCTTGAAGGCGGCATTTTTTTCTAAAAACAAACGTTGACTTAAAAAAAATGAAAATTATCACCGAAGCGCACATTAAAAAATTCTTGAATTTCATTGAATCGCACGATTTTTTCTACATAATATCGCATAAAGAACCTGATGGAGATGCGATTTTCTCAAGTTTGGCAATGGGAGCATTGCTCAAAGCAAAAGGAAAAAAATATAAACTGCTTTCGGCAGGACCGTTCAAAAGGGCGGAAATTCGGTCTTTTGCAGAGCAATTTTCGTCTTCAACGGGCGCGATTCTTGACGAAAATCAAACAAAAACCGCGCTTCTCGTTCTCGATTGCTCTGAAGCCGAGCGATTCGGGGAAATCGAAGGGGACATAAAAAATCTTGAACAGTTTGTTGTTGACCATCACAAAACGTCAAATGAAACCGAAAACTCTATAATAGACCCGTCCGCTCCAGCGACCGCTTGTATCGTTCAACAACTATACGAAAAAACCGTCGGTGCGATTCCAAAAGAAGTCGCCGAATGGCTTTTTACGGGACTTTCTACAGACACGGGATATTTTAGATTTCTCAAAGAAGACTCTGCGGAAGTGTTCAAACAAGCCTCTCGACTCGTTGAAGCGGGGGTAAATCCAAAAGCGACATACGACATGATTTCTGGCGGAAAAGCGTATAGTACTCGAAAACTGCTCGGCGTATTGCTTTCGCGAACAACGCGAAAATGCAACGGAAAACTCGCTGTAACATACGAAACGCAAACGGATTCAAAGAGATTCGGTCAAGAGGGACGCGATTCCGACGCACTCTATTCGCTGCTTCTTGCCGTGGAAGGCGTTGAGGCGGTGCTTTTTGTAAGGCAAGATACCGAAACTACATGCACAGCAGGACTTCGCTCGCGAGACGTTTTGGACGTAAGCGCGATTGCCGCACAATTTGGCGGAGGCGGACACAAAAACGCAGCGGGCTTGAGCGTTGAAGGAAAACCGCGCGACGTAATCCGCGCAATCGTTCAAGAGTTCAAAAAAGTCATTTGATTTTTGTTGCGTTATCAAAAGTATTTTGACATTACGGTGGTTGAGCCTATCGAAACCACCATCTTCTCGCTTTCTGATTTTTCAATTTTGGCTCTGTAATCTGTTTTTCGCACACAAAACATTTTCAAAAATCCATTTTTTCTTGTTAGATTTTGTTAGAAATTTCAATTTTGTTGTTAGACTTTGTTAGACTTTGTTAGGAATTGTTAGATTTTGTTAGAAAATTCTCAATTTTTACGAAAAAAGTGGCAAAAATCTCCAAAATATCTAGTTGGCACGCATATTGCATATTCTTTTTCAAGGGAAATCCCTAAAGAAAAAAAATTGGAGAGAAACAATGAAAAAAATCGAAACAAACGAAATCCCATTCCTCTTTGAAAACGGAAAAATCACAAAAACAGAAGCAATCAAGGCACTTTGGGCGAATATTTACACCGCTCCCGAAAAGTACGCTCTCCGCTCTTTTTCGGAAGACGAATTAAGCGACTTTTTGCTGCATTTTTACCCGCGTTTTTCAAGCCTTTTGGACGCATACGACAGCGTAAGTGCGGATTTTACAACATTCGTGAGGAATTGCATTTCGTTCTACAAACTTTCGTGGCGAAAGCGAGCATTAAAAATGAGCGCAGCAGAGCAAAGTCTTGACAGCGCGGTGCGACTGGGCGTTGTGGAGGGCGCAGAAACTGCCGATTTTCGTTCAGACCCACAAAAATCTGAAGAAATCTTAAAAATACGGAAAAAAACGATTTCAAAAAAAAGGCTAAAAAGTGCCAAAACGCCCGCTCCAACGCTGCGACTTGCGCGAGATACCGCTCTGGTTCTTGCGATGAAATCGTGCAGACAAATCGATGACAAAACGTTGCAAAAACTCGCCTCTTTTACAGGACGCGCGGAAGAAGAAATCGTGTCCATGCTCGAAAATGTCAAAAAGCACTCATCTTCTTCGGAAAAAAGATTTGAAAAACTCGTGGCAAAGCGCGATTCGTCGTTTTTTAGAAAGCGCAAATATTCGTTTGAACTTTCGAGACTTGACCCTACCAGTTCAGAATATGAGCGCGTGAAAAAAATCGTTGAAAATCAGACGAAAAATTGGCAAAGCCAAAATGCGCTCCTTTCAAAAAGTTGCGTTCGCTCGCCGAGAAATGAGGATATTGCAAAAACCCTCGGAATAAAGATGAGAAAAGTCTATTATTGTATATCACACGTCCAAGAAAATGGAATTGTCGAAAATTTTAGAGACATTTTTCAAAACGAATGTTCTCAAGATGACTGACGATATTTCAAAAATCTGCTATCATTCGCGCATGAAACTGTATATGGCATCGTCAAATGAACACAAAAGAAAGGAAATGCGCGAACTGCTCCCCTCGTTCGACATTTTTATTCCAGCGGATGAGGGGATTTTTTTCAATCCAGAGGAAAGTGGCTCTTCTTTTATGGAAAACAGCATGATAAAAGCCCGTGCGCTTTTTGACATAGTGCACGCTCCCGTAATCGCAGATGATTCTGGACTTTGCGTTGACGCACTCAAAGGAGAACCTGGCATTTTTACGTCGCGCTATGCTGGAGCGGAGTTTCCGCACGGACGACCCGATGGGAAAAAAATCTCACAAAGAAACCAAAATCGACTTTTAATCGAACAATTAAATAAAACAGGTTCTTCAGACCGCTCTTGTCGCTACGTTTGTTCGATAGTTTTGTTTTTTTCTCCAGATAGATTTTTCATTGCACAAGAAACGTTTGAAGGAAAAATCATCGATTCCATTGAAAAACAAGCAGGTTCTGGAGGATTTGGATACGACCCTATCGTATTTTTGCCAGAATACGGAAAAACAGTTGCGCAAATAACAGCAGAAGAAAAAAACAAAATTTCGCATAGAGGAAAAGCGATACAAGCAATTTTAAGTCTTATCGAAAAAAGTGAAAAACTTTAGAGAAAAAAAAATCAAAAAAAATAATTTTTTTCTAAAGTTTTTTTTGTACATTTCCGAAAATAGTAATGAGTGATTATATCTGGTTCAACTTCGTCGAAGTTTCCTGATAAGTCATTAAAAAATCGTAAGGGGATTCAGATGTAGCCTTGTAATGCAGATGCATCCTTTTACAATAAAATCTAAAAAGACGGAACGGAATCCGTCTAAGTCATATTCCACGGAGGAAAAATATGGTTATCAATCACAACATGTCAGCGATGTACTCAAGCCGCCAGCTTGGAGTTACAAACTTGAGCCTTTCAAAAGACATGGAAAAACTTTCGTCTGGCGAGCGCATCAACCGCGCAGGCGACGATGCTTCTGGACTTGCAGTTTCAGAAAAAATGCGCAGCCAGATTCGCGGTCTTAACAAAGCATCACAGAACGCACAGAATGGAATCAGTTTTATCCAAACTACTGAAGGGTATCTTCAGGAATCACAGGATATTATCCAGCGCATTCGTGAACTTGCAGTCCAGTCATCAAACGGCATTTATTCAGACGAAGACCGTATGCAGATTCAGGTCGAGGTTTCTGCACTCGTAGCAGAAGTTGACCGAATTGCATCGCAGGCACAGTTCAACGGTATGAATATGCTTACTGGACGCTTTGCTCAGTCACAGGGCGAAAATGCTGTTACTGCTTCAATGTGGTTTCACATCGGAGCAAACATGGACCAGCGCGTTCAGGTGTTCATTGGCACAATGACCGCTGCCGCTCTTGGACTTCGCGACGTTGCAGGCGAGGAGATTCTTTCTCTTGCAACTCCAGAGGAAGCGAACCGCGCAATCGGAACGCTCGACGAGGGACTTAAGAAAATCAACAAACAGCGCGCTGACCTTGGCGCATATCAGAACCGCCTTGAATACACGGTAAAAGGTGTTGACATTGCAGCAGAGAACCTTCAGGCATCTGAGAGCCGCATCCGCGATACCAATATGGCATCACAGGTTGTGGACTTCACGAAGAACCAGTTGCTCACGCAGTCTGGAACTGCAATGCTTGCACAGGCGAATAGTCAGGCACAGACGGTTCTTTCACTCTTGCGGTAGTTGAAATCTTCTGGGACTTAAAAAGAACCCGCCATTCGCCAATGAACGGCGGGTTCTTTTTGTATAAAACTAATCGTTTTTCAAAAATGTAAGTTCCAAGAAAGAGTGCTACCCTCTTTACAATTCTAAAAAAAATGTTAGAATTCAAGGACTTCGATATGAAGTTTAGGCATATCTTCGTTCTTTGAAAACTCGTTCTCTTGATTCTTAGGCTTGTGACGGCAGAAATCGCCGCTGAAATTCTATATTTATAGTTTTCAGATGCGATTCCTGCCGAAAGGAACTAGACCTTGTGGCAGAAGGCGCAAAGTCTGCTACGAGTCCGCATGGGGCAGGTCGCACGGCAAGATGTCGTAGCGAAAAAATCAGGGAGGACACAAAATGGTTATCAATCACAACATGAGTTCGATGTTTGCGAACCGCACTTTGGGTGTGAACAACGCACAGGTGCATAACGATGTCGAAAAACTCAGTTCAGGAATGCGCATCAACAAGGCGGGCGACGATGCTTCAGGGCTTGCCGTTTCCGAGAAGATGCGCAGTCAGATTCGAGGTTTGAATCAGGCAAACAGAAACATCCAGAATGGAGTTTCGTTCATTCAGACGACCGAAGGTTATTTACAGGAAACGCAGGATATTCTCCAGCGCGTCCGAGAACTTGCGGTTCAGTCAGCGAACGGAATCTACTCGGATGAAGACCGTATGCAGATTCAAGTCGAAGTTTCTGCTCTCGTTGCGGAAGTTGACCGAATTGCATCACAGGCACAGTTCAATGGCATGAATATGCTTACTGGTTCTTTTGCACAGGATTCAGCAACGGGTCGTGTTATGCAGTTCCAAGTTGGAGCAAACATGGACCAGAACACTCGCGTGTTCATTGGAACTATGACGGCAGTTGCACTGGGACTGAAAGGGCAGGCAGATGACGGACAGTTGTCTATCGCTTCCCCTGATGAAGCAAACATGGCAATCGGCACGATTGACAATGCTTTGACCGCGGTTTCAAAACAGCGTGCAGACCTTGGAGCGTATCAGAATCGCTTTGAGATGGCTTCAAACGGAGTTGCGATTGCCGCTGAGAACTTGCAGTCTGCTGAGTCGCTTATTCGGGATACGGATATGGCAGCGCAGATGGTTGATTACACAAAAAACCAGATTCTCACACAATCTGGAACCGCGATGCTCGCGCAGGCAAACAGCCAGTCGCAGAACGTCCTTGCATTGCTCCGCTAATAACGGGAAAAAAGGCGTTTTTAAGCATTCTTACTAGAAAAACCTCTGGATGTCGTTTTTCCAGTATAAAAAGCGGTTAAAAACAGACTTTTTAAGTCAACAAAAGGGAGGAAGAGGTGCGCCCCTCCTTCTCCCTTCTTTTTTTATAATTTTGAGGAGTGCTTTATGAACGGAGTCAAATCAGTACTTTCAAATTATTCGAGTGTATCGTTACCCGCGCAAGAGGTGTCGGTAACAACAAATACGTCGATTCGACAATTAGCAAGCGCAGAAAGCGTTGTTCAAAATATAACAAAATCAATCGCCAAAACACGCGAAGATATCGAGCATATTCAGAAAGTCTCCGATATTATACTAGGGCAAAAGACTCGATTTTCCGTGAATGAAGATTCTGGGGACATCGTAGTTGCTCTTATAGACCCAAGGACAGATACCGTGATTAGGGAGATTCCGTCGCAAGACGAGCAGCGACTGCACGCAAAAATCAAGCGCATTGTTGAACTTGCCTCCAGAATCAGCGGAGTGTCGTCTAAAGGTGCAGTGTTTAGCATGAATGCGTAGGGGGGCTTAGGTCTACAAAAGGCTCAGGTTTTCCACGTTTTACAACAGGATAGAATATAATAATGGCCGATATTTCGATTCCAGGGTTCAGCGATAAATACAAGACAAAAGACTACGTGGAAGCTCTCATGCAAAAGGAGCGAATTCCGCTTACTCGAGAGCAAGAAAATCTTGAGCAATATAAAGAGCAACAAAATGCGTGGCGTGGCGTTGGTCAAAAAATGGCAGCACTCCGCTCAAGTTCAAAGACTCTTTATTCGTATGAAAATCCGTTCAACAACAAATTGGCTTCTTCTTCCGATGAAGACGCAATTACGGCAGAAGCAGGACGAGAGGCAGCATACGAAACTATAAAAGTAGACGTTCTCAAAGAAGCAACCACAGACCGTTTTCTCTCGACTGAACTTGAAAGAAATTCGCAAGTTCCAAAGGGAACATACACGTTTATAGTTGACGACAAAACAATTTCATTTAATTGGAAAGGTGGCAAACTTTCGGATTTTATCACGGCACTCAACAAACGGAGTGCGAACACCGTCAAAGCATCGTTAATAGGAGTCAGCGGAAACAAACACGCCCTTTTGATTGAGTCCCTCAAAACGGGCAACGAAGCGAATCTCATTTTCAAAGACGACGCGCTCTCGTTTGCTCTCAAAAATCGAATCGTAGAAAAAAGTCGAAAAAATCTTGAGGAATTCGGAAACAATCCGTCGTTTTTTTGGAATCCAGTGCCAGAAGAGGTTGTGCCAGAAGGCGATTTTGAAGGAATGCCCGTGTTCAAGAAAAAAACGGTTTCAATTACCGAAGCAACAAACGAAGATGGCGAAGCAAAACCAGAAGACAACAGAACTATAATTCCTCCAAGAAAAGGATTTTCGGTGCAAGTTGACCCTCAAATTCTTGAAACGGAGTCGAATCGAATAGAATTTAGTTACACGACGAATGAAGTGCCAGACATAACGGAAGATTTGAACGAATGGCGAGAAACTCGTCCAGAAATGAATCCTGGAAAAGTAACATTCATGGACGTTACCGTCCTAAACGAGCAAAGCGACACGACGCTTCCGCCAATCGTGGAAACGGAATTTCAGCCAATAATGGGCGGAGAAGATTTTTTTGTAAGAAATTCCGACGGAAGCGAAATCAAAATTGACACCGAAGGCGATGCGCTTACGCTTTTAGACCCGCTGACGGGCGAAAAAACGATTTCGCTTGCCGTGCGCGATTTTCCCGACATGGAAAGCATCGTTGTTCGCAATCGAAATACGGGTGCGGAAATCTCGATGACAAGTTATACCGTATACGACGAGAAAAAAAATCTTGAATATTCGCCCGTAAATCCCGTAAGCGTTGCAGGAGATGCGACAATTCGCTACAACGGAATTACGATTCACCGACCGACAAACAAAATCGACGACGTAATTCCTCATGTAACACTAAACGTAAAGCAGCCGACTGAACGCACCGCCACGATTGACATTACGCCCGACAAGGAATCCGCAAAAGACGCTTTAATTGAATTCGTTGGAAATTACAATCAAGTCATTGCGGAAATAAACATTTTAAGCGACAGCAAGCCAGAAATCGTAACCGAACTCGATTACCTTACAAAAGATGAGCAAGAAGCCGCCGAAAGTCGGCTCGGAATGTTTTTGAATGATTTTTCGCTCACAAATGGAAAATCGTCTTTGCGCTCAATCGTGAACGCAAATTATCCGTGGTCTGACGAAGCAACAATTACAATGCTTTCGCAAATCGGAATTTCAAGCAGAGCGAGTGGCAACGGCGGAGGCTACAACGCTTCGCAAGTTCGCGGCTATCTTGAAATCGACGAAAAAAAACTCGATTCAAGTATAGAAAATGACCTTGACCAAATAAAAAGTCTTTTTGGGTTTGACCGCGACGGCGACCTCATCGTAGATTCTGGAATTGCGTACAACATCGACAGGCAACTTTCAAGTTGGGTGCAATCTGGCGGAATTATTGCAACAAAAACGAGCGGACTCGACAAACGAATTTCTGCAAGCGAAACAAATATCAAAAAACTTGAAACGCAACTCGATGCAAAAGAAGCGCAACTCAAGCAAAAATATGGGCAAATGGAAGGCACTCTGAACGGACTGAACGCGCAAGCAAACACGCTCAACAGTTTTACAAATCAGGGCAAACAGTAGTATAATGGACGCGGAATTGAATCATGGAAATCTACGTAAATCAGCAAAAAATCGACGTAACGCTTGAAAACGAAAAGACCGTTTCCGACGTTTTGTGCGCTTTTGAAGAGGAATTTTCAAAAAACGGTGCAACAACAATCGGAATTTCTATAAACGGACAAAAAATCGAAGCGGAGCAAATCGAAAGCGAAGGAGAAAAGGCTCTTTCTCAAGACACAAAAATCGAGTTCGACATTATTTCGAGCGAAGAGATAAAGCAAAATCTGTTTGACGAAGCGGGAGCGTTTCGGGCGATTGCAGAAAAACTCGGCGACATTTCTGCGGATTATCAAAGCGGAAAAGACAAAGCGGCAAGCCTTTTGATTGCAACGCTCGCGGAACTCGTGAACCGATTTTGTCAAACTGCAAAATTTACGGCTCTTTTTCCAGATGATTTTGCGCCTCTTCTCTCGAATGAAATTGGCGGAAAAAACTTTCAAGAATTTTTCAAAGAACTTCCAGAAATTTTGGGAGAATTTGAGCAGGCGATTTCTTCTGGCGACACAGTGCTTCTCGGAGACCTTGCCGAATACGAGATTCGCCCGCGTCTTGAGGAAATAGCGGATGCGATTGATGCGCTCAAAAAAGCGTAAACGTCAAAAATCCAGCGAAAAAAGCAAAAAAGAGGTGTCATTATGGGGTCAATGCTAGGAACTGATTCAGGTTCGCCGATTGAAGCAAGAACGGGCGGAGTCATTTTCTTTTGGATTATGTTGCTCGTTGTGGTTATTGTTGCAATCGTAGCCGTGTTTCTTGTATATAAAAAAATATCTCAATACAAAAACTCGCCAGCGTACCTTGAAAAACAAAAAAAGCGTCCAACGAATGCAAACGACGTAGCGCAAATTGCAAAGGAAGCGGAACTTTCAAAAGCGGAAAAAGACGTTCTAAGTTCAATTTGCAAAGACAACAAAACGCCGAATATTTTGTTTTTGGTTCAAGAAATCGAGCAAGTGGAATCGCTTTTGAAGCAAAAGTTCAACGAATTTGTGATTTCTGAAAACGAACAGGCAAAAGCCGCACTGTTTTCGCTCAGAAAAAAACTCATAAAGACTTATAAACAGGTCGTCATTATCAAAAATTCCAAAGGAATTGAAACGGGAACGATTTTTTCGTACACGGTTTCAAAGGGATTTCATCATAAATTTAATCTCATTGAAAATACGCCCGAAGGAATGATTTTGAGCGTTCCAAAATCGGTGGAGCAAATGAACGAAGTTCCAAAGGCTCTTTCAAAAATATCGCTCATTTTTGAGGCGAAAGACGGTGCGCCTTATGAAATTGAAACGCGCGTAGTTCGATTCCAAAAAGACAAAAATGACCAAATGCAAATTGTTGCCGTTCACACGGACAACATTACGCCCCTTCAAAAACGACAAATGGAGCGAATCAATGTGCAACTTCCGTGTACATTTTCTTCGGTCAAAGCAAAATCGGAAGACGGCGGCAAAAAAATGCACTATGATGTAACCGAAAAAATGCACGAAGGAACGCTAGAAGACACTTCGACGGGCGGTTGCCGCATAATTACAAAACTTGCGATAAAACCAGAGCAATATATCTTCATTAAAGGACCGATGAATCGTTCTGTGGAAGATAGCGCAATCGGTCAAATCGTAAGAACCACAAAGCGGTCGGACAACGTTTACGTGCTTCATGTGCGTTTCTTAAAAATCGACATTGCCGTTACAAATAGAATTCAAGCGGTGGCGATTGGCTATGACTCATAAATCGTTTCAAACATTGAAACGTAGAATCAAAAATAAAAGACCTTGCATTTTTTAACAGGGGTTTTCAATGAAAGTTTTGGAAGTAAACCAAGTAAAAACCGACGACAACTTTATCTACTACCGCAGAAATTATACGGGAGTCGCAAAGTTGGAATTGCTCTCAAATACACTCGACGCAAAAATCTCATTCACAATAGAAACTGGACCTTTTGGCGATAAAGTTATATACGTGGATATTTCTCCAGAAACAAAACTCGATTATCCGCTGATTCCCGTAAAATCCGCGCTAAAAACGTTTATTTTGACAATGGACGATGAAGGGAAGTTACCGTTAGAATGATTTTTCACACAAAAACGCCAGAAGAAACGCAAGAAATTGGAAAAAAAATCGGCGAAAAACTTTTAGGCGGGGAGATTTTAGCGTTGCAAGGTTCTCTTGCAGCGGGAAAAACGGTTTTCACAAAAGGAATCGCGCTCGCGCTTGGAATCGACGAAAATGTTACAAGTCCAACGTTTTGTCTCATTTCTGAATATCAAGGAAGGCTCAAACTGTTTCATCTGGACGTGTATCGGCTTTCTGGAACAGAAGAGTTTGAAGATTTGGGAACAGACGATTTTATGTACGGAAATGCCGTTACCGTAATCGAGTGGAGCGAAAAAATCATGGAAATCCTACCAAAAAGCACAATCGTCATAAAAATCGAAGCAAAAGAAAACGGCGAACGAGTCATTTCGATTGATAATTGGACAGGCGACGAGATTTTAGTTTGATTTTTTTACAAAAAAGAGGAAAAAATGAAGGCACTTGCTATAGATTGTGCGTCAAGAAAAATGGCGGTTGGTGCAAAAAATGGCGACGCTTTTGTAACAATAACGCTTGAAGGCGCGTCAATTCAATCAAAACAATTACTTCCAGCCATTGATTTTGCGCTAAAATCCGTGGAACTTTCTCCAGCCGAACTCGAATTTTCAACGCTGTGTGCAGGTCCTGGAACATTTACAGGACTTCGCATCGCTTTTAGTGCGCTAAAGGCTCTCACGCTTTCGCACGGAATTCCGATTTTCCAAGTTCCGACACTTTTTTCTTACGCAAAGCCTTTTTTCTCTGAAGCAGAAACGGTGATTTCTGTAATTGATGCAAAAAAAGACCAATTTTTCGTTTCGATTTACAAAAACGGAACAGAAATTTTCCCTGTTTCCGACACAACTCCAGAAAAAATCGTGGCTTTCCTAAAAGAAAACGCAAGCGCAGGAAAAATTTTCGCGCTAGGACCTTCCGCACCCCAATTTTCACAAATTCTAAATCGCATTGAACCAAATTTTTTGGTAAAAGTTCCAAAATTTCTTCCGCCCACAACCGACGCGCTACTTGAAATCGCCGCTGAACTCAAAAAAAATGGCGAATCCCCTCTCAACGATTATGATGGTCCTGTTTACATAAGAGCAAGCGAAGCGGAACTTTCGCTCGCTAAATAAAAATCGAAAAAATCAATTTGACAAAATCCGCGAAATCGCTTCGATTGACGACGTTTCGGCTGCGGTTTTGTTTTGCTTTTGAATATCGTCAAAAACTTCTTGCCGAAACACTTTTATACTTTTGGGAGCTTCAACTCCGATTTTTACTTGGTCGCCAGAGATTCCGATAAGCGTAATCGTTATATCCGTGCCGATTTTTATTTTTTCATCGACTTTTCTTGAAAGAATCAGCATTTTTGCCCCCTTAAACCTTGGCGTTTGACTTGAGAGCATTGACAATGTTGTGTTTTGTCGTCCATTTTGAATCCGAGAGAATCGCTTGAAGCGCACTGCGATTTTTGCGATTTATAACGACAGGTCCTTGAAGATTTGCCGTAACAGGTCCGCCGTCCGAAGGAACCGTTACAATCGCGTAAACAACAACGTCCGCTGGGCTATCAACGCCGATTTCAAGGAGCGTTTTGTCATCAACATCGATTTCGTAACCGTCAGCCACAAGAAATGGGTCAATCAAAAGAAAAGAAAGCGATTTGTCGTCGAGCGACTGCATCCAAATGAACGGGTGCAATTCCGCCTCCACAAGCGCGTATCGGTGAAATTCCTCAAAACCAAAAAGTCCGCGCGGAAACTCAATGATTTTATCCGATTCGACTTCAACCAATCCCATTGTTTTTGTTTCAACTTCAACTTTTTTTTGTTCCATATTGTTATTTTGTTCCATAATTCTGTTGTAATCCTCGTATAGTTCTTTCGTCTATTCACGTCGCTCAAAAAAAATCAAACTTGCCACAAAGAAAACAAATTTTCTCTGCGACAAGCCTAATATTACCTAAATATCGCGCAAAATGAAAGACAAATTTATCGAAGATAATTCAAAAGCGAAGACGAATACATTTTTCCCGCCGTGTGAAGAGTCGCATTTTGCGTTTGTTCGAGCATTTTTTCGTCCGTAAGAGCCTTTGTTAAATCAAGGTCGCCTTCCCGCGCAATTTGCCCGTTCACGTCAAGCGCAACTCCAGACTGCCGAATCATGTCTTTTTCGAGCCTTTCGTATTCAGAACCGCTTTTTGCGAGTCTTGTCACAAGTGCGTTTATTCCGCTGTCGATTCCAGAAAGAGCGCGTCCGCCAATCGTTTCAGAGTCGCCCGAAAAAAGCGCGTCGCGAAGAACTATCACCGTGTCAAAAAGCGAACCGCCAGAAAGACGAACGCTATCCCCCAGATTGTACGGCGGCTTTTGACTTGCATCTTTGATGATTCCAAGTTCCATGAGCGCGCTTCCAGACACATCTTCAAGCCACAGTTGATGAGCGTCCGTCGTTGTCAGATTCAAACCGTGCGAAACGGGGTCAACTCCCGCCTTTACAGAAACACCGCTTGCATTGATTTTTGACACCAGCGCGTAAACGTTGTCTCCAGCGTCAACGTTGATTCTCATTCCGTCAACGCCAATCACGGAATCTTCCTGCGCTTGCCAGTCACTTGCGTCGCGTCCTCCAAAAAGTCGCTGTTGCTCTGCCCAAAACGTTCGATTTCCTGCATTGTCAACGGAAACGTATTTATTTTCGTCAACTTCGATTAGATTTTGCTCGATTGAACCATTGTAACGCACGTTCGCAATGACGGGAGCCGTCGCCCCTTTCACCGCCCCCATGTCAACATCAAATGCACGAATATTTGTGGCAGTTCCAGCAAAAATCGAAGTTCCGTCAGGACCTACGGCGTTTGCGTTTTGCAACAGTTCCCCCAACAGTTCGTTCACTTCAACCGCCATATTTTGCATATCTTCAGGAGTGTACACGCCATTTGCGCCCTGAACGGCAAGTTCTCGAACGCGCTGCATTATTTCAAGCGAGGCTTGCATATACCCCTCACGGTATTTAAATTTATCGCCCAAAACCTGCGCATTTTTTTCAAAATTATTCACGCGCGAAAGGAACGACTGATATTTCACCAAATGCCCCGCCGCAATGGGGTCGTCGCGGAGTGCGGAAATGCGCGATTGCGTTCCGATTTGATTGTCGATTCTCGCCCTATTTATTTCCTGCCGCCGAAGGTTGTGTTGCGTTTGGCGATTATTGTACTGACTTGAAATTCTCGTTGGCATCCGTTCCTTCCTTTTTTTGAGTTTGATTAAAACCGTTTAGAAACTGTCATAGTTTCTTCTTTTTTGCCATACCCTCTTAAACTCCGAGCCGATTTATCACGGTATCCAAAAGCGAATCCATGACGGAAACGAATTTTGCCGCCGCGTTGTAGCCGTGCTGGAATTTTATGAGGTCTGCGAGTTCCTCGTCGATATTTACGCCGCTTATTGAATCGCGAATCGAGCGAAGGTCGTTCATTATTGCGTTTTGACTCAAATAATTTTGCTCCGCTTGCTCACCTTTTAAGCCAACGTTCGTAACGGAATTTGCAAAATAGTCGTCGAACGTTCGGTCTTTTCCAATCATCACGTAGGTATTTCTGATTGAAGCAATTTCGATTGCCGCCCGTCCGTCGCCTACAAGCGCACCGCCACGAATCGGGTACGCCGCCGCCACGGAAAGAACGTCTTTTTTGACATCTGGATTTACCGCAATATATGCCGACGGATTTATCACAGGAGAAACCGAAAATTGCGCCGAAGTTCTAAGAGCCGAAACCGCATCCGCTTGCGCAAAATCATACGCGCCCTCTTCTCCGCTCATCGAAAGAATTCCAGAGTACCCCGTAAGGAAAAGCCCCGAATCTTCAACGTGCCTGATTACAAAATCAGGATTTTCCACATCCGCGCTTGCCGTTGCTTTTAAGACAAGACGACTATCGCGGTCAAGATACGCCTTCACTTCCCCGTCAGAGTCGTTAATGCGAGCGATAACGTCTTCAATCGTGTCCGTTGCGTGATACGCAACATTGACCGTTCCGCTCTTTCCAGAAAGCGTCATTTCCCCCTCAAGTCCGAGTTTTTCCTGCGGATTCAAGGCGTTCGTTCCCGTAAAACGAAACACATAGGAATGGTCATCAATTCCGTCGCCGTCGCGGTCGTAGTTTCCAGAAACGCTCGTAACGAACGGCTGCTGAACAAAAAAATCAAGTCCCGTAACATTATTCGCGCCAATGGCATTTTTGTGAACATCGTTCACCAAATCAGAAAAATTCATCGCCATTGTATTAAGACTTTGGATTTCAGAGCGAATATCTTTGTCGCGAAGTTCAAGAAGCGCACCGAGCGAGCCGCCAGAAACCTCGGCGGTGTTTCCCGTGTCTCCCCAAGTAACGCGCGTGTAGCCCGTTCCGTCCGTAATCGACTCAAGTCCAAACTCCCGCGCAATTTTTCCTTGAACCAAAATATGCCCATCAAGATGAACCATAAACTCGTCGGTATCGCGCTTGTCCGTTGTGATATTTGCAATTTTTGAAAGATTTTCAACGAGAAGGTCGCGTCTATCGTAAAGGTCGTTTGGATTGTCGCCCATCGCTTCGCTTTTTACGATTTCCTCATTGAGAGAAGCGATTTGGCGGGCAAGACTGTTCGCCTGCTTTACAGTGGCTTCAATGTCGCCGTTGATGAGCGAACCAATTCCAGAAAGTCCCTTAAAACGTTGCTGAATCGACTCCGCAAGCGACTCGCCACGTGTAACAACCGCTTGCCGTGCCGCTTGACTTTCTGGATACATCGAAAGTTCTTGCCAACTCTGCCAATATCTGTCCATATTACCACGAACGCTTATTTCCTCTGGTTCGTTGTAGACTCCTTCAATCATCACATAATATTTTTCACGAGTTTCCCAATATGTTTCCTGATTTCCTTGCGCAACAATTCGCTGCTCAAGAAGTTCATCGCGAAGTCGCTTAACGCTCTCTGCCGTTGTTCCCTGCCCAATTTGACCAGGTGTTTCGGCACGTTCAAGGTCTGGGCGATACAGCGGGTCAAACGTTTTTACTTGAACGCGCTGCCGCGAATACCCTTCGGTATCCGCATTGGAAATGTTGTGTCCCGCAGTAGAAATCTGCTGCGTAAGCACCATCAAAGAACGTTTCCCAAGTTCAATTCCTGCAAACGAATTCGCCATATTTTCCTCCGAATTTTTGCTTTTTTGTAAGCGAAAAATTAAAAATCACAATTCTATATCAACCGCAACCGCAGTCGGCTCAGAATGAATAATTCGACCAGTCCGCGAGTAAAGCGTGTTTCTTCTTTGCGGAACAACCGAATCAAAAATGCCCTGCAAAAACCGCCGCGTTGTGGAAATGTATTCGTTCAAAACGCGGTTTTCGATTTTTGATTTTTGGAGTTTTCCACGAACACTCTCAATCGTTTTGGAAAAATCCGCCTCTCGCCGAATGTCAATATCCGCGCACAGAATTTCGCGCTCTTCTTCAAGACTTGAAAATTCGTCGCTCAAGTTTTGCAATTTTTCAAGTGTATCGTTCAAATCCACCCAATCTTTTTCGCGCACAAAATCGTGAATTTCCTTTTGAACGAAAAGAATTTTGTCCAAAAGTTCACTTTCCTTTTCCATTACGGAAATGATTTTTTCTTTTTGCTGCTCAATTTGAGCCATCGTTACCGTCGATTGCGACTCAAAAAGGTCGTTTGACAAAACTTCGATAGCATTTTCACGCTCTTCAATTTCGTCGTCTTCGTCTTCAAAATCCTCAACAGAATCCAAAGAATCCTCGCTAAGAGCATCTGAAAAAGCGGCAAAATCAAAATCCTCGACCTCTTTTTCCGCCTTTTCATATTCATTAGATTCGACCGACTCTATCGCAGAATCTTTTTCCGATTCGTCTTCGCCATCTTCGATTTCGATTTTCTCGATTTCTTTTAATTTTTCTACATCCGTTTGGGGATTTTCCGTTTTTTCGGTTTCTAATTCAGTTTTATCGCTTTCATTGGAAGATTTTTCAAAAGACTCCTCTTCATCAAGCGACGGCAAAGATGCCACAACGTCGTCAAATGAAAAATCAGTCAGTGTCTTTTCGTCTTCCATATTTTTGCTTCCGTAAAAACGTTCAGAATATAATCATTCCCTTTGATTTTCGGAAATTGCCAAAGAAAACTTTACGCTTGACTCAAAATCGAAAAAAGACGCGAGTTTTTAGCGTCTGCTATTGACGCAAACGCGCGATTTTTGATATATTTTGAAGCACGTTCGCGGTGCCTGTAGTTCAGGGGTAGAGCGCCAGATTGTGGATCTGGTTGTCGAGGGTTCAAATCCCTTCAGGCACCCTTTCGTTTGCGTTCGTAGCTCAATTGGATAGAGCAACGGACTTCGGATCCGTAGGTTGCACGTTCGAGTCGTGTCGGACGCAAAAATGCGAGAATCTTCGCAATGAGTATTCGTAAATCGCGGAAATTCAAACGTATAAACGAACGGGCGACTAGCTCAGCTGGTAGAGCAACAGACTCTTAATCTGTGGGTCCGGGGTTCGATCCCCCGGTCGCTCATTTTTCAGATGATGGCGATTTTGGACGCAATCTTTTGGAAAGAGCCGTCGATTTTGATGTCGGTTTAATCAAAAGCGCGAGAGTGGTGAAACTGGCATACACGCTGGATTTAGGTTCCAGTGCTTCGGCGTGAGGGTTCGACTCCCTTCTCTCGCAAAACCGTGCGGGAATAGCACAGTGGTAGTGCGCCACCTTGCCAAGGTGGATGTCGTGGGTTCAATTCCCATTTCCCGCTCTATTGCATTTTTATAAAACCCGCTCGGAAACGAGTTTTCCGAACAGGTCTATTTATTTTGAAATTTATTTGAAATTAAACAGATGCAAATTTTTTATTTGCGGGAATAGCACAGTGGTAGTGCGCCACCTTGCCAAGGTGGATGTCGTGGGTTCAATTCCCATTTCCCGCTCTCTCTGAAGCGATTCGGATTTCATCTGAATCGCTTTTTTATTACATTTTAGAAGGAGATTATCGTGAAGGTCTCAAAGGAAATCGAAAAACTCGAAAAATCGTCTGTAAAGTTGACCGTTACCATTGCAAAAAAGGACGTTGCGGACGGATATAACGAAACGCTCTCGCAGTACGTGAAGCAGGTTCAAATTCCAGGATTTAGGAAGGGAAAAGTTCCTCCAAAGGTGCTTGAAAGAAAATATGGGGAGCAAATTAAAGCGGAAGCGGTCGGCGAACTCATCGATAAATCGCTCAACGAGATTTTTTCTGACGAAAACGAGAAAACAGCGCGTCCGCTTCCTTACGAACAGCCACGTCTTGAATCAATGCCTGAATTGGACACCGCAAAAGACCTTGTGTACACGGTAACGTATGACGTTTTCCCCGAAGTGAACGTAAAAGAGTTCAATGGAATCGAAGTAAAAGTGCTGGAAGTTTCCATTGGAGATGAAGAAATCAACGAAGAACTCAAAGGATTGCAAGAGCGAAACGCCGTCGTGATTGATAAAAAAGATGACACGGTTGAAAAAGACGCAATCGTTACGCTCGATATTGCAGAAAAAGACGAATCTGGCGAGGAAATCAAAGGAAGCAGACGCGACGGATTTACGTTTACGGTTGGAACGTCGGAAAATGTGTATAAAATCGACGACGAAATCGTGGGCATGAAAAAAGACGAAACGCGCGAAATCAAAAAAACATATAGCGAAGACTGCGATGACGCGAACCTTGCGGGGAAAACAAAGATTTACGATGTTACGATAAAAGCCGTAAAAACAAGGGATTTGCCCGCGCTCGACGATGATTTTGCCGAGGACGTGAACGAAAAATTCCACACGCTCGATGAACTCAAAGCGGACATCAAGCGGCAACTTGAACGAGCGAAAGACCGAAAAGTAAACGAACTCAAAACGAACTCGCTTCTTGAGCAACTTGTGGAGAAAAATCCGTTTGAAATTCCTGCGTCAATGCTCCGCGCGGAACTTGAAGGCAGATGGGAAATGATGGCGCGTCAATTCCAAACAAACGCAGCGGAACTCGAACGGCTCGTTCAGTCGTCGGGGCAGAGCAAAGAATCGATGCTGGAGCAATGGTCAGCGGATGCCGAAAAAATGCTCAAAAGCCGCATAATCGTTGACACGCTTATGAAAGAACGCAATATCACGGTAACGGCAGAAGAAATCGACGCAAAATACCAAGAAATCGCGGACGGAAACGGAATTTCGATTGACGAAGTAAAAAAACACTACGAAGACCCAAAAGCGCGAGAATATTTGGTTGATGACACAAAAGAGCAAAAACTCTACGACTCGCTCTTCTCCGAAGTAAAAGTTTCAAAAGGTGAAAGCGTAAAATTTGCCGATTTGTTCAAAAATCAATAGATTTGATGTAGTGAAAAAACTTGGTTCAAAAAAGGCAGCGAGAAAATCGCTGTCTTTGCGATTTTTTAAGGCAGGAAAAAATGGCGTTTGGGTTTGACGGAGACACGTTAAGGGCAAGCGGTTCAAAAGACGATGTTTACATTGTTCTTCAAGTGGTTTTAACCGAAAAGTTCCTTGGGACGGGAAGCGGCACGGCAAGCCTCACGAATCTTCAGGCTGCAATAAACGAGCAAGCAAAAAAAGGCTATCGTCTTCACACAATCACTACGGTTTCTTCTGGCTCAAAAGGTTTTTTGGGAGGCGATAAAATTCAAGCAACTATGGTGTTTGAAAAAGTTGGCGCGTTTACACCGAGTTCTTCATAGTTTTGTAACGTAATTTAAAAGGAGAAAAAAGAAAAATGAACGAGCAGAACAACAATAATATTCCGTTCGTAATCGAGAGAAGCGGAAACGGCGAACGCAGTTACGACATTTTCTCTCGACTTCTCAAAGACAGAATCGTTTTTATCGACGGAGAAATCAACGATTTGAATGCAGACCTCGTGGTGGCGCAAATTCTTTTCCTTGAATCAGAAAATCCAGAAAAAGACATAAGCATTTACATAAACTCGCCTGGCGGAAGCGTAACGGCGGGACTTGCCATTTACGACACGATGCAATATGTAAAATGCGACATTCAGACGATTTGCATGGGACAAGCCGCTTCAATGGGCGCGATTTTGCTTGCAGGTGGCACAAAGGGAAAGCGATACGCCCTCCCCTCTTCCAGAGTTATGATTCACCAGCCGTTCGGCGGAGTCCAAGGGCAAGAAAGCGACATTGCACGGCAAGCAAAGGAAATCCAGCGACTCAAAAGCCTTAGCGTAAAATATCTTGCGGAGCAAACGGGAAAAAGCGAAAAAGAAATTGCACGCGACATCGAGCGGGATTTTTATCTTTCGGCAGAAGACGCGCTTTCTTACGGAATCGTTGACCACGTAATGCCTCGGCGCGCAAAAACTCCTGCGTCAGAGTCTTAGAAAAAAGGTAATTAACCAAAGCGTTAAGTTTATTTTTAGAGCGAGTCGGATTTTTTAGGAGGAAACAATGGGTTTTAGGAGTTCAGTCAGTCGATGTTCGTTTTGTGGCAAAGAAGCAGACGAAAATCGGCATCTCGTTGCATCTCCCCAAAGCAACATTTTTATTTGCAATAATTGCATTGCAGTTTGTCAAGGCATCATCGAACAAGAATATCAATCCGCACCCACAATCGCGCTTGGCGACGTGCCGACTCCAAGAGAGTTCAAAGCGCATCTTGACCAGTACGTTATCGGTCAAGATTACGCAAAAAAGGCTCTTTCAGTCGCCGTTTATAACCACTACAAGCGTATGGCGAACGGCGGGAAAGTCGATTCAAATGGCGTAAAAATCGAAAAATCAAACGTGCTTTTGATTGGACCGACGGGAAGTGGCAAAACGCTTCTTGCGCGAACTCTCGCAGAAAAACTCAAAGTTCCGTTTGCAATCGCGGATGCGACAACACTTACCGAGGCGGGGTATGTTGGCGAAGACGTTGAGAACGTTCTTCTAAAACTCATCAACGCGGCGGATGGAAATATTCAAGCGGCAGAGCGCGGAATCATTTTCATTGACGAAATCGATAAAATCGCGCGAAAAAGCGAAAACACTTCAATTACGCGCGACGTTTCGGGCGAAGGCGTACAGCAGGCTTTGCTCAAAATCATTGAAGGAACGATGGCTTCCGTGCCTCCGCAAGGTGGACGAAAACATCCGAATCAAGAAATGCTCCAAATCGACACGACGAACATTCTTTTTATTATGGGCGGTGCGTTTGTGGGGCTGGACAAAATCATCGAGCAGCGAACTGCCGCTCACTCGATGGGATTTGGAAGCAACGTGGGGCAAATGTCCGAAGAAGAGCGCATGAATCTTATGAACGAATGTACGTCAGACGACCTTGTGAAATTTGGGTTAATTCCAGAACTCATCGGGCGTATGCCAATTTCTGTCGCTCTCAAAGAACTCACAAAAGACGACCTCAAGAGAATTCTCACTGAGCCAAAGAACGCAATTACAAAGCAATTTAAGGCGAGTTTTGAGATGGACGATTTGGAACTTGAGTTCACCGAAGACGCGCTGGAGGAAATTGCGGAAACTGCAATCAAACAAAAAACGGGAGCGCGAGGACTTCGCGCAATCGTTGAAAAAATGCTCATGGATTTGATGTACGACGCTCCGAGCGTAAAAGGTCAAAAACACCTTACAATAACGCGCGAAATCGTTGACACAAAAGTGCTTCCGCCTGCGGAAACGCTGCTTGTAGCGCAACAATCGGCATAAATAAAAAGCACCCGTTTTGGGTGCTTTTTTGTTAAAATCAACGACACTGTTATTAAGTCATTTCAGAGAAACGCACAGATTTTTTGTTCACGTTCTCTAAAATGACTTTTTTTATTGGCGTTTATGCGGAAAAATCGCATTGAAGGAACGCTTTGTACGCAACAAACGCTTGTTCAATGTCAACGCGAGATGTGATTTCCCACGGCGCGTGCATAGAAAGCACGCTCACGCCCGCGTCAAGCACGTTCATGCCGTACTTTGCGCACTCAAAGGCAATCGTGCCACCGCCACCTTGGTCAACTTTTCCAAGTTCTGCCATTTGGTATTTTACGCCCGCATTGTCAAGCGCAGCTCTCAAAGCGGCAATAAACTCAGGATTTGCGTCGCTCGCACCGCTTTTTCCGCGACTTCCTGTATACTTGTTGAATACGATTCCGCCAGAAAGAAAACTCGCGTTTTCGCGGTCAAACAAATCAGAGTTCATCGGGTCAAACGCTGCGTTTACGTCGCTTGAAAGCATTGAAGACGAAGCAAGGCAACGGCGCAGCGTCAAATCCGAGTAGCCTTCGGGAAGACGCGCAATAACTTCGGCGACGGCGTTTTCAAAAAAGTGACTTCCCATTCCCGTCGCTCCAACCGAGCCGATTTCTTCTTTGTCAACGCAAATGCAGCAATTTGTTTTGATTTTTGCGTCGCTTTCAAGAATCGCGCGAACCGACGTATACGCGCAAGAGCGGTCGTCCTGCCCGTAAGCCAAAATCAACGAGCGGTCAAGTCCCAAATCTCGCGCTTTTCCAGCAGGCACCACCTCAAGTTCCGCGGAACCAAAATCCGCTTCCTCGATTCCGTATTTTTCTTTAAGAATTCCAAGGATTTTCTTTTTCGCGCTCTGTTTTTTCTCGCTTTTTTCGTCTTTTTCGTCGTTTTCCTTTTTTTTCTCAGGAATCCCGCTTCCAAAAATCAAATCGAGACTCTCTCCAGGAATAAAATCGCTCGCATTTGCTTTCATTTGCTTTTGCGCAAGATGCGGCAAAATGTCAGAAATCACAAAAACGCTGTCGTTTTCGTCCTCTCCGATTACAACGTTTACGCTCGTGCCGTCTTTTTTGCACACAACTCCATGAATCGCAAGCGGAATCGTAACCCATTGATATTTTTTGATTCCGCCATAGTAATGCGTGTTGAGATATACGAGAAAATCGCTTTCGTAAAGCGGATTTTGCTTTACGTCAAGGCGCGGACTATCGATGTGCGCCCCCAAAATGTTCATGCCTTGCTCGATTTTTCCGCTTCCGATTGAAAAAAGCGCGATTGCCTTGCCCATTTTGACAGAGTACACTTTGTCGCCCGCTTTTAGAGAAGCGCACTCCAAAATGTCCTTAAAACCCGCTTTTTTTGCCATTTCCACAATACTGGAAACGCATTCCCGCTCGGTTTTTCCCGCGTCAAGAAACGCTTTGTAGCCGTCTATCAAATGTGCGTTTTCTGCCATTTTTGATTCCTCCAAAAAATCTTCTTAATATGATAGCAAAAATGAAGAAAAATGGGAAACTCTAGAATTTTTGAAAAGCGACGAAAAAAAATCGAGAAAAATTGTTACGTTCTAAATGGTCTAAAATCGTGTCCAGAATAAACGAGCGTTGAGCGCGGAACGGTTTTCAAAAGGCGAGAAAGGCTTTTGTGAATCTCGACTTCATCTCCGCCAGGAAGGTCGGTTCTGCCATAACTTCCGTCAAAAAGCGTGTCGCCAGAAATCAAAACGCCCTCGCGCTCGTTCCAAAGGCAAACGCTTCCCTGCGTGTGTCCTGGCGTAAAAAGCACTCGCCACGACTTTTCGACTTCCAATTCTTTTTCGTCTTCCAAAAAATCTGTCGCTTCGGGAAGAGAAGAAACAAACGGCAAAAAATCCAAAAAGCCAATCGCTTCCAAATGACGCTTTTGAGAAAGCGCGGAATTTTTTCCGATTAAAGAAGCGTCGTTTTTGTGAATGAGGACTTTTGCGGACGGAAACGCGCGAAGTAAAGCGGGCAAGCCCGAAACGTGGTCAAAATGCCCATGCGTGAGAATCACGGCGGAAACGGTTTTGTTTTTTTCGCGAACGCGCGACACAACCACGCCTTCATCTCCAGAAAACGCGCAGTCAGCAGGGTCTACAACAAAAACGTTCCCGTTTTCAAGCGAAACGATAAGCGTGTTTACGGAAAGCGGTCCCGTTCTCACTACATCGATTTCCAAATTCTTCCCTCTTTTATAAAACCTGTTCAAAAATCACAAATTTTTGAACAGGTTATTTTGCACTTTTGGATTTTTGACAAAACGAGGTTTTGAGAAAAAATCAAATATCCTCGCTTGAAGAAGAACGCGGAGCGCGGGCGGCAAAAATTTCCTCGTCGCTCATCTCGTGCTTTTGAGACGAAGCAAACGCTGCTTGTTGCGCCCGCACGTCGTCGCTTGCACTATTTTCGCGGCTCATCGCAACGCTTTCCTCGCTTTCGTCAGCACGATTTTTTTCAAAAGACGGGCGCGTTCTTGAATAACTCACGCTCAGCCTGCGCCCTCGATAATCGTAACCGTTCAAAGCATTTATCGCTTTATCCGCGTCGTCCTTAAAAAGTTGCACAAACGAATAACTCGCGTACACTTTGATGTCTCCAATTCGCTCTTTTTCGATTCCAGCGACGCTAATGAAAAGCCCTACAATATCCTTTGGATAAACGCGCCGATTTTTTCCAATTCCGATGAACACCGTGGCGGCAACGGACGGGTCGATTTCAACATGCTGATACCGCTCGTGCTTTTCGCTTTGCGTTTGCGGAAACTCGCTGCGTTCCGCGTTTTGAACGCCTCCATTTTCGTCGGAAAATCGCCTTTTTGCTCGAAAATCGTCGTGTTCTCGAAAATCTCTGTTTTGAAAATTGCCACGATTTTTGAAATTGTTAAAACGGAAAATCGCGCCGTCCGCCTGGTCAAGAATGTATGCGGCAACCAAACTCCGAAGCGTAAGCGGAACATTTTTTTTGAATGTCCGCCGCAATTCTTCAAAACGCTCTGGATTCGCCTTTACCTTTGAAACCGCGTCCTCAAGATACGCGGAAATCTGCTCCACACTCGGCTTATTGTCATGCCTGAAAGCCATAAAAAACTCCTAAAATCCTAAAATTAAAAAAAATTCGCCACAAAAATTGAGCGGACTCTGACAAATCCTAAATCGAGCAAAATACGCCCGAACGATTCCGAGACCATTGCATCGGCGACAAAAAAATGCTGGATACCACTCGCCTTCGCGCTCCGCCGAAACTCGTCTAAACAAAGCGACAACAGTTTCCGCGCAATTCCAAGCCCGCGATAGGCACTATCCACAAAACAGGTAGTTAGAGCAACTGACTCTCTTGCAACTGTTGGACTGTTTTGGGGGAATCGTTCGTACACGACGCACCCAGCAAATTCTCCAGAAAACGTCCTGCACACAAATCCTTCAGATTGCTCAGTAAAAATACGCTGAACGTTCCACAATGCTGAAAAGATTTTTCCATATTCTTGATTTTTCTCAAATTCCCCCGCAATTTTTTCATGCTCCAAAAAAACAGTCGCCTTTTCTTCGTCCGTCAAAAAAAGGCTTTTGGAAAATGAAAAATCCTCCGAAACGAGGTCGTCGATTTTTTCCTCCTCGCCGTCGAGCGGCAAAAAAGAAAGCCCCGCCTCCTCCCGAAGCGCATTGTACCACTCAAAAATCCGCGATTTCATTTTCTTTTCCTTAAATCTTGAAAAACGCGCGGAAATCTCTGGGTATTTTTTCAACACATCCTTAAAATTTCTAAACACTCCTCGCCCGCCGCTTACCGCCGCTTTTAACTCTTCTTGAGCCTTTGAAAAACGAACGGAAGCGACAAACTCCTCCAAAAGATTGAACCCGTCAGAAGACGACCAAGACGGAAGCGGATAAACCGCCGTTTCTGGAACGTGCAAGAGTTCTTCGGGGTCAGAATTTTTTTTCTCGCCGACTTTTTCGACCGAACTTTCTCCATCTTTTTCAAAAATGACGAATTCTTCGGTCTGATTCTCCATTGAAAAAAGAATTTTTCGGAGAAGCGCGTCGGTGAGCGTGAACATGATTTTCCTAAAGCTCGCTTCTTTTTGTGATGATTTTTGAAACGAGTCCGTAGCCCACGGCTTCCTCTGCCGAAAGCCAATGGTCTCGGTCGCAATCGGCACGAACTTCGTCTTCGCTTTTTCCCGTTTCAAGCGCGATGAGTTTTATGAGTTTGTCTTTGCTCTTTGCGATTTCTTCGGCTTGAATCAACAAATCCGTGGCAACGCCGCGAGCAACGCCACCGATTAACGGCTGATGAATAAGATAATGGCTATTTGGCAAAGCGAATCGCCGCTCTTTTGGAACGGAAAGCAAGATTATTGACCCCATGCTTGCAATGAGTCCCGTTCCGATTGTGTAAACGGGTGCATTTATAAATCGGATAATGTCATACAGTCCAAAGCCCGAATCAATCGAGCCACCGGGGGAATCGATGAAAAGATAAATCGGTTTATCGCTGTCTGCTTCAAGAAGCAACAGTTGCTTTATTGCCTTTTCAACGCTTTCCTCGCCGATTGACCCGCTCAAAATAATTTGTCGCGTTTTCAAAAATTTCTCATTGAGAGATTCGTCTTTTTTTTCCGCATTTTCGTTTTCTTCGTTATTGATAATTATGCTTTTCAAATTTTTCTCCTGTAAGGAATTCAGTTACTAAAAATATAGCGGAATTGCCGTTCATTGGCAAATCCACGCACGTTTTTATTCGATTTTTTGAATTTCCGAAAGATAGTCCCCGTATTTTTCTTCCGCTTCCGAATAAAGCGGCTGTAGCGCATCAAAAAAAGTCGCCTTTTCTTCGTCCGTCAATTCAATAATCACGTTTCCAGCGTCGCGAATGATTTTTTCGCTTTCGGCTTCTTTTTTGAGCCACAATTCACGCTCAAATGCTTCTGTTTCAAGCGCACATTCTCGGATAATTTTTACGTCCGCCTTTGAAAGTTTTGCAAGCGTTTTTTGAGAAACCAAGAGCAAATCTGGAATGCGAACGTGCTCGTCGCGGATATAAAAAAGAGCCGCTTGATAATCTCCCACATTTTGATACGTCGGAATGTTGTTTTCCGCGCCATCGACAAGTCCGTTCAAAATGCTTCTGTAAACATCATTCGTGCTAATGCCAGAAACGCCAGTCGAGCCCAAAAGTGAGCAGAGTTTTACCATAAAATCGTTTTTTTGAACGCGAATTTTCAAACCAGCCATATCAGAAGCCGAGTGAACTTCTTTTTTGAGATAAAACGAGCGCGAACCTGAGTCGTACCAGCACAAACATTCAAGATTCAAACCGTCTTCGGAAACGGAATCCAAAACGCGCCGTCCCGCTTCGCTCGAAAGAACTCGAATCTGATGCGCTCGGTCTTTGTAAAGATACGGAAGAATCAAAACGTTCAATCGCGGAGAAAGAGAAGAGGCAATCGAAAGAGAAACGCGGGCAAAATCGAGTTTTCCTTCTTGAAGAGCCAAAACCGCGTCCGCTTCGTCGTCAAAAAGACGCGCATCCGAGTGAACCTCAATGCGAATTCGTCCGTCCGTTCGCTCTTCCACAAGGCGCGCAAACTCGGAAAGTGCAAGAGATGTCGGATAATCGGCAGAATGAACTTCGGAAATTCTTAAAACGATGTTTTTTTTGCCGCAAGAAACGAAAAAAATACAAAAAAATGAAAATAAAACAAAAATCGCCTTTTTCATAAAAACCTACAACTTCAAAATCAAAAAAACGATTCCACCAATAACGCAGATAATTCCAAGCACCGTAGAAAGCACAGGATTTCGATACCAAATTGGCTTTTTCAAAAGCAGTTCTTTCCAACTTTTCCATTCCAACGGAAAAAACATAAAAAGTCCAATTCCAGCCAAAATCAAAAGCACGCCTCGCGCCCACCACGGATACACGCCAGAAATCGACCCCAAAAGCAACGCGCTCGACCCCGCTACAAGAAATACGCCGATTTTTACCAATATTCCATGAAGAATATGCCGACCACGCCCGTTTTCCTCCTGATTTTCTTGCGTTTCCATGACTCCTCCTTGAAAAAAATCCACATTTTTGAACTATTTTGACTAGGAAAAATTCATTTCTTTCCCTAAGTCAGCGATTTTGAAATTCGCTCAATTTTACCACAAAAAAAATGATTTAACAGCAACCGCCTCCACAGCCACCGCAGCCGCCACCACAAGAAGAGCAACTTCCTCCGCAAGAATCATCTTGAGAAACGAGTTCCGACTCATCAGGCTCTCGAACGCCCACAATTTCAACGTCAAAATTGAGCCGTTTTCCTGCAAGTTCATGATTTCCGTCAATCGTTATTTCGTTTTCAGAAACCGCCGTTACGCGAACAACAAATGCGCCTGTCGCCGATTCCGCCTGAAACGTTTGCCCCACTTCAATCGGAAACGAAGCGTCAAATCGTTCGCGCGGCACGTTTTGAACGAGATTTTCGTCATATTCGCCATAACCTTCTGCGGCTTCCACAACAACGTGTTTTTTTTCGCCTTCTTCCATGCCGTTCAAATTGCGCTCAAGCCCTGGAATCAACGCGCCCACGCCGTGCAAATATTCAAGCGGCTCTCCATTCAAAGACGAATCTAAGACAGTTCCCGCATCGTCCTTTAATGTATAGTGGATTTTGACCATTTTTTTAGACGAAATTTTCATTTTATTCTCCTTAAAAAGCAATTTGATTTTTAATTATTGTGTTCAAGTTTGCTATACAGCGCAAAATCGACTTTTGTCTGCTCTGGAAGCAAATTAAAACACGATGCGAACATCATACAGCAATTTACTTCATATTCTGCCCACTGTGCGCTTTTTCCTATACGGTCAAATGTGATTATCCCTGTAATAGATTCTTCCGTCCCAATAATACATTGCACCGTTGAGCGAACGTCCCGCTTTTTCATTTCTAACGAAAAATTTGGAAAATTTTTTACGTCTTCTGGAAAATCCATGCGAACAATTCGTTTTCCATCAAGAAGTTTTTTGAATTCATCGCTTCGCGCATACGACGCTTCTTGCATTTCCGCTTTTTTCTCTCCAACGCAATAAACGCGCCTTAGATTTTCACCATAATAAAGCGAAACGTCACTCAAATTGTATATTTCAATAAAATGCTCACAAACTGATTTTATAGAATTATATGGAGTTATTGCAAGATTTTGCATAAATTCTGCCATATATTTTAATTCTTGAACTTCCCGACCTTGATACTTTACGCCACTCGATGACTCTACAGATTTTAAGTACAGTTTTTTATGCAAATCATCTCTAAAAAACACGTAGCGATTTCGACCTTTGTCTTTGGCGCGGTAAAGGCAAAAATCTGCCTTTTTGAACAATTCGTCAAATGTATCCCCGTCATTCGGAAAGCACGATGCGCCAACTGAGGCAGTTACAAAAATGCCTTCAAACATTCCATTAAACGCATTTTTGATGTTTTCCAAAACAGCCTGAAGCGTACCGCGCAAATCCACCTCGCCATTTACGTCGTCAAGAATCAGCAAAAATTCGTCGCCGCCATACCGCCCCACCGTTCCCTTGCCGTCGCAGATTTTCAAAAGGATTTCTCCCGTTTCCTCAAGAACTTTGTCGCCAGCCAAATGCCCAAACGCATCGTTTACAGGCTTAAAGTGGTCAAGGTCAACGATTACAAGAGCCACGCAGTTTCCATTTTGCCTCGCTTCCTTAAAACGCCTTTCGGCGTGTTCCAAAATCGATTTTTTGTTGAGCGTGTGCGTCAGCGGGTCAAGGCGAAGTTCGTTCAACAGTTCTTGAGATTCAACGGATTTTTTCATTCTCGAAGAAAGAACCACACGTCCGACAAGCGACGATTCGCCTTGTAATTCAATTTTCACGCCAAGAAAATCAAGGCTTTCTTGAAATTTTCCGCCAGAGCGAAACGAACCAATCAATGTTGCGTATAATTTTTGTGGCAACGATTTTGTGTCAACTATAAATTTTTCAAAATCGCGGGAATTTTCCTCATTGACGATTCCCGTTTTTAGCATTTCTTCACGCCATGAATCGATGTCTTCTTCAAAAATCGTGGAACACTGTCCAGATGTATAGCGAATCAATCTAAAAACGTTTGTTTTCTTTTCGTAAGAAAACAAACATTCGGAAGTTACGCTAAAAGCCGCGCGGATTCTTGAAAGTTCGCCTTCAAAAACGCCAACGTAAGAAAATAATTCGCCGATGTCGGTGAGCGTTACTTCCAAGATTTTTGAACCATTTTTTTGAATACTGCTCACGCTTACGGCGTTTTCTCGAAATTCTCCAGAAGACGAACGAAATCGAAACACGCGAATCTCTCCGCACGCTGCGTTTCTCAAAAAAGTCAAAAACTGCCCGCGCTGCTCAGAACTAACGATTTCGTCAATCCGAGAAAACCTGTGTCCAGGTCGCTCAAAATAAACATAATAAGCGCGGTCGCCGTCTATTATGTCAAGATTTTCAGACAGTCTAATAATTTTTTTTCCCGTAGACAAAAGAATCTCCGTTTTTTGTGATACGTTCAATTTTAGGTTAGATTTTTGATTGAATCAACGCAAAAAGAGAACCGTTCCAAAAGCCCTTACCGAAACGCCACCATTGCAGTTCCAATCGTGATGTCCGCTTCTTCGTCCAAAATCTTAAAATAAATCTGCTGCGAAGAAAGCAATTCGGAAAGATATTTTTTTGTCCGCGACGCGATTTTGTACGTTTTGAAAAAAGTCGTTCCATTGCAAGAAACGCAAACGGGATTTTTTTCGCTCGAAGAGCCACATTGCTCAAGAGCGGCTCCGATTATTGCGGCGCAAATTCGCGCAGAGCGGTCTACCACAGAATCAAAAAGCGAAAACAAAATTGAGCGGTCGTCCTCGCCTTCAATATCAAAAAACTCCGCGGATTTTGATTCAAGAAAATCGCTGACCGTTTTTAAGTCGAGAGATTTGATTTTGGTAATTTTTTCACAATTTTCTTTTGAAAAAAGTCCTTCGTCCGCCGCCGTTTTTATAATTATAAGAGCAAGAGAACTTAAATACGCGCCCGCGCATTGCTTTTCAATCAAAGACGAGCCAGGCTTCGCGCTTTTTGCGTCCAACATCTCGTCAAAAAGAGAGCATGGCAAAGCAGAAAATTTCCCGCTTTCGCAAACAACAATTTGCTTTTTTTGGCAAAACTCGCCCGCTTGTTGCACGTAAGCGCAATTCATACCCGTTCCGAGTATAAATCCGATGTACGAAACATACTTCCCACGCGACGAGCCAAAAAGCAATGCGGAAACCGTGTCGTTCAAAAGATGAACCCGAAGTGATTTATCCCAGCCGTTTTGAACGAGCGTATTTTTCAACTCGAATCCGATTTTTGAGCCAACGACTTCTGGCGCGTTTATTTCCTTTGAAAATCCCAGAAGAACGCCGTCGCCATCGTCTTCGATTCTCATCGGATATGAAAAGCAAAAGCAAATTTCGTTTGCGCGTCCGCGAAGACGAAACACATTTTCGGCGATTTTTGAAAAAAACGCGCTTTTTGAAAGTGCGCCGCTCGTTCCTGGCATTGCTGTTTTTTCAAAATCAGAAATCGTCGCTTTTCCAGTTGAATCAAACGACACAACGCACGAGCGAAAATTCGTTCCGCCCGCATCAAGCACGATTACGCTTTTTTCGCAAACGCAAATCTCCGTAGGGTCAATATGTGTGAGAATCATGTCCTCGTCCGCTTTTTTTCCACAAAGTCCATTTCTCATATCGCTCAACATATTTTTTGAAAGCGCAACAAAATCCAATTTCTCAAAACCGTGCGCCAAAAGAAAATTGTGCGCTCTATCGTTTTCGCTCACCGCCCTACTCCTTTTTGATTTTTTGAACGTTTTTCGTTTCTGAACTTAGTATACTTTGCAAAAGAAAAAGATAAAAGATTTTGAATTTCTCAAAAAAAATCGAGGAGTTTTTGAAAAATTCGCTTTGAATCTGATAATTTTAGATGTGAGGTGAAATTATGGCAAAAAAAATCGTATCCGTTGTGGCAGCCGTTTTCTGTTTTTTTTGGGCAGCCTGCGCTTCCACAGCAAAAAAAGATTCTCGGACAGTTTCTGTTATGAATTGGAACGTAGAAACGTTTTTTGACGCTCAAAAAGATGGAACAGAATACAAGGAATTTTTGAATCCAAAAACGCAATGGAGCAAAGAAAAATACGAAGACCGATTGGACAGACTCGCTTCCGTGATAAAAACGCTGAATTGCGACGTTATCGTCCTTGAAGAAATCGAAAAAGCGGGGCAAATCAAAGACATCAAAAATCGACTTTCCTCATTTTTTTGGAAAACGTCGTACAAATATTCGTTTTTCGCCATCGAAAAAGGAGCGGCAATTGGGTGCGCAGTTCTTTCGCGCTATCCGATTTCAAAATCAAATATCCACTCGCTCGACATTCAATGCGGGAAAAAGCAACCGTCAATGCGCCCCATCATGCGTGTTGAACTTGACATAAAAGGAAAACCGCTCGTTTTACTTGTAAATCATTGGAAAAGCAAGGCTGGTGGCGCAAAAGAAAGCGATGTATGGCGAGATTATCAAGAAAAATTGCTCTCGCGACTCATAAAAGAATCAACAAGCGAAGGAAAAGCAGTTGTTGCGTGCGGGGATTTTAACCGCTCAATCGAAGAATTCCGCTACGAAAAAAAGGCAGAATCAAACGTTACGCTCAAAGGTGGCGCGGAAGTCTATTCGCCTTGGTACAACGATTCGGGAGAATTGTTGGAAACGGGAAGTTACTTTTTTCGAGGAAATTGGGAGCGAATTGACAATTTTTTTCTTGCAGGTGGAGCGGTGGCAACAAAATTCAAAGCAGAAAACAGCGGCGAATGGGCGAACGCCGAAGGGAAACCCCGTCGTTATTCGGCAAAAACGGGGCGCGGTTACTCAGACCACCTTCCGCTTTCGTGCAAAATTTCATTTTGATTTTTAGACACAAAAAAAAGCGTTCTTGTTTTTTTTCAAGAACGCTTTTTGCAAAGATAATGACAGTTTTTTGATTCCCCTTATTAGTCGTCCCAATTTTTGAACATCGTATCTGGAGTACTTTCATCTTCATCTTCGTCATCGTCGGCGTGAGTTTTTTCCGACAAATTTTCAGAAGATTCAATTTCAGAAACAATTTTTGAAACAGTCGGCACTTCCTCCGAGGAGGCATCAGTCGTTTCTTCTGCTTTCGCTTTCTCCGCTTCAAGTTTTTCGGCTTCAGCGCGAGAAGATTCTTCGGCTTTTTGCGCTGCCGCTTTTTCTTCGGCGAATTTCTGTTCTGCCGCG
>ERZ842401.154-NODE-154-length-90293-cov-8.303752_pt1 | contig 90293 bp, 90 predicted proteins | sample MGYA00521270_ERZ842401 | MGnify/ENA primary metagenome ERZ842401 (study PRJEB31892, sample SAMEA3878208) | bioreactor metagenome | biome: Moose rumen | place: Sweden | collected 2011-10 | study: EMG produced TPA metagenomics assembly of the PRJEB12797 data set... | reverse complement strand
GGAAAAATTACACGACGAAGGTACACGCGCTGAAAAGTTCCGCCCGCGTTATTGGAGCGAATGAACTTTCAGACCGCGCCAAACGTTTGGAGGACGCCGGAAACAGCGGATACATTAACGAAATTAAAGAATCTACTGACGGTTTACTTGAGCTTTATATAAGTTTCGCAGAAAAATTAAAGCCATTGGTAAAGGTTGAAGAATCTGACGCAGATAAACCTTTGATTGACGCGGAAAATTTGGCGGAGGCTTATGAGGCGTTGCAAGGCGCGGCAGCTGAATTTGACTTTGATACAGCGCAAATGGTACTTGAATCTTTGGCAGAATACAAAATTCCCGCTGATGAAGTTGAAAAATTTGAAAAGATAAAAACTGCGGCAAGCAAGCCGGATTGGGAAGAATTGAATAGTTTGTTAGTTGGATAGTGTAATAATTTAAATTGAAAGGTGATTTTATGAGTGAAAAAATTTGGACAAATTTAACGATGGATATAAACGGCTTGACACAGGAGGTTAAATTTTCAAAAACTGCGATTGAAGAAATTTTTAACCCGTTCCTGCGCAAATTAACCGAATTGCAGGGAATGACTGACAGAAAAATTATTGCGTACATAGCCGCGCCGCCCGCCGCCGGTAAAACTACCATTGCACAGTTTTTAGAAAAACTTAGCCGCGAAAATCAAATGTTTACAAATATTCGTGCGCTCGGTATGGACGGCTTTCACTATGATTCAGAATATCTGAAAAAAAATAAAATCCTGCGCGACGGGCAAGAAATTTTGATGAACGATATAAAAGGTGCGCCTGAAACTTTCGACGTTGATTCAATGCAAATTAAACTTCGTGAAGTGCGGCAGGAAGGCACGAATTGGAACATTTACGACAGAATTATTCATGACGTGGTACACGACGCCCTGAACGTTGAAGACGATATAATTTTGGTTGAGGGCAATTATTTTCTGCTGAATGAGCCGCGCTGGACAAATATTAGAGTTTTGGCAGATTATACGGTTTTCATAAAAGCCGCGCCGGAACTTTTAACCGAACGCTTAATTTCTCGCAAAATGAATACCGGCTTGACTCGTGAAGAGGCAGAAAATTTTTATCTTAACAGTGACAGCAAAAACGTTGAGCGCGTATTAAAAAATTCTGCTCATGCAAATGAAACGTGGGAATTGCAAGCAGACGGCGATTATATTAAGCTTGATGATGACGAAGAAGATTTTGACGAAATGATTTTTGAAAATGAAACTGAAAATTAAAGTTTGTGGAAGTTGCGGCGAATTTGTGCAAGGATTTTTCAACGGCGAACCAATTTTAATAACATGTCCCATTGAAAAATTTTCAACTGTTACAATTTCAGATGAATTTGGCGGCGTTGAAGGATTGGGCGAAAAATCTTTGGCAATGCTGAAAAAATTCGGCAAATTAAAATTTGGAATAAGACTTGAAACAGAATTGCCACGCGGTAAGGGTATGGCGTCAAGCAGTGCAGATTTGGCGGCGGTTGCAAAAGCCGTCGCTTTATCTTTTGGCAAAAATATTTCAGCTGAAGAAATTGCAAAGTTAGCGGCGTCGATTGAACCAACTGACGGGATTTTTTTTAACGGCGTGGTTGCAATGAATCCCGTTACAGGCAAATTTCTAAAAAATATTTCAGTGCCGGAAAAATACGCGGTTGCAATTTTCGACTACGGCGGCGAAGTTGACACAGTGAAATTTAATCGCCGCAGTAACTTTCAAATTCCCGCGCTTGACGACGTTTTAAATTTTGAAATGGTTGAAAAATCTGCGCTTGCCAATCAAGAAATTTTGCACAAAAAATTTTTAGCCGAAATAATTTCCTACGCAAAAAGTATTGGCGCGGTAACGGTAAATGTTGCACATTCCGGCACGGTTATTGGAATTTTTTTTCACAATGACGATTTAAATATTGATAAAAAAATTTCAGAAATTGCGCGGCATTTTGACTTTATAAAATTTCTGATGAAAACTCGAATAAATTTTTAGATTGAGGGGGTATTTCCGTTGTCTGATGTCATTCAAACTAAAGAATATTTAATCAAAAAAATCATTTATGAATCTGTTAATTCTCGAATTTCTAAGCATTGTTGTATACTCGCTGAACAATTTTATTGACACGTTTTTTGTAGGAAATTTTCTCGGTACCGAATCAATGGCGGCGGGCGGCTTTTTTACGCCAATGCTTACGATTATTTCGCTGGTCTGGGTAGTAATTATTGGCGTGCAAATTCTGTGTGGTCGGTATATCGGCACAGGTGATAAAGAATCTTTGTTGGAGCTTTTGGCAACTTCGGTAGTTTTTCTTGGTTCATTGGCAATAATTTTTTCGGCGTTTTGTTTCTTCAAAAGTGAATGGCTTGCAGAAATTCTCGGCGCAGAAGGAACGGTTGCAATTTTGTTGCAGCAATACATAAAAGGCTATTCGTTTGGAATTTTCGGCGCAGTTATGTGTTCGTTGTTACTTTGGTTTTTGGCATTCAATAACAATGTAAAACTTTCAAAAATGACGATTGCATTTGCAGCTGTTATAAATTTTTTGGGCAATATAATTTTTTTACTCGTCTTTGATATGAAAATTTTCGGCTTAGGGCTTGCCTCGTCTGTCAGTTATCTTTTGTCCGCCGCAATTATTTTGCACAGTTTTTTTGATTCAAATAAGCCAATTCAGCTGATATTCAAAAAATTTAATTTCGGACGCCTTTTAAAATCTGCAAGAATGGGAACTCCCGCGCTGACTTTTAATTTGGGTGTAACGGCAAAATCTTATATCCTGAATATAACGCTTGTTGGGCTGATAGGATTTTCCGGCGTTGCGGCGATGAACGTTCAGGGCTCTGTTATTGGAATTTTGGGCGCGTTTCCAATGGGATTTGCAAGTGCTTATATGGCGTTGGGCAGCATTTATTTTGGCGCAAAAGACCGCGCTGCCTTGATTTACCTTTCACGCCTTGCCTTGAAATATTGTATTATGGTTTCTGCCGTGATAATGGCTTTGCTGATGATTGGCTCGCCGATATTGCCCGATATGTTTTTTGAACCGGGTGAAGAGGCTTACAGCATTACTGAAAGAATGTTACTGCTTTTCCCGTGCTTTATCGTGTTAAATGCGTTCATTGCCTTCATAATGAAGGCGTACCAATTCCAGAAAAAAAGTGAATGGCTTGTCAATTCAATGCCTGTTTTGGAAAATATTTTAATGGCGGTACTTGCGGCTACAACCGCGCCAATTTTCGGTATTGATGCAGTTTGGCTGTCATTTCCTGCGGCAGAATTAATTTGTTTGGCACTGGTTGCAGTTTCAGTGATAAATTACGCAATGGAACAAAAAGCACATCCGATAGATGGGGGGTGTTATTAAAATTGGAAATTCGGCTTAAATTCGATAAAAATTTTGGCGTTTCAAGCGAAAATACTTTGGAGCAAAATTTCGGCAACATTGACGACATAACAAATATTTCTTAAGCGGTTATAGATTTTTGCGAAGAAAAAAATTTTGATAATAAGCAATCCACTTTCGCGGGGATGGCTATTGAAGAACTCGGAATGAATATTTTAACCTACGGATTTAACACCGACCAACATTGCAACGGCTATGTTAGAGTTACCATTGTTGACGGGGAAATTTGGATTAGGATTTATGACGACGCCAAACAGTTTAACTTACGGGAATATTTGAAAAAAGATGAAAATTTGAGTGCTGTAATTTTAGATAAAATTCTTTCAAAATTGGATTATCAGCATAACGCGGGCGTTAATACGCTTGTTTTGAAAGTTTAAGAAAGTAGGAATTTATGAAAAAGTTTGAACACGGCGGGCAAATTTACAACGCTGACGGTACAACGGGAAATTTTTTAGACTTCAGCGCAAATATTAACCCTTTAGGCGTCTCTGAAAAAATTCGTACTGCGATAATTGAAAATCTTGACGGCATTAAAAATTATCCCGATCCAAATGCAAGCGAATTAAAAGCCGCCATTTCGCAACGCTATAAAGTTGACGCTGAAAATTTAGTTTTAGTCAACGGCGCGGCTGAATTTTTTTATTTGTACCTGAATGTTACACGCCCGCGCAAAATTTTAATTCCCGTGCCGAGTTTTTCTGAATACGAACGCGCCGCCCGCGCAATTAACGCCGAAGTTGAATATATTTTCACACGCGCCGAAGAAAATTTTGAACTTAACCTCGCGCAGGATTTTACAGGCGATTTAATAATTTTGGGGCGTCCAAATAATCCTACCGGAAATTTAATTTCAATCGACGCAATTAAAAAAATTTCCAACTCCGCAAAAATTTTAATTGACGAGTCTTTTATAGATTTTTTAAATGTTGAATCTGCAAAAAATTTAGTTTCAGAAAAAATTTCGGTTGTACAATCGCTGACAAAAATTTTTGCAATTCCGGGCTTAAGATTGGGCTTTGCGGTTGTCGAAAAAAATTTGGCTGAAAAATTGAACGCCGCAAAAGATGTTTGGAATGTAAATTTTTTGGCGCAAAAAGCGGGCGTTGCGGCTTTATCTGACGAAAAATTTTTAGCTGATACAAGAAATTGGTTGCAGGTTGAAAAAGAATTTTTTATTACCGAGTTGAAAAAAATTCACGGCGTAGAAATTTTTGAGCCGTCAGTAAATTTTGTACTTTTAAAATTTGAAACTGTTGAACTTGCAAAGTTGACGCTTGAAAAGTTGCGGCAAGAAAAAATTTTACTGCGAAGTTGCGAAAATTTTGTAGGATTGGACGGGCGATATTTACGCAGTGCAATTCGTTCCCGCGCAGAAAATTTAAAATTGCTTGAAGTCTTGGCAAATTCGCTGTAACATTACGAAAAATGGCAGGTGATTTTTATGGAAGGTACAGACTTCACGGCACTTGACGCGGCAAGCACGGCGTGGTCGATAAAAAGTATTTTGTCAAACATTCAGAGGACTTCATTTTTGTTAGAAATTTTAGTTTTGGCGATAACCGCGCTGGTAGTCATTCTGACAATTTTTTTGGCGTTAAAACTTATTCGTACTTTGTTTGGATTTTTAAAAATTGCTTATGAAAAAATTTCCGGCAAATTTGGCGCGGTAGATTTTTCGATAAATTTTTCTTCAATAAAATCAATCCCGATAAAAATTTTTAATTTTCTACGCGAAAAAATATCCCGTCGAAGTTGACGGGATTTTTTATTTTGGGCAATTTTTAAAATAGTCAATAAGCTTTTTATATACCGCGTCGTCAGATTTAACATTCTTTCTGTTAGCCTCTTCGTCAAAGGCAATAGTTTCAATAAAAGCTAAAATACCTCTGTCAAATTTGTTTTTATCCAATGCAAAATACAGACTCATTAAACTTTCAAATTCTGTGCCGGTAACATTTTGCAGAGTTTTTACAAGTTCATCATAGGTTGCAGATTTTTTCATAGCGTTCAAACTCCCTTTAAAATTTTTTCCAATATAAATTGAATCGCAAATTTTGGCAAGAAAAATTTCAACGCTTGACAAAAAATCTTTGCCGTTTATCATAAATTAAAAAATTTTGGAGCTGATGAAATTGACGAAAATAATTTTGGTAAGACACGGGCTGACACTTTGGAACAGCGAAAGAAAAATTCAAGGTCATTCAAACGTTGAACTTGCGCCGGAAGGAATTGCACAGGCGGAACTTTTGGCAAAAAATTTCCCGCTGGAAAATATTTCTGCGATTTACTCAAGCGATTTAAAACGCGCTAAAGTTACCGCTGAAACTTTGGCAAAAAAATTTAATTTGCCGGTACAATTTGAAAAAAATCTGCGCGAGGCAAATTGGGGCGATTGGGAAGGCAAAAAACTTTCTGATATTGAAAAAATTGATCCTGTAAATTACGAAAGATTTTTCAGAAATCCCGAAGAAGTACAAATTAAAAACGCTGAAACTTTTGCACAGTTGCAGGAACGCGCTTTTTCTGCCGTAAAAAAAATTATCGCCGCGCACCCTGATGAAAATATTATTATCGTGGCACACGGCGCAATTAACCGCACTATTATTTGTTCAATTTTAGAAATACCGCTGAAAAAAATGTGGGCAATCAGTCAATTCAACACCGCCGTAAATATTTTCAGATTTGAAGACGGCTTTTTCACAGTTGAGTTAATTAACGGAACTTCGCATTTGCTTTAATCGTCAATCGAAGTTTCAATTTCTTCCATTGTGTAAGCTTCGATAATGTCGCCTTCCTTGAAGTCTCTAAAATCTACAAAGGAAATTCCGCACTCATAACCGGCGGCAACTTCTTTAACTTCGTCTTTGAAACGTCTCAAAGAATCCAAAACGCCGTCGAAAACTTCAACATGGTCGCGCAGGAGTCTGACTTTGGAATTGTTATAAATTTTTCCTTCCAAAACGTAGGAACCGGCAACCAACGCCTTTGAAAATTTCATAACCTTGCGAATTTCAACGCGCCCTTGAATAACTTCCTTAAACTTCGGCGCAAGTAAGCCGCTCATAGCCGCTTTAACGTCGCCAATGGCGTCATAAATTACGCGGTACGTGCGAATATCAATTTTTTCACTGTCAGCAATTTTGCGGGCGTTGTTGTCAGGGCGAACATTGAACGCAATTATTAAAGCGTTCGCCGCGCTTGCCAACATAATATCAGATTCATTAACCGCGCCAACGCCGCTATGAACGATTTTAACGCGCACTTCGTCATTTTTCTCATTGAGTTGCAACAGTGAACCGGACAACGCCTCAACCGAGCCTTGAACGTCCGCTTTGACGACAATATTTAAATCTTTAATCGTTCCCGCTTTTATTTGGCTGAATAAATCATCAAGCGAAACTTTCTTAGATTTAATTAACTCGTTGCGTTGAATCGCCAAACGATGCTCCGCAATAGATTTAGCGGTTTTTTCGTCAAGAGCCGCCAAAATATCGCCCGCCGCCGGTACGTCATTAAGTCCCAAAACTTCAACAGGAACGCTGGGCCCGGCTTTTTTGACGTTGTCGCCTCTGTCGTTAATCATTGCACGGACTCTGCCGTAAGTTGTACCCGCTACAATGTGGTCACCAATTCTCAAAGTGCCTTTTTGTACAAGAACGGTTGCAACTGCGCCGCGTCCTCTGTCAAGTTGCGCCTCAATAATTACGCCGCGTGCGTCTCTGTTTGGATTGGCTTTCAATTCCTGCATATCTGCAACAAGCAGAATCATTTCAAGCAAGCCGTTAATATTTTGGCGTTTCTTCGCCGAAACTTCAACCATAACCGTACTGCCGCCGTAGTCTTCGGCAACCAAGTCATGCTCCAAAAGTTCCTGCTTGACGCGGGCAGGATTTGCGCCGGGTTTATCAACTTTGTTAATCGCAACGATAATTGGAACATTCGCCGCCTTAGCGTGGTTAATCGCCTCGATAGTTTGCGGCATAACGCCATCATCAGCCGCTACAACCAAAACTGCAACGTCCGTAACTTGTGCGCCGCGTGCTCTCATTGCGGTAAAAGCCTCGTGTCCGGGTGTGTCAAGGAAAACAATTTTTCTATCGTTGCACATAACTTGATACGCGCCAATATGTTGGGTAATTCCGCCGGCTTCAGTGGCAGTAACCGAAGATTGACGAATTGCATCAAGCAGGGAAGTTTTGCCGTGATCGACGTGTCCCATAACCGTAACAACGGGCGGACGCGCCTTTAAAGTTTTCGGGTCGTCTTCAATTTCAGGAATTAAAGTAGGATCGACTTCCGGCGGCAATTCTTCAACTGTTACGCCAAATTCTGACGCTACAAGCTCCGCCGTGTCAAAGTCAATCTCCTGATTAATATTTGCCATAACGCCCAAAAATAAAAGCTTTTTGATAATTTCGGCTGCCGTGCAACTCATTTTACTTGCAAGGTCTTTAACTGCAATGCTTGAAGAAATTTTAATGTGCGTTGGACGTGCAATTTCTGCTTTATGAGCGGGTGCAGGCGCAGGACGCGGCTTTTTCTTTGGACGAAGTGGACGACTTACAGCCGCTTGATTTTGATTTTGTGCCTGTTGCTGATTTTTGGCAATAACGGCAGCATTTTTATTACGGCGGTTGCGACTGCGATTTTGGGCGCGAGAACCGTCTTCGCGGCTACTGTCACGATCTTTGCGGGCGGTACGTTCGCCACGTTCAGGACGTTCAACGCGTTCAGATTTCATTTCAACACGTTCATTACGTTCATTGCGCTCGGAACGGTCGGCGCGTTCACGGCTTGGACGTTCGGAACGTTCGCCACGTTCAGGGCGTTCAGATTTTTCAAAACTTTGACGTTCGCCACGTTCAAAACGATTTTCACGGGCAGGACGGTCTTTGCGTTGTTCGCGATTTTCACGCGGTTTATTTTCTTCACGCGCTTTAACTTTTTCTTCAAATTTTGGAGCGTCTGCAGGCTTTTCAACTTTTGAAATGGGCTTTTCAGTTTTTGGAGTTTCAGATTTTGAAACAGGTTTTTCAGTTTTTGGAATTTCAGATTTTGAAACAGGTTTTACTTCCGGTTTTCTGACAGAATCAGCCGTCTTTGGTTTAAAATCGCCACGCGGTTTATCGCCGAAATTTCGCGCAGGGCGATTATTTTTTGATGTAGTTTTTTGTTGAGGCTCAACCTTTGCAGGTTCAGTTTTCGCAGGTTCAGCCTTTACAGGCTCCGGCGCAGGTTTGCGACGTGCAAAATTTTCTTTCAAAAGATTGTAAGCCTCTTCATCAACCGCGCTGAAACGGTTCGCCACTTTAATTTTGCGTTTCTTCAAAAAATCTACAAGGAATTGACTGTCTTGGTTAAATTCCTTAGCCAGCTCAAATATTCTGTATTTTGGCGTTTTCGTGGTTTTAGACATAGAGCCACCTCCGGTAATTCTTTAAAAAATTTTCGTTTGCATATATTTTTCTCCTTTGCAGAAGGTTAATTAAATTTATTTTTCCGCCACCGCCTCTAAAATTTCGTCGTAAATTTCGTCAGGCAGTGCGGTTTTAAAAGATTTATCCAATTTGCGGCGTTTTTTAGTTTCAGCCGCGCAATTTTCATTTTTGCAGACATACGCGCCGCGCCCGTTGGCTTTTCCTGTAAAATCTATTTCAAATTTGCCTTCAGGCGTCCGCACTATTCGCAAAAGTTCAGATTTATGCTTACTTTCACGGCAATTCACGCAACGGCGCATTTTTGTTTGTTTTTTAGTTTCTGTCAATCGCCGTCACCTTACTAAAATGGATTATCGCCAAATGGATTATCATCAAAAGGATTGTCGCCAAAGGGATTATCAAACGTTGTCGGCGCAGGTTTTGGAGCAGGTTTATTTTTCGGTTTAAACTTTTTCTCCGGCTTATTTACAGGCGCGGCAGGTTTACTTTCAGCAACTTTATTTTCCGGCGCAACTTCAGCTTTTACAGGTTCAGTTGCAGCGGGCGCAGTTTCAACTTTGACCGGCTCAACTTTTGGAGTTTCGATACTTTCAAAAGAATCTCCGCCGAATGAATCAAATGAATTGTCTCCAAATGGATTGCTATCAAACGGATTTGAAAATTGATTTTCAGCCGATTTTGGAGCAGGTTTATTTTCTACCGGCGCGGCGGCTGCTTCGCCGTCAAAGGAGCTGTCGCCAAAAGGATTATCCTCAAATGGATTGTCGCCAAATGGATTATCATCAAATGGATTAGTGAATGTTGCCTCAACGTTTTGTATCTGCGGCTTATTTTGGTTTTTGTTTTTATTTTTGTTTTTATTCTTTTTCTTTTTAATCGGGTTGCCGTTTTCGTCAAGCATTGGAGCCGGTTTTTGAAATTTTTGTTTTTGCGGCTTCTGCTTTTTGGGACGTTCCGGCGCAATTTGAACAATTCTCAAATCGTCATCGTAAACATCATCTTTAGCTTGCGCCTTGCTTTTAATATCGATTTTCCAGCCGGTAATTTTTGCGGCAAGACGGGCGTTTTGTCCTTCCTTGCCAATAGCCAAACTAAGTTGATTGTTCGGGACTACTACGTGAGAAACTTTATCGTATTCGTTTACGGCAACTTTCATAACTTTTGACGGGCTTAAAGCGTTAGCAATAAAAATGGCGGGGTCTTCATCCCATTTTACAACGTCAATTTTTTCTTCGCCGAGTTCTTTGGCAATGGCTTGAGCGCGTACGCCGTGTTCACCTAAACACGCGCCAACAGGATCAACATCAGGATTCGACGAAACGACGGCAATTTTTGAACGGTTTCCGGCTTCACGCGCCACAGTTTTTATAGAGATAATACCTTCTTGAATTTCCGGCACTTCAGATTCAAAAAGTCTGCGCAAAAATCCGGGATGCGTCCTTGAAAGATAAACTTGAGGACCTTTACCAATTTTGCGAACTTCGGCAACATAGGCGCGGACTCTATCGCCAACTTGAAATCTGTCAGTATAAATTTGTTCGACGGGGACAAGTACCGCTTCAGTTTTGCCAATGTCAACAATAACGTTGCCGTCTTCAATTCGCGTAACTGTACCGGTTACAATATCGTTATCCTTGTTTGTAAATTCGTCGTAAACTACGCCGCGTTCAGCCTCACGAATTTTTTGCATTACAAATTGTTTCGCCGCCTGCGCCGCAATTCTGCCAAAATTATTTGGCGGAATTTCATTGCGTACTACGCCGCCCACTTCATAATTAATATTAATTTTCTGCGCGTCAGCAAGTGAAATTTCTTTTACAGGATTAGTAACAACTTCCACAATGTCGCGAAGTTCATAAATGTGGAAAACGCCACTGTTGCGATCTAAATCTACCATAATTTTTTTATCAGCAGACGCCGACTTTTTACAGGCGAAAATTAACGCAGATTCAATCGCGTCAAACAAAGAATCAGGGTTAATTTCTTTTTCGGCGCACAAATCTTTTAGTGCGTCGATTAAGATTATTTCGCCTCCGGTTTTCTTTTTTCTTACTGCCAAGTTATCCTTCCTCTCAATTAAAAGTTTTAAAATTTTGCCTGAATCAAAATTCAAATTTCTATAGTGTTGAAATTTTTGGTTAAGATTTTTAAAAATCGATATGTAAGCGAACTTGCGCAATTTTTTCACGTGGCAGAGGTTCAAATTCTTTTAGCGTCAAAAATTTTTCGTCACGACCTTCAAGCGTTCCGGTAAAATTTTTCTTGCCGTTAATTGGCGCGTAAAGTGTAACATCAACAGATTTTCCGGCTTCGCGGATAAAATCTTTGTCTTTCTTTAATACTCTGTCAATTCCGGGCGAGGACACTTCCAAAATATAAGACTCTTCAATTAATGATTCTTTGTCCAAAACGTCTCCAATTTTTTCGCTTAACATTTGGCAATCGTCCAAATCCACGCCACCGGGCTTGTCTACAAAAATTCGCAGATACCAATCACGCTCCAAAATATATTCAACGTCTACAAGCTCAAATTCAGTGTCCTTTATAATTTCGTTCATCAGCTCTTCAACGCGCTCTTCAATTTTGTTTGCCATTAAATGCCTCCAATTTGTCCTAACAATATTAAAGAGTGGACAGCCGCCCACTCCAAAAATTTCTTTTTTATGAAGTATGCAGGAATTATAACACCTCAAAACAAAACTGTAAATAATTTTTCAAAATTAGTAAAAAATTTTCCGCAATAAGGCGCGGTTGTCATTTTTTTTTTCTAGTGCTATACTGCGTAAGATTTAAAAATAATTAAAGGAGCGACTTCAATGCTTGATATGAAATTTGTACGTGATAACCTTGATGAAGTGCGTACAATGTTAAAAAATCGTAACAACCCGCTGAATTTAGATAATTTTTCCGAATTGGAGAAAAAACGCCGTGAAATTTTAAACGAAGTTGAACAACTTAAAACTCAACGCAATACCACTTCCAAAAAAATTGGCGCAATGAAAAAAGCCGGTGAAGATACAACCGCAATTTCTGCCGAAATGCGAGCCGTTGGCGATAAAATTTCTGCGCTTGATAACCAACTGCGCGAAGTTGAGGAAAATCTGCGCGATATTCTTTTGCACATTCCGAACATTCCCAAAGCTGATGTACCCATTGGCAAAGATGATAAAGACAATCCCGAAATTCGCCGCAACGGTACGCCGCGCCAATTTGATTTTACGCCAAAAAATCATTGGGAAATTGGCAACGATTTAAATATTTTGGACGCAGACAGAGCGGCGAAAGTTACCGGCGCAAGATTTACTTTTTATCGTGGATTGGGCGCACGTTTGGAACGCGCTTGTATAAATTTTATGATGGACTTGCACGCCAACAAACACGGCTATACAGAAATGTTGGCTCCGTACATTGTCAACCGTGACAGTATGATAGGTACGGGACAACTTCCAAAATTCGCTGAAGATATGTTCAAACTTGAAAATCTTGATTATTATTTAGTTCCAACGGCTGAAGTACCGACTACAAATTATCATCGTGACGAAATTTTAGCTGCTGAAAATCTTCCTGAATATTACAGCTGTTACACTGCTTGTTTTCGTGCGGAGGCGGGAAGTGCGGGACGTGATACACGCGGCTTGATTCGTCAGCACCAATTTAACAAAGTCGAATTGATTAAATTTACAACGCCTGAAACTTCGTGGGACGAATTGGAAAGTATGGTTGACGCCGCCGAAGATGTTTTGAGAATTTTGGAAATTCCCTACCGCGTGGTTTTACTTTGTACCGGCGATATGAGCTTTACGTCCGCCAAAACTTACGATATTGAAGTTTGGATGCCCGCGCAAAATGTTTACCGTGAAATTTCCTCCTGTTCAAATTGTTTGGATTATCAAGCCCGCCGCGCAAATATTAAATTCCGCCGTGACGCAAAATCTAAGCCGGAATTTGTTCACACTTTGAACGGTTCAGGAATTGCCGTAGGTCGTACAGTTGCCGCAATTCTGGAAAATTATCAAAATGCAGATGGTACTGTTACAGTGCCAAAGGCGTTAATCCCGTATATGGGCGGCGTCGAAGTTATAGGAAAGTAGGTGTTAGGTTTTAGCGGTTAGGTTTTAGGGAATATTTTCTAACACCTAGAACCTAATACCTAAAACCTAAGATAGAGTGATTGAATTTAAAAAAAAGACCCAGATAATGGGAATATTAAACATTACGCCGGACAGTTTTTCGGACGGCGGATTTTTTTATTCAGCCGAAAATGCAATCAGCCACGCCAAAAAACTTATCGAAGACGGCGCAGATATTATCGACGTTGGCGCAGAATCTACCCGCCCAAATTTTACGCCAATTTCTGCAGATGAAGAAATTAGCCGCCTTGAAAAAATTTTACCTGCGATAAAAAAATTTGGCGTTCCAATTTCGATTGACACTTACAAGCCGGAAGTTGCAGAATTTGCCATAAAGAACGGCGCGGCAATTATTAACGATATTAGCGGCAGTATGTTTGACGTGGCGAAAAAATTTTCTGTGCCAATTATCGCAATGCACAATGAAAAAATTTCTGATGGCGATATTATTTCTGACATTAAAAATTTTTTTAGAAAAAATCTGCGCGACGATTTACAAATTATTTTCGATGTTGGAATTGGTTTCAATAAAACGCAGGAAGAAAATTTGACGATTTTAAAAAATCTGCGCGAATTAAAATTTATTGACGGCGTAGAAATTCCGCTGCTTTTGGGCGTCAGTCGAAAAAGCGTTATTGGTTACGCAACGGGCTTTGATGTTAATAACCGTGACGAGGCAACCGGCGCAATTTGTGTTTTGGCGGCAAGTCAAGGCGTTAATATTGTGCGCGTTCACAACGTCGAAATGATTTCTAAAATGTTGAAAATGGCTGATATTTTAATTTACTAAGGATTTGAAAAGTTAGGAGCTAAAAAAATGTTGCCGGAAGAAAGACATAATACGATAGTGCAAATGGTTAATGAAATTGGCTCGGTAAACGTCAAAGAATTGAGCGTGCGTTTCGCCGTGACTGAAGACAGCATAAGAAAAGATTTAACGGCGTTGCAAAGAAAAGGTTTACTTCGCAAAACTTACGGCGGCGCACTGAAAATTGAAGACAATTCGCAAGAAAGATTTGTTGAGCAGCGCAAAGGCAAATATGTTTTGGACAAGCAAAAAATTGCAAAAAAAATCGTCCATATGTTGCAGGACGGCGATTTAATTTTTCTGGACATTTCGACTACAAATATTGAAGTGGCAAAAATTTTGAAGACTGCCGGAAAAACTTTAACGATTGTAACGAATATGATTGACATTATGAACATAATGCGCGGCGACGAACATAACAAGTTAATTTTTATTGGCGGCACTTTTACCGAAGGGCGCGACGGCTTTGTAGGGACGGCGGCAAATCGTGAAATTTCAAAATACCGTTTCGATAAATCTTTTTTAGGAGTTGTAGGCGTCAATGCAGAAAAAAATACCGTGTCAACTTATACCTTTGATGACGCAGCAACCAAAGAAATTATTGTTAAATCTTCCAAGCAAGCGTATCTGATTTTAGAAACGCGCAAACTTTCAAAGGACGGGAATTTTATTTACGCCGCCATTGATGACTTTGTGGGCGCGGTAACAGAAAAGCCGCTTGAAGATTGGCAGAAAGAAAAATTATCGCAGTACGAATTGGAAATTATTTAGGCGTCTTTCATAGTTTTGCCTTCGCCGACAAGTTTTTCAAAGTCTTTGGTAAAAGTTTGAATCGCCATTGTTACGGAGTCATTTTTTATCAAGCCGTGAATAACATCCGGCGCAATGGTAGCCGCGCCAACGCCGTATTCGCACAACTCCAAAACTTGTTGGGAATTTTTGAAACTTGCCGCCAAAATTTCGGCGTTCAAATTATTTTGGCGGAAAATGTCATGGATTCTTTTAGCAGTTTCAATACCGTTTGCGCCCAAATTGTCAATTCTGTTTACGTAAGGTGCGGCAAAATTCGCCCCTGCCTTCGCCGCCAAAAATGCTTGCATTGGCGTATAAATTGCAGTTGCCGTAATTTTCGCGCTTGCGTCTTTGCGAAGTTCCTTAATTGCTACAAGCCCTTCTTCATTGACGGGAATTTTGACATAAGTATTTGCGCCGAGTTCCTGACGAATACGCGCCGCATCCTCAAGCATTGCATCAGCAGTCAAGCCTACAACTTGCACATGTAAATCTGCGTCCGCGCCGATAAATTCACGAATTTCTTTCAAAACGTCGAAAGGTTGACGCCCGCTAGCCGCTAAAATCGTTGGGTTAGTACTGACGCCGTCCATTGGAAAAACGCGGTACACCTTTTTAATTTTTTGAATGTCTGCATTGTCTACCAAAAATTTCATTTTCATTTCCTCCTATTCGTCAATAGAAACATTTTTCACGCCGTTTTCACGGGCGATTTTTGCAAAGTGATTCATCTGATCTTTGGTAAAGCGTTTGGGATTTTCTTTAAAGCAAAATTCACGACCGACCAAATGATATTTCGCCGAAGCAAGCGGATTGTAATTCAAAATTTCGTAGCGAACTTCAGGGAAAATTTCAGAAATAAATTTTGCAATGGCGGCAACGTTTTCATCAGTCGCCGTATATTCGGGAATCATTGGAGTGCGAATTGTAACGCACGCTTTTTTATTTGAAGTCAACAGGTAACGTAAATTTTCTTTAATCAGCTTGTTTGAAACTTTCGTGGCGTTAATGTGCGCCTGTTCGTCGAAAATTTTACAATCTGCGAAAATGTGGCTCAAATATGGCAAAACTTTTTTCAAATTTTCAGTTGGTACAAGTAAAGCCGTTTCAATCGCCGTATGAATCCCGCGTTCCTGTAAAATTTTTAGCAATTCCGCCGCAAAATCAGGTTGCAGTAACGGTTCACCGCCGGATAAAGTAACGCCGCCGCCATACCTGAAAAATGGCTCATCGCTCATAACTTCGCCGAAAAGTTTGTAAACTTCAATTTCCCGTGAATCCCACGCAATAGCCCCCGTTGGACAAATTTTTATAATTTCGTCCCAATCGTCATTTTTCGTATAATCTAAAATAATTTTGCCGCCGTCGATTTTTACGCCGCCGCACTTTGAAACTTTGGCACAACTGCCGCAATGAATACATTTTTTTTCAAAGTAAAGCGGGCGTTTTTTTAGTGCTGATACCTTCGGGATTGTGACACCACGCGCAAAGTAGCGGACAGCCTTTAAAAAAAACCGTCGTGCGAATCCCGTCGCCGTCGTGCGTTGCAAATCTGCGAACGTCAAATATTGTGCCTTTCAAACTCTCCATAAAATTTTCCTCAAACAAATTTTCAAATTAGAGCATTTTGAATAATTTTTTTAGCATTTATCAAATTTGTAAAATATTTTTTAAATGTACTTTTCTTTTCCGGAGCAAAAAGAAAAGTAACAAAAGAAAGTGCTCTTTTATTCCGCGTATGATTCAATCCTTGAATCAACACGCGGCGGCAGTCATCCTTGACTGCCGGGTTTCCCCTTCGATTAAAGTGATTATTCAATACTTAAATATCATCGTAGGCGGTACGCGCTATAATTTCGTCCTGCAATTCTTCGGCAAGTTCCGTAAAATACGCCGTGTAACCTGCAACGCGCACCGTCAAACTGCGGTATTCTTCAGGGTGTTCCTTCGCCGCCAAAAGATTTTCCTTGCGTACAACATTAAATTGAATGTGCGGAATTTCCAAATCTACAAAAGTGCGAAGGAATTTTGCAAACTTATCAACGCCCGTTTCAGTCTTGAAAAACTCAGGTAAAAATTTCATATTCAGCAAGCCGCCGTTGGTGGTTAATTCCTTGTCCAGTTTTGAAACAGATTTTAAAACGGCTGTAGGTCCCGTAACATCACGACCATAAACAGGAGACATTCCGCCATCTGCCAAAGGTTGTTTCGCCAATCTGCCGTCAGGGGACGCGCCAACATTTTCGCCCATTGGAACGTGCGCCGAAACTGTGTACATTCCTGTATGATACCTGCCGCCGCGATAATTCGTATAAGTGCCGATTCTTTCACGGAAATAACGCGCCCATTTCACGCCAATAGCGTCAACCCATTCAACGTCATTGCCGTATTTCGGAACTTTATTTAAAAGCCGCGCCCGCAAAATTTCATAGCCTTCAAAATTTTTTCTCAAGGCGTCAAGCAATTCTTCACGGCTGACAATTTTTTCATCATAAACCAGTTGCTTAATTGCGGCTAATGAATCAGCCAAATTTGCAACTTGAATCATCTGAACGCCGGAAAGATTGTATTTCGCCCCGCCCGCCGTTACGTCAATTCCGTTTTCCATACAATCATCAATCACGGCGGACAAAAACGGTGTCGGCAATAAATCAATGTGCGCTTTTTCGACTTCTTCGCAAGCCTTTATCATCTTGTCCATAAATTCATCAATGTAGCGGCGCAAAACTTTTTCCAAGTCAGAATATTTTTCATAAGTGGTTAAATCGCCGTAATTCGGCGCAAGTTGTTTACCCGTCAAAAGACATTTACCGCCGTTTAAAGCAAGCTCCAACGCCTTATTGAGATTAAACATTGCGGCATCGCTCCAACCTAAATTATTGCCTTGCGTCGTCAATTCCACGCAACCGACAATGGCATAATCGCGGGCGTCTTTCGTTTCAATTCCAAGTTCCTCAAGCGCGGGGATAATTGCTTTATCGTTGAAAAATTGCGGCATACCGCTACCTTTGGCAACAACTCTAACCGCCTCTTTCAAAAGTTTATCGCCGGTTTTTTCGTGAAGTCTAACTGACAAATTCGGTTGCGGCAAAAGTAAATGTTCCTGCGCCTTCAAGCAAAGAAAAGAAATTTCGTTGGCGTAGTCGTTGCCGTTAGAATCCTGCCCGCCAATCGCAATGTTAAAGCCAATGGGAAAACCTGCAAAAAATTTCGCACTGTTGCGGTTGCGCATATAAACAATTTGATTAAATTTCAGCCAAAGACATTCCAAAATTTCCAGCGCGTTTTCTTCAGTCAAAATTTTGTTTTCAATGTCACGGCGATAAAAATCAATTAAAAATTCGTCCATTCTGCCGGGCGAAAATGAAGAGGCGTTTGACTCCATTTGCAAAACTACGAACAAAAACCAAATTGATTGAACGGCTTCCCAAAAAGTTTTTGGCGGACGTTCGGCAAGTGCCGCGCAGTTTTCAGAAATTTTTTCAAGCTCCAATTTAGCCGCCGCATCTGAAGTTTCGGCTGACATTTTTTTTGCAAGTTCAGCGTAGCGTTTCATAAAATTTTGTACGCCTTCCATTGCGATTGAAACGCCTTCATAGAAAATTTTTTTATCGTCGGTTGCAGTTTTAATTTTTTCGTCGGCTTGAGCTTTTAAACCTGCCGCGCCAACTTTCAGCCACAATTTACAATCCGGGCAAATGTGTCCCTGCGCGTGATCTGTTTGATTGATTTTTGCAACTTTGGAAATTTCGGCAATTTCTGCGCCGTAACGCTTTTTCAAAATATCTTCAAGCGATTTACCTTCCCAGTACGGCTTAATTTCCTCACGAAAAATTTTTATATCCTCTTCGTGAATGTTGAATTTATCTTGCGGACGTGTCGGCAATTCCTCAAATTCTTTGTCAACCCACGTACTGCCACTTTCAGGAAATACGACGCCTGCGCGAACTCCTGCCGTTCTATTGCCAACAATCAATTCGCCCGTTTCAATACGAATTTCCATTTTTTCCAACGCCGCCTTTAATGCCAATGCACGTTGAATAATGCGCGGCTTGTCTTCGTTGGCTTTGTAAGTTTCTGTAATAATTTTCGCCTGTTCGATTGAGGCGTAACGCGGTTCAGATAACATTTTCTCACGCAAATTTTTAATTCGCGGAGAAATTTCCAACTGTTTCATTTTTCTTCACTCCTTTTATTTGTTTTTATTGTTTTTGTTATTTCTTCTGAAAGATAACAGATTTAAACTTTTTTGCCAACAAAAATTTTTTCTTCCAATAAATACGACACGACGCGGAATAATAAAAAAATACAGGCGCGCTGACTTTAATGAAGGTTTTAAAAATATCAAATAGAATAATAAACAAATATAAAAACAGAAAAATTTTTGAGGTGATAAAATGGATAAAATTATTTTAACGGGAATTTCGGTTTTTGGTCATCACGGTTGCAGCGTTGAGGAGCAGGAACACGGGCAAATTTTTAAAGTTGACGTGGAATTAAATTTAGATTTATCGTTGGCGGGCGAAACTGATAACATTGCTGAAACGGTTGACTACGCGCAGGTTTTATTTATCGTCGAAAATATTGTAGCGGGAACGCCGCGCAAATTGATTGAAACTGTGGCTGAAGAAATTGCAGATACACTTTTGACAAGATTTACACTGATTGAAAGTTTGAAAGTTGTACTGCATAAGCCGGACGCGCCACTCTCGATAAAATACGCAGATGCGGCGGTTGAAATTTTCAGGGGCAGAAAATGATTTGCTATTTAGGACTTGGCGCAAATTTGGGCGAACGTGAAAAAAATCTTCGCCTTGCTATTGAACGAATAAAAAAAATTCACGGCGTGGAAGTTTTGCGCGTGTCGTCATTTTATGAAACTGCGGCTTGGGGCGTCACGAATCAGCCAAACTTTATTAACGCGGCTGTAAAAATTTCTTCAGAAATTGAGCCGCTTAAACTGCTTGACGAATTACAAAAAATCGAAATTGCACTTGGGCGCGTTCGCAAGGAACATTGGGGCGCACGTACCATTGACATTGATATTTTGCTAATCGACGGCGTAAAAATAAATTCTGAAAGATTAACCGTACCTCACAAATTTTTATACGAACGCGATTTTGTTTTAGTGCCGCTAAGTGAAATTTTGCCGACGTTGAAATTTGAATTGCACGGCGACGAAGTCAAAAAAATTACAGGCAGTCCAAAAGATTTTAAATTAAAAATGGTTGCCTGCGTCGATAAAAATTTTGGTCTCGGCTACAAAAATAATCTGCTGTTCAAAATCCCTGCTGATATGAAAAATTTTCGTGCGCTGACGCTGAATAATACTGTAATTTACGGGCGCAAAACTTTAGCCACGTTTCCAAATTCTAAGCCGCTTGCCTCGCGCAGGAATATCATTTTTAGCAAAAATTTGGCAGTTTTGGACGGCGCGGAAATTGTGCAGGATATTGAAAACCTTTGGCAAATTTTGAAAATCGAAGAAAAAAATTTTGTAATAGGCGGGGCTGAAATTTTCGCTGAACTTTTGCCTTACACGGAAGAAATTTTTTTAACCGTCGTTGACGCCGAAAAACCGGCTGATAAATTTTTTCCGAAGGTTGAGGACTTTAAACTGACAGATACAAAAAATCTGGGAGGTACTGAATATGGACTTTGCCAACTGCGTCGTTTTGGTCGTTGACGATGACGAAATGAATTTGAATATTGCGCGAATGGTGCTTGAAAAAAAATTAAAGTGCCGCGTAATAACCGCCGGTAGCGGTGCGCAGGGACTGGAAATTTTGCACAGCCAATTTGTAAGTTTGATTCTGCTTGATGTAATGATGCCGGAAATGGACGGTATCGAAACGCTTGAAAAAATTCGTTCCGTCGAAAAATTTGAAGATTTGCCCGTGATAATGCTGACGGCGACGGTTGACAAAGAAACTATCAAAAAGACGATAAATTTGGGCGTTACGGATTATCTGAAAAAGCCGTTCCTGCCAAAAGAATTGATTGAGCGCGTCAGCAAAAAACTTGTCGAAAGTGAACGAATTTTAGAAACAGTTTTGATAATCGACGCGGACGAATATAAATTACAGCGCGTGCAGGAAGTTTTGGAAGAAAATTTCACTTACCGAATAGCGGCGGCAACTTCGATAACAACCGCGCTGAAAATTTTGGCTGAAAATAATATCAGCCTCGTTATCGCAAGTTCAAAGATGAATTTTGTTGACGGCTTTAAAATTTTGGATTTTATGGCGAACGATGAAAAATTTGAAAATGTGCCGCTGGTTTTTGGGACGCCGGAAAATATTCTTGAATTGGTTGACAAAATAAAAAATCCTCAACCTGAAAAAACGGCTGAAGTTGTAAAAGATTCTGCGATTATTCGCACGGAAAAAAAGAAAACTGCCCACGTTGTAACAAATATTATCGGTTACAAACTGGACAGGAAAATTTAAACTCTAACTTCAAAATGTTTGCCTTTATCGTCGTCATTTTTGGGCGGCGATTTTTTAGTTGCAACTTTTTCAGCAGTTTTTATATTTGGTACGGGAATTTTTTCAACGGGATTAATTTTCGGCGCAGAAACTTTTTCTGAAACGGCTTTGAGTCTTTTGTCTGCGTCATCAAATAAATCTGACTTTTTAAGCGGCGGATTTTTTTTAACTAAAACTTTTCTCACGAAAACGATACTCAAAACGCCAACAAAAATTAACATTCCAATCCAATAAAAGCCGCTATAAGTTTCGTGATTATTTATTTTGACGGGGCGCGGCGGCTCGGTAGTTTGAAAAGTTTGTCTGTCTTCGTTTTGAAATTCACGCAAAATTTCTTTACCGCGTGATTGTCTGTCATTTGTAATTGGAACATTTGACATTGCGGGCGAATTATTTTGCGCAGGCGAATTTGTTTCAGTGTCAGGACGTGTGATAGTTTTTTTGGTTAAAGCTCCCGCGCCGTTTGCCACTGCGTCGCGTGCCATATCTTCCGGCGTTGTAACTTTTCTTTCGACAGTTTGAGGCGGCGGTGTTTCAACTTTTTTTTCAACAGGTTTTTCAGTAGATTTTTCTACAGGATTTGCAACGGGAATTTCTTCAGTTATTTTTTCTCGTTTAAATGGAATTTCAAAAAATTGGTGCGCGTCAATTCTCGGCGTTGATTCTGTAGCCTCGCCCTTGTCGATTGTCGGCGGCGTCGGTGGAATTGGTTTTGTAAGCGGCATTACAATAAGTGGGCGCGAAGGTCTGCGCCGTCATTTGCTGAAAGATACGCGGGCGGAATATCTAAAACTGTTTTACAGCCGAAATTTTTTTCATTGTACAGACGAAGTGCGGCGCGGGCGTATGCAACCAAAACATTTGTTGTAAATTCGGGATTAGAATCCAACTTCAAACTAAATTCGATAATGTGATTGTGTGCCAAATTTTCGCCGGTGTTGCCGCTGCGAATGACAAAGCCGCCGTGCGCCAAGCCACTATGATTTTTATTAAATTCGTCTTCGCTGATAAAATGAACCGTCGTATCATAATCTGCAAAATAATTCGGCATAGTTTTAATTTGGCGTTCAATTTCGGCGGCGTCCGCGCCTTCTTCCAAAACTACAAAACATTCGCGCAGATGTTTTTGACGTGTGGTAAGTTCAGGATTTTTGCCACTGCGAACGGCTTTTAAAGCGTCTTCAATCGGAATTGTATATTGTTTCGCGTTTTTAACGCCTTTGATACGGCGCACGGCGTCAGAATGTCCTTGACTTACGCCTTTGCCCCAAAATGTATAATCTTTGCCGTTCGGCAGAATTGCATTGCTGTAAACTCGCGCCAATGAAAATAAACCGGGATCCCAGCCTACAGAAATAATTGCAACGTGGTTAGAATTTTTCGCCGCCGCGTCAACTTTTGCAAAATGTTCAGGGATTTTTGCGTGTGTGTCGAAACTGTCAATAACGTTGAACATTTCGGCAAATTTCGGCGTCTGCACAGGTAAATCAGTTGCACTGCCGCCGCATAAAATTAGCACGTCAATTTTATCTTGCCAATTTGCAATTTCGCTGACATTTACAACGGGAACATTTGGCGTATTAATTTTCACGGTTGCAGGATCACGGCGCGTAAAAACTGCAACTAATTCAGTATCGGGATTTGATTTAATGGCGTATTCGACGCCGCGCCCCAAATTTCCATAGCCTAAAATTCCAATTTTCATTAAAAAATCTCCCTTCAGTCGATTTTGGGAAACAGGTGACAGGATACAAGATACAGATTAAAAAACTGTTTCCTGCTTTCCTGTTTTCCTGTTTCCTAGCTCCTATAATTATTATTTTTTATTCCCAGATAAATTGCGCCGGTTGGACAAATTTTCTCGCACTCGCCGCAATAAATACATTCAGCTGAAACTTTTTCGCTATTCGGCTGAATTTTCATCTTACAAATTTTACTACATTTGCCGCAACCTATACAAGAATTTTTATAGAAATGCAAAGTATACATACTATAGCGATTTAAGATAGAGTAAATTGCGCCGAGCGGACAAAGTACCTTGCAAAAAAATCTGTACACCGTGCAACTTGTCAAAATTGTAACAACTAAGATAAAAATTTTCAAAGTAAAAAGTTCGCCCAAAATATTTCTGTATTCTGAATGTGTGGCGATTAGCGGCAAGCCCGCCTCCAAAGTTCCCGCTGGGCAAATGTATTCGCAAAACGCGGGTGCGCCAATTCCGGCAAAATTTGTTAAAGTTGCGGGTAAAATCAGCACGAAAATTATCAGCACGAAATATTTTGTATAAATCAGCGGTCGCCACAAATTTATTTTCAGCGCGGGTATTTTGTACAGCAATTCTTGAAAAAATCCAAATGGGCAAATAAAGCCGCAAATTGCGCGTCCAAAAATCGCTCCAATTAAAATTAAAAATCCTGCAACATAAAAACTGAAATTAAAATTCGCCGCGCCGCCAACCGCTTGCATTGCGCCTATTGGACAAGAAAAAGTTGCAGCAGGACACGAATAACAATTTAAGCCGAGCGCACAAAAATTTTTCAATTCGCCACGATAAATTTTGCCTGTCAAAAAATTTCCAATGTGCGGATTCATCAGCCCGCAACTTATCAGCTGAATTATCAGCCTAAACCGATGCACTCTAAGCAAATGTTTACCGCCTTTTTAAAAATATAAAAATTTTCGCCGCGTTCCAGCCCGTACCAAATTAAAATTCCCGCTACAAAAATTATTGCCAAAGATTTTTTCATTTCAAAAATTCTTCGACGCGCATTTTGTAACTTTCAACATCCGCGCCAATTACTGGCTCGCCAATTAAATTTCCCTGCGAATCAACAAAAATTGTCGTCGGCACAGCTTGAACATTTTGAAGGTATTGCATTATTTCAGCGTCCGGAACAAGATTTACAAAATTTGCATTTGAGTCAGAAAGAATTTGCATCGCGGCTTGAATAGTTTGGGCGTCGTCGTTGCCTTGAACATCGCAAACTATACCAATTAATTGAGCGTCGGCGGGCATATTTTTCGCCCATTCGCCGAGCTCCGGCATTTCATCGATACACGGCGGGCAAAACGTCCCCCAAATATTTACAACGGTAATTTTTTTCTGTGCAAAAATATTGTCAGTTACATTTTCGCCGGAAAGATTGGCGGTTGCAAACGCCGGAAATTTTTCAGCTGTAGTTTGTACCGCCGCCGAACTTTCAATTTCTTCATCCATGCAGCCGCTAAAAATCAATCCTGCCGCCAATATTCCAATTCCAAAAATTTTATTCAAGTAAAACACCTCATTTAAATTTGCTTTTACTTTAAACGTTTCAAATTTTACAAAATTTCGGCGCAAACTACAACTAACATTTTTTTGAATGTCGTTGAAAAAATTTTTTCGATAATGTAAAATTTTTACAAAAACAAAGGGGAAATTTTTATGTACAAAATTTTGGCGTTGGATATGGACGGCACTTTATTAAATTCGCAGAAAAAAATCAGTCCCAAAACTTTGGCGGCAATTTCTGAACTTGCAAGGCGCGGCGTTGTAGTTGTAGTTTCGACAGGGCGCGGAGTTGCTGAACTTCAAGACTACAAAGACGAATTGAAATTTATGAATTACGGCGTAACTTCAAGCGGCGGCGCGGTGTACGATTTTTTCAACAAAAAGCCGATTAAATCTCATCCAATCAGCGAAAGTGTTGCACTTGAATTAATTGACGCGGGAATTTCTGAACGCGCAATGATTCACATTTTGGGCTTGACAAATTCGATAATGGACGACGACGATATTAAAAACGCGGCAGATTTTCAAATGTCAGTTTACGCGCCAATGTACGATAGAATTTGCACGCGCTGTAAAGATTTTAAAAAGTACGTGCATGAAAATCCTAACGAAATTATTAAATTAAATTTATATCATCGTTCGCCGGAATCGCGGCAAAGAAATTTTGAGCGGCTGAAACATTTGGATTTAACATTTGCATTTGCAGAAACAACCGCGCTTGAATCTTCGTCAAAAGGCGTTTCAAAGGCATCAGGCTTAATTGAACTTTGCGAATTTTTACAGATTGATATTTCAGAAACTGTGGCAGTTGGGGACGCGCCAAACGATATTGAAGTTTTGCAAACGGCAGGAATTGCGGCAGTTATGGGCAACGCTGACGACGAAATAAAAAAAATCGCCGATTTTGTAACCGACGATAACGACCATGATGGAATTGTAAAAGTTATTGAAAAATATTTTTAGAATCCGCTACAAGCGCGTTAACTATTTTCTGCGCGGCTTTATCCATTGCCTTTGCATAAAAATTATTATTTAATTTACGGTTGCCAAATGAAACAATTCCCAAACTCAAATTAATTTGTTCATGAACGCCGACAACTCTTTTGCTCCAAATAACTTCGCCCGTTGCAGCTTTGATAACGCGCAAATCACATTGAACGCCGACGCCAATTTTTCCAACTTCCATACCGCTCAAAACGTCGCCCAAAATTCCAAGCGGTACTGAAGTATTTGCAAGACCGGAAACCATGTTCAACGTGTTTGAAAGTTTTTCAAAATCTTCATTCCACCAAGTACCCGTACCCAAATTTATTATCGTTCCTTGAATTAAATAATCTGCGTTATGCTCCTTGCCAATAGCCGAAGTAATTTCAGGGTCGATAACTTGTCCAACTTGAGCCGTTGCGATTGATTGAGCGCGGTTTTCGTCGAATCCTACGCCCTCAAATAAAGGCGTTAAATCTATAACAGTTTCAGCTTTTTCTTCAACGGTTTTCAATTCTTCGGAAGTTTCTACATTGGCGGCGTCTTCAGCTTTTTTTACGGCATCTTCCAAAAATTTTAAATCGCGCAGTTTTTCATGGTACAGCTGAATTTCTATATTTTTGTCGATCGGGTTTGTTTCCATCAGCTGAAATTTTTTGCTTGCAATTAATTTTTCCATAACCAAATCTGAAAGTGATTCTGCGGACTCCACCAAGTCAAAGCGCGTGTCGTCCGTGAATTTCATCAGCACGCAGGAAGGATTGGCGGCGGCGGTTGACGTTGTCATTAAAAACATCAGCAGTAAAAAAATTTTTTTCATTGTTCAGCCCTCCTAGCGTTTTGTAACATCTTGAAGACCGGCAGGAAGTTTCAGCAAATTTTCTGTTGGAGAATTTGTAAACTCTAAAATTTTGACGATACATTTACTGCCGGTAACTTCGCCGCCGGAATTTCTTCCGTAAGACGCAAAAGAAATTTTTACAAGTATATCGCCATTGAAATAGTAGCGAATGGCACTAATTTTTTTATCGTCCTGCGCGAGAAAATCTTCAAAGCTCAAGCCGCCCTCAATGTTGCCGGAATTTATAAATTTGTAATTTGACTTCATCGCGTTCATCATTTCGGTAAAATTATTATCGCCGAAACTTTCGCCCGCCATCAATTCAGAAAGATAATTGCGGGTATTCGCCTCAACTTTGCCAATCTTGTTTCCGAAATATTCAACCGCGCCTTTTTTGTTTTTGTAGCGTGTGAAAATAAAATTTTCGCCGCCGCGCAAAAGTCGGCACTGATAAAAATCGCTGTAACCAATTTCTTCGTAGCGATTTTCGCCATTTTCAGTTATCAGACCATTTAACGGGCGATTCAAAAAAAAGTCGTTGCCTTCGACAATCAAGCCGCTTTTTCCGTACAATTCGGCAACGTCACGATTTGTCACGCGTTGCGCGGGCGTTAAATTGTTGTAGCGAATTGTATAACGAGTAGTGGCGAGAATTTCTTTGTAGGCGTCGATTTTCGCCGCGTTGACTGTTGAAGTTGCCATTAAAAATATCAGCAACAGTAAAAAAATTTTTTTCATAACGCCACCTCACGAATCTTGAATATCTTGAAGTTTTCCCAAAGGCACGGGATTTTCTAACAAGTCGTTCATATCGCCAATACCTGCCGCGTAAACTTTTGCATTTTTGTCCAAAATAATTGCATCTTTGGGAATTTCGCGCAGGATTTTTTTAATTGTCAGCTTGTTAATTCCGTACTCCTTGCCGTTGGCGAAAATCGCAGATTGAACAAGTGCAAGCTCGCCCTTTTCGTTGTAGCACATATCAAAAATAATTGTCGCCTCTTTGACACCGCTTGAATTTGTAACATCAGATTCGTAACGATCGCAGGTGTATTCTTTGCCGTCCACAACTTTTTTTAAAGTGTTGGCAAAAGTCGGAACCGCCATATTTTTAGAAACTTTGTGATGTCGTTCATTCCAGTTAAAAACCGCCAATTCGTCAGGGAGCGAAAGTTCTTTGTCAATAATTGCCCAACCTTCGACGGGATTTAAATTTTCGTCGTTGAGTTGGCTAACTTGAATCATTGTTGCGGTTTCCTTTTCGCTGAATTTGTAGTATTTGTTTTTGTAGTACATAAAATCAGGATACTTTGAAAAGCCGCCTTCAAAAAGTTGAGCAAGCGGATTCAAAATGGCAACCATATTTTTGTTTGCACTGTTCAAATCAACGCGCGTCATTCGCCGCCCGCTGTCTTCAACGATTATTTTTTTTACATACGCGTCATCGTATTCAACATAGAATTTTTCTGAAGATAAAATTTCGCGGTACTCCTGCGCCTTCGGTTGTTCAGCTGAAACGTTCGACGCCGCCAAACAAATTCCAAGTGCCACTGTCAAAAATTTTTTCACCAGTCAACGCCTCCTACACAAAATTTTTAAACATTTTACCAACAAAATTATTTCTGTACAAGGCGGCGGAAATTTTTAATATTTTCATTTTCACGGCGAAAATTTTTGATATAATAGCCGCAAAAATTTTATCGACGGAAGGAATAAATTTGAGTAGAAATTTGGCGTTAATCTTAGTTGGATTGTCGGGAATATGTTGGGCAAGTTCCGGCGTGGCGGCGCAAGATTTTTTCAGCCGCTCCACTAAAACCGCAATGGAATTAACCAATATCAGAATGTGCGGCGCAGGCTTTTTAATGTTTGGAATTTTATTTTTAAGCGGCAAATTAAAATGGTCGGTAGCGCGAATGAATCGCAAACCGAAACTTTGGCTGTACCTTTTAATTTACGGGATAATTGGAATTGTAATGGTACAGTTCACATATTTTAAGGCAATATCAATCGGCGGCGCGGCGGCAACAACTGTAATTTTATCTGCAACGCCCGCAATGGTCGTAATTTGGGAAAGTTTTTATAACAGAAAATTTCCTGCGCGAATAGAAATTTTTGCGGTAATTTTGGCGATTTTCGGCGTGTTTCTATTGGTAACGGGCGGCGATATTTCAAAAATTTTAGTACCGTTGCCGTGCGTCTTTTGGAGTTTGGCAAGCGGCGCAAGTTTTGCTTTCAGTATGTTTTTCGGCAAAGTTTTATTTGCAGAAAAAATTAATCCCGCGTTCATGACAACTTTTGGAATGTTGGTCGGCGGGCTTTTAACTTTTGCAATGATAGAAAATTTTGAGTTGACGCCGTTTTTTGAACGGGACGTAATTTTTAATGTGGCGTGGATAATAATTTTTGGCACGGCGATAGCATTTTTTATTTTCAACGCGGGCTTAAAACATTTGACGCCGGAAGAATCCGCGCTTACAGAATTGACGGAGCCGGTTGCGGCGGTCGTGATAAGTTACTTTGTATTTGGCGCGGCGTTTGATTTTATCGAATACTGCGGAATTATTTTGGTTTTAATGGCGGTCGTTTCGCCAATTTTTATAAAAAAAATTTAGGAGTTGGATAAATGCAAGAAAATTTTTCAAAAATTCAAGTGGCGTTGATACTGCTGATAATTTTTGCGGTAATGTTTGAGTTAAATAATTTAATGCCGTTGCACCGTGATGATTATGATTATTCAATGGTCTGGAAAACCGGCGAACATTTAGAAAATTTTTCAGATGTAATTGAATCGACGTGGCGACATTATTTTTTGCACGGTGGCAGAGCTTTTACGGTTTTTTGTTTGAGTTTATTTTTATGGCTGGGAAAATTCGCCTTTGACGTGGCAAACGCGCTGATGTTTACAGCGTTGGTAGTTTTGATTTACTTGCATGCGCGGCGGGAAATAAAATTTGATGAGCCAAAAATTTTAGCGGCGGCGGGATTATTGGCGTGGCTAAGTTTTCCACATTTCGGCGAAGTTGCAATTTGGAAAAGCGGCTCAACTGTTTATCTTTGGTCGGCAGTACCTGTGGCGTTATTTTTGTTGCCGTATAACTTGACTTTGGCGGGTAAAAATTTCGGCAACTCAAAAATTTTTGCAATGGCAATGTTTTTACTTGGAATAATCGCCGGTTGTTCGGTAGAAAATTTGGCGGTTACGACGGTTTTAATTGCGGGCGCAACGTCATTTTATTTGAGAAAGAAAAATCTTTCGCAACTTTGGAATTTTGCAGGAATTTTTGGCAGTTTAATTGGATTGATAATTTTAATTGCCGCGCCGGGCAATTTTGTACGGTACGACGATCAAGGCGCAGGCAAAGGAATTTTAATGCACATTGGCAACCAATTTGCGGGAAATGCTGAAATGTGCCTGTACCTTTTGCCGCTGATTCTGCTGACGATTTGCATTTTCTCAAACAAAAAATCTGACAAGAAAATTTTTATGGCGGTAATGTTTGCACTCGCCGCAATTTTTACCGTGTCCTATTTCAACGACAGCTTTATTACTCGCACGTTGCATAATTTTTTGGTTGAAAATATTTTTCCGAGTTTCAATCCAAGTGTAAAATTTTTGGAGCGATTTAAAAATTTTATGGAAAAATCTGAAGAAATGATAATTTACGCGGCGATATTGGCGGCGTTTTATTCGCTCCTCAAAAAGGAAATTGACACAAGAAAAACAATTCAGTTAAAAAATTTTCGCTACGCCGTGATTTTATTTGGGCTTGCGATTTTTAACAATTTCGTGATGATAGCCGCGCCAACATTTCCTGCGCGAGCAACTTTTTCATCGGTAGTTATGATTTTAATTGGCGCGTTGTCAATTTTGCGAAGTCCTGCGGTTATGCAAAAAATTTCTTACGGCAAATTTGGACGAAATTTAAAAATTGGCGCGTTGGTTATTGGCGGCTTTACTTTAATTTCTGCGTTGGTGATAACTTCAGACCTTCGCCGCGAAAATGATTGGCGCGTTGAGGCTGTAAAAACTGCCGCCGCCCAAAATAAATCTGAAATAACTTTTCCGCCGATTGAAATTAAAAATCGTGCATTGCGCCACGTATTTTTTGCAGACTTCGATAACAACGTTACCAAAGAGGGACTCTGCGAATTTTACGGCATCAAAGATATAAAAATAGGGGCTAGGGATTAAGGACTAGGGATTAGGGATTTTCATTTAATGGCAATAAATTAGATTCAATACAAATTCTCCATAAAAATCTGAAAAGGAGCTGACAAAATGAACGCCGAAATTTTGAATGAATTTAAGCAAAAAATTTTATCTACGAAATTTGACGAAGGTACAATTTCAGAAATTGGCGGCAACGTCGAAATTAAAACGCCTTACGCCGTCGGCAAAATAAATTTTTACGAGTTGGAAGTTACAATAGTTGAAATGACGGTAACGAATTTGGCGGACGATGAAAATAAATTTTATCTTCATTTTGAACTGCGGGAACTTGACTACGCCGAAGAACTTTTTGCTGAAATGCTTGAAACAATCATTGATTTAAAAAACAAGCAGGGCTTAAAAATTTTGTTGAGTTGTACCGGCGGACTTACGACGGGATTTTTTGCAGACAAATTAAACGAAGCGGCAAAAGTTTTATCGCTGGATTATCAATTTGACGCCGTACCGTTTCACCAACTTTACAGCGTGGCTTTAAACTATTCGGTAATTTTGCTTGCGCCGCAAATCGCCTATCAAGCGAAAAAAGCGCAGGAAGTTTTGAGCAAGCAACTTGTATTAAAAATTCCGCCAAAAGTTTTTGCAAGCTATGACTCCGCCGAAATGTTGAAATTCATTCGCGCAGAATTGGAAAATTGGAATAAAACTGCCGAAGAAAAAGCCATTGCAAAACTTCACGCCAAAATTAAAAACAAGGCAAAAATTTTATCAATCGCAGTGATGCCGTCAAATTATCAAACTCGAATTGCTTACAGAATCTACGAAAAAGGCGCACCAATTTTTGAGGAAACTGTTATAAAAGGGCGGCTGAATATTGTCCGTGACTTGGAAGATATTTTGGATACTGTTGGCTGTCGCTGCAAAAAATTTGACTCGGTAGGAATTGCAACGGCGGGGACTGTTCACGACGGTTATTTGGATTTTCAACATTTTTTAGACCCTGAAATAAATTTGAAAAAAATTTTGGAAGATAAATATAAAGTGTCTGTTACAATCACGAACAATTTAAAAGCCGCCGCACTCGGCTACTACGCGCAACAGAATAAGTATAAAAATATTTTGTTCGTGTCGCGTCCAATGGGTTTTAGAGCGGGCGGTATTGGAGTTGTTTTAAATGGCAAAGTCGTTGACGGTGCACACAATATGGCGGGCGAAATTCGCTACGTTACAAAAAGTTTCGTCAGCAAAGAAGACTGGGTAGCTCATGTTATGATGGATTTGGATAAAGTTTTAGACGGCGTTACATTGGAAATTCGCGCAGGAATTGCGGTTATTGATCCTGAAGTTATTTGCCTGCGCAGTCCAATGACGCCGGATATTGAAAAAGTTAAAGATAAAATTTCTGAATTTATTCCAAAAAAATATTTGCCCGAATTTGTATACCTGCGCGATGAAGAAATGCAGGAATTTGTTTTACTCGGACAAATGCTGATAAGTTTAGAAACGCTTGAAAATTTGGCGACAACTTAACCCGGGGGCCAAGTCATTTTTCTGCCGCCAATTAAATGAACGTGCAAATGGTTGACAGTTTGCCCGCCCTCTTCGCCGGTGTTAATTACAAGTCTGAAACCGCTTTTATCTACGCCAACTTCAGCGGCGATTTTCGGCACAACTTCGGTAAAAATGTGCGCGGCAAGGTCTTTGTCGTCAAGTTCGGTGATATTTGCCACGTGCTTTTTCGGTACGATTAAAATATGTTGCGGGGCTTGAGGATTTAAATCACGGAAGGCGACAACGCTTTCATCTTCGTAAACGAAATTTGAATTAATTTCTTTGTTTGCGATTTTGCAGAAAATACAATCGCTCATTAAATTCACTCCTTGATTTTTATTAATGTACTTTCTTTTCAGTCGAAAAAAGAAAGTACCAAAGAAATTCTTTTGCCCGTCAGGGTTTTCGCGTTTAACATTGTAGTAGGTCTAGTTTACTGCCGCGTTCACTATTTCTTCACTAAGGCAAGTTTGAACCAAAACCAATGACGGGCGTTTTTAATTTGATTTCAAAAATTTAATTTTAAAAAAGGTAATACTATGGATATTAAAAAGTTAAGCAAATTTTTATCGCTGATACTTCGACATAAGCCGGAAACTATTGGAATTAAACTTGACAAAAACGGCTGGGCGAATGTTTCAGAAATTTTGCGCGGTATGAAAATTGATATGGCAACGCTTGAAAAAGTTGTTGTAGAAAATGACAAACAACGCTTTTCTTTCAGCGAAGACAAAACTAAAATTCGCGCCAATCAAGGACACTCTGTAAAAGTTGATGTTGAACTTACTGAAAAAATTCCGCCAGAAATTCTCTATCACGGTACTATTGAAAAAAATTTAAAATCAATCTTCGCGCAGGGACTTTTAAAAATGAATCGCTTGCACGTGCATTTGTCGGCAGATATTGAAACTGCCAAAAAAGTTGCAAGCCGCCGCAGTGGTACAACTGTAATTTTTGAAGTTGCGGCGCGGCAAATGTACAATGACGGCTATAAATTTTTTCAATCTGAAAACGGTGTTTGGCTCACTGACAAAGTACCGCCAAAATATTTGACAAACACAAATTAAAATTTGGGAAGGTATTGCAACTTAAAAAACTTCGCCCGTTACAGTGGTACAGCTATAATTTTTGAAATTGCGGCGCGGCAAATGTACAACGACGGCTACAAATTTTTTCAATTTACTAACGGCGTTTGGCTTGTACCGCCAAAATATCTGAAAAATACTATCCAACTATCACACTAACAAACTATTTATTTTCTTTAATGTATTTGCGCATAAATTGAATAGTTTCGTCTTTAATGACGTTGTCTTTTTTGGTGTAGTTGATGATTCTGAAAAGTTTTTCGACGCGGTCAATAATTCCCGTGTTGGCGGTTTTAAATTTTTCGCCGCAAATGGTAAGTTCAACTTTACCGCTGGAAAAAAGCAAACTACGGGAAACGCCCAAAAGTTGCTTGCCGTTCAAATCTTTGATTGAGTAGCGAATATCCATATCACCGGCGGAAGTTTCCCACGTCAATTCGCGGTTAATCGCCTGATATGTCAGCACGTCAATATATTCTCTGATAATTTCGTGTGTTCTGGTATTCATAAAAACATCTCCTTTTGATTTAAATATTTTTCTGCGCCGCCGTCATATCCTTTTCAAATCTGAAAAAATATTCCATATCCGGCGGTGTATTTTCAGAATGTGGAGGATTCGGCATAGGATTTTTTTCGTTGAAAAATTCGACGATTTTAAAACCGCATTTGTTGACGTAAAAATGGATATTGCGTTTTTCAAAATACGGAGTGAACGTCTCCCAAATTTTAGTTTCAGGATGAAGTTTTTCAATCGCTTGCCACGCCGCCGCGCCTAAGCCTTTTGAATGGTTGCCGACTTTGATATAAAGTAACTGCAATTCATTTCGATTATCGGGGCGAATTTGTAAAACTGCGCCGCCAACAATTTCGCCGTTATGAATTATGTTGTAACTTTCCGCGCCTTTAGCATTGAAAGAATTTACAACATCTTCACGGGGAATAATTTCTTCGCCGTTGTCGCCAAATTCTTCAACCACTGCCTTTTTAAACGCCGCTTGAATTTCTTTTATAAAGCGTTCCTTTTCGTTTTCTTGAAGTGGTACAAGTTTAATTTCCATAGCAATTTCTCACAATCCAAAACGTTCAAAAATCATATCGACGTTACGCAAAAACCATTCGTAGTTAAAGCACTCTTCAATTTCTTCTTTAGTCAAATATTTTTTAATATCTTCGTCGTTTTCAATGTTGGTGCGAAAATCTTCTTTTTCAAGCCAACGTTTCATGGCGTTGCGCTGTACCCACTTGTAAGCGTCTTCGCGCAGGACGCCTTTGCTGACAACTGCAAGCATAATTCTTTGGCTGTAAATCAAGCCGCCGGTACGATTGAGATTGTGCAACATTGCATCGGGATAAACTAAAAGCTTGTCAACAATCTTTGTGATTTTTTTCGTGCAATAATCCACGTTAATTGTAGAATCCGGCAAAATGACACGCTCAACGCTTGAATGTGAAATATCGCGTTCGTGCCAAAGTGTAATATCTTCCATTGCAGCAACCGCGTTACCACGAACAAGCCGCGCCATTCCTGCAACACGTTCGCAGTTAATAGGGTTGCGTTTGTGCGGCATTGCAGAAGAACCTTTTTGACCGGGTTGAAAATATTCTTCAGCCTCTCTAATGTCAGTACGTTGCAAATTTCTAATTTCGGTTGCAATTTTTTCAAGTGTACTTGCAACAATCGCCAAAGTTGTAACAAATTCTGCGTGTCTGTCACGTTGAATAACTTGAGTTGCAAGTTTTACCGGCTCCAATTCTAATTTTTGGCAAACAAGCTCCTCAATCTTTGGATTTATATTTGAGTACGTACCAACCGCGCCGCTTAACTTTCCAACTGAAACAATTTTTTTTGCGTGTTCAACGCGCTCAATATCTCTTTCAATTTCTGCGCTCCAAAGTAAAAGTTTGAGCCCAAAAGTCATTGGCTCGGCATGTATACCGTGCGTGCGCCCAATGCAAGGAGTGTGTTTAAATTCAACTGCGCGACGGCGTAAAACTTCATTGAATTTTTTTAAATCGTCCAAAATAATTTCAGCCGCCTGTTTCATCATCAGACAATACGCCGTATCTTTGACATCTGAAGAAGTCAAGCCTTTGTGAATGTACTTTGAATCTTCGCCGACGTATTCAGCCACGCAAGTTAAAAATGCAATAATGTCATGGTCTGTAACCGCCTCAATTTCTTTGATACGTTCGACAGTGAAATTTGCCTTCGCACGAATATTTTTTGCGGCGTCGGCGGGAATTTCGCCAAGTTCAGCCATTGCATCGCAGGCGGCAAGCTCCACATTTAAAATCGTGCGCCATTCGTTTTCAATCGACCAAATTTTCCCCATTTCCGGCAAAGTGTAACGTTCAATCATTCAATCAGCCCTTTCAAATTTGTATTTATGCTGATTTTATAGAAAAGATTTTTTTGTGTCAAGAAAAAACGCCGTCAAGTATACCTGCAAATTAGATTGAAAAACAAAATGCAAAGTGCTATAATTCGCCCGTTTGAAAGAAGGTGAATTAAAAATGCGTGAATTGAAAAAAATCGGCTTTATCGGTACAGGAATAATGGGCGCGGCAATGGCGGGACACTTAATGGACGCGGGCTTTGAAGTCAGCGTATACAATCGTACGAAGTCAAAGGCAGAAAAACTTATTGAACGCGGGGCGCGTTGGTGTGAAACTGCGGGCGAATGTGCGAAAAATCAAGACGTTGTTATAACGATTGTAGGTTATCCAAAAGACGTTGAACAAATTTATTTATCTGAAGGCGGAATAGTTGAATCTGCGGCGGCGGATACTTATTTAATTGATATGACAACTTCTTCGCCGGTAGTTGCCGAAAAAATTTATAACGCGGCGAAAAATAAAAATCTGCACGCGGTAGACGCTCCTGTAACAGGCGGAGACGTTGGCGCAAAAAATGCTACGCTTACAATTTTAGTTGGCGGCGATGAAGAAGATTTTAACGCACTGAAACCTGTTTTTGAAGTTTTAGGCAAAAATATAGTTTACGAAGGCGCGGAAGGTGCAGGACAAAAAACTAAAATTGCAAATCAAATTGCCATTGCCGGAACATTGGCGGGCGTCTGTGAGGCTTTTTCCTACGCAAAAATGTCAGGACTTGATATTGAAAAGGTGTACGCGGCAATTTCAAGCGGTGCGGCAAGTAGTTTTCAAATGTCAGGAGTTGCAAGAAAAGGACTTGACGGCGATTTTAATCCCGGGTTTATGCTTAAGCATTTGGCAAAAGATTTATCTATTGGAGTTGAAACTGCCACAGCTTACGGAAAAACTTTGCCAATACTTTCAATGGTACTTCACGAATTACGCAAAATAGAAGATGACGGCAAAGGCTCGGAAGGTACGCAAGCTTTACTGAAATATTACGATATATGCAAATAAATTTAGACAATCTAAACATTGCAAATTATAGATGACGGCGAAAATTTGAAAATAAATAATAGATAACGGAAATGTAAGGCGCGTCATTGGTTTCAGATAGAGACGTTTAGTTGAAGTTACAGGGAATTAGGATAGATATAGGAAGCAGACTTTACGTTTACCCGAGAAACCCTGACGCGCCGTTAAAAAGCGTTTCTTTGGTACTTTCTTTTCGCGACTGAAAAGAAAGTACATTTAAAGATAAAAAAATTAAAAATTAAAAAATTTCAACAAAGGAGAACCTTTAATGTTTGATGAATTTAAAAAATTTATAATGCGCGGAAACGTTGTTGACATGGCAACAGGCGTAATTATCGGTGCGGCGTTCGGAAAAATCGTTTCGTCGTTCACTTCAGATATTTTGATGCCGCCGCTCGGACTTATGCTTGGTAAAATTGACTTTTCAAATTTGTACATAAATCTTTCAGGCGTAGATTATGAAACATACGCTGCCGCGAAGGAAGCGGGCGCACCAATTATCGCTTACGGCGTTTTCTTGAATACGTGCTTAGACTTTTTAATTATGGCAACTGCAATTTTCATTTTGATAAAATGGGTAAACAAGATTATGCCGCCGCCTCCACCTGCTCCAACAAAAGAGCCGCGTAAATGCCCGTACTGCAAAGAAGTTGTTGCAGACGACGCTACAAAGTGTTCACATTGCGCCTCTGATATTGCGGGCAAGTAGCAAATTAAATTTCAGAAATAAAAAATTTTCCCTGTCAATTCGACGGGGATTTTTTTATTTATTAAAATTTGATTAAATCTCAAAAAATTCATACAGTTTTCAGCGGTATAATTTATACTCCATTCATATAAGTTGTTGTATAGATTTTTATTAAGGAGGCGTATGACTATGAAAGAATTGAAGTTTAATTTACAGCGGTTTTCATATACCGGGTCTGAAAGCAATGACACCTATTCAAATAATAATTCAAATACTTGGGTCTATACTTACGGTGGCAAAGATTATATCTGGAATTACGGCGATTATGTTTCTATTGATTCCGGTACAGGAAATGACACAATCGATAACAGAGGAAACTATAGCACGGTAATTGCAGGATATGGAAATGATTTTATTCACAGTGATCCGTATCACAGCAGTAGCAATTACAACAACGCCAGAAATTCCAAATTGTATGGCGGTTACGGTAACGATACTATAAAGAATTTCGCCAACAATGTCAGTATGTATGGCGGAAATGATGGAGACAGCCTCTACAATTACAGATATGGTGTTGCAGGAAGTACCTCTATTTATGGCGGGGAAAACGTTTTGATGGACGGCGGCGCGGGCAACGACTATATTTACAGCGGCGGAAGAACTTCCGGCGGAGGCAATGTAACGATAGTTGGAGGCACGGGCAACGATACAATAGATCTAGCTACAGACAGCCGAAATAATACTATTCTCTACTATTACGGTGACGGTAACGACATTGTAAAAAATTACAATTTCACTGATACAATCGATTTGCGCTACAATTATTACACACGTGAAACTGTTGGTAGCGATGTTGTTCTCAATATTACAAATTCAGGAGAAATAACATTAGTTGGGGCAAGCGGCAAAACTATTAATATTGCAAATGGATATATTGGCGGAAAATATATCAGTAATACAAATTCAAACACTTTTATTAGCGGTACAGACTACAATGATTCAATAAAAAGCACAGGTAGTAGCAATGTTACAATTTCAACCGGCGACGGCGCAGACACAATTTACAACAGTTTAACCAGTTATAAAACTAACAGCTACGTTTCAATAAATAGCGGCGACGGTAACGACAGCATTTATAATCGTTACGGTTCAGCGGCAACAATTTTAGCGGGCGAAGGTAACGACACTATTTATGATGCAAGCTGGCATACTTCCATAAATGCAGGTAATGGCGACGACTCTGTTTATGTAAATAGTTGGGACAGTACAACAGATGGCGGTACCGGCAACGATACCATTACAGCAGATAATACATATGCCTCAATAAATGGCGGCGAAGGTCAAGACAGAATAAATCTTATTGGCAGTTACTCCAATAAAGCTAAACGAACAGTTAAAGGCGGCACAGGTAACGATATTATCAGCATAAAATCCGGTTCCGGCGGAAATATTTTCCAATATGAATTCGGTGACGGCTACGATACTATTTATGGCTATACTTCTTATGAAAGTATTTCCATCGGAAGTAGTGGAGCTTACAGAACGGTACAATCCGGCAAAAATATAATAGTAGAAGTCGGAAAGGCAGAATCAACAATTGCAAACGGCGCAATAACTTTAATCAGCGCAAGCGGCAAAACTTTAAATATCATTGGAAATAAAATGCCTGTTAATCAAGGTGTAACTTTAAATAATACAAATTCAAATACCTTTATCAGCGGCAATGGCTACAATGATTCAATAAAAAGCACAGGCAGTAGCAATGTTACAATTTCAACCGGCGACGGCGCAGACACAATTTACAACAGTTTAACCAGTTATAAAACTAACAGCTACGTTTCAATAAATAGCGGCGACGGTAACGACAGCATTTATAATCGTTACGGTTCAGCGGCAACAATTTTAGCGGGCGAAGGTAACGACACTATTTATGATGCAAGCTGGCATACTTCCATAAATGCAGGTAATGGCGACGACTCTGTTTATGTAAATAGTTGGGACAGTACAACAGATGGCGGTACCGGCAACGATACCATTACAGCAGATAATACATATGCCTCAATAAATGGCGGCGAAGGTCAAGACAGAATAAATCTTATTGGCAGTTACTCCAATAAAGCTAAACGAACAGTTAAAGGCGGCACAGGTAACGATATTATCAGTATAGGATCCGGCTCCGGCGGAAATATTTTCCAATATGCAGCCGGTGACGGCTACGATACTATTTACGGCGCAACTGCCAATGACAGTTTAACAATTACTTCAGGAAGTTACACAACTTCAAAGAGCGGCAGTGATTTAATCGTTTCAGTTGGCAGCGGCGGCACTTACACCGGCGCAATTACATTTAAAAATACAACAAGTGTAAAAGTTTATCCAACTATCCAAAGTACATTCACTGAAGGAAATGACAGAGCAACTGTCAGCAATTCAAATTCTCTAGTCAGTGCGCTTGGCGGCAATGACTACATTTACAACACTGCTCAATATGTAACAATCAGCGGAGATGCCGGTTCAGATACAATTTATAGTTACTTCGGTACTTATGATAAAGGTTACCTGTCATTGATTGGCGGCGCAGATAACGATTCAATTTATAGTTACTACGGCTACTATTCAGTTTTGGACGGCGGCACAGGCACTGATACAATTACAAATTACGGCGGCTACAAAGTAACAATGTATGGCGGAATTGGCAATGACTATATTTCAAATACAAATGGTGGAGCTGCAATAATTGACGCGGGAGAAGGCAACGATACTATTTCTCAAGGTCAATTAAGTGCAAATACTTCAATCAACGCGGGCGCAGGTGCAGACAGAATCACTCTTAGCGGCAACTCAACAGGAATGACAATTAAAGGCGGTACCGGTAACGATTATATTTACAATAGCGATACAGTAGGACATATTTACCAATTTTCAAGCGGCGACGGTAGCGATACTATTGTTGGCTACAATTCAAATGATAAAATTTCATTGGACGGCGGTTATTATACTCGTGAAACTATCAGTTCAAATGTTGTAGTAAGCTTAGTTAGTGGCGGCGCAATTTCACTTTCCGGCGCAAGTAACCAAAATGTAAATATCGTTGGCGGTACTCTGTCAATTAAAGGAGACGACGGAGAAAATATCAGTAATTCCAAATCTGACACAATTATAAATACAGGCGCAGGTAACGACACAATCAGCAACACGGGCAGCACAGTTAAAATTTATTCCGGCAATGGTGATGACAGTATTTACAGCTGTGCTGATTATAATGTTTCAATAGTGAGCGGCGACGGCAACGACACAATTTACAACGCTTTTACAAATTATGTTTCCATTGAAAGCGGCGTGGGCGATGATTCAATTTACGGAAATAACAACTGGGCTACAATTAACGCCGGTACAGGTAAAGATACAATCATTGGTAACCATTATAAATCAAAATTAAATGGCAATGACGGCGAAGATTTAATTAGCATTACAAGTTATTCTTACAATACAGTCGATGGCGGAATTGGCGAAGATTCAATAATTGTAGGTGCAGTTTATAGCGGCAACACAACTCTTAACGCAACCGGTATTTCTATAAACGGCGGCGAAGGTGCAGATCTTATCAGCTTGCGCGGCTCCAATTCCACCATTACAGGCGGTAAAGACAACGATACAATTAAACTTTCCGGCGATAATCATTTAATTCAGTACAACAAAGGCGACGGCAATGATACTATTTTTGGCTTCAATGCAACTGACACATTACAAATTAACGGTGTAAAATACAAAAAATCTAAAATCAGCGGTACAACAGATGTAAAAGTTAGCGTAACCGGCGGCGCAAGCGTTATTCTTAAAGATGCGGCGTCTTTAGGCTTAAATAATATTAAAGTTGCCGGTGAGCAAGATATAGATGACGAAAACACTTATACCCCGCAAGACGTTATTAAAAAATTTATGAAAGCTTTGGACGATACAAAGAACTATGGCGAAGCGGCAGTTGATGCTGCTGTAAAAGCTTGCTCAAATTATACTGATTTTAACGATCTGATCGATAAATTGTGTAAAGAATGTAGGGAATACATAAAGAAAGATTCTACCAACGGATGGAAAACTTTCTTAGAGGAAAAATGTGATATTATTTTAGAAGGTACATCTGATGAAGATACTGGCGCAATTACCGGCAAAGACGCAGGCGGCGATACTAAAAAAACTGCTGTATCTGTTATACCGGAACCGAACAGCAGAAATACAAATTTTGATAAAAGTTCTTTTGAAACAAATGGTTTAACTTTCAAAATTGGAGAATATAACAGTTGGACGGAAAAAATTGTTGAAAAAACATATAGTGATTTGACATCTAATGATGAAAGATTTGTTTGGCAAAGTATAAATAGCAACTGGGGACGTGAGGGTTTAAATTTAATTGAAGAATCTTATGGCTACAGTTATGATGATTCTGAAAATAAGTGTACTACACTTCATATTTATTTTGATTATAATACCGGTGCTTTGGCTTGGACGAATAATTATAATTATAATAATGAAGGCAGAGCTTCCGATCTTATGATTGGAATTAACATGAATGTTTACAAGAATTTCAGTAATTCTGATTTAAACGGTATAGGCTATAATCGTTATGGTAATCCGGAAGAATATCTTGACAGGACATTTACCCATGAAATGGTTCATGCTATCATGGCTTCTAAAGTAAAATATTGGAAGAGTTTGCCGCTTTCAGTTATTGAAGGTACAGCTGAACTGGTAAAAGGTATTGATGATACACGTCCCGGCACTATCAAATATATGACCCAAAATCCGGATTATCTCAAACACTGCATGAGTTCTGAATATACTTGGAAAGAATATCAAGAAGATTCCGACCAAGTTTACGCTTCAGGATATATCATGTTGCGTTATCTTGCAAAACAAGCGTCTACAGGCGGTGATAAAGGCGGTCTTTCAAATATAATACGTCCTTTAGCTCAAAAAGTTGAAGGCGTTTCACTTAGCAGCGCATTGATTAAATTAACAAAGGACTTTAAAGAAAATTCCATTGACTTTGCAGACTATTATGGCAATGTTACTAAATTAGACGCTTCAACGCTGAGTAGCGGAATTGTTGTATATGGAAGTTCAGCTTCAAACTCACTCAAAGGCAGTAAAGGCGCGGATACTGTTTTTGCCGGGGCAGGTAAAGATACTGTACTTGGCGGAAATGGCGCAGATGTTTTATACGGCGAAAAAGATAATGACTTGCTTAAAGGTGAAGGCGGCGACGATACACTCTATGGCGGAAAAGGTAAAGATACTTTGTACGGCGGCAATAATGATGACGTTTTGTACGGCAATGCTGACGATGATAAACTTTACGGCGATATAGGAAATGATTCACTCAATGGCGGCGATGGTAACGACACATTGACCGGCGGTAAAGGTGCTGATGTTTTCATTTACAAATTTGGCGAAGGCAACGACACTATAACAGACTACACTGCCTCTCAAAAAGATAAAATCCAAATTGTTAATGGCACTATTAGTCAAACGCTTTACAGCGGCAAGGACGTTACTTTCAAAATTGGTGACGGTTCACTTACTGTTAAGAAGGGCAACTCTCAAAAAATTTCTATTGAATATGTGGACGAATCCCAAATTCAATCTTACTGGTTTGACGAAGACGACGATAATTTTGTTAGTGAGGATACGCAACTTGATTCAATTTCTGAAATTACGGAAGATAAATATTCTGCTGAAAATATCGAAACGTACAACTACGACAGCCTTGACACATTGCAAGTTGCCTCAAGCAGTCAAGATTCTCTCGACATTAAATAATAAATAAAAAAGCCGTCCAATTTAGACGGTACAAGCCCTGCGCGAAAGTGCGGGGCTTTTTTAGTTTTGAAAAATCATTCCGGTAAAAGTACCGGCGGTTGATTCACTATTTCTTCATCTATAAAATTAATTTCTGCAACGACGCCCAACGGGATTGTAAGCGATTTTAAAATTTGGCGAATATTTTCATTGCTTTTCAATAAAATCCCGTCCTCAATCAGCTTGCTCTTCATATCTTCAATATCAGCCGCCACAGCTTTATCTTGAATTTCAATATCAATAGGAGCAGAAAAAAATTGAGATTTTTTTTCATGAACTTTGAAAGACCCAACATCCGGGTAAATATCCAAAAATTTACTTGTCGGCACGTTAATAACCACGTGATTAGAGTTTAAAAATTTGTTCGTAACCGTTACTTTTTCCAGATCGCAGCCACAAACAGCAGTACCGGTATAACTTACAGAAAGTTTGCGCTTTGAAAAGGGAACTGTTTTGCCCAAAATTTTTTTATCTGAAGAAACTTGCGCGACAGATTGAAAATTCATTCTGATTGTTGCAAGTTCTTTAATATTTTTAATTCCTTGCAAAATGGTCGATTGAACAATTTGTATTGACAACTGCGATTGTGGCTGAATCGTTTTTGAAGGCGTGGAAAATTTTTTTAACGCCGAAATTGAAAATCCTGACACAATCAAAAACGCCGTCAAAATTGCGCCAAATGCTCCCATAAATTTTTCCTCCTATATTTGAACAATAAAAAAATCCGCCGGAGCGGATCCTATTTTATAAACTCTTCCAAAGTTTGATAAAGTTTTTCAGGATCAACCGGCTTGCTTAAATGTGCATTCATACCGGCTTGCAAACTGAGTTGAACATCTTCATCAAAAGCATTGGCGGTAATTGCGATAATTGGAACGGTTTTAGCATCTTCACGCGGTAAAGCGCGTATCGCCTCCGTTGCCTGCAAGCCGTCCATTACCGGCATTCTAATATCCATTAAAACTGCGTCGTAGTAATTCAGCGGCGATTTCTCAAAAAGTTCAACAGTTAATTTGCCGTTTTCGCCGTGATCCACTTCCATTTCTCGCATACTCAAAATTTCTTTCATAATTTCGGCGTTAATAAACATATCTTCAGCCAAAAGAATGTGCCGCCCCGTTAAATCTGCAGGTTGCTTTTCTTCTGCAAGGCGTTTCTGTTCAATCGCTTGGCTAAATTCAGTTAGAATACTTGACGCAAAAAGCGGCTTTGACATAAATTTATCTACGCCCGCCTCAATCGCTTCTTCTATCACGTCGTCCCAATGATGAGCCGTCAAAATTATTATCGTCGATTCGTCGCCTATAATTTTTCTGACTTGCCGTGTAACTTCAATTCCATTTTGTTCCGGCATTTTTAAATCAATCAACAAAATATCATATGATTCACGTCGCGCAGATTTTAATTTAATCATTTCCAGCGCGGTTTTACCGTCAAGCGCGGTATCTGCCGAAATTCCAACTTCCTGTAAAACAAGTTGCGCGTGTTCGCAAGCTATTTGGTCGTCGTCGATTATCAAAACTTTTAAATTCGTCAAATCAATTTTAGGTTCGGCATTTTTATCGTCAGAAACTTTTTCAGAATTGCGCAAGGTAAGATTAACTGTAAATTCCGAGCCAACATTTTTTTGAGATTTAACAGAAATTGTACCGCTCATCATATCGACGATATTTTTTGTAATTGGCATACCTAAGCCTGTACCGCCGTAAGCACTTGCCGCCGTCGAATTTTCTTGGCTGAACACTTCAAAAATATGTGGCAAATAATCTTCTTCCATACCAATTCCCGTATCTTTGATAACGAAACGCAAAGTAGTTTTATTTGCAAACTTCGTTACAGCCTCAACGGTAAATTTAATTTCGCCGCCGCTGCCCGTGAATTTAATTGCGTTGGAAAGAATATTTATCAGAATCTGCTTGAGTTTCATATCGTCGCCAATATAAAATTCGTCAACCTTGCCGATAACGTGACAATTATAGCTTAAACCTTTTTCAGCGCACTGACTGCTAACCATTGTGTTAATTTGCTCAAGCATCGTGCTGAAAGAAAATTCTTCGCTTTTCAAAATTAACTTTCCGCTTTCAATTCGGCTTACGTCCAAAATATCGTTAATCAGATTCAGCAGGTGTTTTGCACTTTCGCCAATTTTATTGAGTTGTGAACGTGTACGCGCTGACAAATTCGGCTCTTTTAAAGCGATACTGTCAAGCCCGATAATTGCATTTAACGGCGTCCTAATTTCGTGGCTCATACTGGACAAAAAGGCGGTTTTCGCAATGCTTGCTTGATTTGCGTTGTCAAGGGCGGTTTTCAGTTGCATATTTCGCATAATCTGTTCACGTTGAATTTTGGTAGTATCTGACTTCAACAGCACATAAAATTTTGCATCTCTATCAACCGCGTAAAAAACAAAACGCTTGTAAAAAATTTCGTTGTCAATGTAGCAGGAAATATTCACTTCGTAAGATTCACGGTAAGAAAGTTTTTTGTCGATAGTGGCAAGGCTCAACTCTTCCAAACTTTGTTGAATATCTTCGGCACTGCCGGTTAAAACGGGCTTGACTTGATTTTCAAGGTATTCTGAATAATTGCCGGAAATTTTTTTTGGAAAGATACTGCCTTTGGTAATTCTTGCCGCGTCGCCGATAACAACGCCGTAATTTCCATCAACAAGATAAGTTATCATGTCGTACTGTTCAACTAAAACTTTTCGTAATACCGAGCGATTTACCATTTCAGAATTAAAATCGCGCATAGTTACAAACGCTATAATGTCGCCGGTTTCAGGATTTTTTCTAAGCGTAACATTATATTCGACAAAACATTTTCTGCCGTCAGGACGTTTACAAAATAAAACTTCGCTGATTGAAGTTTTGCCGCGTTCAAAATTTTTTATAAGATTTTCAATGCTGAAACTTTTAACAAATTTTTTCTTGTCACGTTCAAGCGGAAAAGTTTCAATGTGGTCTTGGAAATTTACGGAAAATTTTTCGCCTACGTAATTTTTTACAGCTTTTTCGCGTCCGTGTCTATCTTCAATAATATCTTGCGTCAAGTTCAAGCGAAGTGTAACTAAGCTGTCACTTGAAAGATTTTCCAATTCTGCGCGAACAGATTCATAAAGGTTTTGAGCGCGTTTTTCATTCGCCTTAACGTTGGTAATATCAAAATAGTTGCAGAAAGCGTACCAAACGCCATTTTCTTGCACAAATGAATAATGAATATTAACCCAAATCCAGTTGCCTTTAATTGTGCGCTTGCGAATGTTTAGGCTGTTAGTTCCGTCTTTGGTAATGTGGTGGCGGAAAAGATAACCGACTTCTGAACGGTCGTCACGGTGAATACTATTCATAGTACCGCCGCTCTCCAGTTCAATAAATTCTTCTTCAGTGCCTTCCATCATTTCGGTAAATTCTTTTGAACACCAAATAGGAAAATATCTGCCGTCATCTTCCACGCGCATTAAAACCGCGTTTGTATCCAAAGATTTAAAAAGATTTTCGTAGAAACTGCTTTTAAAATTTAACATAATCTTTCCTCATTCGTAGAGGCAGGGAACTATAACATTTTTATTTAGTAAAAGCCCCCTCCCCGTCTGAGATTGTTATACTAAGGCTAAAAGTTTGTTCCTCAATTCTAAAATTGGTTGATACATTGTAACATAGTCTTCAGATTTTTTGGCGCGGAGCAATTCTGTCATTTCGGCAAGCGGATTATAAATTGGAGTGAGTGCCAAATTGCCGAGAACGCCTTTTAAAGCGTGAGCCGCCTCAAATGCTTCATCAAGGTTGCCTTCTTTGAGCGTTGTTTCAAGTTTTTCAAATTGATCGCTGGCAAGTCCCATTTTCAACATACGAAAATAAAATTTTTCGTTGTTCATGCAACGGGTTAAACCTTCCTTAGTATTTACGCCAAATTCATTTAATGTTTCAATAGTAAGCATAGAAACGCTTCCTTTCAAAATAAGAGAATATTTATCGCTAAAATTGCTATTGGATATTCCCCAAAATGTGTTATAATCTTTCAAAAAATTCACCGTACAATAACTTGAAATATTTTAACAATAAATTTCAAGATTGTAAAGAAAGGAAGTGAGGGCGCGGATAAGCCACAGATTTATAGCCGCGCTAATCCTATGAAAAAAATATTAATCGTCGATGATATGATGGTATCGTTGATGATGACAGAAAATATGTTGGCGGACAACTACGAAACTTTTTGCGCGTCTTCCGGCAAAGAAGCCATTGAAATTTACAGAAAAGAAAAACCTGATATGGTTTTATCAGATTTACGTATGCCCGGAATGACGGGTTACGAATTACAACTTGCACTTCAAAAAGAATATCATAAAATAATACCGTTTATGTTTATGACGGCTGATCATGACGAAGAAACAGAATCCAAAGGCTTTGACAATGGCGCAATGGATTTTATCAGAAAACCTTTTCGCCCTGATGTTTTACTTCGGCGCGTTGCAAATATTATGCAGACCGTTGAACAAATTCAAGACCTCAAAAAAGACGCCGAAACAGATAAACTTACCGGCTTATTAAATAAAGTTTCTTCAGAAAAAGCTTTAACTGAATCCTGCAAACATTCAACCGGCGCGTTACTGATGATTGACTTAGACAGCTTTAAACTTGTCAACGATATTCACGGGCATGCAATGGGCGATAAAGTTTTGGTAACTTTTGCAGATATTTTGCGAACGGCTGTACGGTCTTCAGATTTAATTGGAAGATTGGGCGGCGATGAATTTATTGCATTTTGTTACGGCGTACACGACGAAGGCTCTATTGCTCAAAAATCCAAATTCATAAACGAACGAGTTTTAGACGCCGCCAAAAAACTTATGGGCGAAAATATGAATATACCGCTCGGCGCGTCAATCGGTTGCGTTTTCATTCCAATGCACGGCACGGACTTTTCTGACTTGTACAAAAAGGCTGATAAGGCTCTTTACAACGTCAAACAAAATGGTAAACACGGTTACGGAATTTATACCGAAGTCAATCAAGTAAATGAAACTGTTGAAGTTGCAAACCTTGCGCAGGTTGAAATGATCTTGAGTGAACGCAACCAAGAGGAAGGCGCGTTTGTATTGGCGTTTGAAAATTTCCGCACAATTTACAGATTTTTGAAACGGACGCGCGGTTTTTACAGTAAAAGTACTTGCCTTGTAGTTTTTAATATCAAGCGACACAAGGAAGGCGGGCAAATTACTGCGTCCGAAGCTCAAGAACAATTTCAAGAAACTTTGCAGAAAACTTTTCGTTCCGGCGATGTTATTTCTAAAAATGGCAACAGTCAAATTTTGGTACTGCTGACAAATACCGACGCTCAACGCGATATTGATAGTGCCATTGGACGCGTAGTTAAAAATTGGGAAAAATTAAACGCCTCAACTTATTTTTGGTTTGATCACGAATGGACGGTTGTTAATCGACAAGGAGCAAATAATAAATAATTATAACGTGTTTACAAATTCTTAATTTAGATTTTTTTAAAACGGCTTTTCTTTCTTTGGCGCAGATTATATCGCCATCACGGCGGAGCAATGCTCCTACTCGTCGCATTGCAAGCGCGGCGGGCGCACTTCCTGTGCGCCCACTTTACAATTTTGTTTGTAAACTTATTCTAGCGAATTTATTTCTTAAGCCTATGAAGTTTTTTTTCGTCGAAAGGATTTTTTATAGCGAATGTGGAATAATGCTGTAGATTATTTTAGAGGAGGAAATTACTTTGGCAGATATTGATAACGATAAGGCGTATGACCGCCTGAAAAAATCTATTGATGAAATAGTTCATATTACAAATAGCGTTTATGACGCGGTTGCCGCCGTTTCAAAAAGCGCAGGTACTCTCGCAACCGTCGGCAAAGAGGCTATTGAACAGGCTAAATTCCTGCAAGAAAAAAATGACGACACTGTAAAAGTTATTGACTTTATCACGAACATTGCAGGACAAACAAACTTGCTCGGCTTGAACGCGGCTATTGAGGCGGCTCGCGCAGGCGAACAAGGGCGCGGCTTTGCTGTCGTTGCTGAAGAAGTTAGAAAACTTGCTGAACAATCCCGCGAAGCTACTGAAAAAATTCAACAGACTTTGAATCAAATGAACGGCGCGGTTGCCGAAATTTCAAAGACTATCGAACATACCGGTACAGTTAGCGAAGAACAAGCTACTTCGACTTCAGAAATTCTTTCAAACCTTCAACGCGCCAAAAAGGCTATCGAAGATTTGCAAAACTATATCGAAGCATTAAAGTAATTTTTAATGTACAACAAAAAAGATTGCCGTTGCAATGGGCGGCGGATTTTACAGCTCATTGACAGCGGCTCTTTTAATTCAGAAAAACTTTTTGGGAGAAAAATTTTTAATGGCAAGTAAAAAAGTTGCAGTGGCAATGAGTGGCGGCGTTGACAGTTCATTAACGGCGGCTCTTTTGATTCAACAAGGCTATGAAGTTTTCGGCGTTACAATGTGGCTGGAAACTGAAGAATTTAATGAGCGAAGTTGTTGCAGTTCAAGCGAAATTCGGGATGCTAAAATAGTTGCCGCGCAGTTGGGAATTAAACATTACGTGGCAGATTTTAGAGAAATTTTTAAATCTGAAATTGAAAATTATTTTGTTGCAGAATATTTGAAAGGCAGGACGCCTAACCCTTGCGTTGAATGTAACAAAAAAATTAAATTCGGCAAACTGTTCGACTTTGCAATTTCCAACGGTGCAGATTTTTTAGCAACTGGACACTACGCACGAATAATTTTTGAGGACGGTAGATTTAAACTTAAAAAAGCCGTAGACTTGAAAAAAGATCAATCCTATGTGCTTTACAATTTGACGCCTGAAAAACTTTCAAAAATTATTTTGCCGCTGGGCGAATTTTCAAAAACACAAACGCGGGAACTTGCCGAAAAGCTTAAACTTATTTCTGCACACAAAAAAGACAGTCAAGAAATTTGTTTCGTACCGAATGACGATTATAAAACTTTTATTGAGGCTCGCGCAGATTCAGCAGACGCGCTTGAAAGTGGCGAAATTGTCAACACTGCCGGAAAAGTTTTAGGGCGTCATAACGGCGTTGCAAATTACACGATTGGACAGCGTAAAGGTTTAGGAATTGCCGCTGAAAATCCTTTGTACGTTGTAAAATTGGACGTTGAAAACCGGCGCGTAATTGTCGGCAGTAACGCTGAAACTTTTTCAGAAAGTTTGACGGCTGAAAATGTACACTGGGTTTATCAGCCGAAATTTCCTGCGCGACTGCAATGTAAAATTCGCTACGGTTTCAAAGTTGCAGATTGTACTGTTGAACAAATTGAAAATATTGTAAAAGTAAAATTCAATGAGCCGCAACGCGCCATAACTGCCGGGCAGTCAGTAGTTTTTTATGATGGCGAGGAAGTTTTGGGCGGCGCGGTTATTAGGGAATAGGGACTAAAGACTAAGGACTAGGGATTTAAATTCCTTAGCCCTTATTCCTTAACCCTTAGCCCCTAAAATCGACCGAAGGGAGATTTTAACAATGGCTATGCACGTAATTGAAGAGGCGCGGCGATGCTTGCAATGTAAAAAGCCGCTGTGCCGTTTAAAAGGTTGTCCAATTCAAACAAATATTCCTGAAATGATACGCCTGTTTCTTGAAGGTAAAACTCAAGAGGCGGGGCAAATGCTTTTTGAAAATAATCCGCTGTCAATAGTTTGTTCGCTTGTTTGTGACCACGAACACCAATGCGAAGGCAACTGTATTCAAGGCAAACGCAAGGAAGGTACAGCCGTTCAAATTCCAAATATTGAGCATTATATTTCAGATTCATATTTTGACAGAGCAAAAATTGAACGCCTTCCTGATACAGGACAGCGCGTGGCGATTATTGGCGCGGGTCCTGCCGGTATTACCATTGCGATAAAACTTGCCGCACTCGGACACAGAATTACAATTTTTGAACGTATGGACAAAATTGGCGGAATGATGCGTTATGGTATTCCTGCGTTTCGTCTGCCGAGAATTATTTTGGACAGATACCAAACTAAATTGCGCGAATGGGGAATACATTTCCGCCCAAATACTTCGATTGGCGGCGCGTTACACTTGGAAGATTTATTTATGGACGGCTACGACGCAATTTTTATTGGTACGGGCGTTTGGCGTCCCAATCGCACGCACTGCAAAGGCGAATCTTTGGGCAATGTTCATTTTGCAGTTGACTACTTACAGAATCCTGAAGCTTACGACTTAGGCGACACGGTTGCAATTATAGGCGCGGGCAATTCAGCTATAGACGTTGCAAGAACTGTTGTAAGAATGGGTAGCCGTCACGTTACACTTTATGCACGTCGTCAAAGAATTGCTGCAAGTCAACGCGAATTGGACTACGCGGCAGTTGACGGGATTGAAATTCAACAAGGTATGGCGATTAAAGAATTTACCGACGAAGGACCAATTTTTATACCGAAAATTTTTGACGCTGAAGGCAATGTTATTCGTGAAGAAGAGCCGGTTTTAATGAAGGCGGACAGCACAATTATTGCGATTAGTCAAGGTCCAAAAGATAAAATCGTTAATACGAGCCGCGCTTTGAAAGTTTCAGACAAAGGCTTAATCGTCGTTGATGACAGCGGGCGCACTTCCATTGACGGCGTATTTGCAAGCGGCGACGTTGTTGTTGGCTCAAAAAATGTTGTCCTTGCAGTAAACTTTTCAAAACAAGTTGCAAAAACTATCGACGAATATTTAAAATCTAAACGCGCTTAAAATTTCCAATAAAAAAACCGTCACTCTTAGGAGCGGCGGCTTTTTTAGTTTGTAACGAAATTTTTATTGACGTGCCAACTTTTTTAGACACATTGCAAAAACTATCGACGAATATTTAAAATCCAAACGCGCTTAATTTTTCCAATAAAAAACCGTCACTTCATAGGAGCAGCGGTTTTTTTAGTTTGTACCGAAAAATTTTTATTGATTCAAAGTAGCAGTAATTTTTGTAACGGAGCCGTTACTTGTAGTAAATTCGATAGCGCGGCGATTGTCACTTGCAACGAATTTATAAACGGAACTGCCGTCTGCATTTTGAGTAACAGTCATTTTATCGCCATAAGCGGCTTTGAGGGCGTCTTCAGCTACGCCAACTGCAATGTTAGACGGTGTATTGAGTCCGTCATAAGAAGTTGAAACTTCCTGCACGATATTATCTTTAACTTTTATATCGATGCCGTTGGAGTATGCAAAGTTTGTGCCGTCACTTTCAATAGGATCGCCGAATACTGCGTTTACAGTCTCAATGTTTATACCGGGAACGATTCCATCAAGCGCAATAACAGTTTTGTCAGCTGCGCCGCTCTTCAAATCTTCCATAGTTTTTTTGGCGTCGTCAAGAAGTGCTTGTGCAGTTTCTTTGGCGTTGTCAACGGCTTGAGTTGCATCTTGTTTGGCTTCGTCAGCTTTTTCTTTGACTTGTTCGACTGCCGCGTTTGCATCCTGCTTTACTTGTTCGGCGGGCGGCGTATTTTTGCCGCAACCTGTAGCAAACATCATCATTGCCACTGCCAATATCGCAAAAGTTTTTTTCAATTTCATTACCTCCAAATTGGTTTATTATTTCGACGCGCTATATTATCAGAATTTCAGAAATTAGTCAAACATTAAAATCTGATTAAAAATTAGAAGTATAACTTGACAAACATAACACAGGGGGGGGGTATAATGTGTTTGTAATAGTTATTGAAGTTAGGAGGTTAGGCAGATGAATTTAATGCCAAGTATTTTTTACAGCCCATTTGAAGACAAAGTTTACGTCCACAATGTAGACAATCAAAACGATTATATTTTTAGCGAAATTGTACTTGATATTTTGGATTATTGCAAGAAAAATAAAAATTGTTCCGTGCAAGATATTTGCAAACACCTTGCTGGAATTTACGAAGTTGCAGACGTGGAAGATTTTCAAAAAGATATTCAAGAATTTGTTGACGAACTTTTGAGCGAAAAAATTTTGTACGAGGGCGAAACTCCATATATTGAGCCGCAATGGTCGAATAAAATTCCAATGGAAGTTGCCGCCACTTTTGCGAAGGAACATAAAATTTTTTCTGTAAGCATTGAATTAACTTACCGCTGCGTTGAAAAATGTATTCATTGTTACATTGACGACGCGCCGAAATTTTACGCGGCTGATGAATTGACGCTTGACGAATATAAAAATATTTTAAATCAGCTTAAAGAATTGGGTTGCGTAAATATTTTATTTACTGGCGGAGAAATTCTTTTGCGCCCTGATTTGTGCGATATTGTCGAATACGCGGTTGACTTGGGATTTATTGTAAATCTTTATACAACCGGCGTTGGCTTAACTGACAAAGTTTTTGAAAAACTTTGCGCGACAAAAGTTAATGGAATTTCAGTTAGTCTTTACAGCGGAATTGCTGAAGAACACGACAAAATTACCGGCGTTAAAGGCTCGTTTGAAAAAACTTTAAAGGCAACTTTAATGTTTAAATCTGCCGGTATAAATACTTTTATAAAGTGCGTGGCGATGAAACAAAATTTAAATTCGCTGAAAAGTCTCTACGAATTGGGCAAGCGTTTAAAACTTTTTGTGACAGTTTCGCCACGAATTATTTCAGGTCACGAAGGAAAAAATTCTGCGGATTATTCTTTGGGCAGCGTTGAACTTTATCAAAAATTTTACAAACTCAATTCTCAATATGTTACTGCTGATACAACCGCTCCAAAATTTTCACGTGAAAAAATGCTTGAGAAGGCGTCTTGCGGCGCGGGAATTAACGCCGTATCGATTGATCCATTTGGCGGCGTTCATGCGTGCAATACTTTTCCTGAATCTTTTGGTTCTCTTCGCAAAGAAAGTTTGAAAACTATTTGGGACAGGGCAAAAAATTTTAAATTGAAAAATTGCCGAATGATTGACGTTACCCCGCAATGTAAAGACTGCGAATATCTGGAATATTGCACAGTTTGCGTTGCAGATTTAATTAACAAAAATCACGGCGATTTCAGCGAATGTGGCGAAAGTCTGATAATGGCGAAGGCTGCCGCTGAAATGTTGAGCTAATTAAAAAATCGTCGGAGTCGAAGAGCCGCCGTTAATTTCCTTGTAAAGGAGGTGCTGACAGTGAAAAAGACTTACACAAAACCCGTAACCCTTAAAAAGGAACAAAACCGCGTTTATTCCGGAAATTGCGGCAACTGTGCTACTCCCGGATGCGGCAAAAACGTCGTTGGTACTTGGTAATTCATAACGCCGAAATTTATACCGCTCCTGCGCGAATACGCTTTTACTGGCGGAAAATTTTGGCAAATTGGTTAGTCGTTCCATAAAAACGAGGCGGCGGGCGGGAAAAATTTTCTACCTTATACGGCGGTTCTCCAACTCCGACGCTGAATTTAAAAATTATGATTAAATTTATTTGGAGCTATCTAAAAAATTACAAAAAATCTTTGGCAGTCGTTGCAATTTGTTCAATTCTGACGGCTGCTATAAATTTAATGAATCCATATCTTACGGCAAAATTTATCGACGAAATTTTGATTAAACGAGATGTGGAAACTTTTTATATATTTATTGCGGCGTTGGCAATTATAAGCGTCACGGCGATTGCGGCAAATTGGCTGAAATCGAAAAAGCTTTCAATAAATCTGCAGACGTTTTAATAATGGACGAGCCGGATAATAATTTGGACGTTGCCGCCGTTGCTGAACTTACCGAAAAAATTAAATCTGCGCGAAAAAATAAAATCGTGCTGATAATTTCGCACGACGAAAGAATTTTAAATATTGCAGATGAAATTGTAAATTTTTAAAGGAGGTTTTACCATGAAAAAAGTTTTAATGTTGGTGTTGGCGTTTTTTATTATTTTACCGGCAGTCGAAGTTTCAGCCGCGTATGTGTACGTTCCAAATTTTTATAATATTACAAGTAATAAAATTGAAGAGCGTATCAGATTTATTGGAATGGATCAAAAAAATTATCAAGGCGTAAATTATACCAGTTGGAAGTATCAATGCGTTGACGGAAAAGGCAACATTTATATTGAAAAATATATAAAAAGAATTGCCTCAAAACCAACTTTTAAATTTATTGGGCAAGATTCCAACGGATGGTATTTTGTTTATACCGGCGCACAAGCTAAATATTTGAAAATGCTTGCCGGAAGTTTTCATATACAAGTTTCAAAGATAGGAAACAACGTTTTTGTAAATATGGTTGCTGGAATGTACCCTGATTGATAATGGAGGCTTTAACATGAAAAAAATTTTAATGTTGGTGTTGGCAGTCTTTTTAATTGTTCCAATAGCAAAGGCGCAGGCGGCTGACGTTCCAAGCTTTTATCAAGTTGGCGGGCGTTATCTTAACTTTACCGGCAGAGAAAACACCAAAAAAGGTTATCGTGTTTATGGTTACGATTGTAGCGTTGATTTAAATGAAGATTTTGCTGAACAGTACTTGAGCAGTTTGGCAAATTATGGTTTTCGGTTCGTTGACCATTACGTTAATGACTACAGAAGAGGACAAGCCAAATTATTTGAACGTTGGGTATTTGTTTATACCGGCTCCAAAAGAGTTTCAAATTTTGAATTTATGAATCACGAAGACATGAAGCATCCATATTACGGTCATCTTGTTGTAGGCAGAAGTAAAAATTGGCAAACTGGAATTACTTATTTTTCTGTCTATCTTTCCTATGATTTAACTTATGCTGAAGATTAACAAATTAAATTTCGCAACTTCAATTGTCAGTTTTTGAGATAATCTACGCCCCAACTTTTTAAAATTTCCAGTGCTTTATCTGCGAAAATTGGTAAAAGTTTTTGCATTTGTGGAGTTAAATTTATTCCTGCGTTTAAACTGTAAGGCTGTGCGCCCAAAAGTTCAATGCAGGGAATTTTTTTGCCCGTAATTTCCAACATTGTCAAAATATCTTGAATACCAATTTCATGAGTAGAAATTTTTTGCGTAAAATGATTTAAAATTTCATCGCCATGCAAATGAAAAGTTGTACCTTCAACCGCGCCCCCGTCTATTGAATCAATTATCAAAAGTTTTTCAGTGCCAATTATAAAATGTTGCAATTCAACGCCCAAAGTTCCGCCGTCAATCAGTTGCACATTGTCGGGGAATTTATAATTTTCGCGCAGGTACTCAACAACTTTAACGCCAAAACCTTCATCGGTAAGAATCGTGTTGCCAATTCCCAAAACTGTAATTTCGCTTACAAATAAACTTTCCATTAAATCACCTCAAGAATCGCCTGCAAAGATTTTTTTAACGCCGGAATATCTTCAGTTAAAGTGTTCCACATATATTCATAATTAACTTTTTCATATTCGTGGGCGTGAATATTTCGCAGATTTTTTATATCTTTCCAATCAATATCAGAATGTTGATTTTTAAATTCTTGAGTAAGGCGTGTTGTAAGTTCTCCAATCTGCAAAATGCACATATCGCAAGACATCTGAAAAGCAAAATCTGCAATGTATTTTTCAAATTCCATTCCGAATCTGCTTTTTAAAATTTCAATTTTATTGCAGTACTCAATCATTTTTTGAATAACAATTTTATCGGTATCACGCGATTTCTTCATAAATTAACACCTCATCATTTTGAATTTCGGATAAAAATTCTTTGTCGGAAATGCCGGTTGTAACAACGTCAACATGACATTTAAAAATTTCTTCCAGTGCGTTTACAAAACTAAAATATTTAATCATTCCGCGAATTTTTCCGCCGTCCATAATAAAATCAACGTCGCTTTCAGCGTCAGCTTCGCCGCGTGCATAACTCCCGAAAAGCCACAAAGTTTTAACGCCGTACTTTTTGGCAATGGGAATGGCTTTTTCTTTAATTTCTTCAATCGTGTAACGTGGCTTACTCATTTTGTAACCTCCTTTAAAATCCAATCGCAAAAATCATCAAGTCCCGCGCCGTTTGTGCAAGACGTTTCAAAAATTTTAATGTTCGGATGAATCGTCGTTAAATCTGCGCGAGCGTTTTGCAGATTGAAATTTGTATACGGCAACAAGTCAATTTTATTCAGCAAAGTAATGGCGGATTCTTTGAAAATCAGCGGATACTTTAAAGGCTTGTCATCGCCTTCAGTGATTGAAAGTACAACCGCCTTGAAATTTTCGCCAACGTCAAATTCGGCGGGACAAACTAAATTGCCGACATTTTCGACAATGATTAAATTTAATTCGTCAAGGTTCAAACTTTCTGCGGCGCGTCTTACCATTGCCGCATCCAAATGACAGCCGCCCGCCGTGTTAATCTGTACAACTGAAATATTTTGGCGTTCAATTCTTTCAGCGTCTTTGGCTGTAAATAAATCGCCTTCAATTACGGCAACTTTAATTTTTTCGGCAAGTTTGGACAAAATTTTTTCAAGCAGAGAAGTTTTACCGCTACCGGGCGATCCCATTAAATTTATAACTGTAATATTTTTTTCTGCAAAAAGTTTCCTGTTTTCATCAGCGATTTTATCATTTTCGCCTAAAATATTTTTCATAACTTTAACTTCCATGACATTACCTCCAAAAAAAGAGCGGATATTTTAAAAACGTCTGCCCTTTCGTAAAATTTTTTCAATAACAATTAAGCCGTGTGCAATTTAAAATTTAGGCTGACAAGTTCTTTTAAATTGTAAGAAACAAACTACCGCAAAAATTAACGCTAAAATATTTCCAACCATTGCCGGAAATTGGAAACCTTCAGGAGCTTGTATAATGTAAGTTGTTGTAACGAATGTCATAAACATTGCGGGAATAAACGGAATTAAAAATGAGCGTCCCGGAAATTTTTTAGTCATATAAACTGTACCCATCCAAAGTACAATCGTTGCAACAGTTTGATTAGTCCACGCAAAATATCTCCAAACAGAATTATAATCCAGTTGAGTAATAATTCCAACGGCAATTATCATTGGTACGGCGAAAATTAAGCGGTTTTTAATTTGAGCTTGAGGAAGTTCAATCCAATCTGAAAGAATTAATCTTGCACTTCTAAGCGCAGTATCGCCGGAAGTAATTGGGCAAACTATAACGCCAATCATAGCTAACGCCATACCAATACCGCTACCCATAGAATCTTGACAAATTTTGTAGACAGCCGCGCCCGCGCCGCCGCTTGAAATTTCCGCTGCAAGTCCTTCAGTACCGTGAAAGAAAGTAATACCTGCCGCCGCCCAAATTAAAGCTATAATTCCTTCGCAAACCATTGCGCCATAAAATACCGGGCGTGCCAAATGTTCATTCGGTATACAACGAGACATTATTGGAGACTGCGTGGCGTGAAAACCGCTAATCGCTCCGCAAGCAACCGTTATAAACATAAACGGGAATATTGGCATATCGTCGCCTTTGGGATGCAAATTCGCAAGTTGCATTTCCGGCATCGGCAAGCCGCTAAATAACATTCCGCCCATTACGCCCAACGCCATTACTATAAAACAAACTCCAAAAATCGGGTACAAACTGCCAATGATTTTATCAATAGGTAAAAGCGTTGCAAGAAAATAATAAATTAAAATTGCAATAACTAAAATTTGTAAATTTATTCCGCTTAATTTTTCCAAAAGTCCCGCAGGGCCAACCGTGAAAACCGCGCTTAGTAAAACCAACAGTACAATCAAGAAAATTCTCATAACCATTAAAGAAGATGTACCTAAATATTTTCCGACAATTTCAGAAAGCGATTTGCCGCCTTCGCGCATGCTTACCATTCCAGAAAAATAATCGTGGACGCCGCCCGCAAAAATCGTTCCAAGTACAATCCACAAATAAACGCTTGGTCCCCAAATTGCGCCGCCTAACGCGCCAAAAATTGGTCCAAGTCCCGCAATGTTTAAAAGCTGTATCATAAAAATTTTCCACGTCGGCAACGGCATAAAGTCAACGCCGTCTCTTTTCGTAATAGCGGGCGTCGGTGCGTTCGTCGGTCTGAAAAATTTCTCAACGATACTGCCATAAATAAAATAACCTATCAGCAATGCTGCAAGAGCTGTTAAAAATGCTGTCATAAAAAATCACCTCGCGCAGATTATATCACAAGTGGCAAAATTTTAACGTCATCTAAATCAAAAATTTTTTGAAGTTTTTCAATACTCCACTTTTCAATATTTATATAAGCTTTTCTCAAATTGCGGCAATTCCAAAAAGCATTTTCGCCAATTTCTTCAACAGAATCCGGAATATAAATTTCAATCAAACTGTGACAGCCGAAAAAAGCCTGAAAGTCAATCTTTTTGACAGAATCGGGAATATTAATTTCAATCAAGCTGCAGCAATCATTAAAAGTATCGTTGCTTATTTCTTTTAAAAATTTCGGCAAATGAACCTTTTGTAAGTTGCGACAATCCCAGAAAGCATATTCGCCAATTTCTTTTACTGAATTAGGAATATAAATTTCTTTTACAGTATTGCAATTTTCAAAAGCACAATCGCCAATTTTGGTTACCGGTACGCCGTCAATTTCTGAAGGAATTTCAACAATTTCAGCCGCACCAAAATATTTTTCAATGACACTGTTAAATTTAAAATTTTCATTCGGCACAAAAATTCACCTCACGCAGATTATAACACGTAGTAGAAAAAAGTTTAGATTGAAGTTATAATAACGACGTAAATTTTTTTGGAGGTGTGGAAATGAAAATTTTATTTGTCTGTAGTGGCAATACAGGACGTTCACCAATGGCGGAATTTGTTATGAAAAAACTTGTAGGCGATGACGCAAATTTTGTGATTGAGTCGGCGGCGTCAAAGCCAACTGACGGCGGCGATTTACACGCAGGAATTGCTCAAAAACTGCGCGAAGAAAATATTCCCTATACAAAACACACTGCGCGACAAATTACGGCGGCTGATTATGAAAAATTCGACAAAATAATTTGTATGGACGCGGGCAACGTCGAACAGGTTAAAAATATTTGCGGCGGCGATTCTCAAAATAAAATTCAAATGTTGCTTGAAACTGACATTCCTTGGGACAAAAACGGCTTTGCCAAAACTTACGAAGATATTTTGCGCGGTTGCCAAAATTTGTTAAAGACTGTAAAAATTTAACGGCGCGGCAGGATTTTTTTTTGTCACGGCTAATAAATTGCAAGTAGTATTCTTATAAATTTACAGGAGGGATTAACGTTGAGAGAGTTAGACGTAAAAGTTATAACTGAAAACGTCGCTGAAATGTGCAAAGAGGCGGCGTACTACCTGCCCGAAGATGTTTACAACGGGCTTAAGCGCGGGCGCGAAACTGAAAAATCGCCCGTCGGGCAAATTGTCCTTGATCAAATTATTAAAAACGCCGAAATTGCAAAGGCTGAAGATCGCCCCTATTGTCAAGATACGGGTATGACGATAGTTTTTGTGAAACTCGGACAGGATTTACACATTGTCGGCGGCGATTTTAATCAAGCCATCAATGACGGTATCGCAAAAGGTTACACCGAAGGCTATTTGAGAAAATCTGTTGTCGGCGAACCGCTTTTCAATCGCGTAAACACGAAAAACAATACGCCCGGCGTAATTTATACCGAAATTGTACCCGGCGACAAATTGGAAATTACCATTGCGCCAAAAGGTTTTGGTTCAGAAAATAAATCCGGCGTCAAAATGCTTGTACCGGCGGACGGCGTAAAAGGCGTCAAAAAAGCCGTTATGGAAATTATTTTGCATGCCAGTATGAATCCCTGCCCGCCAATGGTTGTTGGCGTTGGAATTGGCGGCACTATGGACAGGGCGGCTTTACTTTCCAAAAAAGCTTTGACTCGTTCGATTGACGAAAGAAACCCAATGCCGGAATATGCAAAACTTGAAGAAGAATTACTTGAATTAATCAACTCAACGGGAATTGGTCCGCAACTCGGCGGTACAACTTCAGCACTTGCCGTTAATGTTGAATGGGGACCAACGCACATTGCAGGCTTGCCGGTTGCAGTAACTATTTGCTGCCACGCAATGCGCCATTCTCACAGAATTTTATAATTAGGAAACAGGAAACAGCTGACAGGTAACAGTTTCAAATCCCTGTAACCTGTTGCCTGTATCCTGTCACCTAAAATCGACCGAAGGGAGATTTTCAAATGGCTGAAAGTATCAGAATTACAACGCCTTTTACTGAAGAAATGTCAAGAAAACTTAAAGCCGGCGACAGCGTTTTAATTACCGGCACAATCATAAGCGCACGCGACGCCGCACATAAAGCAATGACAGAGGCACTTGCACGCGGCGAAAAATTGCCCGTTGACTGGAATAACCAAATTGTTTATTATCTTGGACCTACACCGGCGAAACCCGGCGATCCTATTGGCTCATGCGGTCCTACGACTTCCGGCAGAATGGACGCTTATACCCCGACAATGTTAGATCAAGGTATTAAAGGAATGGTTGGCAAAGGCTCCCGCGAGCCTGAAGTTATTGAGGCTATGAAGAGGAACGGCGCGACTTATTTTGCGGCAGTTGGCGGCGCGGCGGCTTTAATCGCTAAGTCTGTTAAAAGTTACAAAGTTTTGGCTTATCCTGAACTTGGACCGGAGGCAGTGGCGGCGTTGGAAGTTGTAGATTTTCCTGCTATTGTCGTCATTGACTGCGAAGGCAATAACTTTTATGAAATTGGGCAAAAACCATATCGTAATTTCGATATGAGCAAAATCTAGAGGTTAGGTTCTAGGTGTTAGGGGTTAGGGAATATTGGAAAAATTTTTCAGTTTCTTCCCTAACCGCTGACGGCTAACCGCTAACCCCTACAAAAAACAAGGAGGGCAAAAATGCACACCACATTTTATTTACGGCGTCTTCATTCGCTGTGCGGTTTGTTGTGTCTTGGATTTTTTATAATTGAACACGTAATAACAAACTCCGTAGCAATGGCAGGACCGGAACTTTTCAATCAAGCAATGGGAATGGTTGAGGAAATTCCCAAACCGGTTTTTTACGCTATTGAAATAGGAATGTACGCCGTACCGATTTTATTTCATGGCATTTATGGTATTTACATTGCACTTCAAGCCAATAACAATCCTCAACGTTTCGGCTATCTTCGTAACTGGAATTTTACTTTGCAACGTTGGACTGCGTGGTTTTTGGTAGTATTTTTAATTTGGCACGTCGGCTATCTTCGCATTTACATTAAAGGCATTACAGGTACGCCAATGTCATTTGAACTTTTGCAAAATATGTTCCAAAATCCAATCGTTACCATACTTTATATTTTGGGTATGTGGGCGGCGATTTTCCATTTCTGCAACGGTATTACTACTTTTTGCATGACATGGGGTATTACCAAAGGTCCGCGCTCCCAAAATGCTATCAGCGTTATCAGCATGGGACTTTGTGCGGTTCTCTGCGTTGTTACGGTTGCTTTTATGGCTAGTTATTTCATGTATTGAGGTGGGTAGAATATGGCTAAAGATATGAGCAAAAAGAAAATTGCAATAGTCGGCGGCGGTATTTCAGGACTGCTCGCCACAATTAAAGTCTGCGAATTGGGCGGCGAAGTTGATTTATTTTCTTACTGTCCTGTTAAGCGTTCACATTCCCTTTGCGCTCAAGGCGGCATTAACGCCTGTATGGATACGAAAGGCGAACACGACAGCATTTACGAACATTTTGACGATACAGTTTATGGCGGGGACTTTTTAGCTGATCAAATTGCCGTTAAAGGTATGGTTGAGGCGGCTCCAAAACTTATTAAAATGTTTGACAGAATGGGCGTACCCTTTACGCGCACTTCTGAAGGCGTTTTAGATTTACGCAATTTCGGCGGACAAAAACACAAACGCACTTGCTTTGCAGGTTCAACGACAGGACAACAAATTTTATACGCGCTTGATGAACAAGTTAGACGTTGGGAAGTCAAAGGCTCTGTCAACAAATACGAATTTTGGGAATTTATCAAGATTATCAAAAACAAAGAGGGAATTTGTCGCGGACTCGTCGCGCAGAATATGAATACAATGGAAATTCGCGCCTTTACCGCTGACACTGTAATTTTGGCTACAGGCGGTCCCGGACAAGTTTTTGGACGTTGCACGGCGTCTACAATCTGCAACGGTTCTGCAGTTTCAGCCGTTTATCAGCAAGGCGCAGAAATTGCCAATCCCGAATTTATTCAAATTCATCCTACCGCAATTCCGGGCAGTGACAAAAACCGCTTGATGAGTGAGGCTTGCAGAGGCGAAGGCGGGCGCGTTTGGGTTTACAAAGACGGTAAGCCTTGGTACTTCCTTGAGGAAATGTACCCTGCGTATGGCAACCTTGTACCGCGTGACGTTGCAAGCCGCGCAATTTACAAGGTTTGCGTACATATGGGACTTGGAATTAACGGCGAAAACCGCGTTTATTTAGATTTATCGCACATTGACAGCGGTTATCTTGAAAGAAAACTCGGCGGTATTCTGGAAATGTACAGCGAATTTGTAGGACAAGACCCGCGCAAAGTTCCAATGGAAATTTTCCCGTCTGTTCACTATTCAATGGGCGGAATTTGGGTTGACAGGTTGCACAATACAAATATACCCGGCTTAATGGCCAGCGGCGAATGTGACTATCAATATCACGGCGCAAATCGTCTTGGCGCAAATTCACTTTTGAGCGCGGCTTACAGCGGCACAATTTCCGGTCCGGAGGCTATGAAATGGGCGAAAACCGGCAATAAGGGCAGTGATTTAACTGCTGAAGAACTTGAGGCGGCGCGTCGTGAAGTCCAAAACGAATACGATAAAATTTTGACGATGAACGGTCCGGAAAATGCTCACAAGTTGCATCACGAAATGGGCGATTTAATGTATAAATACGTCGCCATTGAACGCGATAACAACGGCTTAGATACTTGCCTTGTTGAACTCAAAAAGATTCTCAAACGTTGGGACGATATTGGAATTACCGACCATTCGCCCGTTGCCAATCAAGAGGCTATGTTTGTTCGCCAACTTCGCAATATGATTCTTTACGCAATGGCAATTACCAAAGGCGCAAGAATGAGAGATGAATCACGCGGCGCACATGCTAAAATTGTTTTGGAAAATGGCAAGCGTAAGACTGACGAAAACGGCGATTTGGTATTTATGGGACGCGACGACGAAAAATTTATGCGCGTTACAATCGTAAACTACGACCAAAAAACTGAAGAGCCGGTTGTTTCCTACAGAGAATTTGACCACTCATTGATTAAGCCGCGTCTTCGCAGCTACAAATAAGGAGTGATTCTCAATGTACTGGGTACATCGTTTTGGACACGGGCGGCGTTCAAAGGAATTTAACGATGCTTTAGATATACCTGCAATGTGTCATTTACTTAAGGATAAAAATTGCTTGACAGTCGGATGGTTAAATTTTGCCTCTACTACAGAAAATTATAATCCCGATATTGTAAATGCGGTTGAAAATGGCAACGCTGATAAAGTAATGAATTTAATGCTTAACGCCGGAATAACTCGCGGTTGGGCAAGAAGTTTGGTTAATTTTACCAAAATGCAAGTTGGCGATATTGTTGTTGTCTTGCCAAACAAAGATTATTTTCCTTACTTTTTCGTTGTCGAGATAAAAGATTCTGCCAAAAGTATTTTAAACAGTCCGCCAAATATGACGACGCCATTTAATGTAAATGGATTTGATTATAATTTTTCGTCAAATTCCGGCTGGAGTCGTTCTTTTGGCAACGAAGATAATGAAAGATTTGACGTTGGATTTCTTCATGAAGTAGAAATTTTAACCGATAGTTTACCGAGAGATTTAATTGGTCATACTTTCGATTATGTCAGAAGTACCAATTCGCCTGTACATGAAGTTTCAACTCAACAGTACATTGACAGTTTAATACCGAAACCGAAACCTTAATAAAGGAGCGTGTTTAAATGCCTGACAAAGTCAGATTTATAATCGAGCGGCAAGACGGACCGAACGAAAAGCCCTACATTCAAGAATTTGATGTAGATTATCGCCCGGGCTTAAACGTTGTCGCCGCTTTGATGGAAATACAAAAAAATCCCGTCACAGTTGACGGTAAAAAAGTTGCGCCCGTAACGTGGGAATGTAACTGCCTTGAAAAAGTTTGCGGCGCGTGTATGATGGTTATCAATGGCAGAGCGCGTCAAGCTTGTTGTGCGCTTGTTGACGAAATTAAACAACCAATTCACCTTGCACCTGCGCGAACTTTTCCTGTTATTCGTGATCTACTGATTGATCGTTCGATAATGTTTGAAAGTTTGAAAAAAATTCAAGGTTGGGTTGAGTTGGACGGCTCATGGGACGTTAAAGACGCGCCAATACAGAATCCATATACCGCGCAGACTGCATACGAAATTTCGCACTGTATGACTTGCGGTTGTTGCCTTGAGGCTTGCCCAAATGTTGGTCCTCAATCAGATTTTATTGGACCTGCGCCAACTGTTCAAGCGTATTTGTTCAATCTTCACCCGCTCGGAAAATTTGACGCGCCAAAACGTCTTAACGCTTTAATGGAAAAAGGCGGAATTACAAGTTGCGGCAACAGTCAAAACTGCGTTGAAGTTTGTCCGAAGTCAATCAAGCTGACAACTTATCTTGCACAGCTTAACAGAGACGTTAATAAACAAGCTTTAAAAAATATTTTTAATTTCTAAAATAAATTTTTCAATAAAAAAACCGGCGTCAAAATGGGCGTCGGCTTTTTTATTTCACGGCAAATTTTCAATTTCTATATTAGAATCTAAAAAAAATTTTCGGTATTAAAATAATTGTAATATTTATAATTTCCGCGTGTCGCTTCGTAAACTTAAATTAACTAATTAAAAATTTATCTAAAGGGGCAGTATCCAGACTATTAAAATCGCTGATAAAACTTTTAATGGTGGAGATAATTTTTTTACATCCGCCAACTTCATTACTTTCAATGTTTAAAGGCATATTTGGATCGTGCAATGAAGTCCGCAACAAAGCCCAGCCGTTATCGAAAATCAAGCGCACTCCTTCAAAATTTGGTACCGCTTTTTTTATACCGGCTTTTTCTGAACGTTCGGCAAAAGTTTTTAAAACTTGTTCGCCATAATCTCTGAAATTTTCCTGCGCGATAATTTTTAAGCGGAATTCTACACTTTCCGCCGGATATTTTAAATCTGAAATTAAATACGAAATATCCTTGTTTTCTTTGTGAAGTTTTGCGGCGGCAATTAAAATTTTTACTGCCAAATACGCGCCGTCGTCAAGAAAATAATTTTCACTCAATGCACCGTGTCCTGAAGTTTCAATGGCAAGCGGAGAAATAACGCCGCTATTATTCAATCTGATACATTCATTGATAACATTTTTGTAGCCGCGTTTAAAGCGGTGGTGTTTCAAGCCGAGATTTTTTTCAAGGAAAATTTTCAATTCGTCACTTGTCACAGAATCCGTAACAATCGTACTGTTTGGATAATTCGGCGCAATAATCGCCGCCAACATTGCAATTAAAGAATTTCTGCTGATTTCTTCGCCGCTACTCAATACCGCACCGGCTCTATCAACATCAGTATCAAAAATAAATCCCAAGTCCGCCTTGTTATCGACGACGGCTTTTTTAATTGCGGACATTGCCTTTTTGTCTTCAGGGTTTGGAATGTGATTCGGGAATAAGCCGTCAGGTTCAAGAAATTGACTTCCCGTAATATCTGCGCCCAATGGCTCAAGAATTTTTTTTGCGAAAAAGCCGCCGCTGCCGTTTCCTGCGTCAACAATAATTTTCATTCGGGCAAGCGGTTTTGAATCAACTGAAACTTTTAACTCTTTGCAGATAATTTTCTTCAGATGCTCGGCGTAAAGCGATATTAAATCAAAAGTTTTTGCGGCGTTGAAGTTGCCTTTCATTTCCTCAAAAGTTGCGGCAAATTTTAAAATGGTGGTTATGTCAGCTTTTTCAAGTCCGCCGTCTTTCGTAAAAAATTTCATACCGTTTCGATTGAAAGGCAAATGACTTGCCGTAAGCATAATTGAGCCGTCAGCTTTTACTTCGTCGAAAATAATCGACATAAACATAGCGGGAGTTGAGGCAAGTCCGCAGTTTAAAACTTCAACTGCTGAACCGTTTAAAGATTCACAGGCGGCTTTTAAAAGCTGCGGCGCGGAAATTCTTGAATCGTGTCCTATTGCAATTTTCAATTCTCGCGCAGGTTTATTAAGTTTTTCGGATAAAAATTTTACAAAGCCGCTACAAATTTTATTAACGGCTTCTGGCGTCAAATTGACAATCTCACCTTCGACGCCGTCCACAGCTATACCGCGAATATCACTGCCGTTTTGAAGTTTTAGAAAATCTTTTTCAGTCAGCATAATTTTCACCTTTACTTTCCAAAGCCATAATTTTTTTTACTCTACGTTCATGACGCCCGCCCGCAAATTTTGAAGTCATCCACGCACGAACAATTTCACCTGCAACACCGTTTCCAATAACTCTGCCGCCCATTGCCAAAACATTTGCGTTATTGTGTTCACGGCTCATTTTAGCAGAATAAACATCACTGCACAACGCACAACGAATACCTTTAATTTTGTTGGCGGCGATTGAAATACCAATTCCCGTACCGCATAAAACTATACCGCGTTCAGAATTGACGCTTGTAACTTCAGCGCAAACTTTTTCAGCAACGTCAGGATAATCTACATTTGCGTTGCCGAATATTCCAATATCATCTATTTCAACGTCAAATTCTGCCAAAACTTTTTTAACCGCGTCTTTCAATTCAACCGCGCCATGATCGCTACCAATCGTAATTTTCATAAAAATCTTTCCTTTATAAAAAATTAACCCTTGATTATGTATCAAGAGTTTTTTGAAATTTGAACGAAGTTAATTTTTCAAGAATTTTTTAGTTTCTTCAACAATATTTTCTGCACAAAGTCCAAATTCTTTCAAAAGTTCGCTTGCCTTGCCGGAATGTCCAAATTCATCATTGACGCCAATTTTTTGAACAGGTACAGGATATTTTTTTGAAAGTAGAGAACAAACCGCTTCGCCAAGTCCGCCAATAATGCTATGCTCCTCAACCGTGATAATTTTTTTACATTCTTTTGCCGCGTTCAAAATAATCTCTTCGTCAAGCGGCTTAATTGTTGCCATATTTATAACACGCGCAGAAATTCCATCGTTCGCCAAAATTTCCGCCGCCTTAATCGCCTCTGCAACCGTTATACCGTTGGCAATAATCGCTATATCTTTGCCGTCGCGTACAACTTCGCCTTTGCCTATTTCAAATTTAAAGTTTTCGTCGTGATAAACCGGCACACCGTAGCGGCTGAAACGAATATACACGGGACCTTCATATTTGTAAGCGGCGTGAATCATTTGCCGCGCCTCAATGTCATCTGAAGGACACATTACAACCATACCGGGAATTGCCCGCATTAAAGCAAAGTCTTCGCAACATTGATGACTTGCGCCGTCTTCGCCAACTGAAATTCCGCCGTGCGTCGCGCAGATTTTTACATTCAAACGACCGTAGCCGATTGTATTTCTGACTTGTTCAAAGGCACGCCCCGCCGCAAACATTGCGAAACTTGACGCAAAAGGTACAAGCCCAAATGTTGACATTCCCGCCGCCGCACAAATTAAATTTGCCTCCGCTATTCCGCACTCAAAAAATCTTTCGGGAAATTCTTTTCTGAAAAGCCCAGTTTTTGTAGCCGCCGATAAATCTGCGTCAAGTACCACTGCATTTTCAGCGACTTTGCCAAGTTCGACAAGTGCATTTCCGTAACTGTCACGGGTTGCAATTTTTTTTACTTCCATTTAAAAAACTTCCTTTCAGTCAGTTTTTAGGGACTAGGGGCTAGGAAATAGGGATTAGTGAATTTTCCCTAATCCTTAGTCCTTATTCCTTAGCCCCTAAAATACTTTTGCGAGCGTTTTCAAGTTCAGTTAAAGCCTGCGCGAGTTGTTCGTCATTCGGTGCTTTACCATGCCAACCAACTTGATTTTCCATAAATGAAACGCCCTTGCCTTTAACCGTCCTCATAATAATTGCCGTCGGCTTGCCGGAATTTTTATTTTCGTGGAAAAATTGAAACGCTTTTTCCAATTCGTCAAAATTATGCCCGTCAATTTCAATGACAGCACTGCCGAAAACTTCAAAACGTTTATCAAGTGGCGCGGTATTCATAACGTCTTTAGTTGCGCCGTCAATCTGTAAGCCGTTTGCATCAATCGCCATACAAAAATTATACAGTTTGTAATGTGCGGCGAAAGTTACAGCCTCCCAAACTTGTCCTTCGTCCAATTCGCCGTCGCCGAGCAATGTATAAATGTTTACGTCCTTTTTGAGAAATTTAGCCGCCTTCGCCATACCTGTTGCCGTCGAAACGCCTTGCCCCAAACTTCCGGTAGATAAATCAATTCCGGGCGTCAAATTCATATTTGGATGTCCTTGCAAATGTGAACCGAGTTTTCTAAATGTCAGTAAATCTTCAACAGGGAAAAAACCTTTGTACGCAAGCACAGAATAAAGCGCGGGCGTTGCATGTCCTTTCGACAAAACAAATCTGTCTCTGTCAGCGTCTTTGGGATTTTTGGGATTTATGCGAATTTCTTTGTTATAAAGGTACGTCAAATAATCTGTTGCAGATAAACTGCCGCCGGGATGCCCGCTGTTGCAAGCGTGCGTACTTTTTACAACGCCTTCACGAATTTTTATTGCGAAAAGTTCCAACGCTTTCTTTTCTTCAGAGTTCATAATTTCAGCCCCTATCAAAAAAGGCAGGAAAGTTTTAAATTTCCCGCCTCCAAATTTCAGAATAAAATTTTACTTCACGCCGAGAACAACAGGAGTTGAACGATAACCGACGCCCATTCTGTCAATTCCCATATCAATTAACTGCAGGAAATGTTCACGGGTACGAATACAGCCGCTGCCTTTAACTTTGATTCTGTCGCCGCAAACATCAAGCATAACTTGAATAATTTCAGGCGTTGCGCCGTGATTTTCGCCGCCGGTATAAAAGCCGGTTGAAGTTTTTACAAAGTCCGCGCCCGCTTTAATTGCACATTCGCAAGCTTTTTTAACTTCGTCAACCGTCAAGGCGTCAGTTTCAAAGATAACTTTAACTTCAGTGCCGTATTTGTGGCAAACTTCGACGACTGCCGCAATATCAGCGGTAACTTCGTCCCATTTGCCGCTGCGAATCCAGCCGTAATTTGCGACAATGTCCAAATCTTGAATCTTGTAGTTTTTGCAGTATTCTTCAGCTTGCAAAACTTTTGAGGCGGTTGTGGAAAGACCAAAGGGAAAATCGCAAACTACGCAAATACCGGTTTTAGTGCCTTTCGTCAATTCGGCGGCGATTGGCAAAGACGCGGGGTTAATGCAAACTGTAGCGCAACCAAAGTCAACGCCTTCTTGAATGTACTTGCGAATTTCAGCCTCTGTAAATTCCGGTTTCAAAACAGATTGATCAATGTACGCGGCAAGCTCCTTAACGCTCATCTCTGCGGCTTTCTTAGTTGTCTTTGTCATTTTCTTTCTCTCCCTTAAAATTTTTTGTTTTCTTAAGTTGTGCGTATGATAAAATACTGTTAAAATTTTTTCAAGCAAAAAAGCCGTTAAAAATGGCGTTTTGACAAGAAAAACGTTGACTTTGCAAAATTTACATATCATTACCTGCAAAATGTATACTTTCAATTTTTCAAAAAAGGAGCGTTTGAAATGAACTCTGACGAAAGAAGAAAAAAAATTCTCGAATACCTTGAAAAAAATCAGGTCGGTTACACGACTAATCTTGCTGAAGAGTTTGAAACTTCGCCTATAACAATTCACAGGGATTTAGCCGCAATGTCAAAAAAAGGGCTTGTTACAATTATTCGCGGCGGCGCAGCTTTAAATCTTGGAACTTCGATACTTTACAATTTGCAACTTCGTCAAAAAAATTTCCCGCTTGAAAAGAAACACATTGCCGAATATTGCGCCGATCTTGTTAGTGACGGTATGACAGTTTTTATTGACTGCGGCTCGACGGCTGAAAAAATTGCCGAATCGTTGCTGACGAAAAAAAATGTTACATTTATGACAAATTCGCTGGACACGGCGCACATTTTGAGCAGGAGCGCAGATAATACATTGATAATGGTTCCCGGCGTCTTTCAGGAAAAATTGCGCGGCTTTTCAGGATTGATAACTGCAGATTTTATGAAAAATTTTATGGTGGATATACTTTTTCTCGGCGCACAGGGCGTTGACGTAAAAGGCGGCTTGAGTTCGCCATACTACGTTGACGCCGAAACTAAAAAAATTTTGATGAAACGCGCAAAAAAAGTGGTCGTTGCAAGCGACCACAGCAAATTTGGCAAATATTTTTTTGAAGTTATAGCGCGGCTCAAGGAAATTGATTTAATCGTTACTGACAAAGATATACCGGCGGAAATTTTCAACGATATTCAAAATTACAGCGCAAATATCGTTACCGTGTGAACCACCCACGACTAAAGTCGCGGACTTCGTTAAGAAGTTTGGCAAAGCCCTTATTCTTACAGGCGTGTCCACATCGCCTCTACACTGTCACCAGAAGGCTTCAGCTTACTTAAAACAAAACATTTTTGTTAAAGCGGAGTTCTAACCGCTGATTTAGTTTAAGCTATTTTTCTCATAATGTCAAACGCGCCGTTTCAGAGTGCTCACGTCGTTATTTATAAAAAAACAGGGAAAAATCCCCGCCTTATTTTTTCGGTACAGTTATGGTTTCCGGCTTTGCAATTTTAAAGTAAAAAAGTTTTTCGTCGTCAGGCGTCGTCAAAAGTTTAACTATTGCGCCGGGCAAAACTTCATTCCAAATTCCATCAGGTAAAGGTATTTCGATATGTCCATTGGGATAGCCGTTTTTGTATTCGGGAATTTCAGATAAAATCCGCGTCAAAGAATCTTTCAAATTTATATTCGACAAGCCGTCTTTTCTGCAAGCCAAATACAAACGCGGCAAAGATTCAGCTTGACTTTCGATAATCAATTTGCAATTTTTAGCCTGCGCCTTTTTCGTAATAAAGCCGCTTTTTCCCCATTCCAACCAATAGGAAATTTCTGAACGCGGGCGATTGTCCAAAGTTAAAGTACTCGGTTCAGAATAAACCGTTAAACCGTTTTTGAGTTTGTACTCCGCAATAACCGTAATATACAGCTCCCTGTGCGGCAAATGCGGCTGTGTAATGTACGTATCCTGAATATATTTTGAAGCGTAAATTCTGTTCATATGGCGGTCTTTGGCGTCTTCAACCGTTGCGTAAAGTTCGTCGGAATCATCAGTCCTAACTTTGTAATGAATCATATAAACATTTGGCGGGATACTTTTCAAAACTAATTTTAAATCGTTGGCAACAATTTGCGTTTTAGTTTCGTCAATTTCGCAAGGCTCGGCGTTCGTAACCGTCAAAATTTCGCCGTAAACGCCAAATTCTCTCGTTGCACTTATTACGGCAATTTTCATTATATCGCTTGTGAGTTCAAATTCACAAACTAAATCTGAACTTTCGGCGCGTTTCATTACAACGCCGTTGCCCATCAGCTCATCAATTTTATTTAAATCGAAAAGCTCGCCTTTGGGAACGGTAACTTTTTTATCGTCAACAATTTCTTTAAACCAAACTTCAAAATCGCCGGTTGACTGCCACGTAAAATTAACGCGCTCATCAGAGACTTTGAATTCAAGATTTTTTAAAGGACGCGGCGGCAATTCCGGAACTAAATTTATTGTAACGCCGTCGCTGTATTTCAAGGAGCGGTCGAACTTCCAAACTTTATTTTCAGTGTTTGCCTCGTTTATGAATTGCTGAATACTTGAAATTGTATCTTCAGCCGAATAGTAGACGCACTGCAAACGATATTGATACTGCTTGCGATTTTTAACTAATCTATCGACAAATGGCGATTCAACACAATCTGCAACTACAACATTATTGCCATCGCTGTCACTGCGTAAAATTCGCACGCCCAAACAATTATCTGAAGGCAACTGCCACATAAATTTACAATGTCCGTCTTCAGTTTTGGCGATTAATTTATTTTCTGGAATGTCGCTGTAGTGAACGATTTTACAAGTGGCGGGTTCAGAAACTGCGCCAAGACGCACGGCGAAAACTGCGTAGCCGTACAAAACGCCGGGATTTATATCGCTGTCTTCAAATTCGATTTTGTCCGCCTTGTCAACCAAAATTTCGCCGTCGTGGTAATTTTTTGGCAAGTCGTCAACCTTTCTAACAAGCGTATAAACAACGCCAAGATCGCTGTCCGGTTGCCAACTCAATTTACAAACTAAATTGGTACTTGCCGAAGTCAAGCCGGTTGATTTAGAGTTGACAGAAATTTTATTTAGAATCTGCGGAGTAGAATTTTTTTGAGAAGTTTCAAGGATAACCGCGCTAATGCTCAAAGGTTTTTTCGGTCGAATCAATCTTAATCTGTCTCGCGCAGGTTTATAATCTTTGATGCGGCGCAAAATTTCCATACAATCACTAACGGCAGTATCTGGATGAGTGCTTAAACCCGGAAGTTTTGATTCTGCCCAACGTACAAGCTCCCGCTTTTTCATTTCGGCGGCAATTCGATTCATTTGCCATTCAATTTTTGTAAGTTCGGGAGCTTCCGGTTTAACGATTTTTGCCTTTGCCATATCGTCAAGCACGGCTGACAAAATTTTGTCGCTGCTGCCGTCAAAAGATTTTGCGTTTCGTTCAATTAAATCAAGCATTGCGTTGGCGTGGTCAAGATAACGGTTGTAATGATGAAGTTCATTAAAAGAAAAGCCGCAATTTGTGCAATGATCGGCGTTGGCGGGTACGCGCTTGCCGCACTTTGGACACTCGATATAAAAATTTTCGCCGCAAACTCTGCAAATAGCGCGTTCAGCCTCTTCACGGGTACGAAAACTTTCAAACGCGCCGCAGTTTGGACACGTAACAGAAAAAAAATTTTCGTGAATATCGTTTACAGATTCATAAGGGTCTTTGATAAGTCCAACGGCTTTATTATAAAGTGCCGCGCTAAGTTCGTAGTTAAGCAAATTTGGAAATTGGCGGCGAATTCGATTTATACAATTATCAGCAAAAAATTTATCCCGCTTGAAAATATCCGGCGCGTTTTTCAGTTTATTAAAAAAGCCGGTTAGCCCTTCAATTTTCAGTGAATGATCGTACTTGAAACGGTTATCATCAGAATTAAAAATTTGCGTCTGTGCAAGATTTAATAACGCTTTAATCGACTGCCACGCGGGAATTGGCGCGGAAACTTTTTTAGCTTCATTTTTAAAAATTTCGCGCAGTTCGTCAGTATCGCGGCGTTTATAAAAATCTGCCGACGGTTCAATTTGATTTTCAAGATAATAAGCCAATTCGTAAAAATCATGAACTTGAGCCGACCACGAATAATTTTTTTCATCTGGTACAGTTTGGAACGCGGCAAAATTTTTTCTAAGCTCCGCCATAACCGAATCAGAAATAAAATAGCCGTTCAAAATACCTGTTACAGATTTTTCAGTTTTGACGGGCTTAACTTCAAAGCCCTGTTCGCGGTAGGTCGCCTCAATCGTGGCGGTACTAAGCTTGAGTTTTTCTTTAATCTGCTTTATTTGGGAAGAATTAACTTGCAACGTGCCGGAATTGTCGCCGCGCTGAATGTCGATATAAAGCCGCAATTCTTCAACGCGCCTTTGTTTCAAAGATTCAGATTCTCTTTGACGCAGCCGCGCATTTTCTATAGTCTGCGAAATGTAATTCTCCATTGCCAATTCAGATTTAATTTCTTCTGCGCGGTTAGGGTCAACTGTTGTATTTAGTTCGGCGTTAAGGCGTTTTTGCCAATTTTCATACGCCGCACGAATTTTTTTCAAATTATCCGGCGGATCAAATTCTAAGCCGAGCATCTCAAAAATATTTTTATTAGCCAAAAAAATCCACTCCTGCGCAAATTATAACACAGAGAAATTTTGTACTCAAGATTAAATAAAAAAAGCCTCGTTACTTTGAGGCGTTGAATCTTTGCAAAAAATTTATTTCGTTGTAAATAATTTCAAAATTTGTTACAGAAAATTTTTGTACTTAATCTAAAATAAAAAAAGCCTCGTTAATTTGAGGCAATACATTTTTACAAAAAATTTATTTTACGTGCGCTTCCATTTCATCGTGAACAACTTTTAAACTTTCACGAATATTTTTAAATTCATTTTGCATTTCGGCGCGGCGTTTTTCAACTTGTTCTTTAAATTCGTGTTCTTTGTCCCATTTGTCCATTTTCTTTTGAAGTTCCATAGCATATTCAGTATCAACCGAAACTTGCGCGGCGTCCTTTTTGTGAATTGTAGTTTTGAAATTTGCAAATAATTTTTCAAATTCGCCGTCTTGTTCTTCTTGAACGACAGCTATTAAAGCGTATTCGCCTTCTTGAATACCTTTGCTGACTTGTTCGACAGAGGCAACGGCTTTTTCAATATTATCAGAAACAATTTTTCCGCTGATAAATGAACCGGCTGCACCGCCAACAATAATTCCAAAAGGTCCTGCAAGTGCGCCGACAACCATTCCAACTACGCCGCCCAAAACAGTACTTGTAACGGGGCAACGGCATTTGGCGTCGTAACCTTCGCACGGCACAACTTTACCTTCAGATTTTTTAACTAAAACCATATGTGCAACAACGTATTCTTCTTTGTCGTCCATATGTTCTTTAACTTCGTCGAAGGCTTGATACGCCTCGCCTTGATTCTCAAAAATTACTACAAAAACATTCTCCATAAAAATTTCTCCAATCTGAAATTATTTTATCCCAAACATAAATTTATAAATTTTGTTTGAAGTTGGTACATTTTTCCAAACAAAGTACATTACAAGCCACGTTATCGCCGTCATAAAGAAAACGCGCTCCCATAAATATTCATAGCCGAAAATTTTTTGAAGTATGACGCGCATTACTCCCAAAACAAATGAATGTGAAACGTAAATTTCCATAGTTTTTAAGCCGAAGAAATTCAGCAGCTCAAAAAGTTTTTCGCTTGTATTTTCTATTACCCATGACAACGCAAAAATAAAATACGTTGCCGACGCCGCAATTAGCATTTGGTAATAGTGCGTATAAAATAAATCGTTGACAATTCCGGACGTTATGAAAATATAACAAACTGCCGCGCAAATTACCGCCGAAAATCCAAATTGGGCGTAACTCATTTTTTCACTCCAATTTTTTATAATTTCAGGAAAGTAACTGCCAATGCAGAAAAATACCATAAAATTACACAGCAGCGGGAAAATCCAAATATATGGCACATACGGCTGAAAGATAAACGCAACCGCTGATAAAAATAGTAGCACGGGTTGTCCTTTTTGAATTCCCAGAATTTTCATTGTTACAAAAAAAATTACAGATATAAAAAGCATTACATACAAAAACCAAAACAACGACCACGGCATTATTGGAGACATCAGAAAATCTTTTATACCGGCGGGATTATTCGCCGCATTTCCGCCAATTTGTTTGAATACTGCAAATAAAAATCCCCACGTAAAATACGGAACTGCCAAGCGCGTAAATCTTGCAGACAATGTGGCTTTTAAATCTTTTTTGGCGGCTGATACTGCGAAAATTCCCGAAATAAAGAAAAATATCGGCATGATAAATTGAGTGACAGTATTGGTAGTATTGTGCATTGAGTTGGGAACGTCAAGCAGTGGATTAGTTGAAAACGAATTGAGGCAGTGACCAAATATCACAATCAAAATCGCAATACCTTTGGCAATGTCAAGGACGGCGATTCTATTTTTCAAAATTGTTCCCTCCCCAAAATTTTAAATGATGTTAAATAAATCTTGTTTTGTAGCACTTATCAATTTTTCTGAAAATTAATTTTTAAATGTACTTTCTTTTTCCGGAGCATGCGCGGCTGCGTAGCAGGCGTGCTCTTTAGCGAAAAGAAAGTACCATGCGCGGTTTGCGTTAGCAAAGCGTGCTCTTTAGCAAAGAAAAGTGCTTTTTACGAATATGATTCAATCCTTGAATCAATATTCGGCGGCGGTCATCCTTGACCGCCGATTTTCCAAAATTTTGATATTATTCAACACAATCTAATCTGCCGAAATTCTAAGCTGATGAACCGCGCTATTATCAACGTCAACATCTGATTCAGTGCGCAGGAAAGTTTCAAATACTTCATTGGTTTTAGTATTAACCGCCTCAACGTGTACGCCGCTTGCATCAACTTTGAAAGTAACTTTGATTGGAGTATTGCGGGCAGTTTCCGGCGGCAAATTTACAACCAATTCGCCCAAAAGTTTTACATTATTTGCAGGGTCTGTAGCTTGCGGGTTGCCGTCTTCGTCAACGCACGGAATTAAAGTATCTTCGGTTGACATATTTTCAAAGGCGCGAAGTCTTACGCGCTCTTGATTGTCTTCAAGCGGGTAATAAGTTTTGCTGAAAACGGCAGGCATTTTTTCACCAATTTTTATAAAGTTTTCCAAAACGTATTTATGCTTACTGCCTTTAGTGTCCATAACGCCGGGACCGAAGGAGCGCGGAGTTTGATCTTCGACAGTGAATTTTGCGGCAAGTTGTTCGGCGTGTTGCACGGTTGAATCAGTTGAATTTGTATCTGTTGAAGTTTCGCCGTCTGTAACTGTGCCTTCCTCAACTACAAGCATACTTGCATAAATCGCTGCGCCTTTTGCAACTGCTTGATCGGGGTCGTGTTGCTGAACTTTGCCGGGAAATTTCGCCTCAACTGCATTTTGAATCATTGGCATATAAGTTGAGCCGCCGACGAGTAAAACTGTATCAATTTCAACGCCCGGAACTTTTTGTAAAGTTGAATCAACAAAATTCATAGTCTGTGCAACTTTGTCAGCAGTCATATTTTCAAAATCTGTGCGAGTGACGGTAATTTCAGTGCGGGAGCCGTTTACATCAATTCTGACTTTGGCAGATTGTTTCTTACTAAGTTTGCGCTTTGCCTCTTCAACTTTACTGCGAATATCTTGCCGAGTTTCAGCCTCAATTTCCTGCGGCGTCAAGCCGTTTTCTTCGCAACAAGCGTTGAGAATATGCTCAAAAAGTTTGTCGTCCCAATCTTTGCCGCCGAGTCTGTCATCGCCGCCCGTTGCAAGCACGTTAATTTTTTGTACGTCTTTGCCTTGTTCGTTGCGCGTCATTGACATTTTAACAACGGTAACATCGAAAGTACCGCCGCCTAAGTCATAAACTAAAATTGTTCTGTCTTCTTGAAATTGACGGGCGCAGTAACTTAAAGCCGCCGCCGTTGGTTCATTAATCAAGCTTAAAACGTGCAAGCCTGCCAATTCGCCGGCTTGTTTGGTTGCGGAACGTTCCTCAAGTCCGAAATACGCGGGAACTGTTATAACAACGTCTTCAATGTTATTGCCTTGAGACTCTACCAAATTTTTTAAACGTGTCAGAATCAACGCGCTAATTTCAACCGGCGTGTAAGTTTTGCCGTCAAATTCGTAGGTACGCATATCACGTTTACCAATTTCACGTTTGACGAATTGAACAACTCTATCGCCGTCAGTTTCGATATTTTCTTTGGCAGCTTGACCAACTACGACGTTATTTTCATTTTCAAAAAAAACTACCGACGCCACCATATTTGAATCGTCTTCATTGTTGCGGATAACTTCAGGGTTGCCGTTGGAATCAAGCCGCGCAATGCAAGAATAGGTTGTACCGAGATCTATACCGTAAGTACTCATTTAAAAAAATCTCCTCCGATTATTTATTGTCCGTTGTAGATTCAATTTGATTTACAAAAGTTGAATCGAAAACAAAAACGTCTACAAATTCGCGGTAAAGTGGACGCCCGTTGCGGACGACGCCTGCGCGACGACTTTTGGCGATTGTGTTATGATTTTCTTTGTTATTCGTTGAAATTGTATTTATAATTTTTGTAAGGAGCGGGCGGCGCGGTTCACCAATTTTTGAGTTAAAAATTTCTGCGCCGTATTCAGCCAAAATATCTTCCATTTCCTCAAACATAAGTTGCAAAGTGCGCCGCGTATTTGGGGAAAGTGTTTCATCGTTTAAAACTGTGCGGTACTCTACGCAAATTGCCGCCAATGATTTTAAAATTGGCGTGAATTGTTCGCCGCGCTGTTGCTTTTTCATTTCTTCAATTTCGTTGTACATTCCCTGACGTACCTGATTTTGAAAATTTACATTTTCGCGCAGGACTTGATTTAAAAGGCGTGAATTTTTATCTTGCTTTTCAAAAATTTCATTAATCAGCTCAACCAATTTATTTAAATCGACTTGCGCCGCGTTGTAAGTTTCAATATCTGCTTGCGAATCCATAATTTCGCCTCCTTCGCAATGTGTAAGATAATATCATAAATCGTTCATAAAGTGAATAGTTTTCGACTCGTCAACGTCTTCGGTTGTTTCGTCGTCGTCTAAAATATAGGCAAGGGCGCGGCGGTACATTTTCCCGACAATAAAAGGACTGTCACAACTTGCCACGCTTAAAATAATTTTTCCCGGCGCATCTTTAGGAAGATTTTCAAAATTTGTATAATCGCCGTTTTGAGTATGAATATCGCCGTATTTTCCGTAAATTTCAACTGTAACATTTTTTAAAGTGTAATCGCCGTATGAAATATTGCCGAGATTGTGTTTTACTTGTATATTTTCTATGAAATTTCTTTCTTCGATTAAATAACTTTCAGCTAAATTTTGCAAATGATGTTCAGCCTCATAATTTGTAATTCCACGCGAATAATTTGTTTCAAATTCTTGTATACCCTTGATAAAAATTGCGGAGACTACAAGTAAACAAAGTCCAACAATCGTAAAAAAGCCGCGCTGATTCATAAAATTTTTTCTCCGTGATAAATTATTTTTTCGCACGCGGGCATATAAACTGCCGTAGAAAATTTCACTTTTTGTTTTGTAACTTCGCTTTGCATTTCCAAAGTAATGTGCAAAATTTTTTTCTCAAGAAAATCTCCAGAAAAATTTAAATCTGTAACAATGGTATTGCCAAAAGAATTTTTGCCGGTAACAGGATTGTTTGGTGTTTCGTCTTCTTTATGATTGAAATAAATGCTCCCTAACGCTCGATAAATTCTTCTGTCTAAAATGTCATATATATAAACTTTGTCAGGTCTATTTTCGTGGCAAATAAAAATTATTTTTTCAAAATCAAAATATTCACCTATTTCTACCGAACGCGCCGCCTTTGCGTCTGTCGTGATTCTGTCAATAATTTCTTGCGCCTCTGTCTCCAGTGCATAATCTGCAACTTGTTCCCGCGCAATTTTCGCTGCTGTCAAAGTCATATTTCCCAACGCGTACAATAAAAAAATTAAAAGCGGCAACGCAATTACAAATTCTACGAGTACAAAGCCGCGCTGATTCAATATGGCACTTCCTTTAATTTGGATTTTCTGTTATACTTCGTATGGTTTTTACAGATTCAAAAGTTTGAGTTTCGCCGCCAACAGTCCAATTAACGGTAACTTTGTATTTTTTGTAGGTGGCGGTTTCACTTTCGAGATTGTAGGAAACTTCAAATTTGACGGGCGGCGAGTCTTCCTTGACGCCGTTCAAAGAAATTAAATCTTCGTCAGGAATTTTAATATTTGCGCCGCTTTCCAAAATTGCAAATTGTTCATTGGCAAGATTTATCGCCGTCAGGTACAGCGTGGAATTTTTCTGCTGAATTTTTACATTTGCGTTTAAAAGTATCGTTGCCGTAATTGAAACAATCAGCGTTAAAAAAATTGCACCTAGCATCATAAAGCCGCGTTCATTTTTCATAAGTGCCGCGCCAACGTCCAACAGTGTCAAATACAATTTTAGCCTCATAGCCGAATTTTGTTTGTAAAGTCAAAGTTTGCCTATTATTAATCTTGTCAATGTCTCTGTAATGACTTTTATTGTCAAACTCAATTTTTTTAATCGAGTTGCTGTGTGCAAAGTCAAGCGTAATATCATTGCTCAAATTGTGGCGATTAAATGGCACAGAAGTTACCGAAGGGCGCATAATTTGATAGCGGTTTTTGGCAGAGGCACTGTTATAATATTTGCCGTAAACCCAAAATTCAATTTTTTGTTGATTGTTATAAACATTTGGAAAAATCCCGACGTTGCTAAAAGTTGAAGATTTACCGATTGAACGCGCAAAATTTAAATCGCTGTACAAATGTTTCATTTCATAATCAAGGTAAACTTTATCAAGGGTACGCGCCATTTTTGGAACGGCGACGCCTGAAAAAATTCCTATAATCGCAAAAACTAAAATAATTTCTAAAGTGGCAAAACCACGCTGATTGTTAATTTTTTTCATAGCGTTTGAAGTATATCAGATAAAATTCATTAAGTAAAGGAGGTTGACGCCGTGAAAATAATCGTGGCAGTTGACAGTTTTAAAGGTAGTTTGACAAGTTTGGAGGTAGGACGCGCCGTCGAAATTGGAATAAAAAAAGCCGTGCCGGACGCTGAAATTAAAATTTATCCAATGACAGACGGCGGCGAAGGCTTTTGTAAAATTTTAACAGACGGACTCGGCGGCAAAATTCAAATGATAAAGGTTGCGGGCGCGTTGGGTAACCGCGTTGGCGGCGTGTTCAGTGAAGTTGGAAATTTGGCGATAATCGAAGTGGCAACGGTTGCCGGTCTTGCACAAGTTCCAAAAAATTTGAGAAACCCGATGCGTACAACAACTTTTGGCGTTGGCGAAATGATTTTACAGGCAGTCAAAGACGGTTGCCGCGAATTTATAATTGGAATTGGCGGCAGTGCAACGAATGACTGCGGACTTGGAATGTTGACGGCGTTGGGATTTAATTTTGGCGCGGGAATTTTTGGACGCAATTTGGCGCACGTCAAAAAAATTGATACTGAAAAAGTACCGCCGGAACTTTTTGACTGCAAATTTAAAATCGCCTGTGATGTGAAAAATCCTTTGACGGGTGAAAATGGTTGTTCGGCGGTTTATGGTCCTCAAAAAGGCGCGGATGAAAAATCTGTTGAGCAAATGGATGGCTGGATGAAAAATTTTGCCGAATTGACTTGCCAAACTTTTAACATTGAAAATAAATCAGTTGAAGGCGACGGCGCGGCAGGCGGTTTAGGTTTTGCGTTCAGAACATTTTTAAAAGCTGAACTTGTACCCGGCGGCGATCTTGTTTTAGACGCGCTGAAAATTTCGGACGCCTTGAAAGACGCTGATATTTTGATAACCGGCGAAGGTTGCATTGACAATCAAACTTTGCAAGGTAAAGCTCCTGCAAGCGTTGCGAAATTGGCTAAAAGTGTAAATCCAAAAATAAAAGTTATAGCCATTGGCGGCGGCGTCAAAAATATTTCTGCAGATTCAATTTTTGATGCAACATTTTCAATCCTGCGCGAGCCTGTAACGGTAGAAATGGCAATGCAACCGATAATTGCAACAAAAAATATTTCTGCTACGACTGAACAGATTATCAAATTAATTTCGATTTGCTAATTTTTTAAGATTTTTAATTTCAGTTGAATTAAGGCGGCGGAATTTTCCAACTGCCACACCTTCCAAAGTTAAACCTGCAAATTTGATTCTTTTCAGCCGTTTAACGTCACAACCAATGGCGGCGAACATTCGGCGAATTTGTCTGTTGCGCCCTTCGTGAATTGTAATTTCTACAAAATTTTCATCAAGCAAAAAAATTTCTGCGGGCGCAGTTAAACCGTCGTCAAGCTCAATTCCTGCGCGAAGTTTATCAAGTTTTTCTTCGGTAACCTCGCCGGAAATTTTGGCGCGGTACATTTTATCAATTTTAAATTTTGGATGAATCAGCGCGTTCATCAATTCGCCGTCATTCGTCAGCAGTAAAAGTCCTTCAGAATTTAAATCAAGCCTGCCAACGGGAAAAACTCTTTCAGGAATATCTATCAAATCCAAAACAGTTTTGCGCCCGCGTTCATCTTTCGCCGTGCAAACGTAACCGCGCGGCTTGTTAAGCAAAATATAAATTTTTTCTGCGTCGAATTTTAAAATTTTGCCGTCAACGCAGATTTTATTTTTTGTAGCGTCAGCCTTCGCTCCCAATTCTGTAACAATTTTGCCATCAACCGTAACTTTGCCTTCAAAAATTAATTTTTCGGCGTTGCGGCGGGAAGTTACACCTGCGCGAGCGATTATTTTTTGTAAACGTTCCAAACTCAAAATTTTTATCCTCCAAAATTTTTTTGACAGTTTAAATTTCTCTAACATTCCAATTTCCCGCGCCTTCAAGTTTCAATTCTGTATCATGCACTTCATACAAAGTTGATCTGTGTCCGACGCTGATTATTTTTGCATTCGGTAAAATTTTTTGTAAAAGTTTGTACATTTCAATTTCTCTGGGCTCATCAAGTGCGCTTGTCGATTCATCAAGGAAAATATAATCCGGTTTTTGCAAAATTACTCGCGCAAACGCTAATCTTTGTTGTTCGCCGCCTGATAAAATTCTGCTCCAATCGTCTTCAATGTACAATTTGTCAGCTAAATTTTCTAATCCTACCATTTTTAACGCTTGAAATATTTCTTCGTTCGACGGCGCGTCTTCTTCCGGCATTGGATACGCTAAAATTCGTTTTAAATTTCCAAGTGGTAAATACGGTTTTTGCGGCAAAAACATTAGTTTTGCTTCCGTCGGTAAAAATATTTTTCCGCGTGCATAAGCCCAAATTCCGGCTAGCGTTCGCAATAATGTTGATTTACCACAGCCGGAAGATCCCGTTATCAAAATGGATTTTTTATCTTTGAAATTTATCGACAAATTATTTAAAATTTCTCGTCCTGACGGCAAAGATATATTTAAATTTTCAATTTCAAAATTATCCGCCGCTCCAACTTCAACTTTGCTTTCAATTTTTTCTACTTCTTCCAAACTTTTCGCAAATCCAGATAAACGTTGCACTACCGCCATTAAACTTGCTATACTTGAATATGAATTTACAAAAAAGCTCAACGCACCTTGAACTTGACTAAACGCCATTGAAATTTGCGATAAATCGCCGAATGTTATTTTTTTGCTGAAATATTGTGGAGCCGCTATTATAAACGGCGCAAATATTGTGGCGTTATTATAAACATTCGTAAATCCATTTAAATGTTTGAGTTTCGTCATAATTGCTCGGAAATTTGCTACTACATCATAAAATTTAAACGAAAAATTTTCCATTTCAGACTTTTCGCCGCGATAAAATGCAATACTTTCAGCGTTTTCTCTAACGCGCATCATACTGAAACGAAAATCCGCCTCAAAGTGTTGTTGATCAAAAGTCAAGGGAATTATCTTTTTTCCAACAGTATGAGTTAAAAAAGTGCCTATAACAGAATAAATCAACACAACCCAAAACATATAGCCGGGAATTACAACTTTTGAATCAAAAATTTCAAATTCATAACTTCCGGATAAATTCCACAACATAACGCTAAAAATAACTAAAGTTGCCAAATTTTGAAAAAATCCAATACTAAGATCCAAAGTTAATTCTATAAATTGGTTAATATCTTCAGAAATACGCTGGTCAGGGTTATCAGCTTTATTTTGCAATTTGTAATAATTTTGATTTTTCATCCATAAATTTAAAAATTTTTGCGTCATCCACGTGCGCCAACGAATTTGCAAAAGTTGTTTCAAATAAACGCTGTAAACGAAGACAAATAAAAAAATTACGACAATAATCATAAATTGTCCGATTAACGGCAAAAATAATTCTTCGTCGTAATTTGTCAGCGCAGTCATAAATTCGTTATTCCATTCGGCAATCATACTATTACATTCGACAAGCCCAAAAGATAGGGCGAGAATTACTGCAAAAAGTCCAAATGCTTTCCATTTTTCCTCTGAAGTCCAATAACCTTTTAGGATTATCCAAAAGCCGTGAATCAATTCTCTGATGTTCAAAGAAAATACCTCCTCAAAATTTTTTTACATTATAACAAAAAAAATCGGCTTTACGCCGAAAATTTTTTATTTAAAATTTAGCTGTCTTTACATTAAATTAACTTCGTCGTCCAAAAGCCGTTGCCGTCAAGTTTCAATTCAGTGTCATGCACTTCAAACAATGTTGAACGATGCCCAACGCTTATAATTGTTACGGCGGGAAGTTTTTCTTTCAAAAGTTTGTACATTTCAATTTCTCTGGGCTCGTCAAGTGCGCTGGTTGCCTCGTCTAAGAAAATGTAATTCGGCGCAGTCAACAATACCCGCGCAAATGCTAGGCGTTGTTGTTCGCCACCGCTTAAAATTCTCGTCCAGTCGTCCGCCACGTCCAATTTGTCAACTAAGTTTGGCAATTCTACAGCTTTTAAAATTTCGATAAGTTTTTCATCTGACGGCGCGTCTTTTTCCGCCAATGGATAAACCAACGCCCGCCGCAATGTTCCCAATGGCAAATACGGTTTTTGCGGCAGGAACATTACTTTTGAATTTTGCGGCAAGGAAATTTTTCCTTCAGCATAAGCCCAAATTCCTGCCAATGTTCTAAGCAGTGTAGATTTCCCGCAACCTGACGCTCCCGTTACCAATAATGACTTTGAATTTTCAAGTTGCAGTGAAAGTTTTTGTAAAAGTTGTTTGCCCGTCGGAAGTGAAATATTTAAATCTGAAATTGTCAATTCTGCCGCCGTCGATTTTTCAACTTTGGTATGAATTTTTTGAACTTCTTCAACGTGTTCAGTAAAACCGGCAAGACGATTTATAACCGCGCCCAAACTTGCCAAAGTGCCGTATGAATCGACGAAAAAGCTTAAAGCGTCCTGCACTCTTCCAAACGCCGAAATTGTCTGCATTAAGCCGCCAAGTTGAATTTCTTTACTGAAAAAACGCGGCGCGGCAAGTATCAGCGGTACAATTATTGCAAGTTGTCCGTAGCCGTTGGAATAAAAATTTAAATGTTTCGTCTTCGTCATAAGGCGGCGGAAATTTTCTATAACATTTTTGAAACGTGCGGTAAATCCTTCCATTTCTGAATTTTCGCCGCGATAAAATGCAATACTTTCAGCATTTTCTCTAACGCGCATCATACTGAAACGAAAATCTGCCTCAAATTTCTGTTGATCAAATTCTAAGCTGATTAATTTTTTACCGACTTGATGAACCAACAAAGTACCGACGCCGGAATAAATTACCGAAAACCAAAACATATAACCGGGAATTGTAATTTCACTGCCGCCGAAATTGAAAGTAAAATCGCCGGAAAGTTCCCAAAGTACAAAACTAAACGCCGCTAAAGTTGTAAGTTGGCGCAAAAATCCTATAATTAATTGCAAAGTTGTACCGACAAAAGAATTTATATCTTCAGAAATACGTTGATCGGGGTTGTCTGTTGAGCTTTCCAAATGGTAATAAGTTTGCCCTTTCATCCACGATTCCAAATAATTTTTAGTCATCCACGTGCGCCAACGAATTTGCAACAACTGCCGCAAATATACCGCGTAAACCGCAATAATTATGTAACAAAATGCTAAAAACGTAAATTGCCCAACCAAGTCCCAAAATGATTCAGATTTATATTCTTGCAGGGCGTTATAAAATTCGTTGTACCATTCGTTAATCTGTACCAAAAACCAGACCATCGCCAAATTTAAACCAATGACGACGGCTAAAAGTCCTATCGCCTTCCATTTTTCTTCAGAAGTCCAGTAGCCTTTAAAAAGAATCCAAAAACCTTTAAATAAATTGCGCTTTTCCAAAATTAAAACCTCCCGCGCGGGATTATATCATTGTTTTTTTATTTAGTCGATTGTATTCAGTTTTTAATTCTGATATAATTCTGAAAAGGTTGGTGATACACTTGAACAGGAGAAATTTTATAACAATGACAACAAAAATTTTGGCGGCAACTGCAACTTTGGGAATGTTCCCAGATTTTGCTGAAGCCGCTCGTAAAGATAAAAAAAAGAAAAAAAATAAAAACGTTGAGCCGGAAATTATAAAGCCGGAATTTGAAATGCCGCCGCTTATTGATTTAAAAACTTTGGACGAATTGGAAATTGGCACATACGATTTGCAATTTACGGAAGATATGGAAGTGCGCGAAGGTACGGGCGCGATTATCATTCATCACGCGGGCTTGACGCGGGATATGGATATTGACGTTCCGGCGATTCACGATATGCACTTAGGCAACGGCTGGGCGGGTATTGGTTATCATTTTATCATACATAAGGACGGCACGATTGAGGAAGGTCGCCCGTTGAAATATCAAGGTGCGCACGCTTATCAAAACAATCAGTACACTGTTGGAATTTGTATGACGGGCAATTATAATTTGGATTACCCGCCGATTGAACAGGCGTTGGCAGTTGAACAACTTACCGCCGCACTTTGTGATATGTACGATATTGAGCCGACTGATTATACAATTTTTGGGCATCGTGATTTAAATGATACAAGTTGTCCCGGTGAAAAATTTTATCCGTACCTGCCGCAACTTATTAAAAATATTAAAGAGGTCTTATGAGCAGAAAACGCAAAAAAAAATCGCCGCTACGCAATGAATTTACCGACGCCTTAAACGTCGAAATGGCGGAGCGAAAAATTATTGAACGAACTCAAAAGGAAACTGAAGACAAGAAAACGGAAACAGTTGAAAATGCAACGGTTGAAGTTGCCGCCGTTTCATTGGAAAAAGTTGAAATTGAAAAATCTGCAGTTGAAAAAGTTGAAGTTGAAAAAATTTCGATTGAAAAAAATGAACCGGTTGAGCCTGTCAAAAAAGTTGTAGAAATTGAAAAGGTTGCAGCCGCCGTTGAGGAAACGCCAAAAATTGAAATTGTCGAAGTGAAAGTTGACAAAAAACTTGAGGAGCGAATTTTAAAAGAGGCGAACAATACTTTCTTAGACGTAAAGACGCCGGAAAAAAAATCGCCGAAAATCGAAAAGCCGCGTAAATCGATTTTCCGCAGCAAAGGTATGCAACGTTGGGAAGAGGGAAAATTCGAAGAAAAAGCTCCGCCGCCTAAATTTGAACCCGAGCCGCAAATTGAAATGCCACACAAAATGTCACGTCCCGAAAAATTCGGCGGCATTATGTCAGTTGTAATGTTGGTGTATGCTTTCGCAAATTTGGACAAGCCGTTATTTTTCTTGGCGTTATCGATGTTTGCACATTTCTTGAGCTACTCTATCGCTTCCGTATTCGGCAAACACGCCGCCGCCGTTCAAAACGCGATCCACACTTTCAGCATTGTAATATTTTTTGGCGCGATTATGTTTTTATTTACAGATTAATAAGATTGCCGCGTAATTTCTACAAGTCCCAGCGGCGTCATATCAACAATAAAAGTTTTGCCCCTGTCAATCTGCGCGAGTTTTTCAAGGTACTCAAGCAGATTTTTTTTGTCAGTGTCAGTTTTCAAATTTATAAAGTCAACAATAATAATCCCGCCGATATTTCGCAGGCGAATTTGTTTCATTGCAACTTCAGCCGCCTCAATGTTCGTTTGATAAATTTCGTCACAGCCGCCGGTATTCACGTCAATCACCGTTAAAGCTTCGGTTTTTTCAATGACGATAAAGCCGCCGGAATTTAGCGGCAATTCTTTAAGTTGAAGATTTTTAATTTCTGTATCGACGCCAAACATTTTGAAAAGGTCTTCGCCGTCGTAGTGCAAAAGTTTTTCATCCGGGATTAAATTTTCAACGCGCCTAAAAATTTTCAAGTTGTCCGTTACAAAAGTTTCAAGCTCAAAAAAATCTTCACGAATAATTTTTGTAATTAAATCTTCACCGTAAATTAGAGACGGCTTTTTCTTTTTTTCGGCAATTTGGGAAATTTCTTGCCAAAGTTTTAAAAGCTTTTCAATTTCTGCCGCCAATTCGTCAGCAGTTGAATTTTCCGCCGCCGTGCGAATTATTGCGCCGCAATTTTCAGGCAAAATATTTTTTACCAAATTTTTAAGCCGCGTTTTTTCAATGGCGGAAATTTTTTTAGAGACATGAATTTTATTTGTAGTTGGAAGTAAAATGATTTTTCGTGACGGCAAAGAAATTTCTAACGTTGCACGCGCCGCTTTGTAATGTTCAGCATCTTTTTCAATCTTTACTAAAATTTTTTCGCCTTCGCGCAGATTTTTATTTTGAAACTGCAGAAAAACATTTTTATCACGCCCAATATCTACAAACGCCGCTTGCATACCTTGCAAAATTTTTTCTACCTGCGCTAAAAAAATACTCCCAACAAATTTTGGCGGCTCGTTATCTCGTTCAATAAAATAACTTTCAAATTCGCCGTCGTTCAAAATAACTGCTTGCGTTTCGCCTTTCCTGCGGCTGATTAAAATTTTTTTCATAATTATGCAAAGGCAATGTTGGCTGAAAGATTTTTAGAAATTTTTTCTTCGTAACGCGCCTTTAATTTTCTAAGAACCTCACCGGCAATTTTCATATCTTCTTGAGTAAAAATTCCGTCGTCATTGTTTTTAGGATACCAGCCGGGCATATCAACAATAATTTTTTCACCTCTAAATTTAAATTCAAAAGGTCTAATGTCACGGTGTAAAATTTCGCCCGTTTCAGGATGAATTTTTTCCATTTCAATCACTCCTATTTTTCTTTGAATGATAATAAAGTAAATTCTGAAATTACATTTTGCGTAAATTTTACGTACAAAATTAAATTTCCGCAAGGTACGTGGTAAACGTCCTGCCAAATTTTATGATTGGCGTATGAAGTCATCGACTTATAAAAATGTTCTTGTTTCATTGTTGAAATTATTTTTCTAATGTCATTTTCGTCAAATTCCAATTCCAACGCGGTACGAAGAGCAGTATTGGTAATTTGATAATCAGAGTTTTTAAATTCTTCAAGATTGTAAGTTGGATTAAATTTTTCCACAACATCACCTATATTTCGGTAAAATTTTTATGCAATTTTAATTTTGTTGTAGTATGATTAACAAAAATTTGAGGAGGTTTTCAGAATGATTAAAAAAATTTCCTGTATGTTGGTATTGGCAGTGGCAGTAATGTTTTTAGCCACGCCAACTCAAGCCGCCGCCGAAGAAGTTTACGTTGGCAACTACAAAGACGGCTCTAACGTTTATCTTTTGACTGAAACTATTGTAATTAAGCGCGTCCGCCCGTATTCTTTTAATTGCCGCGTTCGCGCAGATTATTCATATCTTGACTATTATTTTTTCACAAGAAACGGCAGCCCCTACTACAGAAATACTGATGGATATGAAGGTTTCGCCAATCCCGAACAATCGCCGGTTGCGTGGAATATTTATAAATATATCGTCAATCATTGGTAAAAATTTTTTAATTTTGGCGCGGGCGTTTTGCCCGTTATTTTTTTTATTGCGTTGTTATTTTAGAGTTGTTAATATTTTTAACTTTTTTAAAACGGCATTTCTTTTCGTTTTTGAAAAAAAGAAAAGAAACGCCTAGCA
>ERZ842401.153-NODE-153-length-90293-cov-16.052572_pt1 | contig 90293 bp, 75 predicted proteins | sample MGYA00521270_ERZ842401 | MGnify/ENA primary metagenome ERZ842401 (study PRJEB31892, sample SAMEA3878208) | bioreactor metagenome | biome: Moose rumen | place: Sweden | collected 2011-10 | study: EMG produced TPA metagenomics assembly of the PRJEB12797 data set... | reverse complement strand
GAAATGACCGCTGGTGGGAGTTTTTTTGTTGGTCGTGGTTTCGACAGGCTCAACCACCGAAAAATTCTGCTATCATTTTTGAAATTTGCGTGTGGGGCGGTTTCGGTGGTAGAATGGAGCGATTTTGTTTCAAAAAGGAGAAATGGAATGTCAGTTATTAAACCGATGATTCGTTCAAACATCTGCATCAACGCGCACCCGGTCGGCTGCGCCAAGGATACGGAGCGGCAGATTGACTATGTGGTCGCGCAGAAGGCAAAGCGCGGCGTGAGGAGCGCGAAAGAGGGCGGCTCGTCGCCCAAGACGGTGCTCGTGCTGGGCTGCTCGACAGGCTACGGGCTTGCGAGCCGCATCACGGCGGCATTCGAGTACGGCGCGGACACCATCGGCGTTTCCTTTGAAAAGGCTGCTACCGAAACCAAGGGTGGCACGCCCGGCTGGTACAACAACCTTGCCTTTGACCGCGCCGCCGCAAAAGCGGGCTTGCGCACCACCACCTTCAACGCGGACGCTTTCAGCGACGAGTGCCGCACCACCGTCATCGAAGAAGCAAAAAAATGGGGCGCGAAGTTCGACCTTGTGGTCTACTCGCTCGCAAGCCCCGTGCGCACTGACCCCGACACGAAGGTGCTCTACAAGTCCGTCATCAAGCCGATTGGAAAACCCTACGGCGGCAGCGCGCTCGACATGATGACGGCAAAGCTCCACACGCTTGAAGCCGAGCCTGCCGAGGGCGACGACATCGCGAACACCGTGAAAGTGATGGGCGGCGAAGACTGGGAGCGCTGGATGAAGCAGCTCTCCGACGCGGGCGTGCTTGCAGAAGGCTGCAAGACGGTCGCCTATTCCTACATCGGGCCTAAGATGTGCCACCCGATTTACCGCGACGGCACCATCGGCGCGGCAAAAAAGGACTTGGAAGCGCGCGCAAAGACGATTGACGCGGCTCTGAAGGCAATCGGCGGCGCGGCATACGTGAGCGTGAACAAGGCGCTTATGACGCGCTCGTCGGCAGTCATCCCCGTGATTACCGTGTACCTCGGCTGCCTGTTCAAGATTCAGAAGGCGAAGGGAACGCACGAAGGCTGCATCGAGCAGATGGAGCGGCTGTTCACCGAGCGACTCTACACCGCCGACGGAAAAGTTCCCGTGGATGAGGAGGGCAGAATCCGCATCGACGACTGGGAGCTTTCCGCCGACGTGCAGGCAGAAATCGACAAGGTGATGCCGAACATCACTGAGGAAAACCTTGCCGAATCCATCGACCTTGACGGCATCCGCCACGACTTTTTGATGATAAACGGCTTCGACGTACCCGGCGTGGACTACACCAAGGACGTCGCCGATATGAGAAAAATCGACGCATAAAAACAAGGGGCTTAAAGCCCCTTATTTTTTTGTTTTGCTCAAAATGGCATTTTTGCCCGTTTTCCACTTTTCATTTTTTTTGTATAATCGAGCGCATGAAATCAAAATCCCTTGAGTTTTCTTATTTTTCTGACAAAATCAGCGCAGTTGACGCAAAAACGGAGGCGATGAAAATCGCGTTTGCGCCGCTTACGTTTCAAGCGGTTCGTGCGCTTTTGGAATTGGGTTTGCTTCAAAAAATCTCCGACGCAGGCGAAAACGGAATCACCGTGCAGGAACTTTCGGATTCTTCTTCGATAAGCGAGTACGGCGTTGGCGTTTTGTGCGAAATCGCGCTTGGAATGGGAATCATAAAAATCGCCGAAAAGCCTTTGGATTCTTCGCTTGGAAAACTCGTTCTTGGAAAAATCGGTTTTTTTCTTCTTGAAGACGAATGTACGCGCGTGAACTTTTATTTTTCGAGCGACGTTTGTTACAAAGGCGCAGAAAATCTAACCGAATCAATCAAAACGGGAAAACCTGAGGGACTTCGCGTTTTTGGCGAAAACTGGACGACGATTTACGAGGCACTTTCGAGTTTGCCCGAAAAAGAGAAAAAATCCTGGTTTGATTTTGACCATTTTTACAGCGATGTTGCGTTTCCCGAAGTGCTTCCAATCGTGTACAAAAAAAAGCCAAAGTCGCTTTTGGATATTGGCGGAAATACGGCAAAATGGGCAATTGCTTCGTGCCACTTTGACGCGGACGTGCGCGTAACGATTGTGGATTTACCAGGGCAAGTTGCTCTTGCGAAAAAAAATGCCGATGAAGCAGGATTTTCCGACAGAATTGACGCGGTTTCTGGAAACGTCCTTGATGATTTGACGAAACTTCCAAAAAATATGGACGCGGTTTGGATGAGTCAATTTCTTGATTGCTTTTCGCTTTCGCAAATTACAAAAATTCTCAAAAAAATCCACGAAAGCGCGAGCGAACATACGATTGTTTGGGTTTTGGAACCGCTGTGGGACAAGCAAAAATACACGCTTGAGTCTTTTGCTCTTCAAGCGACGAGTCTTTATTTTACGTGTATGGCAAACGGAAACTCAAAAATGTACCGTTACAAAGAACTCGTTTGCGCGATAGAAAAGGCAGGATTTAGAATTTGTGAAGAACATCACAATTTGGGAGCAAATTTTTATTCGCTCCTTGGATTCAAAAAAATCTCGGAAGGGTGATTGTCTGCTAGAATCGGGGGCAATCGCTTAAAATCGAGCGAACGAATCGGGAACTTGGTGGTTTCGACAGGCTCAACCACCAAAGAAAACGAATCGAAACCACCGAGAAAATGAAAGTCAAAAAAGGAATGTATGAAAGAGATTTGTATAGAAAAAAGTTTTGTTTGGAAGCCGAGCAAAGAAAATCGTTCTGATTCGCCGCGCCTTGAGTACGTTGATTCGCTTTTTCGCCGTCGTTTAAGTCAACTTTCAAAAATGACGGTGGAAAGCGTGCGAAACGTGCTTCTAAAAGAAGACGGCACGATTCAAACTGATGTTCCGCTCATTTTTGCGTCAATGCGTGGGGAAGTTTCGCGGCAACTAAAAATAAATCGGTCTCTCGTGGAAGAAAACGACGTGAGTCCCGCGCAATTTTCGCTTTCGGTTTTTAACGCGCCTCCTGCCGTAACCACAATCGCACTTGGAATAAACGCGCCATACGTTGCCATTTATCCCGTTCGGTTTTCAGACGCGCTTCAAGCCGTTCGAGCGCGATTGTGTTCTGGAATCGAAAAAGTTGTTTTTGCCTTTGCCGACGAAAAAATCCCCGAAGAATACGAAAAAATCGCGCAAGATGATGAGTGTGAGGTGCTTTCTTTTGCCGCTCTTTTTTCAAAAAATTCGTTTGGGATTCTTCTTCCCGAATCGGATTTTGAAAGTCCAAAATCGTTTGTGCATTTTTTAGAAAAACAAAGGGAGAATCAAAATTGAGCGAAAAAAAATCAAAAAAAGAACATCGGCGGCTTCCTTTGCCGCTCATTTTTTTACATTCCGTTTCAAAATTAGTGAGTTTTTTTCTATTTGGCACTTGCTCGGTGGCGATTTCGATTGTGGTGCTTCCGCTTCTTTTGATTTTTTTGCATCCGCAGGAGCGTTTTCAGCGTGCGGCTCGAAGATTTTTACACGGCGGCCTTGTTGTTTTTCGGTATTGGCTCATTTTGACAAAAGTCATCAAAATCGAAATCTCAAAAGAAGACAAAAAACGGCTTTGCTCGGCAAAATCGTGCATAATCGCGGCAAATCATCCGTCGATGATTGACTCGATTCTGTTGATTTCGTTTCTTCCTTGCACTGATTTTATCGTAAAAGGCTCGCTTTCTCATCGGAGCGTGCTTTCTGCAATCGTGAATCTCGTCTACATTCCAAACTCAATGGAATACGAGCACATCATCGAGCGCACAAAAAAGAATTTTTCTTTGGGCGGAACAATCGCGATTTTTCCAGAAGGCACAAGAAGCACGGCTTTTGGGCAAAATCGCTACAAAAAAGGCGCGGCGCGGCTTTCGCTCAAAACGTCTGCTCCGATTTTGGGCGTGTACATTGGCGGAAACGACAAAATCGGCTTTCGCAAAGGCGATAAACCGTGGCAAGTTAATCCAGAGGGCGCGTATCGTTACCGATTTTTTGTCCACGAAATGCTTTTTCCTGACGAATTTCAAAATCTTTCTGAGCCGATTGCGGCAAAACGCTACACCGCGCGTCTTCGCTCTCTTCTTTCCGACGAACATAACAACGTTTTTTGCCGTTGAAGAATTCGGCGGGTTTTCAATATAATAAAACCGTTCAAAAACTCGTTTGGGAAAATCTTGAACGGCTCATGGTTAGAAAAAATCAGTTCAAAAGGAAATCAAAATGGACGAACTCAAAAAAGAGATAAAAGAATGTATCGTAAATGCGCTGGAACTTGAGGACGTAACGGCGGAAGACATTGTGGACAGCGAGCCTTTGTTTGGCACGGGGCTGGGGCTGGACTCAATCGATGCGCTGGAATTGGGCGTTGCGCTCAAAAAAAAGTTTGGCGTAAAATTTAGTTCTGAAAACGCGGAAACTCGTGAGCATTTTGCTTCGGTGAACGCGCTTGCGGACTTTATTGCAAAAGAGAGAGGGAATGCGCAATGACTCGCGACGAACTTTTTTCCACGGTAAAGACGATTTTGGTCGAAGATTTTGACATCGACGAAACGCTCATTCGCGAAGACGCAAAAATCGGCGATGATTTGGAACTCGATTCTATTGACGCTGTTGACATGATTGTAAAATTAAAGCCGTATCTTTCTGACTCGGTTGAACCGCAAGTGTTCAAAAGCGTCAAAACCGTCGGCGACGTTGTGAACGTGCTTTTGCCACTTTCAAAATAAGTGCGCGTTTTTGCAAAAGTCGCGTTTGGCTTTTTTGCCACGCTGTACCCGATTTCGGCATTTATTTGCTTGGTCGTACTCAAGTTGCCGCTCAAGTTTTTTTCGCTTTTTGTGGTTGTGCTTGGCGCGGCGTACTTTTTTGCGGCAACTGGCGGCGGATTCAAAAAAAATGCGCGGCTCATTTTTTCCGCTCTCGCGCTTTCGATTCTTGGCGGCACTTGCATTTTTACGGGGCGCGAAGAATTTATCAAACTGTACCCCGTTTTGATGAATGGCGCGTTTTTGTTTGCCTTTGGTTCGTCGCTTTTTTTTCCGCCAAACGCTTGCTTTCGACTTGCGTGCCTTTCTGACAAAACAATCAAAGGAAGCGTTTCCGAAAAAAAAGTCGAGCGATATTGCAAGCGCGTTACGGTTGTGTGGTGCGCGTTTTTTGTTTTGAACGGAACGGCGGCATTTTATACCGTGCTTTTTGCAAGCAGCAAACTTTGGTCGCTTTACAACGGCGGCATTTCTTACGCACTTATGGGTGCGCTTTTTGCAATAGAATTTTTGATGAGGAGGGCGACTCAAAAGAAAATGCCAAAGTCGATTCCAATTTCAGCATTTTGCGCGGATAGCCGTGCAGACAACACGATTCTTTGTTTTGACGGGGAATGGAGCGAAAAAAAATACCTTTTTTGGCGCGATTTTTTGCGCGATTCTGCAAAAATTCGCGCGTTTATTGAGCAATTTCCTGACGTGGATTCTTGGATTCTTCACGTTGAAGATTATTGGCTTTTTTTGTGCGCGCTTGTCGCACTTTTGCAGAAAAAAAAGGAAATCCTTTTGACCGCAAACATTAGTCCGCGCTTTATCGAAGAAATCAAAGCGGGAGAGGGCAAAAAAGAAATTCGATTTTTGACGGATTGCAAAGAAATCGAAGGAAAACCAATTTTGAACGCGGATTTTCTCCCCGACGTTATTTCAAAAATCACCATTTCCGAAGAAGAAATGCGCACAACGCCCCAAATCGACGCGGCTTCCACTCGAATCGTTTTATACACATCGGGAAGCACGGGAAAACCAAAGGCGGTACAGCAACGCATGACGGAATTTGAAGCGGACAATGCGTTTGTTATCAAAAAATGGGGCGAGGAATTTCTTTCGCGGCGGCTCGTTTCCACGGTGAGCCAGCACCATATTTATGGATTTTTGTTTACGATTTGTTTGCCTTTTACGCTTGCCGTGCCGTTTAGAAAAAAGCGAATTGAGTTTCCTGAAGAATTCCGCACGCTTACCGATGAGCAATACGTCATAATTGCAGTTCCTGCGTTTTTGAAACGCACCTGCGCTTCTCTTTTGGAAAAATTGCCGCTCAAAAATCCGTGGATTTTTACGAGCGGAGGCGCGGTTTCCGAAAAACTCGCGCTTGAAACGCAAAAAACGTTTGGATTTTGCCCGCTTGAAGTGTACGGTTCTACAGAAACGAGCGGAATTGCGTATCGGCAGCAAAGTGTTGACGGCTTACAGTGGACTCCGTTTGACAATGCAAAAATCTGGCTTGATGAAAACGACGGTTGCCTTACGATAATTTCGCCGTACATCAAAGACGAGCGCGGATTCAAAACGGGCGACTTGGCGGACATTCAAGCAGACGGGCGTTTTTTCTTAAAAGGTCGCGCGGATTCCATTGTAAAAATCGAAGAAAAACGCATTTCGCTTCCCGAAGTTGAAAATCGGTTTTTGCAAACGGGACTCGTTTCGGATTGTGCCGTTGTGGCTCTTTCTGGAAAACGGCAATATCTTGCGGCGGCGATTGTTTTGAACGAAAGCGGACGCGAAAAATTCCGCGACACGCCAAAATTCCTTGTAAACAGGCATTTTCACGATTATCTTTTGCAATTTTTTGAAAACGTCGTGCTTCCAAAACGCTTTCGATATGTGGAAAAAATCCCGCAAGACGTTCAAGGAAAAAAGCACAAAGACGAAATAAAATCGCTCTTTGACGCTTTGGACGGCGAAGGCGAGAAACAGTTTTTGGAAGAATCCGAAATCTTTTCTGCGTTTCTTTTGAAGCACGGGATTTCTTGTCCAAAAAACGTTTCGCGCTCCGATTTTTCCGTTGATTTTGAACTGTTGTTTCCAAAAAATGCGGATTATTTTGATGGGCATTTTCCGTCTTTTCCGATTCTTCCTGCGGTTGCGCAATTTGACGTGGTGTCTCACGCGGTGGCGGCGTTTTTGGGCGCGGGAAAAAGTGCCACAAAAATCCGAAGACTCAAATTCAGCGGAAAAATCCTTCCCGATTCGATTGTTCGCTTTTCGATTTCTCTCGATTCTGAAAAAAATCGCATTTCGTTCAAAATCTCTTCAGAAGCGGGCGAAACGCTTTCTTCTGGAAGTTACGACTTTGGAGAATCTTGAAAAATTATGAAAAACGAAAATGCTTTTTTGCCCGCAATCCTCATTCCCGTTTTTAGACACGGAGAAGCGTGCCGAACGGTTGTAAATTCGATTTCGTCGCTTTGCAGAGAGCAAAAAATCCCCGTGATTTTGGTTGACGACGGAAACGACAAAGAAACAAAGGCGTTGCTTCAAAAAATCGTTTTGGAAAACGCGGATTTTACCGAACTCGTTTCGCTTCCAAAAAATGGCGGAAAAGGCGCGGCGTTTGAAGAAGGCATTTTTTTTGCCGAAGCGCGCGGTTTTTCGCATGTTTTGCAAATGGACGCGGACGCGCAGCACGATTCTTCGCGCTCGGCTTTTTTTCTTGACCGCGCTCGCGCACATCCTGACGCGCTCATTTGTGGCTATCCTGAATATGACGAAAGTGCGCCACAGCACCGAAAAGGAGCGCATCGGTTTGCAAATTGGTGGTGCGCCGTTGTTACTTGGGAAAAAGGAATCGTGGATTCTCTGTGCGGATTTAGAGTTTATCCTGTAAAAGAAACGGCAAAACTGGTTCGGCAAAAAAGCCTTGATAAGCGCATGGGATTTGACATCGACATTTTGATTCGCCTTATTTGGCGTGGCGTTCCGTTTGAATTTTATGGCGTAAAAGTTACGTATCCTGTGGACGGTATTTCAAATTTTCGCGCATTTCGCGACAACGTTCGCATTTCGTGGGTTTTCACAAAATTCTTTTTTGGAATGTGCGTGCGCATTCCGCTTTTTGTGTGGCGGAAAATTCGGTCAAAAAATCGGGCAAAAAAATGAAAAAACAAAATTGGTGGGAACTAAAGCGCAAAAATCCGCTTGGATTTTTTTTCATGCGCATTTTGTTGCGCCTTCCCGTTCGCGCTTTTCGAGCGCTTTGCTTTCCAATCGGTTTTTTTTATTGGATTTTTTCTCGTTCCGCTCGCCATTTTTCTGCGGATTTTTTTTCCGCGCTTTCGATTCGACCGCGCACGCTTTCTCACGTCATCAGTTTTGCTTTGAATCTCGTTGAAAACGTGCAAGCTTGGGCAGGAAAAATCGATTTTTCAAAAATCGAGTGGCAAAATGACGACGTTTCTTTTCTCGTTTCCGACATAAATGCAAATCGCGGAACGCTTCTTTTGATTTCTCACCTCGGAAACGCGCAAATGCTCAAAGCACTCGCGTTTCAAGGAAAAAGCGGCACTGAAAAAAAAATGGAAATTATAACGATTATGGACGAAGCGCAATCGCGCGGATTTGGAGCGTTGCAAAAAAGCGTAAACGATTCCGCGCTTTTGGGCGTTGTGGATGCAAACAACATTGGACCTGAAACGATGTTTCTTTTACAAGAAAAAATCGAAAAAGGCGGCACGGTTGTGATTGCAGGCGACCGCTTAGGCTCTCATTCGTCAAAAACAATTCGCCTTGATTTTCTTGGAAAAAAGGCGGATTTTCCTTACGGCGTGTTTTTGCTCGCTTCGCTCCTCGATTGCCCAACGTATTTTGTTACGGGGCTTAGAACGCGCGACCTTTCGATTTCTGCAAAATACAAAATGTTCGTAAAAAAAAGCCACATTTCTTTTGATTGCTCAAAAAAAGAGCGCGAAGAGCGAATCCGTCTGCTCTCTCAAGAGTTTTCACAAAATCTTGAGATTCTTTCAAAAACGCATCCGCTTCAGTGGTACAATTTTTTTGCCTTTTTTTCCGAGTAAATTTTTTGCAAACTTCAAAATGGCGCGGATTTTTGGTAAACTATTTTTATGAAACAAGACGAGTCAAATTTTCTTTCGGCGGAAATTGTTTTCCCTGTTGATTTTAACGATTGCGACCCCATGAAAATCGTGTGGCACGGAAATTACATACATTATTTTGAGCGAGTTCGGTGCGCACTTTTAGACAAAATCGGTTACGGCTACATTGCAATGGAGGAGTCGGGGTATCTTTTTCCCGTGACCGAAGTCCGCGTAAAATATGTAAAATCGCTTCGGTTTGGCGATTTTTGCCGAGCAAAAGCCACGCTCGTTGAGTGGGAAAATATGATTCAGATGAAATTTGAACTTTTTAACGACAAAACGGGCGAACTTACAACGCGCGGAACGGTGAATCAAATGTGCGTTGACGCAAAAAGCGGCGAAAGTCTTTTTTCTTGCCCGTCGTGCTTCACCGACAAAGTAAAAGCGCAATTAAATCGAGGCAACGTATGATTTCATTTCTTTCTAATCCTGCGATTTTGTGCGCGGCGGGGGCAAGTGCCGAGGAGTTTTTTAATTCTCTTTTAGAAAAAAATCAATCGGGAATAAAGCGCGTAAAATGTGCCGAGCGCGATTTTTTTGCAGGCGTTGTTTCTTCGCCACTTGAAAGCGTGGACGATAAAGCCGATTCGCGCTTTCTTCGATTGCTTTCTGCGTGTCTTTCAAAAATCGCGCCAACGGTCGAAAAAGCAAAATCTCGGTACGGAGTCGAGCGCGTGGGGCTTTGTTTGGGGCAGTGCGATAACGGTTCAGAGCGGTCGCTTTTTTCTCACGAATCTTTTTTCAAAAACGGGGAATTTTTGCCGTCTTATTCTCTTTTTGAGCAGTCGGCGCAATATGCGGCGGATTTTGCCGCAAAAAAACTGGGGATTTCTTCGCTCGCGCTTTCATTTTCTACGGCGTGTGCTTCTTCTGCGAGCGCGATTTCTTTTGCTCGCTCGCTCATTCTTTCTGGAAAATGCGACGCGGTGGTGGCGGGCGGCGTGGACATTGCGTCAAAAACAACTCTTTTGGGATTTTCTGCGCTCGAAGCGGTTTCTCCAAACATCACAAATCCGATGAGCGCGAATAGAAGCGGAATTACGCTTGGAGAGGGCGCGGCGTTTTTTGTTCTTTCAAAGGACGATTTGGACGAAACGAACATCGCGCTTTTGGGTGCGGGAGAATCGAGCGACGCTTTTCACATAACGTCTCCGCGCGAAGACGGTGCGGGCGCGGCTTTGGCGATGAATCGTGCGCTTTTGGACGCAAAGTTAAGTCCTCAAAAAATCGACTATGTAAATCTTCACGCAACGGGAACTCGGCTAAATGACGCAATGGAAGCGCGTGCAATGGCTTTTGTCTTTGGCGAAAACTCGGTTCCTGCAAGCGGAACAAAGCCGCTTACGGGACACACGCTTGGCGCGGCGGGCGCGATTGAACTTGCTGCGGGATTTCTTTCGGTTTCGCGTGGCTATCTTTTTCCGCACACGTGGGATTGTGTGCAAGACAAAACGATTCCCTCGGTGAATCTCGTTCAAAATGCAAAAGAAGCAAAAATCGATTACGCGATGTCAAATTCGTTTGCGTTTGGCGGGTGCAACGTGAGTTTGATTTTGGGAAAAGCGGAGGTGTAACGTGGAATTTAGCGAAAAAGAAACGGCGGATTTGATTCCGCACAAAGGAAAAATGCGTTTTATTGACCGCGTTTTGGAGTGCGATTTTGAAAAAACGCGCGTTGTTACGGAAACAAAAATCAAAGACGATTTTTTGCTTCTTTCTGATGGCGCAGTTCCGTCTTACGCGCTTTTTGAGTTTTCGGCGCAATCGGTGGCTGCTCTTTTGTCGGCGGACGCAAAAGAACACGGACGGAAGATGAATGCGGGTTTTATTTTGAGCGTGTCGGCTTCTGGTCTTTTGTCCAAAGGAATGGTTCCGGGGCAAACTGTTCGGGTGGAAGCAGAAAAAGAATCGAACGTAGAAAACGTTTACTCGTTTGACTCGCGTTTTTTTGTTGACGGCGAATCGTTCGGTAGCGCAAAAATTACCGTCATGGAAGCAAATGGATAAAAATATGGAAAACGAAAATTTGGAAAAAAAAGTCCTCGTAACTGGCGCGTCTGGCGGAATCGGGCGGGCAATCGCTCTTGCGGCGAGTCAGGCGGGCTACGAAATCGTGGCACATTATAATAATGGAAGAGAAAAAGCAGAATCGCTCAAAACCGAAATTGAGGCGGCAGGCGGAAAATGCTCTCTCTTGCAGTTCAACATTTCTGACCGCGAGGATTGCGCGGCGAAACTTGAAAAATGGAGCGAAGAAAACGGCGCGTTTTGGGGAATCATCTTGAACGCGGGAATTTGCCGCGACAACGCATTTCCCGCGCTCTCCGACGAAAACTGGGACGATGTTATTCACACGAATCTCGATGGATTTTACAATGTCCTAAAGCCTCTCGTCATGCCCTTGTGCCGAAAAAAGCGCGGGAGAATCATCACGGTTGCAAGCGTTTCGGGCGTTATGGGGAATCGCGGGCAAGTGAATTACAGCGCGAGCAAGGCGGGAATCATCGGGGCGACGAAGGCTCTAGCTGTGGAGCTTGCGAGCCGAAAAATCACCGTGAACTGCATCGCGCCGGGCTTCATCGAGACCGACATGATTAAGGACGCTCCAACAGAGCATATTCTTCCCACAATCCCGATGGGGCGGGCGGGAAAGAGCGAGGAAGTCGCTTCGCTTGCGGTGTATCTGCTTAGCGAGGGGGCGAGTTACATAACGCGGCAGGTTATCAGCGTGAACGGCGGGATTGTGTAGAATGTTTTTGTGGTTTCGACAGACTCAACCACCACGTTAAAAAAAAACGAACGCCCCGAAGTGGGGCGTTCGCGGGTTTTTGTCCGATTCCTACGGATTGGTCGTGAAGCCGCTCCAAGATTTTGTTGCGGAATCTGCGTTTTGATCTGTGCAAGCGTAAGGATTTTGCTTGTCGCTTTTGTTCCCGCTTCCCGAAACCTTTGCGGCGCTTCCTCCGCAGTAGATGTCGTGGTTGTCTTTTGAGGTGTTTGCATTGAACACGCAGGTGTCGATTTTAACCTCGTCGCTTCCGCCGATGTCGATTGCGGCTCCGTGGTTCGCGCTGTTGCCGTTGAACGTGCAGCCGCTGAATTCCACTTTTCCGCCTCCAAAGAGGGATGCCGCCCCGCCGCCCGTGTCGCCCTCGGTGACGTTGCCGTCGAACGTGCAGCTGTCGAACGTTAAAGTCCCGCTTCCGCTCCAGTAAACCATTCCGTGCGCCTGCTTCTCGCTTCCGTTCATGTGGGTTCCCGCCCCGTTCGTGAAGGTGACGTTCTTGAACGTGGCGTTTCCCGCTCGTATCGTAATGCCGAACTTGCCCTGCCCGTCGATTGTGATGTAATTTTCAACTGTCAGGTCGCTCGTTATTGTCACGTTGCCCTGTAGCGTAACCGTAGTCGTAGTAGCCGAGTCTGTGTAGGGATTCGCAGAATTAAGCGCATTCCTGAAGTCACTTTCGCTCCACTCCGTCATCTCCCGGGTGTAGGATGAGTCAGTACCCCCCCCCGTACCGTCAGACGAGTCCTGCCCCGTGGAGGACTTCCCCTCGCCTTCAAATACATATTCCAGTTCATCGGAGTCCTCGTCCTCGAACGTGCCGTTTATCAAGTTGACGGTGAGTGTTGCGCCGATAGAGAAGCGGAGCGTTCCAAGAGAGCCGTACTCAAACGTGGCGGTTGGCGTTTCTGTTTGATTTGAATTCTTCGTCACCCGAATTTGACTGGCTTGTCTAGCCTCGTTGTCGGCGACCGTGATGTTTCCGCTCAAATAAAGATTTCCTTCGCTGTAGACTCCACCGCCGTTGTCGCCTGTGTTTTTCGTGATTGCTCCGCCCGACATGGTGAACTCGCTTGGGTCGTAGGTGTAGTAGATGTTCCCTGAACTGTCCCTTGCAAAGTTTTGTACTGCGCACACTCCGCCGCCCTTTCCTGTGGCGGAGTTTCCGCTTATCTCTCCCCCTGTCATAAGAAGTCGCGCCGAGTTGAGGTAGATTCCGCCGCCGCTCTGATAATTGCCCGTCGCCTTGTTTTTAACAATCTTTCCGCCCTGCAAAATGAACTCGCTTTGCGGATACACCGTTGTTACGGCGGTCTTTTCATCGTTCGTGACGACCTGCGTTCCGACGAAGACCCCGCCGCCGTTCTTCAACGTTTCGTTCTCCGAGATTTCTCCGCCCGTCATCGTAACGGAGCCGTTTTCGATGAAGATTGCGCCACCGTTTCCGCCTGCGCCGTTTTTTGTGATTTTTCCGCCTTCAATCAAAATTCCATACTCTTCGGGCGTCTTGCAGTTCACGTAAATCGCGCCCGCCTTGTTTCCTGAGGCGTTGCCGGAGATTGTTCCGCCCGATATGGTGAGGTAGCCCCTGTTGATGTTGAATGCGCCGCCGTTGTTCGTCGCCGTGTTCTCCGTGATTTCGCCGCCCGTCATGTTGAACGTGCCGCCGCCCATGCTGATTGCAGCCCCGTTGTTTGTCGCCGTGTTTCCTGTAATCTTTGTGCTGTCGCCGATTTCAAGCGTTGCGGTGTCGCCAACGAAGATTCCGCCCCCGTTGCTTTCGGAGCTGTTTCTTTTGACGGTCGTGTTCACGAGTAAAAGGTGTGCGTTTTTTTGGACAACGATTCCGCCACCGTTTGCGCTTCCCTCTTCAGTCGTGATTGCCTTGTTGTTTTGAACCAGGCAGTTTTCAATCGTGAGCGTTCCTTTTCCTCGCGCCCTCACGCCCGCTCCCATTCGCGCCTGCCCGTTTTGAATCGTCAGGTCCGAGAGCGTTACGTCGAATGCTATCGACTCGTCAACCACGAATACAGCACCAGTACCGCCCTCTTCGGGGTTCTCTCTGCGCCCGTCGAGGATTGCGTCGCTTCCCTCGCCCACGACGGTGATTGACTTTGCTTCGAGGTTCTTCATCGTGGACGTGCTGTAGACTTTGCCTAAGACCACGATTGTCCACGAGATGTCGTCCGACGGGGTCTTTCCGATTTCGGTGAATGCGCGGTTGAGCGTCTTAAACGCCTTTTCCCTCGATGTTCCCGTGTTGTCGTCGCTATTGCTTCCGCTTCCCGAAACGTACAGAACCGTGTGCTTGAGTGTCACGGTCGCCTCGTTCCGCCCGCCGCGCACCTTGATTTCCTCTGATTTTCCCCTGTAGATGAGCGTTTCTCCTGAATAGACGTGGAGGAGGACGCGCACGGTCGTTCCGACGCTTACGTCGTCGAACGAAATGTTCACCGTTTCATTCTCGGCAACCTGATATTCCTTCGATTGGGACTTTGCGTCGCCTTGAAGCTCAGCGACGAGTTTATACGTTTCTCCTCCCGTCTCCGCCGCCCTGATTCCAGGCTTCATGCTGAATGAAAGCGAGATGCTTGTCCCGCCCTCGTCCCCGTCCTCGAATATGTTGCTACAAGAAAGAAATAGTCCTCCGCCTAGTAAAACCGCCGTAAAAAACACAAAAAAAACGCGCTTTAGATTCATTCTCGCTCCTCCAAAAAATTGAAACTTGAAAATTTTGTGCAAAAAGTTCCACTATTTTAGCACAAAAATCAAAAAAGAAACTACACAATTTGAGTAAGGCGTTGGGAGATTTAGTGAACTTTTTTGAAATCTTTTCGTTTTTGAAAAAGCAACGTGAGTGCGCAAAAAATCAAAAAAATCACGACCGAAAAAATCATAATCGTAGAGAGCGCGGGGATTTTTGAAAAAGGCGAGTGCGAAGTAAAAAGCGCGTGAGCTTCCTTTAGACTCAAAAATCCAAAAACGGCAAAAAGCGCGAACGCGAGCGCGTTAAAAATGTGCGAAGGGATTTTTCCACCAAGCATTTTGAGCGCGAGAAGTCCGATTGCGTCTGCCAAAAAAAGTCCTGTGGACGCGGCAATCCAAATCACAAACGCGGTTTTGTTCAGTCCGTTCGCCGCTCCAAACGTAATCGACGCGAGTTGCGTTTTGTCGCCTAACTCCGCAAGAAAAAATGTACAAAAAATGGCGAGTGGCGCAAATGAAAAAGAAAGATGCTTTGACTCTTCCTCTGCGCTCTCTTTTGAAAGAATGGCGGGAATCGAAGAAATCGAAAAAGCAAAAAATGCCACCGCAGCAATCGCTTTTACAATATACAAATTTTCTGAAAGAAAAGCGTTCAAAAGTCCGCCAACACAAACAGCGAGCGCGTTCAAAACAAGAATCGCGGCGGCAGTTCCCAAAAAAATATCTTTTAAGCGGTATTTTGCCGAAAGCGCAAAAAGCATAAGTTGCGTTTTGTCGCCCATTTCCGCCACAAAAACCGTTGCCAACACGGAAATAAAAACCTTAAGCATTTCCTCTCTCCATTTTTTTTGATGTAGACAAAGAAAATCATAGCAAAAAAAATATCGTTAGCAGAACGCAATAATTCGATTTTTGTGGTTTCGACAGATTCAAATCGTGCGTTTATTCAAGACATTGCCGTCTTCGCTCGTAGAGAAGAATTCCTGCAGCAACTGAAACGTTTAGACTGTCAATCGTGCCGCACGTTGGAATCGAGGCGATTTCGTCGCATTGCTCAAAAAGAAGGCGCGAAATGCCTTTTCCTTCGCTGCCCATGATGATTGCAGATTTTTTTGCAAACGAAACAGATTGGCACGGTTTTCCGCCTGCGTCGGCTCCGTAAATCCAAAAATCCGCGTCTTTGAGGTTTTTTACCGCGCGAACAAGGTTTGAAATCGTTGCGATGGGAACGCTTTCGCTTGCGCCCGCGCTCGTTCTTGAAATGACTTCGTTTCCAAAAATGTTTCCAATCGATTTTCGTTCGGGAAGCAAAGCCAAATCGACTCCAAATTGGTCGCATGAACGCAAAATCGCTCCAATGTTGTGTACGTCGGTGATTTCGTCCAAAATTAAAACGGTCGCTTTTTCGGCGTTTTCGCTTTCCAAAAGCCAGCGGTCAAAATCTGTTGCGTTTTTTGATTTTGACTGCTCGATTTCAAGTTCAAGAACGATTCCGCGATGGTCGCGCACGCTTTCGGGAAGCGTCAAAACGAGCGAATCGAGCGTTTTTTTGTCCGCGTTTTCAACAAAAATCCCCGCCTCTTTTGCTTTTTCAACGATTTTTTTTGCACGCGGACCTTGTTTTGAAACAAAAATCCGCATTTTTTTTGCTTGTTCTGCGTCCGCTCGTTTGATTTTTTCTTCGATTGCGTGAAAACCCGTGATAATCGATTTCATTTTCCGCAGCACTTTTTGTATTTTTTGCCACTTCCGCATGGACACGGGTCATTTCGTCCGATTTTTGCGCCTTCGCGGACAACGGTCATCGGTTTTACGCGCCCCACGGAATAAAACCACTCTCCATTGATTTTTTTGAAATAACCGATTTCGTGGTGAATGTCGCGAAGTCCTTTTTTTGTGGTGTACGTTGCTTCAAACTCAACGATTCCTTCGTCATCGTTTTCGCCGCCTTTTTCCGTTCTCAAGATTTTGAGTCCGTGCCATTTTGATTCTTTTGACCAATCTTCCGTTGCTTTTCTGTCGATTTCGGCGATTTTTTCGCCTTCTTCGCACGAGTTGATTATAAAATCGATTTCTTGTTTTTCGTAAGACGAGTAGCGTGCCCGCATTAACGCTTCGGCAGTTGGTGCTTTTTTTGTTCCTTTGATAATCGGGGAGCAACATTCTTCATACGTTTTTCCGCTTCCGCACGGACAGACATCTTTATCAGCCATTTTTACGTTTCCTTAATTTGAAAAAATATGCGTCAATTTTACAAGATTTTTTGTCTTTTTTGCAACGAATGACCGTGTTTGACACGAAAACAACAAAATTGCGAGTGTAACACTCTCGTCGTACTCGTTCTTTTTGTGATATAATCCGTTTTTAATCGTCAAAAAGAGGAACGTTATGCCAAAAATCATGAATTTTCAGCGCGGTGCGGTCATTTATTTTGAGGAAACCGTATCGAACCGCATTTTTATACTGCAAGGTGGGCAAGTTATCATTTCTGGACACGATGTTGAAACGGGCAAACCCGAACTTGAAAGCGTGCAAAGCGGAGCGTTTTTTGGAGTCAAAGACACGCTTGCGCACACGCTTCGCGGGGAAACCGCCACCGCCGTTGCCGATTCCGTGGTTCTGTGCCTTACCGCAAGCGAGTTTGAAGCGACTTTTGGCTCGAACCGCGACATTATGTACAAAATGCTTCGTCTTTTTTCAAAAAAACTTCGCACGATGAATTTCAGAATCGAAAAAATCCTCAAAAAAGCAAGACTCGCTTCCAGAATGAACGAAATGGTTACGGTCGCCGAAAGTTTTTACGAGGAGCGAAAGTGGAGAACGTGTGCCGAATTGTGTTCGCGCTACCGCGCGCTTGGAGCGACTGGCGGAGTGCTTGCGCGCCTTGAGCGAATGGAAAAAGATGCCCGCGGAAATTTGGAATCGCTTTCTGGGGATGCTTCGGATTTTTTGGAAGACGTGGAAATCTTCCAGAATTTTGGAGAGAGTGCAAAAAAACGGTTTGAACTCCCAGGGTTTTCGCGGTTTGAAAAAAAATACAATCGCGGCGATGTCGTTATCGCGGAGTTTGAGCCAGGGAATTCGTTTTACATTCTTCAATCGGGCGTTGTTCAACTGACAAAATGCGTGAACGGCTCAAACATAAACTTGAATTTCCTTTGCCCTGGCGATATTTTTGGCGAAATGGCGATTCTCGACGCTTCTCCAAGAAGCGCGTCTTGCATTGCAATGACTACAATCGAAGTGCTTGAGTTCAACAAGCAAAATTTTTCCACGCTTATCGGCGGAAACGCGCAAATTACGGTGCTTCTTTTGCGCATTTTTTGCCGTCGCCTCATTGAGCAAACTCGTCGCCTGCGCGTTTTGGTGCAGCCAGAAGATGGCGCAAAAATCGCTGACCTCTTTTTGATGCTTGAGGAGCGCAATCCTTCGGAGTTGATTGCGGGCGGAAACAGGCTTTTTTCGCTTTCGGAGGCGGACGTTTCAAGATGGACGGGGCTTTCGCTCCAAACGACGCACGATGAACTTCGGAAACTTTCTGAAAGAGGCGTTGCAAGCCTTGCCGACGGGCGAATAACCGTAAATATTAAAGAAATGCAAAGAATCGTGAAAAACGCCGAACTTGCAGAAAAAATGCGAAAGCGCGTCCAGTAATCTTTTTTCTGAAAATCAAAATCGAAAAAATCAAAAAGGAAGAAAATATGTGCGGAATTGTCGGATATTGCGGTTGTAAAGAAGCAACGCCACTTTTGATTGAGGGGCTAAAAAAATTGGAGTACCGTGGGTACGATTCTGCGGGAATTGCGGTGCTTTCGCGCTCTTCGGAGGAAATTCTGGTGCGAAAATCAAAAGGCGCATTGCGTTTTTTGGAAGAAAAAATTGCTTCGGAAATCGTGTCGGGTGCGCTTTCTGGAAACGTTGGCATTGGACACACGCGGTGGGCGACGCACGGAGAGCCAAGCGACTTAAACGCGCATCCGCACACAAACGTTTCTGGTTCAATCGCGGTGGTTCACAACGGAATCGTGGAAAATCACGCGCGGCTCAAGGCGTGGTTGCAGCAAAACGGCGTTGTATTCAAAAGTCAAACTGACACCGAAGTGATTGCGCACGTCATCAATTATTTTTATGAAAAAGAACACGACATTTTTCGCGCAGTTCTCGCTTCGCTCAAAAAACTCGAAGGAAGTTACGCGCTTGGCGTGATTTGTTCCGATTTTCCCGATAGGCTCGTTGCCGCCCGAAAAGACAGCCCGCTCATTTTGGGACTCGCTTCTGACGGAAATTTCATCGCTTCCGATGTGCCAGCGGTTCTTTCTCACACGCGCGATGTGATTTTTTTGGAGCAAGGCGAGGTGGCAGTTTTGTACGCAGACCACGTTGACCTTTTTGCTTCCGACGGAGAGAAAATCGTTCGCAGTCCGTATCACGTTGATTGGGACGTTGAGGCGGCGGAAAAAGGCGGCTTTGCGCATTTTATGTTAAAAGAAATCCATGAGCAGCCTCGCGCACTTTTTGACACGATTCGACCGCGCATTGTCCGCGATTCTTCTGGCGCGATTGTGGATTCGAGTTTTGAAGAACTTGACACGTCGATTTTGTCAACCGCAAAGAGAATCGTAATTACGGCGTGTGGCACGGCTTATCACGCGGGCGTTGTTGCAAAATACGCATTTGAATTTTTTGCAAGAATCCCCGTGGTTGTGGACGTGGCAAGCGAATTCCGCTATCGAAATCCGATTTTTCTTCCGAATGACGTTTTTATCGTTATTTCGCAGTCTGGAGAAACGGCGGACACGCGCGCGGCGATTGACTCAGCAAAAAAACGCGGAGTCAAAGTAATCGCAATCACAAATTGCGTCGGCTCTTCAATTAGTCGCGAATCGGACGCGGTTTTGTACACGCGGGCAGGACCAGAAATCGCGGTTGCTTCCACAAAAGCGTACACTACGCAACTTTCGCTCCTTTTTTTGCTCGCGCTCAAAACGGGCTTTATTCGCGGCGAACTCAAAAAGGACGAATTTGTGCGTCTTTTGGGCGAAATCGAAAAAATGCCAGAAAAAGCAGAAAAAATCATCTCCGACCAAACGGAAATTCAGCGTTTTGCGTCGAGGCAATTCAATAAACAAAAGATTTTTTACATCGGTCGCCTTTTTGACGCTGCGAGTTCCCTCGAAAGTGCGCTCAAACTCAAAGAAGTAAGTTATATGCACTGCGAGGCGTTTTCCGCAGGCGAGTTGAAGCACGGACCAATCGCGCTTGTTGATTCTGACACGCTCGTTGTGGCAATCGCCACCGAGCCTTCGCTTTTTGACAAACTCTCTTCAAATATTGAAGAAGTGAAAAGCCGAGGCGCGGCAACAATGGTTATCACGCAAGACACGTCGGGCGCGTTTAAGTCTTGCGCAGACGCGGTAATACACATTCCAACGGGAGAAAGCGCGCTTCTTTCAATGATTTCCGTGATTCCCGCGCAACTTTTTGCGTATTATTGCTCCGTGCTTCGCGGAAACGACCCCGATAAACCGCGAAATCTTGCAAAGAGCGTAACGGTGGAGTAAGGTCGGAAACTCGGTCTAAAAATCAAATAAAAACGCGCGTTTTGCGAAAAAAGAGGAAAAAAAATGAGAATCCTTTGTTTGGGCGATTCTATCATGCAGTACAACGATTGCTCCACATATCCGTGTACGGGGTGGGTGCAAGAACTTCCGCGATTTTTTGTGCGCGGAACGGAATTTTTGAATTTTGCTCGGAACGGGCGAAGCACAAAATCGTTTCTTTCTGAAGGACGGTTTAAGAACGTTTTGGAATTTTGTCGTCCTGGCGACTTTGCGCTCATTCAATTTGGGCATAACGACGAAAAATCGCAAGACCCCACGCGCTTTACGTCGCCAGAAGAGGGCGGCGAGTTTCGGCGAAATCTTGAGTTTTTTGCGGTAAATCTTCTTGCAAAAAAATGCTTTCCGATTTTGCTTTCTCCCATGGCGCGGCGAAAGTTTGTTGATTCTTTTGGAAGTCACGACGAAGAAGCAAAAAAAATCATTTCTGAAATCCGAAGGGCGCAAGAAGCGGGCGTTTCAAGCGAAAAGGATTCCGAAAAACTCGAACATCTCCGAGAAAAACTCCACGAACTTTGGAGACGCGCGGGCGAAATGCGCAGCGTGGAATCGACGCACGGCGACTATCCAAAGGCGGTCATTGAAACGGCAAAAGTCGTTGGCGTTCCCGCGATTGATATGACGAATTTAACCGAAGTCTTCCTTGAAGAAATCGGCGAAGAAAAATCACGGCATCTTTTTATGAACTTTGGACCGCTTGAATACGTGAATTTTCCCGAAGGAAAAGACGACAACAGCCATCTTAGACCAGACGGCGCATTTGAGTTTTCGCGAATTGCGGCAATGGAAATTGCGCGGCTCGGCGAAACTTGGGCGGATTACGCGCCTCTTTCTGCGGCAATCGTCGGAAAAGCGGAAGCGACGCAAGACGGAGCGGAAATCGACGACGAATATGTTGTATTCGGCAAAACCTCAAATTAAAAACGAGACTTTTTCAAAAAATCAAAAAGGAACAAACATGGAACGGACAATTTACACAGAAAGCGAGGCGTTGCAATTTATTCAAGAAAATGACGTTCGCTTTATAAAACTTTTTTTCACGGACGTTTACGGCGTTTTGAAGTCGTTTTCGATTCAGCCGACGGAACTTTCGCGGGCGTTTTCCGAGGGAATCTCTTTTGACGCGAGCGCGGTTCCAGGCTTTTTGGGCGTTGCAGAAAGCGACCTTTTTATCGTTCCAGACCCGTCAACGCTGTGCGTTCTTCCGTGGAGACCGCGCGAAGGCAGAGTCGTGCGCTTTTTTTGTTCGATTTTCCGCTCTGACGGCACTCCGTTTGAAGGCGACACGCGGCGACTTCTTTTTGATTTTTCAGAATCGCAGCGAGCGCGTGGAATCGAACTCAATGTTGGAACGGAATGTGAGTTTTATTTGTTCAAACTCGGAGAGGACGGGTATCCCTCAAAAGAGCCACATGACCGCGCCCGTTATTGCGATTTGGCTCCAAAAGACAAAGGCGAGAACGTGCGGCGCGAAATTTGTTTAACGCTTGAGCAAATGGGCGTTCATCCAATTTCAAGCCATCACGAAACGGGACCTGGGCAAAACGAAGTCGATTTTCAGCACGCCGACGCGCTTACGGCGGCGGACAACGTGCAAACGTTTAGAACCGTTGTGAGTACCGTGAGTGCGAAAAATGGGCTTTTTGCAAGTTTTCTTCCAAAACCGCTTGAAAATGAAGCGGGAAACGGTTTTCACGTAAACATTTCGCTTTTTCGGCGCGGAGAAAATATTTTCCTTTCAAAAGACGCGGAGGTTGAGAGAGAAGCAAACGCTTTTGTGGCGGGACTTTTGCGCCGCGCCCGCGAGATTTCTGCGTTTGTAAATCCGCTCGCTTCGTCGTACAAACGATTCGGCGTTTTTGAAGCCCCCGCGTTCGTAAGCCACAGCCACGAAAATCGAAGTCAACTCATTCGGATTCCGTCGGCAAAAGGCGAACGCGCTCGAATTGAGTTTCGACAGCCAGACCCCGCCGCAAATCCGTATCTCGCGCTTTATTTGATTTTGCGCGCGGGCATTGAAGGCATGGACGATTCGCTTACTCTTCCGCCTGAACTCAATATTGATTTGTACAACGCGCCAAAAGAAACGCTTTCTCGGCTTGAAAAACTCCCGTCTTCGCTTGCAGAAGCACTTGAGAGTGCAAAAAAAAGCGAGTTTTTGAAAAACGCGCTTCCTGCCAGAACGCTGGAGTTTTTTTTGAACGAGCCAATCGACCACGATTACGCGTTTGGCGATTTTTAGAAAAAAAGCGCGGGATTTTGTATGGAAAGCGTGCTCATTGTTTCAAACACCCCTTCGACGATGCGTGTCATTTCGGCGTTTCTTTCTTCAGAACCGCTCGGACGAATTGTCTCAAGCACAAATGGAGCGGAAGCAAGGCGGACTTTTCTTGAAAGCGAGTTTGACCTTGTGATAATCGATTCTCCGCTTCCAGACGAGGAGGGGAGCGACCTTTCGATTCACGTTTCTGAGTCGAGTGCCGTCATTGTGATTACGGACGAAGAGCGACTTCTTGATATGGCGTACACCGTGGAAGATTCGGGCGTTTGCGCAGTTCCGCGAAACGTTGAACCTGATTTTTTTCATCAAATCGTGCGCCTTTTGATGACTTCTCGCCGTCGCGTCCAAAAACTCGAAGAAGAAAATCGTCGCCTTCAACTCAAAATCGAAGAATTGCGGCTTGTTGACCGCGCAAAATGCGTTTTGATTCAAGTTCTCAAAATGTCCGAATCCCAAGCGCACCGCTACATCGAAAAGCAAAGCATGGATTTGCGCCTTTCAAAAATCGCCGTTGCCGAAAATGTGCTTAGAACGTATGAGCGATAACAAAAGCGCGACGGACAGTGGATTGCTTTAACAAAGGAAAGTCCCTTGTTTCCTTGAATTGTGGATAATCAGGTTTTTGCTATTCTAAACAAAAACGTTTTTCACTATAATAGAAAAACTATGTCAGAAACTAGAGATACGAAAGAATTGTGCCACTGGGCGGACCAGGTGGCTGAACGAATCATCAAGCAAAAGGGCGACTTGCCTTCTTATACCTGCGCGTCGGGAATCACGCCGAGCGGGACTGTCCACATCGGAAATTTCCGCGAAATCATCACGGTTGACTTGGTTGTGCGGGCATTGCGCGACCGCGGCAAGACCGTGCGCTTCATTTATTCATGGGACGACTACGATGTGTTTAGAAAAGTTCCCGGAAATATGCCGAAGCCGGAGGAACTTGAAAAATATCTTCGCTTTCCGATTACGATGGTGCCCGACACGTTCGGGCGCGACGAGAATTATGCGCGCCACCATGAAGTTGACATTGAAACGCAACTTCCGCGCGTGGGAATCCACCCCGAATTTTTGTATCAGGCGAGCCGTTACCGTTCCAATAGATACGCGGAAGGAATGAAAATCGCCATGCAAAAGCGCGATGTGATTAAGCAATGCCTCAACGAATACAGGGACGACGAGCACAAAATGGAGGACAGCGATGTGTACTGGCCTGTCGCCGCCTTCTGCTCAAAGTGCAACAAGGACGAGACCGAAATCCTCGAATATGACGGCGAATACGGAATCACCTACAAGTGCGCGTCGTGCGGACATGTCGAAAAGGGAGATTTGCGCACCTCAAAAGAATTCAAGCTCGGCTGGCGCGTTGACTGGCCGATGAGGTGGAACGAAGAGAAAGTCGTGTTCGAGCCGGGCGGAAAAGACCACATCTCACCGGGAGGCAGCTACGACACGGCGAAACTCGTCTCAAAAAGGCTCTACGGCTGGGACGCGCCCGTCACGATGAAATATGATTTCGTAAAATTGAAGGGCGTTCCTGGAAAAATGTCTTCTTCAAAAGGAAAGGTCATCTCGCTCGTTGACGCGCTCGAAGTCTATCAGCCTGAGGTTTTGCGCTACATTTTCGCCTCAAACAAGGTTGACCACGAGTTCTCTATTTCATTCGACCTTGATGTAATCACGATTTACGAAGCCTATGACCGCACCGAGCGATTGGTATGGGGAGTTGAGCAGCCGAAAGAAAAAGACGAGGCGAAAAAAGAGCAGCTTTTGCTCCGCGAAAAACGCTTGTACGAACTGAGCCAGATTGACGCTCTTCCAAAGACAATGCCGTATCAAGTGCCGTTCCGATTGCTCACCACGCTCTTGCAGACTTATTCGGGCGATGTTGACGCGGTAATCAAGTCGCTCGGCGATGTGAAGCCGGAGCAGGAAGAGACGCTCCGAAAGCGAGCCGCCTGCGCCTGGTACTGGATTAACGAATCCGCGCCCGATTGCGCTCCCGACATGTGCTTTTCAATCCGAAGCGACGGAAGCAAGGCAAGCGACATCACGGGCGACATGCTCACCGCCATCCGCCGCGTTCGTGATGAAGTTGTGCCAAAGGTCGGCTCATTCGCGCAGGACAAAGACTGCCAGCAAGCAATGTACGACATCGCCACGGAACTCGGCTTGGAAGCGAAAGCCCTGTTCACCGCGCTCTACCATGCGCTCATCGGAAAAGACCAGGGCCCGCGCCTTGCAAACTTCATGAAGATTATCGGAAAGGAGCGATTGGCAGAGATTTTGAGCGTGTATTAGTCTTCGTCCGCGGACATCTGCGCGAACCTGCGGAAAAGCCGTCATCGTTTGAATCAAAGGGCAGATTAGACTTCGCCCCCAAAGGCGGGGCGGATTCCGTGCGCTCCGCCTTTCTGTCGTGTCCTCACTTACAGCCGCAGCTCCGAGTCGCCGTCGGTGCAGTGCACGGGGATTTCCGGCAAATCCGCGGTCAGTTCCGTGTTGTAGATGCGCAAAAGCCCCGCGTTGAAGTGCAGGCTGTCGCCCATACATTCGTCGGTACACACTTTCTCCCATTCCGAAACCGTTCCCGCGTAGGTGATTTCAGAAAGGTGCGGGCAGCCGAGGAGCGCGTCTTCGTCAATGCTTTGCAAACTTTTGGGGAGCGAGAGCGAGCGAAGCGCGGCGCAGCCTTCAAACGCGCTCCCGCCGATTGACCTTACGCCCTCCGGGATCGCCGCAGACACAAGCGATGAGCAGTTTAAGAATGCTTCATTGTCGATGTCCGTAACGCCTTTTGGAATGACTGCGTTCCCGTCTGCGTCTACGCTCCCCCGCTCAAGAATCCCGTCCGCAACAACTGTTTCGTTTTCCATACATATACCCCTCAAAAGTGATTGTCCTTGCAGCACTGCGGCAATCCGTAGCGGAACGCCGACGCTGATTGTAACCGCCCTTGCGGGCGGAAATGCGCATGCTACAGATGAAAAATAATAGACGAAACGGTTTCGACTGTAAAGTTTCCAAAAAAGCAAAATGATTCTCGAATTCCAAAATCGATATATGGACTATTTACAAATCTTTCATTCTCAATCATTATTGTAATCATTACAATTTTTTAAGAGGTACTACTATGAAACGATGGGTTTGCAAAGTGTGCGGTTACGTTCACACGGGGGACAACGCGCCGGAAGTTTGCCCGCAGTGCAAGGCGAAAAATGCGTTCAATGAGCTGAAAGAAACGTCAGGATTCGCGGACGAGCACAAGGTTGGCATTGCCAAGGGGCTTGATGCGGAAGTCGTGCAGGGGTTGGTGGACAACTTCAACGGCGAGTGCAGCGAGGTGGGGATGTATCTGGCGATGGCGCGGCAGGCTGACCGCGAGGGATACCCTGAGGTTGCCGAGGCGTTCAAACGATACGCCTTTGAGGAAGCCGACCATGCGTCGCGCTTTGCCGAGCTTTTGGGCGAAGTGCTCACCGATTCCACCAAGAAAAACCTTGAGTTGCGCGCCGCCGCCGAAGCGGGTGCGTGCGAGGGCAAACTCGCTCTCGCCAAAAAAGCCAAGGAACTCGGCTACGACGCAATCCACGACACCGTGCACGAAATGGCAAAGGACGAAGCGCGCCACGGAGCCGGGTTTGCGGGACTGCTCAAACGGTACTTTGGCTAAGACAATAGCATAAAAAAAAGCACCGTCGGGATTTTTCCGACGGTGCTTTTTTTCGCCCGCGCTTTTTTAGACTTTGAACAAGTCAATCTGCGCGCCGATTTTGTCGATTGCGCCGCGCACGGTGCCTGAAATGTCGGTGAGGATGGTGCTGCTTTCGCCCACGGAGCGTGCGCCCATCGCCATTTCTTCCATGCTTTTCCGCATTGACGCGGTGGATTTTCGGAGCGAGTTCATTTCCTGCAGGATGATGGTGTTCTTGCTGGACATATCCTTTGACGCTTTTTGCACTTCGCCCGTGCTGTCATTCATGTCCTTGAGCGCGTCGTTAATCTGTCTAGAGCCTGCGTTTTGCTCCTCCATGGCGTTCTTGATTTGGGCGACGAGCTGGTCTGTGTCCTCAATGCGCTGCGACACCGCCGCGAATGCCGCGCTCGACTCGGTGCTCGCCGCGACCACTTGGCTAATCGCCTCCTTGATTTTGTTCAGCTGCTCGCCGATTGTCTTTGACTGGCCGCTTGATGTTTCGGAGAGTTTTCGGATTTCGTCGGCGACCACGGAGAAGCCTTTGCCCGCCTCGCCCGCGTGCGCCGCCTCAATCGCCGCGTTCATTGCCAAAAGGTTCGTCTGGCTTGCGATGGACGCAATCGCCTTGTTCGCTTCCTGGAGCATTTCGCTCTGCCCCTCAATCTGCTTGATGCGGTCGTTCACGTCCTGCTGCTTGGCGAATCCCGTGCGCGCGTTTTCGGAGAGTGCGCCGAACGACTGCGCCATTTTGTCAACCGACGTGTTGACCGACGCGATGTTTCCCATCATTTGCTCAACCGCGCTCGACGCTTGCGCTACGCCCGCGCTCTGCCCCTCAATCATGGAGTCGAGGTGCGTGATACTCTGCGCAATGTCGTCAACAGCGTCCGCCGTCTGGTGCACGCTGTCGCTTTGCGCGGCAATCTGCCCGGAAATGCCTTCGATGTTCGTCACAATCCGTTTGATTGAGCCAGAAGCGTTTTCGGTGCTTTCCGCCATGTCGTTGCCGGACTGCGCAAGTTCGCTTTTTGAGTCCTTGACTTGCCTGATGATGTCCTGCAATTTGTCCAGGAAAAAGTCAAAGTGCACGATGAGGTCGCCGATTTCGTCACGGGTGAACAGTTTGCACCGCTTTGTCAAATCTGCCTCCCCGCTTTCAAGCTCGCGGAGGAAGTCCGTCACGTTGTAGATTCGCCACATAAGCCAGCGCACAAACCGCCACATGGCGATGATGATGACGATGAGGACGATTGCAATGACGGGTACGACGATGGAAAGCGTGTAGTTCCGCGTGCCTTCAATGACTTCCATGCTTTTTGCCACAAAGAGCATACCCGTTACGGTGCTTCCCGAAATGAGCGGCGTGTAGACGGCGTAGTATCGCTTGCCTTCGATTTTTGTTTCGCCCGTAAAGTTCCCCCGCTCGCCGAGCACCGTCTTGATGACATCCTGATTTGACACCTTTACGCCGACCAAATCGCGCCCGAGCGTGGTGGAAATGCGCGTGTCGCCCTTGAGCACGGTGCATTCCACGTTGTAGTTGCCCTTGACCTGGTTCACAAAAACGTCGTCCGTCATGTCGTAGCCCGCCACCACGCAGCCGAGCGTGCGCGCTCCCTCGCGGATTGGCGCGGCGACAATCTGCGCAAAGTCAAAGCCCGCAATGGCGAAGAACCCGCCCGCCTTTGTGCCGCGGAGTGCGTCCTGAACCCCTTGCACTGACGACAAGGAAACGCCGTCCTTTACTTTGTGCCCGCGGCGCACCGTGCCGTCTGCGCCCACCACGGCAAGGAAGTCCACGTTCGTGCCAGATGCCGTGTCCTGCAAAATCCTGCCGAGAGTAGCCGTGTCGCCTGCTGCAAATGCTTCCGCCATATCTGGGCGCGCCGCCGCCAGCACTGCGGTCGCCTCCAGCGTGTCGTTCCAGTCGGTAAGCGTCTGGTTCACGCCCGTAGCCGTAAACTCAAGCTGGTGCTCCGTGTCCAGCACGAGCCGGTTGTTGAAGATGATGAGCGTGAGCGCGAGCGTGCCAACCACGCAGCCCACGATTGCGCCGACGACGATTGCAATGACCTTCGTCTTGATTTGCACGTTCCGCTTGGCGTTCTTTTCAAAGCGGTCAAGTTCCTGCTTTGCCATTTATAATGCTCCTTGAAACAAAAATGTACTGTGCCGTTGTCACTCTGTCCGATTCCTTGCCGAGCGCACTTCTAGGGGGAGGAATCGATGCCCCTCAGTATATACTGCGATGATGCTCCCGCCAGTGCAATGCCAGCAGTGTTATGATTCGCCATGGCAACAAACTCCGTTATTGAGAAAAAATCAATGCACTTTTTTTGTTTTTAATCGTGAACTTTTTGATTGCGCCGGTGGAATGGACAAAGCCTAAAACCAGATACAGACAAATCCTAGCATATCGGTTCGGTAGATTCCAATAATTTTTTTTGATTGTTTTGATAAAGAAAATGTTATTATTCGTTCTCGCCAAAATTGTGTATAATCCCACTGCGGAAAAAATCGTGCAAGCAGGGAGGCGCGCAGAATGGAACTATCACAGCTTAGGTATTTTTTGGAAGCTGCCCGCCAGCAGCACATAACAAAGAGCGCGGAGGCAATGAACGTGGTGCAGCCCGCCATCACGCGGGCAATCAACCGCCTTGAGGACGAGTTGGGCGTACAACTTTTTACGCCGCAAGGACGGGGCATTCGCCTCACGGACTGCGGCAAATTTTTGTATGACAGAATCCGCCCGCTCATGGAGGAACTTGACACGCTGCCCGAAAAAATCCGCGAGGTGGCGCACAAGGAACAAGTGGTGGTGCACATGAACATCCTCTCCGCCTGGACGCTCGTGACGGAAGCAATCATTGAGTACCAGCGGATTGACCACTTGCTCCACATCGAACTGATTGAAACGAAGCAAACCGACATGGCTGACATCAACATCACCACGCAGCGCGCCGAGCAAAAAAAGGCTCGTGACAACGCGCGCCTTTTCCGCGAGCAGATTTTCCTTGCCGTGCCCAACACGCCGCGCTACCAAGGCAGGACGAGCATAAACCTTCAGGACGTGCGCGAAAGCCGCTTCATCACGCTGTCAGGAGTCAAGCACTACCGCGCCATCTGCGACCGCTTCTGCGCCGCCGCTGGAATCCGCCCGCACTACGTCTTTGAGAGCGACAGCCCCGCCGCCGTGATGAACGCCATTTCCGTGGGAATGGGCGTGGGCTTTTGGCCTGCGTTCTCCTGGGGCAGGGTTGACCCGCGCCGCATCCTGCTCCTTGAAGTGGAGCAGCCGCGATGCTTCCGCGACATCATCATATCGTACAACCGCATCCAGCAAGACAACGTGCATATCCGCCTGTTCTACGACTTCCTCATCCGCTACTTTGAAATCTACAGCACCCGCGCCCTCGCCGAAATCCACCATGAAATCTGATGACGCAAAATCGTTTTTTTTGACATTTCATTTTTTTTCGCCTACATTTTTTCTATGGAACAAATGGAAAATCGAAAAAGACGAAATCAAAATCCTGTTCGAGAAACGCTCTCTCAAGTGTTTTGCGACACAAAAAAACTGTTTCGTTCACACCCAAAACTGTTAGAAGCGTGCAAAAAATCGCGGGAAAATCAGCGCGTTTATGCTTCGAGCGAAAAAATCGCTTTGCCTTCAAACAGATTCGGTCAAACTGTAAAAATCACGGTTTCCAAAAAGCGCACGTTTGAAGCCGCTTCTTCTTATGCTCGCGCGGGGGAAAAAGTCGCGGTTCTCAATTTTGCAAACAGTTTTCACCCCGGAGGCGGCGTTGTTCACGGAGCGCGAGCGCAAGAAGAGAGCCTTTGTCGCGTGTCAACGCTTTACGACGCGCTCACGTCTCCAAAAACGATGCGCCTTTTTTACGAAGTGCACAGAAAAACGGAAGACAATTTGGGAACTGACGACGTGATTTTTACGCCAGACGTTGCCGTTTTTAAAAGCGACACCGATATTCCAAAAATCGTGCCAGAGTCGGAGTGGTTTTTTGCGGACGTTTTGACGTGCGCGGCTCCAAATATTTTTTATGGCTGGAAAACAAAAATCGATATTTCAGAAGACGCTCTTTTTGAACTGTTTGAAAAACGTGCGCGGCGAATTGTGGGAGTCGCCGCAGAAAATAACGTTGACGCGCTCATTTTGGGGGCGTTTGGCTGCGGAGCGTTTGGAAATTCGCCACAAATCGTTTCTCGTGCGTTCAAAACGGTTCTTTTGGATTTTCAATTTTCGTTCAAAACGGTTGAGTTTGCGGTTTTTTGTTCGCCCCGCGATTCTTTGAATTTTGACGCATTTCAAGAAACGTTCGCTTGACACGCTTTTTCAATTTCGCCATACTTTTTTCAGATTTGAGGGCGTCTAGCTCAGTTGGTAGAGCAGCAGACTCTTAATCTGCGGGTCCAGGGTTCGAGCCCCTGGTCGCTCATCGTGCGGGAATAGCACAGTGGTAGTGCGCCACCTTGCCAAGGTGGATGTCGTGGGTTCAATTCCCATTTCCCGCTTTGACCCGAATTTTTCGGGTCTTTTTTTTTGCTCTTTTTCGTCAACGAATTCTCAATGATTGAAAAATATTCTATAATCTGTTTTATGTCCGAAGATTCTGACTTCCTTTTTTCTGCGATGACCGAGCGTTTTGGCGTGGTGCGGCGGGCGCGGGGATATTTTTTGTACACAAAAAAAAATGTGCGCCTTACAGACCTGTACCTTCAAGGCGGACGCGCGATTTTGGGCTGGGGATACGGTGGCGCGATTGGCGTTTTCAAAAACGTCCTTGAGCGAAAACTTCTGGGGAATTTTGATTCCGAATTTTCCGTACAAAATGGCGAAAAACCGTCTCGCCTTTCCCGCGCACTTTCCGACTTTTTTGAAACTCCGCGCCGCGCTTTTGCTTTTTCAAAGCCTGACGGCGTTGACGCTGTTTCGTTTTTGAAAAACTCGTTTGGAATCAACGCTGTGTTGTATCGTCCTTGGCTTGATTCTGTGGAAGACGTTTCGCGTTCAAATGCAATCGTTTTTGTGCCACCGTTTTCGTTTGGCGACGGCTTTTTTCTGTTGGCTCTTTCTCCACAAGACGGTTCCGCCGTCCGCTCGTCTTTCAAAATTCCCGCGCCGCTTTGCGCGGCTCTCATTCGAGCCATCTACGACCTCAAAAAAGAACTTCCAAATCGGAGCGAAAAAGATTGGTTTTTATATGATACTGTCTTAACAAAATATTGGAATCGGCGTGGAGCGTATCTTTTTCCCAAAGTTTCAAAAGAAAAATGGCGGGATTTTTTGTTGCATTGCCTCGATTGCCACATCGTCATTTCGCCAAATATAAACGAGCCGAGCATTGTGCCGTTTGGCGTTGACGCGGGGAATTTTTCGCTTCTCAAAAAAAATCCATTCGATTTTTGATTTTTGAAAAGGAGGAATCGTGGAACTCAACAATCCAGAGGTCGTTCTTGGAATTCTAAAACTCATCGTTGGAGGAATTGCGGCTTTTCTTGCGATTTTGCTTTGGAGCCGAACGCGCGACGGCGCAAGAACGAGCCTTGCGGCTGGAGCGGTTACGTCGTATGCGGGGCTTGTTCATTCGCTTCTTTTGCGATTGGGAATCGACTTTGCGCCAACTCTGTTTTTTCCAAAAACGGACGTTCCGTTGCTTTCGGTTTTGTTTATTTTGGTTTCTGGATTTTTTATCATACTCGCCTTTATTTTGTTTCTTATAAAAATAAAATAAGACAATATCCTAATTAAAAATCATAAACGAGGAAAAAAAATGAGTATCAACGAATATTGGAACAAGTTTCTTTCTGACACGAATCGAAAGCCCGACGACGCGGTGTTTTCTGGCGAGTTGACGTTTTCTGGCGAAGGCATTTTTTCATCTCAGCGGCTTTTGCTTACGCTGCTTGGAAAGCGCACTGCGTCTTTTAGCGCGTTTGATTCTTACGCAATAAATCGCGAGCCGCTTCCCGTTTCTGGCGAGTTTTACATTCTCGAAGACTCCGAAGAAAATCCGCGCGGAATAATCGAGTTGGAGTCTGTGAGCGTGCTTCCGTTTGACGACGTTTCGTGGGAAATGGCAAAGCGGGAAGGGGAGGACGCGTCCCTTGAGGAGTGGCGCGAAAAAACGCGCTCTGTTCTTGAAGACGAAGGAGCGGTGTGTGGCTTTGTTGTGAACGGAGGCACAAAAGTTGTTTGCGAGTTTTTTCGCTTGGTGTATAGGTAAAATGCGGGCAGACTGTTCGCAAAAAATAAAACCGTAAAAACGGAAAAAGGAGTTTTTTATGGCAAAAAAGGTTTCTGGCACGTCTCTTTTTTGGACGATTTTGAACCTTGCGGTTGGAGCAATGCTCGCCGTTGGCGGAATTTGGGCATTGCAGGGTGGAGGCGACTTTGCAGAAAATGCGGTGCGAAGCATTTTTTCAGGCGACCTTGGAAAAATACTTGGAATCGTGTTCGGCGTAATCGAACTGCTTTCAGGGATTTTCATCATTCTTCAGTGCTTTATTGCTGACAGATTCGGAAAACTCGGACAGATTTTGAAACTCATCATCGTAATCGTCTGGGTCGTCGCAATAATTCTTGCGGATTTCTTGAATGGCAATTTCCTTTCGCCCAATTTCCTCGGCTGGCTCTACGCGCTTTCGGGGCATTTAATCGTTCTTGGCGCACTTTTGATTACGCGCGACTAAACAAAAAAATCCCAGATTTTTCTGGGATTTTTGACTCTAACACGAGTCGAACGTGCGACCTGCTGCTTAGGAGGCAGCCGCTCTATCCAGCTGAGCTATAGAGTCAAGCGTTTTGACAAATTCAATCTTAGAATAATTTGAGATTTTGCTCAAGACTGCAACACGGCGGGAAGGTCGTACACGTCTTCGGCTCCTTTTACAAGAACGCCGCCCATTCCAAGCGAAAGGGCAAGGTCTAAGTCTATGTCAAATCTGTCTCCAATGCTCACGCAGTCGCAAAAGTCGATTTTTTCGCCCGTGTCAATTTTTGCCCATTCAATCGCCTTTTCCAAGATTTTTTTTGAAGGCTTTGACGCAAGGCACGTGTCAAGCCCCACGATTTTTGGAAAAAACTCAGAAACGCCCAACACTTCAAGCGTTTTTCGCGCAGGCTCAACGGGATTGTTTGTAACGCATAGTAAATAAAACGATTCTTTGAGTTTTTTTACTGCGCACACGAGTTTTTCGTCGTGCGAAAGGTAATCTGCGGGGTCAAAAAGCATTTTTCTCCATTCAATGCTCTCTTCGATTGGAATTCCAAAGAAAACGAGCAAATTTCCCAGGCTGATTTTCTTTCCGCCGTGTTCCGCTGCCCATTTTCGCCGAAAATCCGCGACCATATTTCTCGCGCCGTCCGCACTCAACCCGTTTATTTTTGCAAAATGCCGAATTTGCGCGTCGATTTGCTCATGCGCGTACTCTGGACACGTGTAGAGCGTTGCGTCTATGTCAAAAATGAGAACGCGCGGATTTTTTGGAATATTGAATAATTGCATTTTGATTCACCGTTTTGTTTGTGGCACAAAGATTTTGTCGGTTTTACAAAGAACTGCCGCCGCTTCTTGAATATCGTCGTAATCTCCGAGGGAAACGTGTGCAAAAATCATGTTTCCGAGCAGTTCCGCGTCGTGCGTCCACGGAATTTGTATCGTCATTTTTGCCGCTTCCGCTTTTTTTTGAGTCCATTTTTCGTCTGCGCATTGCCCGCCCGACGCACTCATTTGTGACGGAAACATCTCGCCCGCTTTTACTGCTTCGCTTTTGAGTTTTTCAATCGCTTTTGCAAACGAAAAAAGAAGTTCGTCTTCGTTTTCTTTTTTTAATTTTCCGCTTTCTGGAATCAAGACGCTTTCGTTCCAAAGACCTGGAATGACGCTTGGCGTGGTGCGGATTCCTTTTGCAAAAAACGGTTTTTTTGTGCACAAATTGATTCCTTCGCTTGAACCTGCTCTGTCGCAAAGCGTTCCTGGAAAAACCGTTCCCGTTCCAACGAGCGCGCTCACAAAATCAACCGCCGCTGCAAAAACGAGCGTTCCTTCAAGAAGTCCCGTGATTTTTGCGGCTTTGGCGGTGATTTTTCCTGCAAAACTTCCCGCGCGAACAAAAGGCGGCAATTTTTTTGCGTCTTCCTTTGAAAAACCGTTTTCAAAAAGGTCGTTTTCTGTCCAATACGCGCTTTGAAATCTCGATTCTGGAAGAATGGTAATCGCCTCGCTCGTGAGCCAAAAAATCGCGTATTCTGGACAAGAAAAAATGCGACTCGATGTTTCCCATGCAAGCGGATATTTTTTTTTGAAAAAAATGAGTCGCGGGATAAAAAGCGATGTTGTTTTTGATTCTAAAAACGGCGAAGGCTCGTTCCACATAAGCGTTTCGCCGTTTTCAGAAACGATGGTAGGACCGTTTCCGCTGATTGAAACGGCTTCAATTCCGCACGTTTTTGCGCACGACAAGAGTTCTTTTGTTGCTTTTGCGAGTGCCAAAATCCATTCGTCTGAAAGTCGCCCGCTTCCGTACTCAATGCGCGTGTAGGCGATTACTCGGCACAAAGGCGAAAGCAAGGCTGCCTTTAGCGCAGTTGAACCGATGTCAATCGACAGAATGGCAGATTCGGCATTCATGTTTGAACCTACTCTTTTCCCGCTTCCGCGCTAAAATCTTTTCTAATCAACTTGTCGATTATCGAGCGATTGTCAAGAAGGTCTGAAAGTCCTTGATTGTGGTGAATGCGCGTGATGACGTTTGCAAAAAGTCCAGACACGTCGGTCGAAATGAACCATTCTTTGTCTTTCAAATCTGAGTGATACACCGCATTTGTGCCGATTACGCGATAAAAAAGCCCGTCTTTGTACGCTTGGTCAAAAAGTTCGATTGCGTTTCCTGTGAAAAACGGCAAAGAAATTGCCGCGATGACTTTTGTGGCTCCGAGTTCTTTCAAAAATCCCATTGCCTTCAAAAGCGTTCCTCCCGTTCCGAGCATATCGTCGGCAAGAAAAGCGACTTTGCCTTTTACGTCGCCGAGGAGTTTTATGCTTTTTATGTTCGTGTTTTTTGCGTCTTGCGTTACGACCGAATAGTCGCGCTCTTTGTAAATCATGGCGAGCGGAACTTTGAGTCCTGCGGCGTAGAATTTGTTGCGGTCAATCGCGCCCGTATCTGGAGAAACCACGACTAAATCCTCTTTGTTTTCGCCCGTAAGATTTACGACTTTTGAAAGTTCGCGGATAATCTGATACGAAGCGTGCAGATTATCGAGATATGTGGTGTTGAATGCGTTTACGATTTCGCGAGAATGAATGTCGAGCGTAACAACGCGGGTTACGTGTTTCATTTCGTAAATGTGGCTCAAAAGCGAGGCGGTCAATCCTTCGCGGCTCTTTTTTTTGTGTTGCCTTGAATAGGGAAACGCGGGAACAACGAGCGTTATGCTTTTTGCGCCCGCCTGCTGAACCGCGTCAATCGTTACGAGCAGCGTCATTACGTGGTCGTTTACGGAAAAGACAACTTCGTTTTTTCCGCCGTTCATCAAAATCGGCTCGTGATTTTCTACGTCTTGAAAAATGTAAATGTCTTTTCCGCGGATACATTCCATGATTTCCGCTTTGACTTCGCCGTTTGCAAACCAGGTGAACAGCGTGTCGATTTTGAATACGGGCGGACGATATTTGTCGATTGCTCCACGAACCACAAGGTCGCTCGTCATTAAGTCTGAATAAAAATTCATGTTGTGGACGATTTTGTCTTTTTCAAGCGAATATCGTTTTGAAACCACGTCAGTTTTGAGCGTAAAGCGATGTTTGTACATGTGGCGAAGGTGCGCAATCACTTCATCTGCAAAAACTGCCCCGCCTGGACAGGCAATGACTCCAAGGTCTGTCGGTTCTGAATACGGCATAAAATCCTCCGTGTGCCTTTCTTCAAAAATCTGTTGCGATTGTACCATTTTGCTGCGAGATTTTCTAGGGCGTGTTTTTGTTTTTCGGGCGCGCAAAAAAATTGAATCCGTGTGGCGTTTTTTGATAAAATCGAAGAATGATTCGACTTGTTTCTTTTTTGGGAAATTATGGTGCGCAGTACGAGCGCACTCGGCACAATGTGGCATGGCAATTTGCAAAAAGTTTGCCTTTTTACGACCGCTTGTTTTGGCAAGAAAAATTCAAAGGCGATTTTTCGCAGGTGGAAACGAGATTGCTTCCCGATTGGTTTTTGCAAACGGGACTTTACACAAAAAAAGATGGAAGCGCGATTACGCTTTTGGAAAACGCGCCAAATCATATTTTTTTTCAAAAACCGCTCACATATATGAATCTTTCGGGCGAGGCGATTTTTGAACTTGCGCATTTTTACAAAATCGCTCCAGAGGAAATTCTTGTTGTTCACGACGAACTTGAACTTCCGTTTGGCACGGTGAGTTTGAAATATGGCGGCGGACTTGGCGGACACAACGGGCTTCGCTCCACAAAAAACGCGCTTGGAACGGCAGATTTTTGGCGACTTCGATTCGGTCTTTCAAAACCTGTTGGAATTGACGTGTCTTCCTACGTACTTTCGCGTTTTCGCGCCGACGAAGAATCAAATCTCCCGCTCATTTTTGGAGAATCCGCGCGTCTTTTTGCAAAAGTACTCGTTTCGTCTTCCGAAGGCGCACAGCGGCTTCTTTCTGTCTGGTCAAAGAAAAAAATCGTGGAGGCTTGAAAAAATGACAGGATTTGAGCATCTGCTTTTTGTGGTAAAAACGCTTCGCTCCAAAGACGGCTGTCCGTGGGACCGAGCGCAAACGCCGCTTTCGCTTCGGAAATATCTTATCGAGGAAACGTTTGAAGCCGTTGACGCGATTAGCGAGGGCGACGCCTTGCACGCAAAAGAAGAACTGGGGGACGTGTTTTTTAACGTGCTTTTGGACGCTTTTATTTACGAGGAACAAGGCGATTTTTCTGTGGACGAGTGTTTGCACGAAATTGCAGAAAAATTAGAACGGAGGCATCCGCACGTTTTTGGAGAAAAACGCAAAAAAATCGTAGACGACCTTGATGCTCAATGGGAGAACATAAAAGCAAAGGAGGGGAGGGCGGAAACGTGCGCTTTTTCTTCGATTCCAGATGGATTTCCGCCCATTTTGAAGGCTTCAAAAATCGTTTCAAAAGCGGCAAAAAAAGGCTTTTCTTGGAAAAGCGCGGAAGAATCTCGCGCAAAAATCCTTGAAGAGTTTTCAGAATTAGACGACGCGCTTTTGAAGGCGGAATCGGAATCGAATTCCAAAAAATTAAAAATCGAAGAAGAATATGGCGACCTACTGTTTGCCGTTTGCGCTTACGGATATTACATACAGCAAGACCCGTCGGCGGCTCTTTTGTGCGCGATTTCAAAATTCAAAAAAAGATTTGAATTTGTTGAGAATGCGCTTTTTTTAGAAGGCAAAACGATGAGCGAGAGCAATCGCGCACGAATGAAAGAATTGTGGAACGAATCAAAGAAAATCGACCGCTAAAAATCAGCCGATTCCTTCTTCGTAGACGCGGCAACCACGCCGTCCCGCTTCTTTTACAGCGTAAAGTGCTTTGTCGGCATTTTTGTATAGTTGCTCCGAAAATCCGTTTGAACTGTACGCCGCTCCCACCGACACGCTCACGGGTTTTATGCCGAATCTTGAATCGAGCGTGCCGAGATTTTCGTTTACCTCGCCGATTTTTTCGACGATTTTGTCGATGCTATCGGGCTTAAAATCTTTTAGAATGGCTGCAAATTCGTCGCCACCGATTCTGGCGATGTAGTCGTCTTTTCTGAACGTTTCGGTCAAAATTCGGGCAAGTTCTTTAAGAGCCGTGTCGCCGCCAGAGTGTCCGTAGGTGTCGTTTATGTGCTTAAAATTGTCCATGTCAATTAAAAGAAGCGCGATGCTCGTGCGTTTTTCCGCGCTCGTTTTGCAAATCTGGTCAAACGCGCGTCTGTTCAAAATCCCCGTAAGCGCGTCGTACTCCGCTTTTTCCAAAAGGCTTTGCGTGTTTTTTTCCTTTATTTCGTAGATTTCGTTGTACGATTGCGCGAGATTTTTGAATTCTTTTGCGCCGATTATGACGAGTTTTTGGTCTCGTGCGATTGAACTTTGGAATTGCCTGAGCGGAAGCAACACTAAAAGCGCGAGTGCAATAAAAATCAACACGTTCATAACCAAAAGAACAAAGAAAAGTGCGCGAAGCCTTTGGATATTTTCGCCAAGTTCGTGGGAGTTTAGGTTCAACTCGTCTTTGATTTGATTTTCGAGAGCGGTTACGGTTAAGTCGCAATTTCGATTTATCCGCGTTTTGTAAATCAAATATCCGTCGCCAAAAAGATTTTTCATCGCGATTTCTTGCAATTCCTCGCTGCTTTTTCCTTTGTCGCTTTCACGAATTTCGATTTCACGGATTCGCTCAGGCATATTTTCGATTCCTTGCGCTTCGTAGCCGAGTTTTATCGCGTAAAGTTCCATCATCGTAAGACTTTCCGCCTGCGAAATCGCGATTTTGAGCCGCTGGAGTGCGAGGTCATCTTCGGAGCACACGTTTTGCAATGCTTCGAGCGCGCGCATTTGCCGCTTGTCTTCCTCGATTTCTTTTAAGTATGCAAGCGCGTATTTTGTGTCGCGATTTACAACAAAAAGCCGCGCGAGTTCTGTCATCGAGTTTGACGCATCTTTTATAATTCCGCTGCTTTGCTCGCACGTTATGAATTTATCAATCGCTTTTTGAACTGCATGAAATCTATTCGATACATTTTGCGATATAAGTAGAATAAAACAAAATACAATCATTGTAATAACAATGAAAAATGTATTGAGAAAATTGATATTGATGCCTTTTGCCGACTCTTTTGCCATTATTCCAATCATCCGTTAGCCCAAATTACGTTTTACAAAATCGGATAGTGTTACGGAAAGTATGCTGATTTTGCGACGATTGAGTTTATTGCCCTCTCCACAAAATCAGCAAACATTTTGTAACAGAACCAAAAATCGGAATCTTATTTTACCATTATTTTCCCAAATTGACGATTTTTTTATACAGTTCAGGATACGCTTTGCTGCTTTCAGAAATCATGTCCGCGCACGCTTCTTGCCACGGCGTTTTGTCAGCAATTTCAATAACAGTTCCGCCGTTCGCCTTGACTGTTGCGATTGCTTCGGCGTTCATCTCGTCAAGAATCTTTTTGCACACGTTTTGCGCGTATTTTCCTGCCTCTAAAAGCGTGTTTTTTTGATTTTCCGAAAGCGAATTCCACGTACTCGCGCTAATCATCACTTGCCCCACGCCGAGCATGTGTCCGTCAAGCGTCAGATTTGGCGCGACTTCGTTAAAATGATTCACGAGATAATTGGTGAGCGGATTTTCGGCAACTTCGACTTTGCCCGTTTGAAGCGCGGCGTAGAGTTCAGGAAAATCGACTTTTACGCCCTCCGCCGAAAGCGATTGAGAGAGCGCGGTGAGAACGTTTCCAGAAACGCGGAATTTTTTTCCTTTCATATCTTCCACTGTTTTTATCGGGTGAATCGAAAAAAGATGCCGAAATCCCTCTTCAAGATAAAAAAGACCTTTTACGCCAAGCCCGTTTTCATAAGGCTCGTCGAGGATTTCTTGCGCCAGGTCAGAAGCCGCGAATTTCCAAAAATGCTCGTCGTTATTGAACGTAAACGGAATCGAAATGAGCGGTGATTTCATCGGTTTGTCTTTGAAAGCGGGGCTGTCCTTTCCGATTTGCGTTAAATTTGAAGGACCTCGCATAAGTTGGATTGAACCGTTCGGGGATTTTATGAGGTCGAGCACTTGCGCTTCATTTCCAAGAATGCCCGAAAATTGAAGGTCGATTTTGATTTTTCCGCCAGAAAGTTCTTCGACTTTTTCTTTGAATGCTTTGTCGGTGCGACCAACAACCGTGTTTTCTGGATTTACTTCCGCCATGACAAGCGTTATCGGCTCGTCATTTTTTGCATTTACGTCCTTTTTCTCCAAACAAGAACTCAAAATCATAAAAGAGAGAAAGGAAAGAATCATAAAAACTTTTTTCATATTTTTTTCTCCTAAAAAGAAATATATTCAATATTTATAATATTTTTTAGGTAATTTCAATTCAAAAAAAACGTGTCTTTTTGGACAAAAACGAATCTTGATTTTTTTTTGTAATGATTACAAATTTTTCATTGCCGATTTTTTTTTAATGATGTATTATTAAGAAAAAGAAACATTCGCCTTATGGCGAAAAACAAAATTGCTTGCATAACTACGAGCCTTTTGATGTTTCGGACTCCTTACACATAAAAATTCTGTTCTGAAATTTTTTGTTTTAGAACAGAATTCATATCTTCAAAACGAAGGATTGCGCGTTTTTTGCGTATAGTTCCTTCTCTTTTGGCGTGGACGGTGTCTCGGACTTCATTCCGCTCAAAAATGCAGGAAGGAGAACACTATGTCAGAGGCATGGAATGGCTTTAAGGGCCGCCTTTGGAAGGAGGAAGTCAACGTCCGCGACTTCATTCAGAACAACTATACGCCTTATGATGGCGACGAGAAATTCCTCGCCGGGCCCACGGAGGCGACCAAGAAACTTTTCGACAAGCTCCAGGAATTGCAGAAGGCAGAGCACAACAAGAAGGCTGTCGGCAAGGACGGGAAGGAGCGTTCAGGCGTTCTCGACCTCGACACGGACATCGTGACGGGGCTGACCGCGCACGAGGCGGGCTACATCGACGAGGGGCTCAAGGACTTGGAAAAGGTCGTCGGCTTGCAGACCGACAAGCCGCTCAAGAGGGCGTTCATGCCGTTCGGCGGAATCCGCATGGCGGAGCAGAGCCTTGAGCAGTACGGCTACACGCCCAACCCGGAGCTGCACAAGATTTTCACGGTTTACCACAAGACGCACTCGGACGCGGTGTTCGACGTGTACACGCCCGAAATCCGCAAGGCGCGTTCCTCGCACATCCTCACAGGCTTGCCGGACACCTACGGGCGCGGGCGCATCGTGGGCGACTACCGCCGCGTCGCGCTCTACGGAATCGACCAGCTCATCAAGTACAAGCAGCAGGACTTTGCGGGAATCGGCGACGGCACGATGACCGAGGAAGTCATCCGTTTGCGCGAGGAAGTCGCCGAGCAAATCAAGGCCCTCAAGGGCATGAAGGAGATGGCGGCAAAGTACGGCTACGACATCTCAAAGCCTGCAAAGGACGCGCATGAGGCGTTCCAGTGGCTCTACTTCGGCTACCTTGCCGCAATCAAGACGCAGAACGGCGCGGCAATGAGCGTTGGGCGCGTGTCCACGTTCCTCGACATCTACATTGAGCGCGACCTCAAGGCAGGCAAAATCACGGAGGCACAGGCGCAGGAGCTTGTTGACCACTTTGTGATGAAGTGCCGTATGGTGCGCTTTGCCCGCATCGAGAGCTACAACCAGCTCTTCTCAGGCGACCCCATCTGGGCGACGCTCGAAGTGGGCGGACTCGGTCAGGACGGGCGCTCGCAGGTCACGAAGAACTGCTTCCGCTTCCTCCACACGCTGGAGAACATGGGGCCAAGCCCAGAGCCGAACATGACGATTCTCTACTCAAAGCGGCTTCCGGAGGCGTTCCGCAAGTACTGTGCGCACATCTCAATCGAAACGTCTTCCGTGCAGTACGAGAACGACGACGTGATGCGCCCGATTTGGGGTGACGACTACTCAATCTGCTGTTGCGTTTCCGCGACGCAGACGGGCAAGGAAATGCAGTTCTTCGGTGCGCGCGCAAACCTCGCGAAGGCGCTTCTCTACGCCATCAACGGCGGGCGCGACGAGGCGGACGGGCTTACGCCCGGCGTTCAGGTCGGACCTGAGTTCGCGCCGATTACGGCGGACGTGCTTGATGCCTCAAACTATGACGAGGTTGTCAAGAAGTACCTTGCGATGCTCGAATGGCTCGCTGACATCTATGTGAACTCGCTCAATGCCATTCACTATATGCACGACAAGTATTATTACGAGGCGGCGGAACTCGCGCTCGAGGACACGGATGTGAAGCGGACGTTCGCCACGGGAATCGCGGGATTCAGCCACGTGGTCGATTCGCTCTGCGCAATCAAGTACGCCAAGGTCAAGGTCATCCGCGGCGACGTTGAGGTGAAGGACAAGAAGACGGGCAAGGTCGTGGAGGTGGTCAAGAACCTTGCGCGCGACTTTGTGGTTGAGGGCGACTTCCCGCGCTACGGTCAGGACGACGACCGCGCCGACGAGATTGCGGTGTGGCTCCTCAAGACGTTCATGGGCATGATTAAGAAGCACCCGACGTACCGCAACGCCGAGCCGACGACCTCAATCCTCACGATTACGTCGAACGTGGTGTACGGAAAGGCGACGGGCGCGCTCCCCGACGGGCGCAAGGCGCACGAGCCGTTCAGCCCCGGCGCGAACCCGAGCTACGGCGCGGAGACGAAGGGGCTCATCAAGTCGCTCAACTCCGTGGCGAAGCTGCCGTACCACTACGCGCTCGACGGAATCTCGAACACGCAGACAATCAACCCCTCCGCGCTCGGACACAACGAGGAGGAGAGAATCGAGAACCTGGTGAACGTGCTTGACGGCTACTTTGACGTGGGCGCGGAAAGCGGGCACGCCGGCTCCCACCACCTGAACGTGAACGTGTTTGGCGTGGAGAAACTCAAGGACTGCCAGGCGCACCCCGAGAAGCCCGAATACGCGAACTTCACCGTGCGCGTGTCTGGCTACGCCGTGCGCTTCATTAACTTGACGAAGGAGCAGCAGGACGACGTTATCGCCCGCACCTGCCACGCCTCTCTGTAGAATACAAAACAAGGGGGAAACCCCTTGTTTTTTAAGTGCAAAAGAACGCTTCAAAACGGAGCGTTCTTTTTTTGCTGCGTTTTTCTCATTACGAGCGTTTCCGACTTTTCATTGATTTTGCTTTTTCGATATACTGGGATTAAAAAGAAAAATTGAACAGGTTTCGTTTTTTATTTTACAATTTTTTTTTAGGGAGCGAGATTATGAGATTTTTGCTCCAAGGAGAATTTTTATGAAAAAATTGGTCGCGCTTGCGCTTGGTGTTGCAGCAGCCGCTTCCGCGTTTTCTGCGGATATTTCCTTTACGAACGAGGTTTCGAGCCGCACGTTCGATTCTTGGCACTGGGAAGTGGGGGATACTGATTATGGAAAAACAAAATTCGCGGGTTTTTCTGACGAAGTTACGGCGGATTACGAAGGCGATATTTTGAAAGTGGGAGCGGACGCTGTTTTTACGCTCACTCCGTATGCTCGTACCAAAAATAGTAGTGGAGAAGATGTTACCTACTACAGCGTTGATTGGGACGACGTTGATTGGTACATCGAGTTTAGTCCGTGGAAAATCGTTTCGCTCGGATTTTCTGACGAGTTGTACACGGAAGGTTCGCACCTTTTTGTGCTTGACGATGACATCAAAGGCGGAAATTATAGCACCGACGGTTTTGCCGTTCTTCTTCGCCCAGAAGTTGAGGGGCTTACAATTGGAGCGGGGGTTGATTTTCCTGCAAACTTCGACGATTGGCTGGACGATGACGGCGACGACCACGACGTGGACCCCGCTCTTGCAATTGGTGTGGATTACAATGCAGAGCAGTTTTCAATCGGTGGCGCGATTCATCACCTTACAAACGGCGACGCTCGTGTAATCGGCGTGTACGCGGCAATCCGCGCAGTTGAAGGATTGGGACTCCACGTTGGATTTACACATTCTGCAAGCAAAGTTATTGAAGGTCTTGAGGACGTAACGTATGCGCCAAGTTCCTACGGATTTTTCGACGGAACAAAATGGAGAGACTTTAACACATATTGTGGCATTGGTGGAAAGAACGTCTTGTCTGCGAGTATAACGTACTCGTTTGACCCATTTGATTTTGCGGCAGATTTTGCAATGAATCTTAACTCCGACGATTCTGACTATGACCTCTACTCTGCTGCGGAGTTTATCTTCAATCTTGACAGCGTTGTAAAAGGACTTGGGCTTGACGTAACGGGCTTTGTTCTCTACGACCTTGGCGACGCTGGAAGCGACGATAAACTTGGAACAACGTTTGGCGTAAAACCGCAACTCGTTTACAAAACGGGAAGTGCGCAAAGCGCAGACGAAGCAAAGCACGAGTTTCGCGTGGGTGTTGCGTATCAAAAGAAATTTGAAGACGACCGCTTAAAAAAGAAGAGCAGTTACTGGTATCTTTCTCTTCCAGTTTCTTGGAAATACACATACTAAAAGCAAAAGGGGCAAAAAGCCCCTTTTTTTTGTGTTCAAAATATGCTCTAAGCGGTGCGTTTTTCGCTTTTTAGTTGAACGCCAAATTCAAGCGTTTTTTTTCTCGAACGCAATCAAGAAGATAATAATTTATGATATTTTGATACGGCATTCCGCTTTCTATTGCCATATCCTTAAAATACTTGATTACCGATTCGTCGAGCCGAATGGTAATTTGCTTACGACTTTTTGAAGAAAGGTTTTCTGTATTTTCGTTTGTTTGTTGCATTTTTTGCTCCTTGTGTTTTTGTAATTATATTATGATTATTAAAAAGAAAATGTCAATAGAGCAATGAAAATCATTACAAAATAATTGTAATCACGTCAAAAACTGACACGTTTATTCGTTTCGTGATGAAAAATACGCCGTGCATCCTCCCATCAAAAGGAACGGAATTGAAACGAGTATCTCAAAAAACGATGCCGAACTCGGAAAAATGAGCGCGACCGAACCTGTTACAAGTCCCAAAATTGCGGCATACGTTTGCGACGATGCTTTTTTCAAAAGAAGGCGCACGAGCGCAGACCCCAAAATGATTCCCAAAAGAACTCCAAGCGCGAACGGCGAAAGATAGAGCGCGTCGAGGCGACTGATTGCATTCATAATGTTTCCGTAGAGTCCGAGCGCGAGAAGCAAAAAAGAACCCGAAACGCCAGGAATAATCATTGCGATTGCCGCCGCCATGCCTGCCAAAAAAAGTGGCGTGGCATTTTGGAGCGAAAGCGACGACGGTGTGGCGACCGATTTTGCCGCTTCTTTTGCATTTTCATCTGCGCCAAAAAAAAGCATCGAAAGAACAAGAAAAAGTCCAAGCAAAAAGAAAAATGCAAGTGAAACAAAAAAAAGTGGCGAATGCGTTTTTTCGTTGCTTTGTGAATGTTCGTCAAAAATCGATTTTCGTATTTTTTTGATTAAAAGAGGCACGCTTCCCAAAATCAAACCAATGAAAAAGAATTTCGTTGGAATCGGAAATTGTGCAAGCAAAAATGTAATCAAGCGGCTGAACGCGAGAATTCCAAAAATCATTCCGAGCGCAAGCGGAATCCAAAATCGCCATTGTGAAAAAATCTTTTTTACGTTTATGGTGATGAGCGAAAGAATTTTGTCGTAAACGTTCAAAACCACAGCCATTGTGCCGCCAGAAACGCCAGGAATCACGTTTGAAACGCCAAGCACGATTCCTTTCAAAAACAATTTTAATGAACCTACCATTTTGTGCATTTTACTATTTGTGGTAAAATGAATCTATGGAATTAAAAGAAATTTGCAAAAGGATTTGCGACTTTTCGAGTAGTGAATCCAAAAAAATCGATTCTCCCATGGCTTACGTTCGAGTGCGCGTAGGGAAAGACTTTTTGTTTGGCGACGAGGAATTTCAGCAAGCGTTTCATGACGCAAAATGGGATACGGAAATTTCTTCTGCCGACATTGACATAATCCGCGACGATTCATTTTTGGGCTTTTTGAAAATCGAAGAATTGACAGGATTTTTTGACGAAGACGGAAAATGCGCTGTCATTCGCACAGACGGCGAAGGCTCTCAAATCGCGTTGTAACGGCGGTTTTGTTTTCATTTAATAAAAATTCTTTGGTGAAAAACTTTACGTTTTAGAGCATGGAATTTGAGAACTCGTCAATCGAAGCGATAATGCCGTTATCGAACTATTTTTCGTTTTGTAAATGCACAACAAGTCAAAGAATGCGAATATAATACGAGCGAAAGCATTAGTGCGCTTGGTGTAACAATCTCTTTTTCAAAAAAGTGCCGAAAATAAAGGAGGTTTAGAAATATGGAAAAACAGCGGCTAAAAACGTCATTTTTCTCGATTCTCCTTGCGATTTTTGGCGCGTTTTTTTTGCATTCTGAAACGTATTATTGGGTCGGTGAAGATGATAAGTGGAACATCTACTCAAATTGGAATACGCAAAGCGGCGGTACTGGCGTTCCATCAAATGGCGATGACGTTATTATAAATCAAAGTGTTTCCATTACGATTGATTCTGATGTTACAATAAAATCCCTAAAAAACAGTGGGGCTGATATTACGATTGTCGCGGAGCACACTTTAGAAATTACGGGGGAAATTGAAAACGGCGGCAATTTAACCGTAAACGGAACGCTGGAAGCGTCAAACGTTTCGTCATTCTCTCTTGGCGGCGATTCTGATGTTAAGATTGACGGAAGCGGGCAAATTGTGGCTAAAAAATCTGCTTTCACTGGCACGAATCTTTTGATTGGAAGTAGCATAAAAATCACGGAAACGGCGGATTCTGTTGTGTCTGGTGCATTTTCGGTGAAAAACAGCAAACCTGACGAGGGAGAAACGAAGGACAATTATCGTGCTGTTTACGAAAATGGCTGGAATTTTCCTTTTTCTGGCTCGTATGTGTGGACGGGCGAGTATGATTCAGAGCCAACGAAGTGGGAAAAAAACACGAATTGGGCGGACGGCGCGACTTTCCTTCCTGTTTCGAATTATCCAAATGCTCAAGATGCGGTTGTGACGATTCCGAGTGAGCCTCCGAATCAGCCGGTTGTAACGGAAGATATTTCCGTGAAAAACCTTGAAGTAAAATCGGGGGCAAGTCTTACTTTAAATACTGGTAAATTTTCTCTCTATTCACAATATTCGGGTGACGGCACTTTAAAATTCATTTCTTGTGAACTTGACATTGCGCATGGACTTGATATTGCGATAAAAAAACTCGAAATTTCTGATACGGCGGATTTTGATTACATAGATGATGTCGGAACGGGCGAAGTGAATGTCACGATTTCGGAAATTACGGGCACAGGTTCGCAAACGCTTGAAAATCATTTGAATATGACCGTGCCCAGTTGTGCGCTCGGAAAACTAATTTTGGGGGAGAATTCAAAATTTTCCCCTGCCGATGACTCAACGCTCACTATTACCGACACTTGGGATAATTCGGCGGGTGGAACATTTTCGCACAACAAATCGGCGGTCATTTTTGGCTTGGATTCTTCTTCATCGACAAAAATCTTAGGAAGCGAAAAGCAGGATTTCTACAATTTTACAGTAATCGGCGCGATTGAAACTGACAACTCGCTTTCAATCACCGGAAATGCTGATTTTTCTGATTGTACGGGCATCACTTTCTCTTCTTCGGACAATAAAATCACTGCGGGAACGGTGGGCGAATCTCACTCGTTTTCATCAAATGAAGATGTTGAATTCAAAGTTCTTGAATTGAAAGGAACTTCCGATTTGTCTGGAACACTCGTGCTTGATACGCTTTCTGCCGAAAAAATCGCTTCTTCTGAAACGATACGATTCAATTCTGCGGCAAGTTCCATTTCGTATTCTGATTCTGATTCTGTTCTGAATAATATCGAAATAGCGTCTTCGGCAACTCTTTTGCTCCAAAATGACATCACCGTTTCTGGCGACTGGACGAACAACAACACTTCAGACAACGGACTTTCTGCGAGCGGCAAAACGGTCACTTTCACAGGCGAAAACGCTACGATTTCGGGTGATTCCACTTTCGCAAAAGCAATTTTTATGGAAAGCGCGACTCTCGGGGGGAGCAATGATTTCACGGATTTTGTTTGCGAAAAGGGCGGGATTTCGCTCACTTTTGCAGGCGGCACAACGCAAACTCTCAGCGGAATGCTCTCGCTCAAAGGAAACGCGGACAATCTGCTCACGCTTAAAAGCGATTCTGAATCAACGATTGTTGTTCCTGCGGCAAATACCAGCGCGGATTATCTTTCAATCGGAGAAAATGTGTTCATAAAAGAAGGAAGTGATGTCAAAAAAGGCTCGCACACGGCTTACACAACGGAAAATTCGAGCAAGCCGAGCGAGGGAGCGGAGCCAACGGATTACATCACGCTGTACAAGCACGGCTGGAATCTTGGCTACGATTTTGTCTTCACTTGGAGGGGCGAAGACTCTGCTTCTCATGATTCCTGGGCTATCGCTGCGAACTGGGATTTGGGGATAGTTCCGGGGCTTGCTTCAGAAAACACGGCGGGCGTGAAAGTCGTGATTCCCGACGGCTGTGCATATTATCCGATTCTCCAAAGCGATGATGTAAGTTTGAAAAATCTTGTCATTGGAACGGAGACCGCCTCTTCTCATACCGCTCTCCTGACAATCGACAATGCGGCGGGACTTCCCCTTACCAACACCGATGATTCTGTTGAAACGCTCACGAATTACGGCACAATCGAATACAAAGGCGATTCTCGAATCACTGACGGCACGAAGCAAATCAACGACGCTTCAAACGACGGCACGGTGCGTTATTCTGGCGGAACGGATGCCTCTCCATTGAATCTAACCGATTTTAATACGACCGGGGCAGATTATGCGAATCTTGAAATTACGGGGGTTGTTTCGCAAAGTTCGGGAATTGAAGTTTCTGGAACGACGGACATAAAAATCGCTTCTAATGCAGAAATCACACTTTCAGAAGCGAATGTTTTTGGCGGCGTGGTCACGATTGAACGCGGAAAATCAGTTTTGCTTTCAGGCGAAAACACTTTTTCGGCGGGGGTAAAAGCCGAAGCCACAGATTCTGAAATTTCAAAGCTAACTTTACATTCGGCGAGCGAAACTTCATTTGAATTTGACGGAAAATCCTACGGAATCACGCTGGCCGACACGATTTATGAGTCATCTTCTGTTACAACGAAAGGCAAGGTTTCACTTTCTCCTACGGAAAATTCTGATAAAATCGGCGGACTTTCAATCGAAGGCGGCACAACAACGCTTTCGGGCGGCACAACGCTCTCTTCGGTCTCGATTTCGGCGGGGGCGGTTTTGCAAGCGGGCAGTGCAAGCACGGACAGCCACGAAATTACAGTCGAAGTCGATTGGTCGAACGAGTCGGGGGCGAGCGGTTTTGTCGCGAATGAAAGCAAGGTCATTTTTGCTGGCTCGGAGGCGCAAATCAGCGGAGAAAACAAATTTTATGCCGCCATTTTTATGAACGACACAGCGATTTCAGGAAGCAACACATTCACCGATTTTACTTGCGAAAAAGCGGGAACGACGCTCACTTTTGCTGGCGGAACGACTCAGAAAGTCAGCGGAAATTTCACGCTCAAAGGCGACTCGGAAAATCTCGTCACGATTACGGGCGATTCTGAATGGAAATTTTCGCCTGATTATGTTGAAAAGATTTCTCTAAAATACGCAAAAATTGCAAATTCAAAAAACATGCGCACGGACCCAATCATCGTGTACGCAAAAAACGGCTACAATGAGGACGGCGGCGGGAACACGAACTGGATTTTCGCAGGGCAGGAATACGAATGGACGGGCGCGACGGACACGGATTGGGATGAGCCCTCAAACTGGTCGCCTTCTTCTGTTCCGCAAAAATATTCCGTCGTGACGATACCGCGCGTGGGCAACGAAAATTACCCGATTTTGTCTGATTTGACTGACGGCGTGGATTTATCGAATGATACGAAAACTTTTGATTTTGATGTTGACGGTGACGGCGAAAATGAGCAAGTCGTAAGTTCTATTAAAATAGAAGAAAACGCGGTTTTTGATTTTGCGGGGAAAAAACTCACCGTGAACACGCTTTTAAATTCTGGAAAAATCCGCGTGCTTGGAACGGAAGATTTAAGCGCGATTACGAAGAAGTCCGATGTTACGGCGGACGGGATAATCGACTATCACGGTTCGTTCGGCGCGGCTTTGATTTGGGGCAACGATTATCATAAGCTGGAATTTTCTGATGGGGCGGCTGGCACGGTTTCAGAGGCGATTTCTGTGGCTGAAACGACGCTCATCGCAAACGGCGAGGGAAACACGCTCAAACTCTTGTCTTCTGCCAACGCTTTTCAAAGCGGAGTAAAAATCGGCTTTGGCGACGAGAAAGGCGGCGACGTTACGATTTCTGGGAGCGACCTAAAAATCAACGCGGACGCACAATGCTCATCGATTACGGTAAACAGTGCCGCGCAAATAGAAAACGGCGTAAAAACGACGGGTGCGCAAACATACAAAGGCGACGTTTCGTTTTTGGCGGATTCTACTTTGCACGTGGAAAACGACGCAAAAATCACATTTTTGGGCGACGTTGGAAAAAGCGACGCGAGGCACAGCCTAAAAATCGAGGGCGAAACGATTTTTGAAAAAGGTGGCACAAGCGCGGAAAATCCTCAAAACGTTTTTGCTTCTTCGGTTGCGTTTACCAAAAGCGTTGACGGCACGGCACATCTTTTTGTAAACGCTTCCGATTCCATTCACTTTTTTGAAAAAATCGGCTCTGCCACGCCACTTTCTTCGCTTGTGGTTCATGATGCGGATTCGGTTCTTTTTTCTGGAATCGGAGAGGGCGAAAACGCGGGCGTTTCTGGCGACGTTTTTGTTTTGGCAGAAAAAATCGAATTAAAATCGGCTTCCTACGTTTCCGGCGGAAAACAAGAATTTTCTGGAAACGTGAGCGTTTTTTCTTTTGAGGACGGCACGTGGAGCGGAAGCGAAATCTCGGTTTTGCAAAATCTTTCGTTTTTGTTTTCTGAAAAGAAAATGACCTTAAAAAGTCCGCTTTCTGTTTTGGGCGATTTTTTATTTGATTCGGGGCAATTCGGTTTTTCTGGGCAAAAAATCGATTCGCAAAAAAATGTTATCGTTTTTGGAGAAAAGTATTCTCCGACCGATTCCAATTTTTCCGACTCGAATTCTCGATTTTCTTTTCCTGAGCGTTCTCCGAGTGAAAAAAATGCGGTTTTTTTGGATTTGTCGGACGCGACTCTTTCGGTTAAAGGCGTTTTTTATGCAAATGGCGTGGATTTAGACGGCGGCACAGGATTTTTTACGCTTTCTCTTCCAAAAAACGACGGCTCAAAAGTTTCTTTTAATTCGTCTGCTTCTTTTGGAGAAAATCAGTGGGGAGAAAACTGGGCGGCGGTTTTTAATTGTTCGGTGAAAAACGTTCACGTTGAAGGGCAAGTCGGAAATGCGTTTGTTTCTGCGTCTTCCTCGCAAGGAGTGAGGGACGCGGGCGGAAATTACTCCGTGTCTTATGAAAATGGCGATTCTCTAAAAATCGTGTGCGACGGCGCGGACGTAAGTGGCGCAACGGGCGCGTTTCAGTTTGATTCGCCAAAAATCGAAAAAGCGTACACCGTTTACGACGACGTTCTGTGCGTCATTTTTAATATTCCCGTTGAAAACTCAAATAAAGAGGTTTATTCGGCGGCTCTTCTTTCGTCGTCGCTTTCTTCTGGCGGACTTTGGATTTCAGACGGCTCTGCTTCCGTTTCGTCGGGCGCGTTTTTGGACGCGGATTGCACGACTCCTTTTTTGAGCGATAGCGCAAAGACGGTCTATTTCAAAAGCGCGAATCGATGGAACACCGACGCTACGGGAAAAAGCGCGGGCGAAAGCGAAAGTTCGGATTCTTTGGGAGTGCATCAAAACGTGAAAGTTGACATCAGTGCGCTTTCAGGGCTTTTTGCTGCGCGGCACGGACACACGCATTCGCTTCCGTTTGGAAGCGCAGGCGAGCCTTCGTTTTCTGACACCGAAGACCATTGCCGGCCCGTTTTGATTGCGTCTTACACGGGACAAGAAGTACATGACGCGACGCTTTCTTCTCAAAAAGATTATGACGCGCATAATTTTCTTGAGTTTCAGTATTCAGAGGCGGTTGACATTGCCGACATGACGAGCGCACTCGGAGGCTCTAATTTTCGCGCGGGAGAAGAAAATCGGCGCGGGGCATTAAAATCGCAATCGGGCGATTTTCCGTTTTTCTCGGACGGGTTTGCAGAATTTTCTCGCGGAAACATTCGTGCGGGACACAAAATTCGCACTGGAGAAGCGTGGAGCGGGGAAATCGATTCGGAAAAACCGCACGCTTTTTATCGTCAATTCAAAAAAAATGCGTCTAGCGCAGAAGAAGTGCAAAGCCACAGGATTCGGCTTTCTGTTGCAGGCTACGTTCTTTCTGAAAGCGCGGGCGAAAAAAACTGGGCGGGCTACATTGAAAATGCGATTTGCCCGTACTCGCCTTTGCTTCAAACAAAAATTCGCTCGCTTGAAAACGAATATATCGTAGACAAAGCGCAACGCGCGGACGGCGAAAAAAACGCGATTCTTTCACATTCAGAGTCGAGCGCGACGCAAAATCACGTTCAAAAAGAACTCTTTTTGAACGCGCTTCCTTCGGTTTCTCGCACGCTTGCTCCCGATTTTTATTGCGCTTGGGACACGTCCGCGCCCGTTTTTGCGCCCTACGTGGATTCAACGGACGCTTGGACGAGTGGCGGAAAGAAAAACGCAGCGGGCGAAAGTACGCACGAACTCGTGGGAACTGTTCGCTCGGCAACAAACCCGTACATCGAAAAAATCGAATTGCACCTTTTTGACGGCGAGCCTGATTATTCTGACGCAAGCCGAATGTGGCTCGTTCGGACGGGCTGGGTCAATTCGGCAGACACAAAAACGCCTCTCAAAGGACAAACGGGAGCCGCTCCAGAGGCAATCGGCGGCTCGCGCGATAAACTCGGCTCTTTTTCTTCGTTCACGGACGGCGGAATCAGAAAATCGAGTTTGTACGGAGCGGAAGCGGCTTTTGAATATATGTACAAACTCGACGGCAAAACGAGCGACTGGAGAAGCGTTGGAGAAACGGGCATTTTGCAATCTGTTTCAAGTCCGATTTTTAGAAACGACGAATATTATCAAACGACGCAAACGAGCGACGACGGGCTTTATTTTTCAGTTCCGCTTTCTTCCGACGACCTTTCGCTGGGGCTTCCGTCAAGAACGACTTTTTCGATTCGCTACAACACGGAAACGGGCTTTATCACGGATTTGGCAGGAAATCGTCTTTTGGAAAGCGATGAAGGCTCTCAAAAGAAAACCGTCCGCTCACTCGACATTACGCCGCCAACGTTTGCGCTCACGCTTGCGCCCATTTCGCACAATAAAATCTACGCCGTTTTTACAAAAACGCTCGCTTGGAATGGAGTGCGCCTCGGCTCGCTTTCGGCGCAGGATTGGAGCGACCTTGCTCAAAACATTCAGGACAATTTGATTTTTGTAAAAAGCGAAAGCGACGATGTGAACACGCTCGATTTTCCCTCCGAGGAGATTTTCGTAACGGGCGTTGAAATCGCGCTTGAAACGGACGATTCTACCGCGCTTCTTTTGACTTTGAGTCGAAACGTAACGCTTTCTGACGTGGAAGACCTGTGGATAAAAGTGTCTGGCGGCGAAGACACAACGAATATTTTTGGAGAAATGGTAAAAATGCCGTATCTTCGCGACAGCGCAGGAAACTGCGTCCTTGATAACACGTGCCACGCGCTTTCGGATTTCGCGCTCAATGCGGTGAACACGCTTTATGCGTACGCCGAAGACGACAGCGTTGACGGCGACGAGTGGATAGAGCAAGGGCTTTACGGCACAAACGTTACGGATTCTTTGAGCAAAGATTACGCCGTTCACGATTTTTCGGAAAACTCTGGAAATTATGGCACGCTCAAAAGTGGAAAAGACATCACGTTCCGTTTGCAATTTACGGGCGGCGTTTCTGCAAGCGGCGAAGCCGTTGCGCCTTCTTCTGGCGAAGAATGTGAAATGGTGCTTTTTCCGTCTTCGCGCGTTCTTTCTTCTTGGCTTGGCGACAAATTGACGCGGCTTACAGGAAAATCGTGGCGCGTGTGGCTTACCACGGAACTCGATTCGTACGCAACGCTTTGGAACGACACGGGCGAAACCGTTTCCGTTCCTCCTGTGCCGTCGGAAGAGTCGCCACTTTTTTATGACGCAATTCTCAAAAATGACGAGTTTCATTTTAATGCGGGAAACGAGTGGCAATTTATTTTTAAGATAAAAAAAGGCGACTCGGAAATAACGTTGAACCACGACGGAGACACAAATACGCCACGCGTTCCGCTTTACGCGCTTTGGATGCCAGAATCAAAAATCGCTGCGGGAGATTTTTCGTTTGTGGATTTGTGGTCGTTCAAAATCGCGGGAACAAAAAATCAGCGTGGCGGAGTTTCGATTTTGAACAACGTCATCGACGCGACGGTGCGCGAAAAAACCGTTATAAAAGTTGACCTTCCGTCTGACGGACAATTAAACGTGTTCGTTCTAACGCTTGACGGAGGCGTTGTTGCGCGGCTTTCTCGCGGAAAAAAGAGCGCAGGAACGCATTATTTTTACTGGGACGGCACAAATGGCGCGGGAAAAGAAGTCGCGCGCGGGCTGTACTTTGTTCGCGTTTCAGGCAGCGGAATCGACGAAACTCGAAAAGTCCTCGTTATAAAATAGGGGAATTCCAGCAAAATGAAAAATCTGCCATAATCAAAAAATCATGGATGAATTACGCAAATACGAACGGTTTTCTGACTTTGGACGAGTTGAATGTAAGCGTTTGTGCGCTTTTCCAGGAATCCTTTGCGACGTAAGCCACAGCGGGCTTAAAACGATTTTTGACGCTGACGTTTCTTTGCATTTTGACGAATCTTTTGAAAACGAATCTGTGACCGACGAATACGAACTTTTGTTGCATCTTCCGCGCGAATCGATTTCGTTGCGCTTGCTTGCGATTCCCGTTTGGAAATATGACGAAAGGCGGACTTCGCGGACGCACATCGGATTTTCTCTTTTGCCCGCACTCGATTTTCCGCTTTATTCAAAATACGTTGACGGTTTTGAAGAAAGCGCGGACGATTTTGACCTTCTTGGAATCGGAGACGAAGACTGGGCGAGAAAAACCGTTTCCGACGTAGTTGACGCGCTTTGTGGCAATCGCGTTTTTGAGCCGAGGCTTTCATGTCAGATGATTTAGAGCGTTTTTCGGCTTTTCTTCCATTTCCAAAAATGGCGCATCTGCTTGAATCGGAACTTTTTGAGCGATTTAACGTTGGCGCAAAAAACGCCACTCGACTTGGAGAACTCGTTTTGATTCCCGATTTTCCAAAGGAAAAAGGAAGCCCGTATTTTTCAAGGTGCTCTAGTTTTTCTCTTCAAAAAAAGTCGTTTTCTTCGATTTCCGAAGCGGCGGGAATTCTAAAAAAAATCCAAAGAAATTGGGCTGCGTATTGTTTTTCTTTTTTTCGCCGAAGCGCGCTCATTCAAGAAAAATTGCCGTACATACACGTAAAATCGCGCTCTTTTCCGTGCGAAATTCCAAACACGCCAATGGGATTTTTTTCTCTTTTGTCTCAAAACGAATTGATTTTTTCGCCAAAAACGAGCAGTCCGTTTCCGCTCGGTGCGATTTCTTTTTTGGAAGACCACGAGCATCCGCCGAGTCGCGCGTATTTGAAAATCTGGGAAGCGTTGACCGTGGCTCACACGTGCTTTGATTTTCCATTTCCCGTTTCTGGCGAAAAATGCTTTGACGCGGGCGCGTGTCCTGGCGGCTGGACTTGGGCAATGAAAAATTGCGGCGTTTTTGTGTTTTCTGTTGACCGCTCGCCGCTTTCTGAAGAATTGATGAAAGACGCGAACGTGCTTTTTTTGCCCCACGACGCTTTTACGCTTTCTGTTGACGACGTGTGCGAAAAACTCAACACGCAAAAAGTCGATTGGCTTTTGAGCGACGTGATTTGCTATCCTTCGAGGCTTTTGGAGTGGGTTCAAAAATGGATTGAAAGCGGAAGGGCAAAACATATAATTTGCACGATAAAAATGCAAGGCGCGATTGATTGGCTTTTGGTTTTGGAATTCGCTTCGATTTCGGGAGCGCACGTTTTGCATTTGAATAAAAACAAACACGAGTTGACATTTTTTTGGAAAGAAAAAACACCGTAACCGAAAAAAATCGTATTCTCGAAACCAAAAAAAAAACATATACTCATAACATGGACGAAACAAAGGCGCAAAGTGTTTTTATAGTTGACGGATACGGACTCATTTTTCGCGAATATTGGGCGTTTTCAAAACGACCGCTCACAAATCCTTTGGGGGAAAATATTTCGGCGGTTCACGGTTTTTTCAATAATCTTGCGCTCACAATTCGCTCGTTTAAGCCTGATTTTCTTGTTGTTGCGCTTGATTCAAAAACAAAGACGTTTCGCCACGAACTGTTTTCTGCGTACAAAGCAAACAGAGACCCCGCGCCTGAAGATTTAACGAAGCAGTTTCCCATAATCGAGTCGCTTCTTTTGGAATTGGGAGCGGAGGGAATCCGCGTGGACGGTTTTGAAGCCGACGATGTGATTGCGTCAATCGCGGAGCGCGAGAAAAACAACGGGCGCACCGTTTTTATTCTTTCTTCGGACAAAGATTTGCTTCAACTCGTTTGCGAAAACGTAAAAGTCATGCGTCCTTCAAAACTCAAAAACGCAATTTGGGAAATCGTGAACGCGGAAATTGTCAAAAAAGAGTGGGGCGTTGCGCCCTCGCAAATCCTTGATTTTCTTTCTCTCACAGGCGACAGCGCGGACAACGTTCCTGGCGTTCATGGCGTTGGAAAAAAATTCGCCGAGAATCTTCTTTTGGAATACGGTTCTCTTGACGGGATTTTTGAAAATGTCGAAAAAATCAAAGGCGCGCTTGGCAAAAAAGTGCGCGACGGAAAAGAAAGCGCGTATTTTTCAAAAAAACTCATTTCGCTCAAAAGCGATGTGCCGTTGGATTTTGCGCCGATTGATTCGATTGAATCGTTTGCCGTTTCTTCGTTTTTGTTTTCAAAATTGAGCGAAAAGGCTCGTGCGTTGTCGCTCAATCGCGTGGCAACGCTTTTTGATGAACTTTCTGGATTTTCGCCTCAACTTTCGTTTGACGTTCAAGAAATCGTGAAAAAAAACGAAGGAAATTACAAAGCGGTCGTTGAAAAATCGGAACTTTTTTCTTTGATTGACGAGGCGATTCAAAGCGGAATCGTGGCTCTTGACACGGAAACAACGTCGCTAAACACGCGAACGGCGAACCTCGTTGGATTTAGCCTTTCTTGGAAAGAAGGCGGTGGCATTTACGTGCCGCTTTGTTCGCCGGAGGGCAAGGCGATGGAAAAAAACGCAGCATTTTTTGCGCTTTCGCGTCTTTTTTCTTCGGGCGCGAAAATTGTTTTTCATAACGCAAAGTTCGATTTGGAGATTTTGTTTTCAAATGGATTTTTGTCGTTTTTGAAAAATCAAAAAAACGAGCCAAAAACGGATTCAAATCAACTTGAACTTTTTTCAGATTTTTACGAGCGAGAACAAGAACTCAAAAAAAATATCGAACAAATCGAAGATTTTGACATTTTTTTTCAAGACAAATCGAAAATTCAAGACACGATGATTGCCGCTTGGGTTCTTTCTCCAGACGGATTTGAAGGCGAAAAATCGTCGTTTTCGCTTTCTGCGCTTTCAAAACGATTTTTGCATTTGCGCGGAATCGAATTTGAAGAAATCGTTGAAAAAAAACAAAATTTTTCCGACGTTCCGCTCGAAAAAGCCGCTTCTTATTGCGCAGAAGATTCAGATTTTACGTTGCAATTATACAAAAAACTGGTGGATTTGCTCGAAAACGCTTCGTTAAAAACTGTCTACGAAGACGAAATCGCGCTGATTCCGATTATTTCAAAAATGGAACTCCGCGGAATTCACCTTTCTTCGTCTGTTCTTTCTGAATATTCGGCGACGCTCAATGACAAACTCGCTTTGCTTTCAGAAAAAATCTACGCCGCTTCTGGTCACGAATTCAACATTGCCTCCACAAAACAATTCGGCGAAGTTTTGTTTGAAGAAATGGGGCTAAAAGGCAAGAAAAAAACAAAGGCGGGCTCTTTTTCCACCGACGAAGCCGCGCTTCGTGAATTGAAAGACGTTCCCATTGTTTCCGATGTGCTTGATTGGCGTGGAGCGTCAAAACTCCTTTCTACTTACGTTGACGCGCTTCCGCTTTTGTGCGACGAGTCTTCGCGCGTTCACACGAGTTTTGTTCAAACGGGAACGGCAACGGGGCGACTTTCTTCGCGCGACCCAAATCTGCAAAATATTCCTGTGCGAACCGAGGAAGGGCGGCAAATTCGACGCGCATTTACGGCGGAAAACGGCAAAGTTTTAATCAGCGCGGATTATGCTCAAATTGAACTTGTTGTTCTTGCGCATTTGTCTGGCGACAAAAATCTTTGTCGCGCGTTTTGGGAAGGAATCGACGTTCATAAATCAACGGCTGCTTTGATTTACGGCTGCGACATTTCGGACGTTACGGCGGATATGCGAAGGCGGGCAAAAACGTTCAATTTTGGCATTATGTATGGAATGGGCGCGTTCAGCCTTGCAAAAGACCTCGGAATCGGGTATCGAGAAGCGGACGATTTTATAAAATCGTATTTTTCCGTGTATTCGGGCGTGGCAGATTTTTTTGAGCGCACGGTAAAAGAAGCCGAAAATACGCTTTTTACAAAAACGATTAGCGGAAGAAAGCGAGAAATCCGAGAAATTGCGAGCGCGAACGTGCACGCGCGGGAAGCGGCGGTGCGAATCGCAAAAAACTCGCCAATTCAAGGAAGTGCCGCCGACATTGTAAAAAAAGCGATGAAAGACGTTGACGAGGCACTCAAACAAAATCCCACGGGCGCGTCGCTTCTTTTGCAAGTCCACGACGAGTTGATTTTTGAATGCGTAGATGACAAAGACGCGATTAGCGACACGATTGCGCTCATTCGCGACAAAATGGAACACGCTTGGATTTTAAACGTTCCGCTCAAAGTGTCGATTGAATATGGCAAAAATTGGGGAGCGTTTCATTGATTTTGTGCGTTACGGGAAAAATGGCTTGCGGAAAAAATGCCGTAAGTTCGATTTTGGAAAAACGCGGTTTTTTCTCGATTGATTGCGATTTGGTTGTGCATGAAATCCTTTGTGAAGAGCGCATTGTTCGCTGCATTTTGGACGAGTTTGGCGCGGAGGCGGAAAAACAAAAAATCTCGCTTTTGAAAGAAAACGGAAGTCTTGACAGGCGCGCGCTTGGAACGATTTTGTTTCAAAACAAAAAATTGCTTTTGCGGCAAGAAGAAATCGTGTATCCCGCGCTTTCGCGCCGACTTTTTGATTTTTTGCAAACGCACAAAAATGCCGTTATAAACGCGACGCTTCTTTGGAAATTGCCAGAGATTTTGGAAAAATGCCAAGCGGTCATTTTTGTGGACACTTTTTTTGGGATTCGATTTTTTCGGGTCAAAAAACGCGATTCGCTTCCTTTGATTCAGATAGTGCGGCGTTTTTGGGCGCAAAAAAATCTCTTTTCTAAATATAGGCTTTCAAATGCCGATATTTACAAAGTGGATAACTCAAGGAGTTTAGACCTTCTTGAAAAAAAAATAGATGGGATTCTTCAAAATTTCTTAAAAAAAGATGAATGAGGGGAAAAATGAGTCAGTACGACGGACTTGACACGAACCAAGACGAAGCGGAGGCGGGAAGCCCCCGAAGAGCCTTGTGGATTATGGCGGCAGCGGGACTTTTTTTGCTCGTTGTTGTGGGTGCGGCAATGCTTCTTTCTTCTGGAAATAAAAAAGACACTTCCAAAAATGCAAGCGATGGCTGGGTAAAAGAAAACGAAACGGCGTTGGATTGGGCAGCTCCTCCTGCGGATTTTGATGCTCCAGAAAATCCTTTTGACGGAATTTACGGATTGGACGGAGTTCCAGAAGGGAAGGGCGAACTTTCGCTCGATGATTTGAAAGGCGGAGAAAATCGAGAAGACGCAAAAACTCCAAAGGCGGAAGACGAAACAACCACGATTGATTTGAGTTCGCTTTCCGTAGCGTCGAGCGTAACGGCAAAAAACGATTTTACCGCCGCTCAAATGGAAAGTGCGCGGGCAAGTTCGGCTTCTGCAAAAACGAAGCAAGCGACTTCGGAAAAACCAAAATCGACGACTTCTTCAAAAAGTACTTCCACTTCGCGCTCTTCTCAAAGTTCTCGAAGTGCGGGCGACAAGTTTTGGGTTCAAGTTGGCTCGTTTGAAGACATAAATAAAGCGAATGCCGCACGTTCGGTGCTTTCAAACAACGGTTTTCCTGCGGAAGTGTTCACTTACGAAGACGGCGGACGAATGATGTACCGCGTTCGCGTTGGCTCGTATGCCACAAAATCCGAAGCCGAGGCAATTCGCTCAAAAGTGAGCGCGTTAAAAACGTCGGATTTTTCGCAAAGTTTCGTCGTAAACTCAACGGCAAAAAAACAGTAACGTTTTGTTCCCCGATTTTTTCGGGGATTTTTTTTGCGCTTTATTCGCGCCCGTTTTCTCGCTAAAATGTTCAATCATGGAAAACACAAAAAGAACAGTCACTTGCGGCGAGTTGCGAAAGGCAGACGTCGGCAAGTCAGTTATATTGAACGGATGGGTCAGCCGTAGCCGAGATTTGGGCGGGCTGGTTTTTATTCAGCTCCGCGACCGCTACGGAATCACGCAGGTTATGGTGGGCGACGGCGCGAGCGATGAAGTCAAGAAAATTGCGTCGTCGTTGAAGAGCGAATATTGTATCGCCGTTGCTGGCACGGTTGCCGCACGAAGCGAAAAAGACATCAACCCCAGCATGGCGACGGGCGAAATTGAAGTCGAGGCAAAGGAAATCGAGATTTTCACGACGAGCCAAGAATTGCCGTTTTCTATTGAAGAAGTGCGGCAGAAAGACGGCACGATTGTGCTTCCGAACGAAGATTTGCGCCTAAAGTACCGCTATTTGGACTTGCGCCGCGAGCCAATGCAGAAAAACATCATTTTGAGAAGCCAAGTCACTTTTGCGACGCGAGAATATCTCACTTCAAAGGGATTTTTGGAAATCGAAACCCCGACCTTCATCAAGTCAACCCCGGAGGGCGCGCGAGACTACCTTGTTCCTTCCAGAGTTCACCCGGGAAAATTCTATTCCCTTCCGCAGTCGCCCCAGCTTTACAAGCAGCTTTTGATGGTCTCCGGGTTCGACAAGTATTTTCAGATTGCGCGGTGCTACCGAGACGAGGACGCGCGGGGAGACCGACAGCCCGAATTCACGCAGATTGACATGGAGATGAGCTTCACGAACCGTGAGGAAGTCTTGGAAACGACCGAGGGCTTGATGCAACACATTTTCAAAAAAACGCTGAACTACGATTTGCCCGCGAAATTCGACCGAATCGCCTGGGAAGATGCGTTCGACCTGTACGGAAGCGACAAGCCCGATTTGCGCTTTGACTTGAAGATGCAGGACGCGGCGTTCATGGCGAATTTGAGCGACTTCAACGCATTCAAGGCGGGCGCGGCGGCTTCGGGCAAAGAAATCGAACGGCACAAGCGGAGCGGACTCAAGGCCCTCGTTGTCAAAAATGTCGCCGACAAATATTCGCGAAAAATGATTGAAGCTCTCGAAAGCGTGGCGAAAATCAATCACGCGAAAGGCTTGGCGTGGATGAAGGTGGTTTCCGCGGTGGTTGAGCCTGTCGAAACCACCACAGGCATCGCCTTTGAAGGTGGAATCTCAAAATTCTTCGCGGGAAAAGAAAGCGAAATCTGCACGAAACTCGGTGCGGAAAAAAACGACTTGCTTCTTTTTGTGAGCGATGAGAAATGGCAGACGGCGTGTGTGGCTCTTGGCGCGGTGCGAAAGCAGCTCGGAAAGGATTTGAATCTCTACGACCCGAAAGACGAATTCCACTTCGCATGGATTATCGACTTTCCGTATTTCGCATGGAATGAGGACGAAAATCACTGGGAGACCGAGCATCACATGTTCACGCTCCCGCAGAAAAAATACTGGGATACGCTCGAAAGCGACCCCGGGGCCGTTAAAGGCGACCTCTACGACCTCGTTTTGAACGGTTACGAGCTTGCTTCGGGAAGTATGCGTATCAACGACCCGGCATTGCAGGAGCGCATTTTTGAAATCGTGGGCTACAGCCGCGAGCGGGCAGAAAAGGCGTTCGGCTTTTTGGTTCAGGCATTCAAATTCGGCGCGCCCCCGCACGGTGGAATCGCCCCGGGTCTTGACCGCCTTGTGATGCTCATGAGGCACGAGGAGAGCATTCACGAAGTTATCGCGTTCCCGAAGAACAATCTCGCGGCTTCTTCGCTCGACGACTCGCCGAGCGAAGTCGAGCAGTCGCAGCTCGACGAGCTTCACATCGCGGTGACGGAAAGAGAGAAATAGAAAATCCGCAACGGCACGGTGCTTTGTCATTCCGAAACTTCGGAATGGCAAAGCCTATTTGGAAACAGATTTTTAAACCGACTTGCTATTTTTTGACAGCATATTTTTTATCGCCTGTTTTTCTTCCGCCGTAAAAAGCTGTGTGGCGTAGTTTGCAAGCGGTGCGCCATGCCGCGCGAAGGTGGGCGCGACGACGAGGCGGAGCGTCTTGCCGTCTGTGTTCTTCCGCCATCGTGCGCCTCCGTCAATCAGTTTCTATGACCGTGCCGCCGTCGTCGCCCGTCATGTCGAGGAGCGAGTCCACCGTATGAAAGATGCGCCGTGCGGTCTGCTCGCCCCACCACTCAGGGTCGCATACGCTGATGTCAACGTCCGCGTTGTTCCCATCGGGTAAGCCCGCATCCGTTCCCGAAAGCAGTTGCGCGATGTAGTGTTGCCTGAGCGTGAGCCGTTTTGCCATCCGTTCCTCCCGCCTTACACGTCCTCGTATCCCTTTGCGCCGAGCGCAACATCCAGCGTGCTAGGCTGAGTCTCGATGCCTACAAATTCCCAGTCGTCCGCGCTCCAGTCCTTGCCCCTTTCCTTGGCTCTCTCGATGAACAGCGAAACGATGTCGAACGTCCCGCTCGGACTCTCATCGTCATCTCCATCGGGGTCGTAGATTCCCAAAATCTCGCCCTCCAAAGTGCATCTGTAGCGCAACTCGTTTTCCAGGTCCAGGTACAAGTCGTCATTGTCGTCGAAGTAGTTCTCTCCCGTCTGCAGGACGCCCGAAAGGACGACTTCGCCCGTCTTCTTGTTCTTGAAGGCAGGTTGTAGCGCGCGGTAAGTTTCGTCTGAGATGAGTTCGTCATCCTCGTTCACCATCGGGTCGGGGTAAGTGTTGTACTGTGTGCGGGGTAGGTAGGTCATCTTGCCGTCCTCGCACACGCCAGTCACAATCCAGTTATCGGAATGTGCCGATTCGGAGAAATCCCGGTTCTCCCAGCCGACGATTTTCTCCGCGCCCGTCGCCTTCGCCACGTCCATGAGCCAGTCGAAGGTTTCGGGAACGCCCGTGTTCTTTATGTCCACGCCTTCAATCCACTCGTCCTCGTCGACCGTCCACTCGTTTCCATTAAGTGCGAACGGCTTCAATTCCTCGACCCATTCGATGTTTTCGTTTGCCCAGGCAAACGCCCTCTTCGCCGTCTCCGCGTCGGGCGTGTTGTCCTTCTTCACGAAGCGAATCCTGAAAAATCCGTATCTTGCGGCCATGAAAACTCCTTGCGCTTAAAGCCCGCGCGGCTGTAGATTTTTGGGGTCAGCTCAGACCGCCCCAACTTATATAAACCGCCTCCGTCGGGGTGATTAGTAGAATCGGAAAATCAGCCATGCCCGTTGAAATTGAATTCGCTCTGCCCCATGGCGGGCTTTTCTGAGAACAACTTGATGGCGGCATGGCGAATCACCTCCACGTTCACGCAGTTTCCGAACTGCTTGTACGCCTGATGGACGTTTCCGCACGGCTTGAAGTCCTCGGGGAACGACTGGAGGCGCGCCGCCTCGCGAACGGAGAGCCGCCGCCTGTACCGCCCGATGACGGGTGTCTGCACCATCGCGACGAGCGCCTGAAAGCACGTCGGTCTCTTCACTCGGATTCCGGACTCCCTGAACTGCACGACCGCATCCCACACGCTCGGAACGTTCGGCCCCGCCTGCCACTCGAACTTGCGGTGCGTCGGAGTGAACGCCTTGAGGTTGTCATGCTTCTTGAGCCATTTTTCGATGAAGTCGCTGTTCTCGCTGTAGAGCCTCACGTTTTTTCTGACGTACACCTTCTTCCAGTCGAGCCAACTCTCGTCGATTTCGCTGTGGAAAAAGTCCACCCACACGGGAAAGCCGATGATTTTGTTCCCCAGTTGCCCGTGGAACTCGTCCCACGCCGTCAGAACCATCTTCTGATAGTCGGTGAGCGCGTACCGGGGGTCGCATTCGGCGGGGTCGAGAATTGAGTAAATCGAGCAGTCGTCTTTCTTCTTTAGGTTGTCGAATCGGATGTTGAGCGGCACGTCCACGTGCTCGGGGTCGAACTTTCCGAGGATTATGACGCGCTCGCGCGTCTGCGGAATGCCGAACTGGTGCGGACTCAAAAAGAGCGGGCGTTCCGTGAGCCGATAGCCGAGCTCCATGAGCGACTCCGTGATGACTCGCCATGTGTTTCCGTGTTCGTGCGAGACGATGTTCTTCACGTTCTCAAGGATGATGAAGGGCGTGCGGTGGTGGCTTAGAATCCGCACAATCTCGAAGAAGAGCGTTCCGCGCGTCTTGTCCTTGAATCCGAACTTCCTTCCCGCGTTGCTGAACGACTGGCACGGAAAGCCCGCGCACAACACGTCGTGGGCGGGGATGTCGCATTCCTTCACGTCGCGGATGTTGATTCCCGAGTCGATTCCGTAGTTCTTCTTGTACGTTGCGATTGCGTCGGGGTCGATTTCAGAGGCGAACACGCACACGCCCTTTCTTCCCCCGATTTTTTTCAAGGTCTGATGAAAGCCGCCGATTCCCGAAAACAAATCCACGAATTTGAAATTTTCAGGAAGCTGCCATTCCGCCATCATCCACCTCACTCTAAAAACCCGCTCAGGCTGTTGTTTTCTGCAATTCGATTTTTCGAGCGAAGCGTTGAAAAATCGAATTGCAGTCGCCCTTGTCAACTGCAATGGCATACCATTGCAGTCGCCCTTGTCAACTGCAATGGTATGCCATTGCAGCCCGCGAAGCGGGGCGGGCGGGGTTGTTTTATTGGAGGGGAAATGACTGGAACGGCAAAAAAAGGGGGGGGCCAGCCCTCTTGTTCATGGTGTTCTCTATATTCGTCAATGAAATTTCGATTTAGCGGACGGATTCGGATGCACGCGATGCCGCCATCTGCCGAACCTGCCCAAGCGGCACATCTGCCATATCTTCTTTTTTCTTTTTAGTGCTATAATTTTATTCAGAGGAAAACATGACAGTCGGTGATGTGAGAGATTTTCTTGAGAGTTCAACAGAACCAGTGTATATAATTTCTGGGCCTGATAAAAGATTTAGAACTTACATGATGCATTGGACTCAGAACCGTTGGGAAGAGCTTCCGAACGCTCTTAAAATTATTTTTGCTGAGTTTCATGACAGGGAAAACTTTATCGACTGTTTATACGAGCTTATACTCGATTCAGATGATGACGAGCCTATCGAACAGTTTATAACAAGAATTAAAATAATGGAAAATAACTGCAACCTTGGAAATTTGTTCGATCCAACACAAGAGCTTCATTTTGAAATCGGTGTTATTGACGATTTTTGGTATAGGACGCCGTTGAGAATTGTTCCAAAAGAAGATCTTATCTTCTTCAAAGAAGATGACAGAAAATCAAGACTTGTTTCCGCTTCAAATTTGAAGAAATGGCTTGAATGGCATCCATGTCAGAGGGTTTATATGACTGATGGCAATTTGTATATTCTTAACGAAGATTTGACGGATGTTCAAAAAAGAATTTTGTCGAAATGTGAAACAATCGCTTTGTATGATGAAGAAAAACACTAGAAGAAATAAACAAAAAAGCCGCTCAAAAAGAGCGGCTTTTTTGTTTATTTTTCTGTTGCGCGAAGGATTCCGTCCCATTTTTCTGGGGGATTTTTTATGAGAGCGCGACATTTTTCTATGTATTTTTCTGCGGCAGGGTCTCGGCTTTTTGTTTTTTCAAAAACTTCGATTGCTCCAGAAAAATCGCCTTTTACAAAAAGGTCGTAGCCCACGCCGTAATTCACAAAATCGTCTTTTCGCTTGTCAAATTCCTCGTTTTTCATCGGCTCAAAAACGATTACGCCTTCTTTTTTTCCAACAACGGCAATATTTGACACTTTGCGGAAACTCAAATTGCAGCCGTGCTCTATCGCGCTGTCCATCGTGGCCTTGGAGCACATCGTGTATGTGCCGAACTGCTTGTTGATTCCCTCAAGGCGCGAGGCTAGGTTCACGGTGTCGCCGAGCATTGTGTAGTCGAAGCGATAATCGCTTCCCATGTTTCCAACGACCGCTCGCCCTGAGTTTAGCCCGATTCGCTGTTTGAACGGTTTTCCTGTTACGGCAACGAGTTCGTCTTGCATTTTTTCGAGTTTTTGTTGACATTCCAATGCCGCTTCGACCGCTCGTTTTGCGTGGTCTTGCTGCGTGGTCGGCGCGTTCCAAAACGCAATTATTGCGTCGCCCTCGTATTTATCAATCGTTCCGCCGTGCTTAAAAATAATTTCCGTCATCGCGTTCAGATATTTGTTCAACAGATTCGTGAGTTCCGTTGGATTGAGTTTTTCTGAAATCGAAGTAAATCCTTGCACGTCAGAAAAATACGCCGTAATTTCTCGCTCCTCGCCACCAAGTTTGAGCGCGTCTGGATTTTCGATGAGATTTTCGATTACGGCAGGACTCAAATATTGCTTAAACGCCGACTTGAGGTACCGTTTTTGCTTTCCTTCCGTGAGATAACTTTTTGAGATTTCGCTTGCAAACGCAAGAACAAAGCCGAGCATTGGCTCAGAAACGGGGAGAATTATGCCTTTTATGAAAAATGCGTAGGATAAAAGGAAATAAAGCAAAAGCGCAATCAAAAAAAGCGCGATTTTTACCACAAAAAACCGAGGTTTTTGAGAATGCAACATCGCAAGCGTGGTTCCAAGCGCGACTGCAAGCACGATAAGCGCGATACTCGCAAATGGAGAAACATCGCTCAAATATTCATTTTGCAAAATCGTATCCATTTGCGCGATGTGAACGCCAACTCCTGGGTAATTTGCGGAAATGGGAGTTGCGCAAATATCAAAAAGCCCCGGCGCAAAAAGTCCAAAAAACACGTGCATTCCCTCGAACATAGAAGGCTCTAAAAGGTCGTCGCCCGCTTCGTATTTTGTGCCGTTTTTTTCCGCTTCTTCGATTGCAAGTTCGCTTCGTAAAATGAGTTCCGCACTATACGGAATATAATCATTCAAACTCGACATAAAGCGAACGTACATTCCACGCTCGCTTTCGCCTTCTTTTCCGTGCCGCGCCTTTGGAATCGACTTTTCGTCAGGCATTTCATCAGAAAGTTCAAGGCTTGCCACAGTAAGGGACGGCTCTTTTTTTGCCGACGATGAGTGAAATCTTGCCCTGCGAGCAACGCCGTCGGAATCTAAAAGGCTTTGCACCGTTGCAATTTTTGCTGCCCCTTCGCGAATCGCTTTTACGGGAAGTACGCCTTCTTCGTCAGAATTCGACTGGTAGAAAACAGTTTGCACCGTGCGTCCGAATTCTGCGCTTGCTTTTCCGAGTTTTTCGTCATCTTCATCTCCGTAGAGCGATTTTTCGGTGTAAACCATATCGAACGCCATACTCGCCGCGTTTCCTCGGTTAAAAAATTGAATCATCTTGGCGTAACTTTCGCGTGGCCACGGGTAACTCCAACCGAGCGTTTCTTCCGCCCAGTCAAGGCTGTGCTGGTCAAGAAGTACGACCGCAATGTCTTCCGAAGGGTCAAAAAAGCCTGTCGTTGATTTCATGCGGCTATCATAGGATTTGTTTTCAAGCCAGCGAAGCGAGTCGCCAGAGTGCAAGAAAAGCATGATAACCAAGGCTGCTAAAGATACCGCGCATGAAAGATAGATTGCTTTTGCGTTTTTCATTTGATTTCCTCGTAATTTTTTTGCTCAAAAATTAAAAAACGGTGGCAAAACCACCGTTTTTTTTGTACTTTCTCTTTTTGTTTTTACTGTTGCGCAGGTTCAATCGACAATTCACCCTCGGTCGCTCCAGCGTCTGCCGCTGGCGTTGCTTCTGCGGGGGCGGCTTCTACAGGAGCCGCACTAAGTGTGCCTGCGGAAACAGAGCCTTTTCCCGCAAGTGCGATATTGTCTGCAATCGTGTTTACGGTGCTTTTCTTTACGATTTTCTTTTTGGTAAGGCTTTTTGTTTCAAACCACCCAGTAACCGACGAATCAGCGAGTTGAATCTTCACCTTTTTTGATTTTGATTCAAGAACAGTGCCACGGTCTCCGTATACAACGCTTCCCACAACCGTGGAAGATTTTTCGCCGTCAGTTAGATTTCCGTCTTTTGAGACGTAAACCGTCTGACCTTTTTTGAACGAAGCGGCAAAAAGCATTGCGCCCATCATTGCAATTAACATAATCGAAATGATTTTTTTCATAATGTTCCCTCTTTGATACAAAAGATACCTTTGATTTTATCACAATAAATGGAATTTGCAACCCACAAAAAAAGAGCCTGGGAATACTCCAGCACAAGCAAGGTCTTCATACCGTTGCTGCCTTCCGGCTCTCGCGGGGTTTTGAAGGATGCCTTGTGAAGTTCCCAGACTCAAGTGAGACTGACACGATTCGAACGTGCGACCTCCACCTCCGCAGGGTGGCGCTCTAATCCAACTGAGCTACAATCTCAAAAAGGTCAAAAATTCGGAGCGAAAGGGATTTGAACCCCCGATACGGTTACCCGTATGCCGGTTTTCGAAACCGGTGCATTCGACCACTCTGCCATCGCTCCAAATGTTTTTAAAATGCTAAATGATTTTTTTATTTTGGTCAACGATTCAATTTTTATTTGCGTTTGTATATTATTGAAACCGTACCCCCGCGAACGCGCCACGGAATTGTGAGCGTTTTGTCTGTGAGCGTGCCAGAATACGGCACTTGCCCTTGTAAACCAAGAAACTCAAGGCGTTGCGTTTCAAAATCATACTGTTTTTTGGGCGAAAAAGAAACGCGAGAACTTGTGGCACTTGCTTTGTAAACTCCAGACTCAAAAAGCGTTCCAAAATAAGTGCCAGGAACGTCTTGCCCAAAATATTTTCCTGCGATGTACCGCTCGTATGTTTCGTCTTCTTCGTAAAAAAGATACCGCTCCACGCACGATTCTCCGTCGGCGTAACTTACTTCCTCGTTCACGTATTCTAGCGCGTCCGTCTTTAAGTCGCAGCCAAAAATCAAAAATGAAAAAACAAGGAAAATCACAAAAAAAATCGAATTGCATTTTGATTTCATAACCGCTCCTTTCAAAAGTGAGTTTTTGGCATCGCTTTTTCAAACGGCTTTTATTTTCGCGCCTTTATTCCGTCAAGAATTCCAGAATAATTGGTGTTTTTGAGTTTGAAAAGAAGATTTCCACTTCCGTCGTCCGTGATTTCAATTCCGCTTTTGACCCAACCGTCGTCCGCCAAAACGTCAAATTCGTCTCCAAATTGGATTTGCTCCAAAGCCACGTCGTCTTTTGTTATCCAAAATGTTCCCGTTCCAATGTCAAAAACCAATTCGCCTTCCGCTTTTTCGTTTTTCATGTCGTGCTCCTTTTGATTTTAAGTCCGCTTAAAGCCGTTTCGTTGGCTTCGAGGCTTTTGTCTGTAGCGAAGTTCTGCCGTTTTGATGGCTTCTCTCATTTCGCGAACGTTTACAGTTATGCTCGTTTTTGTTACGTGCATATCGAACGAGTCCGCCATTAACTCAAGTTGCCAATGTGTATTCCAAAGCGAAATCCCCGTCCAGCGAGAAACGTCCGCCGTGGTAAGCGAAAACGTGCGCCACGCTTCCTTTGTGGAACTAGGACGCATTTCGTCGTACATCAAAAACAACTCCGCGATTCTTGCTTGCGGCTCAGGATTTGCAAGCACTCGAAGGCGACGACGCTGTTCGTAGAGGCGGTGGCAAAATATTTTGATAAGCGACAGAATCATTGCAGGATTTTTTTCAACGATTTGCGAAAAATTTTCCTTTTTGAACTCCAAAACCTCAACGTCCGTTCTTGCAACGCACGTTGCACTTCTTGGCGTTGAATCGAGAATCGCCATTTCCCCAAACATATAGCCAGGAACAAGATAATTTAAGTTCACGTCCGAGTCGTTTATACATTTTGTAAGTTGAACAACGCCAGATTGCACAAAATAAAACGTCATTCCTGGTTCAAATTCTGCGATGATTACTTGTCCGCGGGAGAATTTTCGTGAAAAACGCTCAAAGCCTGGAATCGAAAATCGTTTTTTTACGCTTGGCGGAAAACCTGCCAAAAATGCGTCGTCTGCTTTTTTGCCCGCTTTTTCGTCGGACATTCCTTCTTGAATCATTTTTTCTTGCGATTTTTCCCGAAGGTCGCGAAGCCTTCTTCGAGAAGCGTTTTTGATGTCCATCGCTTCGTATCGCATACAGATTTCAAGGCAGGTGAGCCATTTTTGCTCTTTGAAAAAACTTTCTGCGACCGTAACGAGTTCGTCATATTTTGCAGGATGCTTTCCGATTAAAAGAATGCGCTCGACTTTTTGATGAATATTCCGAAGTTCTCGCGAAAATTTTCTGAGCGTTTTCATTAAAAGTTCGTGATTATTTCCAAAAATCTTTTCAAATTCGTCTTCGGTCATGCAAAGCACATCGGAGTCGGTTCGGCACGTTGCCGTTTCTCCGCGTTCACAGCCAGCCATTGCGCCCATAATTCCAAAGAATTCGCCAGGATGCACTTCCTCGATTTCGTGTCGTCCAGGCTCTTCGTCTCGCCGAGAAAGCACAACAACTCCGCGTTGCACAATGAAAATCAAATCTTCTCTCGATTGGTCAAAATAAATGACTGAACCTCTTTGAAAATGCACTAAACGTGGCATTTTCTCCCCCTTGACTTTTTTTGATTTTTCTTATTTTAGAGCAAATTGCAGAAAAAATCGACAAGGCAAAGAAAAAAGGAGCGGAAAATTCCGATTTTTCTTTGCATATTTTGAGCGAACGAAAAACGCGCGCTTTTCTCTATTGATTAAAAAAAGACGCTCCGATAGAATTGCTCAAAATGACATTTTTTTGATTTTTGTCAAAATAAAAGGAGGCGACAAAAATGGCTTCGGAAACGAGAAGAGTTGTTGTTACAGGACTTGGCTGTGTTTCACCGGTGGGAAATTCGGTGGATGAAACTTGGGCGGCGGTAAAGGCTGGAAAAAGTGGCGTTACGACGATTACGCATTACGACAATGCGAACTTTAAGGTGAAGTATGCGGCGGAAGTGAAGAACTTTAACGCGGCGGATTATATGGATTCTTCTGCGGCGCGCAAGATGGCGTTGTACTCGCAGTATGCGGTTGCTGCGGCAAAGCAGGCGTTGGACGATTCCGGCTTGATTGACAAAAAAGACGTGCTTGAAGACACGGCGGTGTATTTGGGCGTGGGCATTGGCGGCTTGGAAGTGACCGAAAACACGATGAAGGCGTATTTTGATTCAAATCAGACGCGCATGCCGCCGCTCACCATTCCGGAACTGATTCCGAACGAGGGCGCGGGAAATATTTCTATCGCGTTTGGCTTGCATGGCGCAACGCATACGATTGCGACGGCGTGTGCAAGCGGAACGGACGCAATCGGAAATGCGCTCGACCAAATCCGCAATGGTCGCTACGATGTGATTCTTGCCGGTGGCGCGGAAAGCACGCAGTGTGGCTACGCAAACCTGGGATTCCAGATGCTGCACGCGCTTTCTAGTAAGTGGGTGGACGACCCCGCAAAGGCGAGCCGCCCGTTTGACAAGCAGCGCGACGGCTTTATCATGGGCGAAGGAAGCACGATTTTGGTGCTGGAAGAATACGAGCACGCAAAGGCGCGTGGTGCAAAAATCTACGCGGAAGTGGCAGGCTATGGCGCGTCAAGCGACGGCTACCATCTGACCGCACCCAATCCCGACGGCGTGACTGGTTCTAAATGTATGACGATTGCGCTAAAGGACGCGGGCGTAAAACCCGAAGAAGTGACCTACTACAACGCGCACGGCACTTCAACCAAACTGAATGACTCAGGCGAAACCAAAATGCTGCACATTGCCTTTGGCGATGCGGCAAAAAAATTGCACATCTCTTCTACCAAGTCCATGACGGGACACTGCTTGGGTAACGCGGGCAGCCTTGAAGCGATGATTTGCATTAAGGCGATTCAGGATTCTTACATTCCTGCCACGATTAACCTTGACGAAGTTGATGTGGAAGGCTGCTGTGATTTGGACTACACGCCCAACAAAGGCCTGGACTTGCCCGTAGATGTGGCGATGAGCGCGAATTTCGGCTTTGGCGGTCACAACGGCTGCCTGGTGTTCAAGAAAGTGAAATAAACCACAGATTACACAGATTGCACAGATGAGCGTTTTGTAAAAACAGATTCATAAGATTATCATCAAGTTTGAGTAGGAACGAAAACTATAGATTGGGTTCATTTTTACAGAGAATTTGATGATACTAAAGAAGCGCGATTTTGCAAGAGTATAATCTGTGTTCATCTGTGTAATCTGTGGATAAAAACGAGGAGCATGATTATGGAAAAATTTACTGATATTGAATCGTTACTCCCGCATCGGAAGCCGTTTTTGTTTGTGGATTCGATTGATTCGTATGACGACAACGGGTGCGTGTGCCATCGGAAATTTACGGACGAAGACTTTTTCTTTACGGGGCATTTTCCCGAATACCCGGTTGTACCCGGCGTTATCTTGATCGAAACGATGGCGCAGGGCGGTGGCGCGGCACTTTCCTTGCAGAAAAAGTTTGACGAAGGAAGCCTGTTCTTCCTTGCTACCGTGAACAACGTAAAGTTTAAGCACCAAGTGCGCCCCGGCGACAATGTGCGCATGGAAGTGACCAACAAACGCTGCACCAAAAACATGGTCGTGCAAGAAGGCAAGGCGTATGTAGGCGACACGCTCTGCGCTCAGGCAGAATGGATGTGTTTGGTGGGAAAAGGCGAGTCAAAATAAATTTTTTCAACAACAAAAAAATTGCGGCGGAGTGAAAAAGCGACTTTTTTATTCCGCCGTTTATTCTTCTGGAATCGAATATTCGTCAAGACTTTCGTCAATCCATTTTCGAGACAAGGCAGGATAAGCGTCTGCTGTTTTTACAAAACACGAAATCGCTTGCTTTTGATTTCCCAAAAAATGATAAGATTCTGCAAGATAAAACGTTGCTCGGTTTGTGGCGTTTTCGCCTCGATTTACTCGCAAAAAATCGCGGAGTTTTTCTGCCGATTCTTGATAACGCTTTCTTATAAAACTCGTTTTGAGAATCTGAAAAAGCACATAATCATCTCCGCTTTTTGACTCAATTAAATCTTCTTCAAAAATGTACGGTGCGAGTTTTTTTCTTGCTGGAGGCGGAGCGGAAAGTTCTTTTGCCGAAGTCCGTGCGTCTTCTCCGATTGATTTTCGTCGTTCTGGCTCTCTTTCAAACATCGCGATTCTTGGAAGCGGTTGCTCTCGAAGCGTTCCTTCAGGATACAATCGCGGCTCTTCATTTTCGCGTTCGATTTTTTCTTCCCGTGCGATTCTCACTCCGCTTGCGCTTGCGTTTATGGCAGGAAGAATTATCCGTTCTATTTCACCGTCCGAAAATCGTGCGGCAACACAATAGCAATAAAATCCGTAAAATTGAACGGTGTCCGTGTACGCCGTCGCCGACGGAGAAATCTCTGCGATTGGTTCGAGATTTTTGAGCGAACGTGATTCAATCGGTCGCTCGTCGCGAAAAATGAGCAGCGAGCGAACTCCTTGCGTCCTTTCGATGTTCCAGGTCAACCGAATTGTATTGAGCGAAATCTGCTCCGCGTGAATTTTTGCGCAAACGGTGCGCGAACTTTGAGAAAATGCGTGAGCGCAGAGAAAAATCGAGAAAAACGCGAAAAGCGCGAATAGTTTTTGACGCATGACAAAAATAATGCACCAAAAATGACCGTTTGACAAGGCGCGAAAAATTGAATATTCTATACAAATGTTTGTATCGGTAGTTTTAGACCCAAGCGGAGTTGAATCCGCAAAAGCACTTGCAACAATTCTTGCGAGGTACTGTTTTAAGAAAATTCAACGCGCCTGCTGGGAGTGCATGAGTTTGAATGAACAGCAACTTGCTACATTAAAGCGAGAAATAGATAATGTAACTGATTATTATGATAAAATCAGAATGTATCAATTTCCAGTCAACAATGCGTTTGCAATCACCGAGTTGCACCACAAAAAATGGCGGCGATGCGTTCTCGGAACGAGCGAACAAAAAAGCGCGACATAACGCTTTTGAAAAATCAAAAATCAATGGAGGAAAAAAAATGCTTGAAGAATTGAAAGAACCGATTTCCACGCTCAAAGAAGACATCATGAACGTTTGGGGGCGTCTTTGACCCGGACGCAATCGAAAAAAAGATAAAAGAAACCGAATCGCTCACGCTCGCGCCGAATTTTTGGGACGACGCGCAGAAAGCGCAGAAGGTGATGAACGACCTGAAGCTCTTGAAAGGCAGAATCGAGCCGTGGAAAGAACTCTTGCGCGAGGCGGACGACCTTGAGACGCTCTACGAGCTTGGAATCGACGGCGGAGACGATTCCGTTGAGGACGAACTGCGGGCGCAGCTTTCCGAGGCGCAGAAGAAGTTCGAGGAGCAGAGCATCTTGAACCTGCTTTCGGGCGAGGCGGACAAGAACGGCTGCTTCCTCACGATTCACTCGGGCGCGGGCGGCACGGAGGCGTGCGACTGGGCGTATATGCTCTCGCGTATGTACATCCGCTGGGCGGAGCGGCACGGCTACAAACTGCAGACCGTCGATTTGCAGGAGGACGAGGGCGGAATCAAGTCCACCACGATTCAGATTGAGGGCGATTACGTCTACGGGCATTTGAAAGGCGAGGCGGGCGTGCACCGCTTGGTGAGAATCAGCCCGTTCGACGCGAACGCGCGGCGGCACACGTCGTTCTCGTCCGTGTTCGTGTTCCCCATTTTGGACGACACGATTGAGGTGAACATCCGCCCCGAGGACTTGCGCGTTGACACGTACCGCTCGGGCGGAAAGGGCGGCCAGCACGTGAACAAGACGGACTCGGCCGTTCGCTTCACGCACCTTCCCACGGGAATCGTCGTGCAGTGCGACAGCGAGCGGAGCCAAATCATGAACCGCCAGACGTGCATGAACCTCCTCCGCGCAAAGCTCTACGCGCACTACGAGGAGGAGCGGCAGAAGGAGACGGCGAAGTTCGGCGCGGAGAAGAAGGACATCTCCTGGGGCAACCAAATCCGCTCGTATGTGTTCCAGCCGTACACGATGGTCAAGGATAACCGCACCAAATTCTCCGTGGGCGACATCCAGTCGGTCATGGACGGCGACATCGACCAGTTCATCGACTCGTTTTTGCAAGCGCAGTGGAAGGGAATCCCGCTCGGCGACGATGAGAATGACGATTTGTAAAAAGGGAAGCGTTTTTTTGCTTTTTTTTGCACTGATTTTAACTTTTGCTCAAAGCGACGACTGGATTCTTTCGGCGGAGGCGTTTTCGCTTGCGCAGCGAGGAAGCAGCGAAAGTGCAAAGAAAAGCGCGGAACTGTTGCCGCAGTTGATTTTGGAGCAACTTTCTTTGGAGCGGGAGCGCGTCATTCCAAAAAGCGAATTGCTCGACCGCGCGCTGTTTTCGCTTCAAACGGAGCGACTTTCGCTTTTTTTGCAACTTTCAAAGGAAGTGAAAGTGCGCGATTCGCTCGTTATTGAGAAAAAAAAGCCGCGTGAACTTGAAAAAGCGATTGTGAGTGCGGACAAAAAAATCGCAGAAATTCAAATTCAAATCGAAGAAAATCTAAAAAAAGAGGAGGAAGAAAAGAAAAAATACGCTCTTGAAGGCGAAAAAAAAGAACAGGGCGCAAAACGCGGTACGCTTGAGCGGCTTGGCGCGTTTTTGCCGTTTCCGTTTTTTCACAAAGACGAGGAAACGCAAAAAATCGTTCAAGAAAACGTGCGTCTTTACAAAGACGATGCCGCTTCTCTCTTTTCTCCGTCAAAAGAGGCGGTGGCAGAAGGGCGGACTTCGCGTTTTTTTCAAAAAGAAGTTTCTTCGGCAAAAATCAACGGGATTATTTCTGGCTCGCTTTCGTTTTACGGTGATTACGTTGGCGTTTCTGCGGAGTTGACGGTTTATCCTGGGGCAAAGAGTTTTGGCGTTGTTTCAGACGTTGGAAACGTGGGCGACCTTGTGTCGCTTGCGCGGAGAGTCGTTCGGAATCTTGTGCCAAAAATTGCGAACAGTCTTCCCGTTTCTATTGAGTTTGACATTCGCTCGTCTTCCGACGAGAAAATTCAAAATCCGCGCGTGATGATTGACGGCATTGTTAGTCCAGACGCAAGCGAGCGAGTGCTTCTTGACGCGGGAATCCATACGGTGAGCGTTGAAGCGGCAGGATTTGAAAGCGTTTCCACAACGTATTCGTTTACGGGCGAAAATCGATTTTTGGTAAAAGCGCGACTTTTTCCGAGCGTTTCGGGAAAAGTGAAGATTCGGCAAAAATCTTTTTTGCCAGGCATTTTTAGCGCGAACGGAATCGACTCAAGTCCCAATAACGTTGATGACGGCTGGGCGCACTTGAGCGTGAACGGAAAGCCGATTCTTGCGATTTTTGAAGATTCCAAAAGCGGGGAGCGGGCATTCGTTCGGCTTGCGGCACAAAACGCAATCGACGGCGAGCAATGGAAAGTGGGCGCAAAGCCGTTTGACCGCGCGGCAAATATCGACAAACGACGGCGCGCGCTGTATCTTTCTTACAGTGTGCTTATTTGTTCGCTTCCGTTTACGTTTTACAGTTTGGGAGAGTTTACGGCGGCAAACAAGGCGTATTCGCAAAATCGCGCATCTTACGAATACGCAAAAAAATGGCAAGACCGCGCAAATCTCACCCAAACGATAACGCTCGTTTTTGCGGGCTGGTTTGCGTTTGAACTGGTGCGCTATCTTTGGGCGGCAAATCGCGTGCTTCCTGCGGAGGCGAGCCTTGATTCGACTCCACCAAAGGCAAAAACGCCACTTGACGAAGCATTTTTGCTTCCAATGAACGAAATCGTGGACGGAAAATCGAGTTTAGAGCAAACAGATTGACGCTCCAATCGTTTTGCTCCAAAATTTTCCAAAAAGCGATTTTTTATTTTTGAAATTATGTATGGAGAAAAAATGGCAAAATTTTCATTTGCTCAAAAAATCAAAGGACTTTTTAGTTCTTTTTCGCGCTCGTCTGAAATCTCCGATGAGTTTTTTGACGAATTGACGGACGCTTTGATTGAAGGCGACGTTGGAGCAAAAAACGCGATGACGATTTCCGATTCGCTCAAAAAATCGTGCAAAGAGAAAAAAATCAACTCGGAATACGACGTTCGCGCGCTTCTTTCAGAAATGCTTTGCTCTTTTTTGAAAAAAGCGGATTTGACTTTAGAGCAAAATTCATTGAGCGTATTTTTGCTTCTTGGCGTGAACGGCGTTGGAAAAACGACAACGGCGGCAAAACTTGCAAATCTGTACAAAAAATCGGGATTTCCTGTAGTTCTTGCCGCAAGCGACACGTTTCGCGCCGCCGCCGAAGAGCAACTTGAAAAACACGGCAAAAATCTGGGAATCCGCGTGATTTCGCACCAGCACGGAAGCGACCCAGGCGCGGTTGTTTTTGATGCGGCAGATTCAGCGCGGGCGGCAAAAATCCCGCTCGTCATTGCGGACACGGCAGGGCGATTGCACAATAAGGAAAATCTCGTTCGTGAACTTCAAAAAATCGACAAAATCGCGCAAAGCAAAGCGGACGCGAATCATTATAAAAAACTCCTCGTAATCGACTCCACGACGGGGCAAAACGCGCTTCGTCAGGCGGAGGTTTTTTTGGAAAGCGTTGGAGTTGACGCGATTATTCTTACAAAATGCGATTCGAGCGCGAAAGGCGGCGTGGCTTTTGCAATCGGACGCGAATTGGGAATTCCCGTGGCATACATTTGCACAGGCGAAGGCTACGAAAACATCGCTCCGTTTGACCCCGTTTCTTTTTCGCGTTCGTTTGTGGGGCTTTGAATCAAAAAATGGGCGGAACTTTTTTTCGCGCTTTTTTTGCGGTTTTGATTTTTGTTTTTGCAAAAGGATTTCTTTTTTCGATTTCGTTTTTTGAGGCTCGCGCCTTTTTTGTTTCAAAAAATGCCGATTTTTTTCACTCGATTCGGAGCGGAATCGTCGAATCGCAAAAATCAAAAAAATTTGCCTTTTTTACGGTGCGCGACGATGAGTTTTTGAAGCAAAACGTTTTAGAGCGATTCGATTTTTCGTTCAAAATTCCAAAAATGTCGTTTCCTCAAATTGATTCAAACGAGGAAATCGGAAAAATCGAAGACGACGGCGATTTTTTGGAAGCAATCGCGTTTATTTCTGCGCTTGATGACAAAGACGAATCGGGCATTTTGGGCGGAGAAGAGGACGAATACGGTGAAAAAATGATTTCTTTTTTAGATTCGCGCGGAGAAATTCGGCGTTTTTCTTACGGAGAAGAGCAATCGTCTTTTAGCGTTTCTGCTGACGGCGAAAACGTGATTTTGGTTTCCGTTTACAAAGAGCGCGTAAAAAGACGCTCGTTTGATTCAAAAAAGCGTCTTTTATCAACAGAAATTTTTTCCCTCGCTTCGGATTCGCGCTCGCTTTTGCTTTCTTCGAGTAGAACATATTTTTATAATGAAAACGGCGAAACGGCAGGACCTATAAAAAGCATCGAAGAAAAAGGAAAAACAAGAATCGAAACGTGCTTTTCGCCTTCGGCACTTCCGATTTTAATCGAAGAATTTGTGCTTGGCGACGAGGGCGAAAAAACGGCGGTAAAAAAACGCGAGCGAAAATACGACGAAGACGGGCGCACGATTTTTGACGAGCGGACGACTTTTTTGGACGGGGAAAGCGAAAAAATCCGCTACGAATATACGTTTACGCAAACGAGCGAAGAGCCTGATTTTCGGTTTTTTGAAAACGACGTTTTAAGGCAAAACCGCGCGTACACGGCTGAAAAAAATTGGACGGAAACAACGTTTTTTGACAACGGCTTTTCCGTTGTCGCGCTTTACGAAGACGGAATCAAAATCGAAGAATCCGTGTTGTTTGGGGAAATGGAAGTGCGGCACAGGATTTTTTCTGAAGAATCGAGTTCGTCAAAAAAGATGACGGAAGACGGCGGAATGAATGAACTTTTCACAGACGACGACTCCGTGAAAGCGCCTCCGTTTCCAAAGCCATTTTGACGAAAAAAGAGCGTTTTGGCTCAAAAGTGCAAGGAGAACTATGAAAGGCAACGGCTGGATTTTATTTGTTTCAAGGCGTTTTTCTCGCGTTGACAGGCACGGGCGCAGTGCGGTTACAACGTTTTTGGCTTCGCTTGGCATTTGCTTTGGCGTTATGACGTTAATCACGGTTTTGAGCGTTATGAACGGTTTTCAGATGAGTTTTATCGACTCGATTATGGAAGTGAGTTCTTATCACGTTCGCGTTTCGGGACTTTTAGAGAGCGACGAAACGCGATTTTTGGATTTTTGCAAAAAAAATCCTGAAATTGCGTCTGCGACTCCGTTTTTTGAAGCGCAAAGCCTTGTTGTAGGCAGGCTTGAAAAGCAATCGGCGGCAATCGTTCGCGCTCTTCCGAAAGACGTTTTTGAAAACGACGCTGGTTTTGCCCGCGAAATGCGCCTTTGGAGCGGAAAACTCGACATTTCTGCTCCAAATTCTGTGATTCTTGGAGAAAATCTTGCGCGGAGGCTTGGCGTTCGAGTCGGTTCAACCGTGAATCTTTTTGCGCTTTCAGGCGGCGCGGACGTGGATTTGATTTCCTCTGAACGACTCCTTACGGTTTCGGGGATTTTTAGAACAGGATATGCTGACATAAATGCCGCGTATTCTTTTGTAAGCATTGAAACTGGCGAAAACTATTTTGGCTCTTCTTCCGAGCGAATTTGGGGAATAAAACTTCCAAACACGGAAGATGATAAAAAAGTCGTTAGTCAAATCTTGGCGGCATTTCCTCATTGCAAGGCGGAATCTTGGAAACATTTTAATCGTTCTTTTTTTGGAGCGTTGCGCGTTGAAAAAAATATGCTCATGATTTTAGTTTTTTTGATTTTTGTTGTTGTTGCCGTGAACATTTTTTCTGGAATGCGGCGCATGGTTTTTGAAAAACGCGAAGAAATCAGCGTTCTTTCGGCGTTTGGCGGAACTCGCTCTCGGATTCAGACTATTTTTGTTGCGCAAGGATTTCTTGTCGGTTCAATCGGCGCGATTCCTGGCGTTGCGCTGGGCCTTCTTTTGTGCGTTCGTATGCAAGACGTTTTTCGGATAATTCAAAAAGTGGCTTACGGAGCGCAACTTTTTTCCGTTTCTCTCGTAAATCCTTCTGCTGCAATTTTGGTGAGCGAAAATCCGATGTTTTCTGTTTACGCAAGCATTCCGCCGCGCGTTTTTCCGCAAGAAGTTTTGCTCGTTGCGATATTTGGGATTTTTTCTTCGTTAATCGCAAGTTACGCCGCAAGTCGCGGAATCCTCAATATGCGCGTTGCAGAAGTTATGCGCGACGAATAAAGGAGTTTTTATGAACGAAAAAAATAGTAGCGACAATAGAAAAAAAATCGTTTCGATTAAAAATCTTGAAAAAACGTACCGAACGGAAAGCGAATCGCTCACGATTCTCAAAGGACTTGACCTTGACATTTTTGAGGGAAGCGCGATTTCAATCGTGGGCGCGAGCGGGAGCGGAAAAAGCACGTTTTTGAATATTCTCGGCGGACTTGATTCTGCGTCGGCGGGAAGCGTTCGTGCGGGCGAGTTTGAAGTTACGGCTCTTTCTGAAAAGGCTCTTTCCGATTATCGCTCGCGATTTTTGGGGCTGATTTTTCAATTTCATTATTTATTAAAAGATTTTACCGCGCTTGAAAACGTTTTTTTGCCCGCGTATATGGCGGGCGTTTCCAAAAAAGAGGCGATAGAAAAGGCAAAAAAACTGCTTTTTGACGTGGGACTTTCCGAGCGAGAAAATCATCTTCCTGGAGAACTTTCGGGCGGAGAGCGGCAACGCGTTGCGGTTGCGCGGTCGCTGATAAACTCTCCAGAGTTGATTTTGGCTGACGAGCCTACGGGAAACTTGGACCCTGCGAACGCGCGTCTTATCGGCGAGTTGTTGTTTTCTATGGCACGAAAATACAAAAAGACGCTCGTTCTTGTTACGCATGATGTTTCGCTTTCTTCGCTTGCCGATAAATCGTACACAATAAAAGGCGGCTGCCTCAAGGAGAGCGAAAAATGACGGCTTCTGCTTCTCTTTTGTTTGCGTTTCGGCTTCTTTTTCCGCGAACGGGTAAAAAATCAAATGCCAGACGAAGCCTTGTGGGAGCTACGGTTTGCATAGGAATTTCGCTCGTTCCGCTTGTGATGGTTCTTGCCGTTTCCGACGGAATGATAAAAGGAATTACCGACAGAATGATAGGTCTTTCGTCGGCGCACGTTCGATGCACCGTTTCAAATGGCTCTGAAGAAACAAAAAGCGCGGCTTCTCTTTTGGCTTTATCAGAAAAAATCTCCGCGCTTCCTTCGGTAACGTATTCTTTTGCGGAAATCGAAGGAATCGCGCTTGCGTCCTCCTCGTCCAAAAGAACGGGCGCGACGGTGCGGGCGGTAAGCGAAAGCATTTTTGAAAAAAACGAATCGTTCCGCACGCTTCTTGAAGTTTGCGACGGAGAAAAAGCGTTTTCGAGCGAGCGTTCTGCCGTAATCGGAAAAAAACTTGCCGAAACGCTTTCTCTTTCCGTGGGCGACACAATTCGGCTTGTTACGATTCGTGCGTCAAACGGGGAAAGTCGTGCGCTTCGTCCAAAAATAACGCCGTTTAAGGTTTCTGGAATTGTGTCGAGCGGGTATCAAGAATTGGACGCGCTTTGGGTTTTTATTCCGCTTGAAGCGGGTTTTGAGATTCTTCCGTCTTCGTCTTCTCGATTTTTAATCGGTTCAGAATGTGCCGACCCGTTTTCAATCGAACTCGAAAAGGCATTTCGAGAAATCGAGCGCGTGATTCCGCCAAATTCGCGCGTGCAAAGATGGAGTCAATTAAACAGCGCGGAATACGAGAATTTTTCGTCAACGAGGATTTTGCTTTTGTTTATAATGCTTTTAATCGTTCTTGTTGCGTCCGTGAATATTTCGAGTGCGCTTGTAATGCTTGTTATGGAGCGGCGGAAAGAAATTGCGATTCTAAAAAGCCTTGGTGCGTCAAACGCTGGAATTGCGTTTTCGTTTCTTTTATCTGGAATGACGTGCGGAGCGACGGGCGTTTTGGCAGGAATTCCTACGGGACTTTTGTGCGCCGTAAACTTTAAGCCGATTATGGACAAAATCGAGCAGGCGGTGAACATTTTTGCCGAATTTTTTGCTGCCATTTTGCACGGTTCTGGGGCGGATTTTTCTCATATAAATCTGCTTGACCCCGCGTTTTATTTGCAGCATATTCCCGTTTCAATTCCGCTTCCGCATTTGTGCGTCATTTCGGCGGGAACGATTGCGTTGTCGCTTTTGGTCAGCGTGCTTCCCGCTCTAAAGGCTGGCGCGGAAAAACCGATAGAAACGCTTAGAAAAATGTAACGGAATTTGCAAAAGACGCGCGGTGGTTTGTAAAAATAGCGATTTTCCGCTAAAATAGCAAACTCAAAAACGTGTTGCGCGATTTTCAAAAATAACGGAAGAGGGCGGATTTTTTATGATTTGCAGTATTTGCCATGAAAACGAGGCGGTTTTGTTCCTTGAACAGGTTTCGCCGTCAAAAAGAAAACTCAATTTATGCGTTGATTGCGCCAAAAAATACAACGTTTCTTCCGATTCGCAGACAATCGGAAGAGCAATAGCGTCCCTCTTTCAGTCGTTTTTGCGAAAAGAAAAAGAGGAAGAAAAAAAACTCTGTCCCGTTTGCGGAATCTCTCTTTCTGAAGTAAAACGCAAAGAAAGCGCGGGTTGCCCAGAATGTTATTCGATTTTCAAAAACTACCTTGACGAGCAATTCAAAAAAATCGGCGTAACTTCAAAATACACGGGGTCAATGCCAAAGCGACTTCGGGGCTTTAGTTCCGTTCTCACGCAACGAATGTCGATTCAAGATAAACTCGATGAATCCTTGAAAAACGAAGATTACGAGCGAGCGGCGGTCTATCGCGATTATTTGCGCGCGCTTGAAAAAACGCCCGTTTCGGAGGGAAGCGATGGCGAATGACGGTGAAAACGAATCTTCAAAATCGAACATTTCTGCTTTTGACGCATGGTATTCGCTTGACGGGCAAGAAAGCGATGTTGTTCTTTCAACGCGGGTGCGCCTTGCGCGGGATTTGGCGAATTTTCCGTTTCCGTCGCGTTTTCGCGAAGACGATGCCGAGCGCGTTCGGACAATGGCGTTTGACGCTTTTTCGCATTTGCAAGAAGGCGAAAAATATCAAGCGGTGCTTTCGTCAAATTTAGACCTTGTTGGAAAAAGAATCCTTTGCGAGCGCGGCGTTATAAAACAAAACACGAATCTTTCGCGCGGAAGCGGAATCGTGATTCGCGATGACGGCGCGTTTTCGTGCACGGTGAACGATGTAGACCATTTTAGACTTTCCGCATTTTGCGCGGGAATGAACGGCGTGGGCGCGTTTCAAGTGTGCAAGACGATTGACGACGAACTTCAAGATTTTATGCAATTTTCTGCAAATCGGGAGCGGGGATTTTTGACGAGTCGATTTTCAGATTGCGGGAGCGGAATGAAAATTTCGTTTCGAGTTCATCTTCCCGCGATTTCGTTTTCGTCGAATCTGCAAAATATCGTTGAAGAATATGAAAAACGCGGGCTTGGCGTTCGCGATTGCTTTGGGCTTTCGGCGGAAAAATCGGGCGCACTCGGCTCTTTTTACGAATTTTGCACTCGCTGTGCAGGAAATGGCAGCGAAATCGACCAACTCGCATTGATTTCTGGCGCGTTGAGGTCGCTTGTGGAAAAAGAGCGCAGACTTTCTGAAAAAGTGTTTTCTTCAAGAATGACGGAAATCCGCGATAGAGTGTACAAATCGTACGCGCTTTCAAAGTTTTCGTTTTTGTGCGATTTACGAAGTGCCATCGAAGCAATCAGCGCGATAAAATGGGGAAAAAATCTTGGAATTTTGAGCGGACTTTCCGACGGGGAGATTTACGCTCTCATTTATCGGATTCAACCGGGACACATTCAATTTGTGATGAGAAATCGCGATTTTTCATTTCCTGAAGACATCGCAAAAAGTCGTGCGCTTTCGGAAAAACACATTCGCGCGCTTTTGATTCAAGAAGCGTTCGGAAAAATTGCGTTTCGATAAAAACGATTTTGAACAGATTTAGTCAATGAATGGGCAAAAAAAATGAATGATTTATCAATAATTGTGCGAAAACTTTTGAATATGGCGCAAGATGAAGGGCGGCAAAGCGGCGCGGAAGAATTGCAGGTGGAACACGTTATTCTTCCGCTTTTGAAAAACGCCGCGGGCTACGGTTACGAGATGATTCAATCGCTCAATTTGAACGTGCTTACGTTTCAACTTGCGCTTGAGCAAAGCGTTTCGGGCGAAAAGCGCGAGGACGTGCGGTTTATCGTGGAAAATCTGCCGCCGTCGCGTCGGCTTCGCTCGCTTTTGGATTCTGCGGTAATCGAGTCAAAAACAATGCGAAACGATTACGTTGGCACGGAGCACCTTTTGATTGCCGCAAGTCTTGAAGCGGGAAGCGTTTCTGCGCGTTTTTTTTCGTTGCACGGCGTTGACGTTGAAAAACTCCGCGCAACTGCTCGCGAAGTTCAGCGGAGAAATAAATCGCTTCCCGAAGGCGAAGAAACCGAAGAAAACGGCTCGCTTGAGGCGGCTTTTGCGGGCGGAAAAGGAAACGCAAAAAAACAAAAAGGTTCGTTTCTTCAAAAATACAGTCGAGATTTGACGAGCCTTTCGCGCGAAGGAAAACTAGACCCCGTCATTGGGCGGGCGCGGGAAATTGTTCGCGTGATTCAAATTTTGAGTCGCCGAACAAAAAATAATCCCGTTCTTTTGGGAGAGCCCGGCGTTGGAAAAACTGCCGTCGCCGAGGGACTTGCGCAAAAAATCGCATCGGGAAGCGTTCCGTACGCGCTTCTTTCAAAGCGGGTGCTTTCTTTGGATTTGACGGCTCTTGTGGCGGGAACTCGCTATCGTGGCGATTTTGAAGAGCGAATGAAAAAACTCATCGCGGAAGTGCAAGAATCAAAGGACGTGATTCTTTTTATTGATGAACTCCACATGCTCATTGGCGCGGGCGATTCTTCTGGAGCGATGGACGCGAGCAATATTCTAAAACCCGCGCTTTCTCGTGGCGAGATTCAGATTATTGGGGCGACCACGCGAAAAGAGTATAGAAAATATATCGAAAAAGACAGCGCACTTGAGCGCAGATTTCAAACGGTGAGCGTTGACGAGCCAAAAGAAGAAGACGCTATCGAAATCCTCGAAGGATTAAAAGGGCAATACGAGTCGTTTCATAACGTTGTATACGAGGACGGGGTAATTGCCGAAATTGTGCGGCTTTCAAAGCGTTACATTTCCGACAGATATTTACCAGACAAAGCGATTGATATTTTGGACGAAGCGGGGAGCGCGAAAAAAATCACGGGAAGCGAAAAACCGCCGGAACTTTCAGAAATCGAGCGGAGCATTGACCTTTTGGTTTCGGAAAAAAATCGACTCGTCGCGGAGCAAGATTACGAGGGCGCGGCGGTCGCTCGCGACAAAGTTGAAGAACTCCGACGGGAACTCAACAAATTTAATGCATATTGGAAAAACAGCGTTCTTTCTGAAAAGCGACTTGTAACAAAGGCGGACGTTGAAAAAATCGTTTCCGACATGACGGGAATTCCTGTGGAAAAACTGGACGAAAACGAATCGGCGCGGCTCGTTTCCATGGAAAACGAAATCCATGAAACGGTTGTGGGGCAAGAAGAAGCGGTGCGCCTTATTTCTGGGGCGATTCGGCGAAGTCGCTCTGGCGTTTCAAATCCAAATAGACCCGTCGGCTCGTTTATTTTTTTAGGACCGAGCGGAGTGGGAAAAACGCAACTTGCAAAATCGCTTGCGAAGTTTTTGTTCGGTTCGGAAGATTCGTTAATCCGAATCGATATGTCGGATTTTATGGAAAAATACACGTCGAGCCGACTTGTTGGCGCGGCTCCAGGCTACATCGGCTACGAGGAAGGCGGCGTTCTTACAAATCGCGTGCGGCAAAAGCCATACTCGGTCGTGCTTTTTGACGAAATCGAAAAGGCGCACTCCGACGTTTTTAATCTTCTTTTGCAAATTCTTGAAGAGGGCGAACTTTCGGACAATTTGGGACATTCGGTGAGTTTTCGGAATACCGTGATTTTGATGACGAGCAACGCGGGCGCACGGGAAATTAGCGCGGAGCGAAAACTCGGATTTTCGACATTTTCGTCTGGAACGCTTCCTCACGAAGAAATTAGGCAAAACGCGCTCGAAGAACTCAAAAAAATCATGCGCCCTGAACTTTTGAACAGAATCGACGACATTGTGGTTTTTGACCCGCTTTCGCGAGAAGAAATTTCAAAAATCCTTGATATTCAACTTGCGGAATTGGGGGCGCGGTTGTCGAATCGGAAACTTTCGATTTTTGTGGACGAAAACGCGCGTGCGTGGATTTTAGACCGCGGTTACGACCCCATGCTTGGTGCGCGTCCGCTTAGAAGGCTCATTCAAGACGAAATCGAAGACGCGCTCGCTTCTTTGATTCTCACAAAAAAAATAGAGGACGGAAAAAGCGTTTTTGTGAGCGTAAAAGCCGATTCTGCGCATCTTTTGGTGAGCGTGAACGACGAAAAGCAAAAGAAAATCGAGTCGCAGAAATTGTTAGAAAACGAAAAAGTATAAAAGGAAAATAAAATGAACAAAGCACTTGAAATATTGAAAGAACGCGGATTTTTCGCGCAGTGTACGGACGAAAAGGGCTTGTCGGATTTGATGGACAAAGGACCAGTCGCGTTTTATGTCGGCTGCGACCCCACGGGGCCGAGCCTTCACATCGGGCACATGGTTCCATTTTTCGCGCTCCGTCATTTGCGCGAGCAGGGGCATATCGGAATCGCGCTGATTGGCGGCGGAACAGCCCGCATTGGCGACCCGAGCGGCAAAACCGAAATGCGAAAGATGATTTCCTACGAGCAGATTGACCAGAATGTGGAGACAATCAAGGCGCAGCTCGACCGCTTCATCGGCTTCGACGGAAAGACGGCATTCTCCGCAAACAACAAGGACTGGCTCGCCGATTTGAACTACATCGATTTTCTGCGCGACATCGGCTCGTGCTTCAGCGTGAACAAAATGCTCTCGTTCGAGGCGTACAAGCAGCGATTGGAGCGCGGGCTTTCGTTCATCGAATTCAACTATCAGCTTTTGCAGAGTTACGACTATCTCTGCCTGCACCAGAAGCACGGCGTTAAGCTTCAGATTGGCGGCGATGACCAGTGGGGAAACATCACGGCGGGAGTCGATTTGATTCGGCGCAAGCTCGGCGGCACGGAAGAACTCAACGAGGAACACACAGCCTACGGTCTCACATTCCCGCTCATCACGCGGAGCGACGGCAAGAAGATGGGCAAGACCGAAAAAGGCGCAATTTTCTTGGACGAAAGCCTTACGAGCGTGTACGATTTTTTCCAATACTGGCGAAATGTCGCCGACCCCGATGTCGAAAAATTCTTCAAACTCTTCACCTTCCTTGAAATTCCTGAAATCAAAGAGATTTGCGCGGGTAACATAAACGCGGCGAAAGAGCGGCTTGCCTACGAAGTGACCAAAGAAATCCACGGAAAAGAAAAGGCAGATTCCGCGCTCGCGGGCGCAAAGGCGGCTTTCAGCGGCGAGGGCGACAAAACGCAGATGCCCACGGTGGAACTTTCAAAGTCTGAACTTGATGCAGGAATCGGGATTCTCTCGCTCTTTGTGAGTGCAAAACTCGCTTCGTCAAACGGCGAGGCGCGGCGGCTCATTCAAGGAAACGGCGCGAGTTTGAACGGCGAGGGTATCTCCGACCCAACGCTCAAAGTAACGACGGCGAATCTCGACAAAGACGGCGAATTGGTCTTACGGGCAGGGAAGAAAAAGTTCTCGCGCGTGATTTTTAAGTGACGGGCGCGACGTGGATTCACAATCCAGAATCTGTGGATAAAAAATCTGTGTTCGCTTAAAAGGACAAATACTTTTTGGGAGCAAGGGGCTTTTAGCCCCTTGTTTTTTTAGTGTCAAAGGCATTTTTTTTGAGCAATTCTACAAAATACCAAAACTGTTTCGTTTTCAAATCTTAAACTCTGTTTACTCACTAAAATCGCTCGGCAAAAATTCCGATATTCTACGGGACGACTTATGATTTTTTATCGTTTTTGGGGGAGGCGCATGAATATCACAAAAAAGGCTTTTTTTGGCTTTTTTGCCTTGCTTTTTTGTTCTGCCGCGTTTGCAAAAAACTCAATGCTTTCGATTCAAGTTATTCAAAATAATCCTGGGCAAGAAAAAATTTGGGCTACAAGCGAGTTTTTTGAGCAATCGCTCATCGATTATTTTTTTAACAAAGGAAGAATCGTGTCGAACTCCCCGATTTTTGTTGATAACGGAGATTCGAGGGAGCGGTCAAAGTCGCTTCGAGCGGCGTTAATCGAAAATAAAATCGGCGGAATGGATTATTTGGTTCGCGTGGAAGTTTTTTTTCGCACCACAAACTCGTCAAAGCCCGATAGTCCAAAATTGGGAAATATCGAGCGAGTGGCTTGGAAAGTGTACGATGTTTTTTCTGGAGCCGAACTTTCGGACGGGTCGGCAGAGCCTGGACCAATTACAAAAAGCAACGACAATGAAGCAGGAATCATCGCGTTTGCGTCAAAAGTTGCGTCAAGCGCGATTGGAGAACGTTAAAAAGTTTTGGAAAAAACGGTCAAAAAGTCCAAAGGACTATAAGGGTGGAAGGGTCTTTTATGAAAAGAATAGTTTGTTCCGTTTTTACGGTTTTTACCGTTGCGATTTTGTTCGCGGCGGCGCGTCCGTCGCTTGACGGGCGTGCGTCTGTTGCAGAGCGTGGCGAGTTTCCAGAGGGATTTTTTGCGCGAACGGTGGGATATCTTCCAGGCGATAGTCTTGTGGTTTCAAATCCCGCGAACGGAAAATCGGTTGACGTACTCGTTTTGGGGTCAATCGACCCAAGCGAAGGCGTTGCCGTTCTTCTTTCTCAAGAAGCGGCGCAGTCGCTTGGAATCCAAAAAAATTCTGGTGTTCTTGTAAAACTCACGCGAAGAATCGGCTCGCCAGAAAATAGCGCGGAAGGAAGCGCGGTTATTTCCGTGGAATCTCCCGCCGAAGAGCCGCCTGCTCCAAAAAATAACGATACAGAAAACGAGAGTAATGGAGAAAATCCAGAAATCGAGGATTCTTTTGAAGATGCTGTTTCCGAGCCGCCAAAAGACGACCCGCTCCTTTCTCAAGAAGGCGTGAACGACGACGAGCCGAGCGAAGAAGACGACGAAGAGCCAAAAATCGAAGAAAAGGACGACGCGTCGTCTGTTGACGAAAAATCGGTTGAAAGTGTTGAACCCGTTGAAAGCGTTTTGATAGAAGATAGCGAACCGCTCATTTCCGAAAAAATCGAAGACGAACTTCCGCCCGAAGAGCCAAAAGAGGTCGAAGAAGAGCCTTTGAGCGTTCCCGAAGAAGAAAAAACGCCGCTTTTGGAAGAGCGCGACGAAAAATCGGAAGGGGAGGGTGAAGAGGAGCGAGTTTCAAGCGAAATTCCAGAGCCTGTTTTGGACGAACTTCCGCCCGAAGAGCCAAAAGAGGTCGGAGAAGAGACTTTAAGCGTTCCTGCGGAAGAAAAACCGCCGATTTTGGAAGAGCGCGACGAAAACACGGAAGGAGAGGGTGAAGAAGAGCGAGTTTCAAGCGAAATTCCAGAGCCTGTTTTGGACGAACTTCCGCCCGAAG
>ERZ842401.152-NODE-152-length-90508-cov-5.439344_pt1 | contig 90508 bp, 121 predicted proteins | sample MGYA00521270_ERZ842401 | MGnify/ENA primary metagenome ERZ842401 (study PRJEB31892, sample SAMEA3878208) | bioreactor metagenome | biome: Moose rumen | place: Sweden | collected 2011-10 | study: EMG produced TPA metagenomics assembly of the PRJEB12797 data set... | reverse complement strand
GGAGGCGGCTGGCATCGAGCGGAAGGGGCTGCATTCCCTCCGGCACACCTTTGCCACCACCCTTGTGAACGGTATCAAGCAGGAGGACGGCAGCATCAAGAGCCTGACCCCGCGGCAGGTGGCAGACCTTCTGGGCCACAGCACCAGCCAGATCACGGAGATGTACTACGTGAAGAAAGATACCGCAAGGCTGATTGGGGTGACGGATGGGTTTGAGCTGTGATAATTGTTACAGGCGATCTTCTTGTTGCGTTATAACTATTTCTCTTATATTATTCAAAATGGGAACAAAATTTGAGAAATCAATAGTTTGATAATTTGACAAGACTATTTTAGAGAACTCATCTTTTCCAAAACACAAAGCTCGATCATAGTCACTATTGCGGGAAAAAGTCTTTCCATCTATCTGTTGTTCCAGAATCGATTTAGAAAATAAATCTTCGATTTCACATTCTTCCATACTCTCCATCAACGGGTTTGTCAGCAGAAAATACTTGCCCTTATCAGGCAATTTCAAAAATAATTTATCTTCCAGAAAAGCACGATCATCCTTACTTAGCAAAAGATGACAATTAATCAACTATATTCTTATACTGCTCAGATGATAATGTGCCAACCTCCAGCTGACCTACATCGAAAAGCATCTGCTTTTCAGGCAGGTGGTTTTCCAAATATAATATCCAAAACGACATTGATTGCTGAAAAAATCATTGCTCTGTCACACATTTCCTCAACCGGCCCTCTTACAAGTTGAACACACCAAAAAGGAGGGAAGTAATGGAATGGAAAATACCGTGAAAGGGGGCCTCGCTGTGGATCGGGAAGATCAAGTCACGCTGGCGATGCAAGGCGACCGAGATGCCTTCACCCGGCTGGTGATGGAAAACGAGGGGTTCCTGTACCGGGCGGCCATGGCGGTGCTGGGAAATGAACAGGACGCTCAGGACGCCGCCCAAGAGGCGGTGCTGGTCGCCTGGAAGAAGATCGGTCGGCTGCGGCAGCCGGAGGCGTTCCGGGCCTGGCTGCTGAAGATCCTGCGGCGGGAGTGCATGGCGGTGCTTCGCCAGCGGAAGAAACACGGCCACGCTGAGCTGGAGGATGCCTTGGACACCGCCGGGCCCGAACCCAGCCTGGATCGGCAGTTGGAGGTGTCCACCACGCTGGAACGCCTGGCGCCCCCGGACAAGCTGGTCCTTTCACTGTACTACGGCGACGGGACCACCACCCGGGAACTGGCCGCACTGTTCGGAATCTCGGAGACTGCGGTGCGGCAGCGGCTGCACCGGGCCAGAGGGAAATTCCGTGAAATCTATGGGGAGGAATGAAAATGGAACGCATGAACAATCTGGAAAACACCATCCGCAACCAGGCAACCATGGAAAAAGTCCCCGAGGACTTCCATCGGGCGCTGGCTGCCACCTGTGATTTCTTGCCCGAGAAACGGAAAGCGCTCCATGGGCGGCGCACCCTGATCTTTGCGCTGGCGGCCGTGCTGGTGTTGGGCTTGGCCGTGGGGGCGGGGGCTTCCGGAGTGCTGGGAAATCTCACCGGAATCTTTCAGAAGGCGCCCAATACCCAGGGCTGGAAGAACCTGGACGTGATGCAGGAGAGTCTGCAGCGGTTCTCCGTGCCGGTGGAGGAGTGCGAAGTCACCGTGCCGGGCGGGCTGGCTGACAAGGAGATGCAGGTAGCGGTGCGGGAAGCGTACTATGACGGGGAGTTCCTCTACGCCGGGCTGGCCATGTCGGTGAACGAATCCGTCGACAGCCTCTTTGACAACCTGGAGAAGGGCTACGATATCCTCCTCAACGGGGAGAGCCAGGCAGCTTTCGAGGACGGAAAGGGATTGCTCTACCGCTCAGACGGAGAGGCCACCACCACTGCCCATTGGGAAAAGCAGGACGACGGGAGGTACATCTCCCTGCGGGGGTTCCGGGTGCCGGAGGAGTACAGGGGTCGGGATCGTCTGGAAGTCACCCTGGAGTATGCGGGGATCTACACCCGGGATGTTCTGGGACTGGAGCACACGGTAAATGGCAGAGAGTTTTCCCTCCGCTTTTCCGTGGAGAAGAATAACGCGCCCGTGCGGAGCATCGACGGAAACGGTCTGGAAATGGGCGGCATTCGCTTCGTTTCGGCCGTGAGCACGCCCGCCGGCACCGCCTTCACGCTGGATTTCCCCAACAGCTACAGGAACCCCAGTCATGGAGCGAAATTCCAGGACGGAAGCGCCATAGGTCCCGCCACCGGCAGAAGTCCTTCTGTGGAGATCGAGCCCGGCGTGACCCGGGTGACCAAGCTCCAGGCGGGTATTGCCGAGGGAGACAGCAGAAAAGTGCTCTACTCCGTGTTTGACAAGAACGGCAGCGACCGGTATGCAGCGGTGTTCCTGCTGGACTTTGACCAGGGCACGGCCACCCTGGACACCCCGGAGGCGGTGACGGAGAACGCCTTTGTCTCCCGGGGCTACAAGCTGGAGGACACCGAGCTGGAGAAGATCACTGAGGGCTACAAGATAACGCTGGTGAGCTGGAAAGAGGGCGGCAATATGCTCTCCATCTTTGTGGCTACCCCCAACGAGCCCCGGGACCTAACGGTGGAGATCTGGCAGGACGACGAGATGATCGGTTCTCGGCTGAACACCTACGGCCCGGACGGAAATGGTTTCACCAGAGACATGTACCGGGAAGGCCTCCACAACAGCCCGGTGTCTCTCCTGGGCATGGAGGACCTGAACGGCGACGAGCCTGTCACCATCCGCCTGTACGACGCCCAGACCGAGGAACTGCTGGACGAGGAAACCATCCTGCTGACGGAGGAGGCTTTTCGGTAATAGAGAAGGGCCCCGGAAACGTCCGGGGCTTTTCCTGATAAAGCCGATGCTCCCCCGATGCTGAGGGCGATCCAAAGCTCCCCACGCAGTATGCTTATATCAAACGAAAACCGAACAAACAAACGGAGAATCCGTATTCTTTGTCAAGATTCTGCGCATAAAAGAAGAAATCCGGACCGGATTGGCTCGGATTTCTCAAATAATAGCGGTTTTTTCGCAGAAAAAACGAGAAGTAAGTCCTCCCGAGTAGGGAGGACTTGACTTCGTGGCAGGGGCAGAAGGACTCGAACATTCAGAATAAAACGCAAACACCGCATGAATACTGGGCTTTTCCGCTTTCGTGTTGCTTTTCGTGTTGCATGGGAGCAGATTTCATTCACCCAAAAGCAGGGTGGAAAAGTGGTCGGTGATGGGTTTGTTTTCGCTGGCCTCCCGGTCTTTCTGCGCGTGCTCATAGATACGGGATAATGTTGTCTTATCCTTCCAGCCGCCATTGAGCATGATCCTTTTGTCCGGCACACCGAGGGCATGAGCCATTGAGGCGTAATAATGTCGGAGATCGTGGAAGCGGCAGCGGTCCATCCCGCACTTCTTGCTCAGGCGCTTGAAATGCTTATATATCTGCTCTGGATTAAGGTCAAATAGTCTGCTGCCCGGTTCTTTCCCGGCAGCTTGTTTTTTGAGCATGCGGAGGGCAACTGCCGGCAGAGGAGCGATCCTGTCTCCCGCTTCCGTCTTTGGCGTCTCCTCGATGATCCAGATGCCGTGCTGGTCCCTGGCCATCGTTTTGTTGACCCTGACGCCCGTCTTTGCAATGTCCTCCGGAGTGAGCGCAGCCACCTCCCCTTCGCGCAGGCTCCCCATTGCCGCCAGAATGATCGGCAGCTCTACATCCGTGCCTTTTGCAAGGGCCAGCAGTTTTTTGATCTGATCGTCTACCGGGACTGAGGGTTCCCGCTTCTTCCCGGTGGGGATTGAAACATTCACCTTGAAATCCGGGTGAAACATATTCAGTGCGGCGGTGAGCAGCCCGCACCAGTTTTTGACGGTCTTGGCCGCATGATCCGCTCGGGCAAGGGAAATCTCGGTCTGTATGCGTTCGTTGGTGAGATCCCGCAGCTTCACGTTGTGCAGGCCTTTTAGGGCGTTCTCCTGTGCTGCACGGTAGGAGCGGATGGTGGACGCTTTCAAGGTGCCATCTTTGGCGTCAATGTATCGCTTTATAGCCTCATACACGGTGAGATCCAGAGGGGTCTTTTTGAAACTGCGGTTTCGTGCAAAATCCGCAGCCATGTGCTCCGCCTCCCACTTGCTGTCAGCGGTAAAGGACTTGTATTGCCGCTTCCCGGTTGCGTCTTTCCCCAGGAATACCAGCACGCGCCAGTTTCCGCTGGGAAGCTTCTTTGCTTTGGCCATTGTACCATGCCTCCTAAAAATGGGCGCAAAAATCCCGCCCTTGATTTTTGGGCGGGTTTGCGGTACAATAGCTTTGCTTGATATAGCACCGCAGGGTTCGCCCTGCACCCCGCCCCTTCGATGTTGGCGCATCGGAGGGGCTTTTTTTATTTTTCAACCTCGTTGCTCTGGAAACAGATTTTTGCTCGCCCTTCTTCTTGTTTGGTAGTACTACCAATACCTATTCTTTCATTTACAGCTTACTTACAGATACAGTAACAGAAACAGATACAGGTACAGAACGCGCGCGCCCGTGTACGCGCGCCCGCGCACGCGCACGCGAGGGGTATCGATAGGGTATGCATAGGGTATAGATACGGTATCGATACCCTATCGATAGGGTATCGAAAAAGTGAAAATTTCTATGCGTTCTTCACTGCTTTGACTGCGGTGCCAACCGCAGCCAAAGTGTCACCCTCAAGGAAGTATTGAACTCCCAATATAGCATCAGCAAACTTGCGCTCAGCATTGGCTGAAAGTATCTCGTTTACACCAGCAATACCGTTTTGCCACGCAGCAGTTTTCAATCTGTCGGCTCCAGCTTTCACTGTCGTAAGTACAGCGCCAGTCACAATTCCTTGGTATTGGGTTATGGTATACCCTTCTAGTGTGTGTCCGGTTGTAATAATCATTTGTCGTCTCCCCCTTGTAATTTGTGCTTAATAGGGCTGGGGTTACCGATGATCACCCTTGCCACTATGAATACCGTCGATTACTCCGACTTTGCCGCCAACACAATAATCACCCCTTAGCACACAAGATGTTGTTCTCTGCATCTTCACCACCACAATGTCGAATGGTGGAAAATACCAAATTGTAGCCAAACCGGGAATTTACTGCTATACTCTGTCTTGCGCAAATAATCAGGATTGGTACCAAGACGGAAAGGAAAATGTCGTGACAGAGCAGGAAGCCAGAAAAAAGATAGAATCGCTTACGTTCGAGGAAAAGTGCCTTCTTAACGAGATGCTAAAAGACCTTGAACGAAATCGTCAACCCGCTGAAGCTCAGCAGCAGTTAACTGACGCAAACGACCAATAATTTCGCTATCCAGCCCGTCCTCAGAAATGGGGGCGGGCTTTTCTTTTTGCTCGTCGTATTCTTCTGAGTCCGTGAGAGTGTCGTAGAAGTATTCAACAGGAACATCGAGAAAAGAGGCAATTTTCTCGATTTTACTAAACTCCACAGATTTGTTATTGCGTCTAATTATGCTGTAAATCGTGCTTTTTGGGATTCCCGTCTTAGAAGCAAGCGTGCCGGGCTTCATTTTTCTCATTTTGAGAAGCTGTTCGAGCTTTTCTCCGATCATTTAACCGCCTCTTTTCTGGTCTTAGTATACACCAGTAATGCACACTCGTCAACAAAAAAGTGTGCAAAAGCAAAATTTTTTATTGACAAGTGTGCGTTTGCGTGTTATTATGCCAACAAAGGTACGCAAATGCACACTTTGAAAGGAGGTGCCAAATCATGTATAGCAACCTGAAAGCCTTGCTAAATACAAAGGGAATAAGTATTGATGCACTCGCTAAGTTGCTGGGCGTTCATCGGAACACCGTAGCCAACAAACTCGATGGAGAAAGTGAGTTTACCTATGGCCAAGCTGAGCTTATTCAGCAGACCATGTTCCCAGAGTATAACGCTCGCTATCTCTTTCATCGTGATAACGCTTGATTTCATGCGATATTGCAACGAGAGGAGGTGAGATTTTGCTGACAAAAGAGGAAAGGGCAAACCCGGGCACAACTATGGAAGAAGCTCTCAAGCACTTTGGCGTCAGGAGGCGTGAGGGGGAGATTTTACACCTCTGGGACGACCTCAAAAAATTGCAGGAGCTTAATCCGTGCCTTGCCCTGGCCGACTTCTCAAAAAAATTCCAGGTCGTCATTGACTACGACCCGGAATATAAGACGGCCATAATTAGAGTTTTGTGAGATCGCGGCCGGTCAAATCATCCCAACGGAATTTACATGGGAAATCCAGCTTGGAGAATTTATCAACTGGCAGGTAGCAATAAAGCAGGTATTGTGGGCTTTGACCGATGGATTTCGCTACGATCTGCGGAGACATGAACGAGATATTGTCTAGGAATAAAAGCAAATTTTCTCGTTCGCTTTCAGACAGGCCCTCTGTGTGAATCAAATACGGATAAATTTTCTGAGCCATGTCATCACCCCCTTTCCTGACCATCATATCACATCGTCAGGAGTGGGGCAACAGAAAGGAGGCGTGTCCATGCCTAAATTAAGAAAGAGCGTGGAAGACCGGGCGAACGACAGCCTGCGAAGGGGAATCGTCAGCACTTTGGTCACCGAGCGCGGCACCACCAGTTACATAGAACTGTGCCCTGTAATCGGAGTGGCACGGAACACCGTATATCGGCGAATGGAAAACCCGGACGATTTTACGCTGGGGGAGCTGCGCAGGATGTTCAACACCCTGCATTGGTCCAACAGCCAGATCCTGGCTATCTTCGGCCGCACGGAAGGGGGGTGAGAAGAGTGCGTAGGAAAATTTTTGGGACGTTGACGCTCATTTCCCTGTTGGTGGTGTTCGTGAGCGCGGCTGCCTTAGAGCAGGACATCATCGGATTCCGGCAGTACATACCCTGGGCAGCGGTCAGCATTATCGGCTTTGCCCTCTTTGGCTGGCTATCCGGCGCCTTAGAGTTCGGCCCCCGGCCAGAGGACGTCTGGGCCGCGATCCGCCGCCGGCGTTCTGATCGGGACGAAGCCGAGGAGCTGCCCCGCCGCCGAGTTGTGACCGTCAAGCCCGATGGGAGCCAAACCATCAGCTACCGCTGAGAGAAAGGAGTGAAACAATGCATTACTGGACCTGCCCCCACTGCGGAAACAATCTTGACTATGGTGAGAAATGCGACTGTGGGGGCAAAGAAAGAGGGGCAGCCCTGCACCACCAGGAACTGCCCCGGAACAAAACGTCCACTGTCAGTTTATCAGTGCCCTGCTCAGATGTCAAGTCTTTTGATCTCCGGGCACTGCGGTTGGAAAGCGGCGCTTCCGGTAAGGAAATGGTCAAGGTGGTGCAAATGATCTATCCGAAGTACGACAAGACCATTCAAAGCAAGTGCGAGCGTGGGAACGAGTACGGCATCCAGCTCCGCAGCGACGCCGCAGCCGCCCTTATCGCGCGGTTTGCCCCTGGCTGTGAGTTCTCCCCGGAAGAACCCGTACCCGTCCAGAAAAGGGCCACGAGGCACGGAATGCACCGCCTGAAGAACAGCATCCGATGCCGATTGCCGAGTGACATCTATGTCGAGCTGCTGGCGCGGATCAAGGAAGACGGCGGCACGATTCAAGCGTGGATGACCCACCAAGTCCAAAAATACCTCGCCGAAAAGCGAGTGGAGAAAAGGAGCAGCACTACATGATCAAAACAACCTACAACTGCGATATCTGCGGCCAGGAACACGACCGAAACGACATGGCCGGCTTCACCATCAGCAGCACCGGGAAGATCCGGGCAATCTCTCAGGACACGTACTACAACCCCATCAAGGTGGACGTCTGCCGGGACTGTTTGGAAAAAGCGGGGTTCCGGTTCAAGGAGAAAGAGCCGGCCGCCCAGAACGCCAAGACTGCCGAGGGGCTGCTCATTGACCTTCTGTATCACCTGGGCGTTCAGTTTGAGGATTGAGCTCATGGGAAAATTCTATTTCACCTACGGCATCTCCGACCAAGCGTACTTTGGTGGCTGGACAGAGATTGAGGCCCCCAATATGAGCCTTGCCTGCGGAGTGTTCCGCATGTACCACCCTGATAAAACGGAGGGTCTGTTGAATTGCAGCTCTGTCTATGACGAGCAGACCTTCCGCAAAAGCGATATGTTCACAACCGGGAACTTCGGTTTCCGGTGCCATGAAAAAATCACGGTCGCCATCGACCGAAAACTGATGGATTGAAAGGAGCGCATATATGGAGCAAAACAGCCTGATTGTTGTGAGACAGCTCCCCGTCATCGAGGAGCAGCTTCGCACCGTAAAGGCCACTATCGAGGAGCAGACCGGGATTGCTCTGCGGATGGCCTGCACAGAGGAAACGGTGAAAGAAATCAAGAAGAAGCGCGCAGAGCTGTCCAAGCAGTTCAAGGAGTTCGAGGAGCGGCGCAAAGCTGTGAAACAGCAGGTCATTTCTCCCTACGAGGCTTTTGAGAGCGTCTATAAGGAGTGCGTGTCTGACGTGTACAGAACCGCCGACGCTGTTCTCAAAGGGCGCATCGACGAGGTGGAAAACACGCTTCGGCAGCAAAAGGCCGATGAAGTGATCGCCTACTTCGACGAGTACCGAGAAAGCTTGGGCATTGACTTCGTGGCTTTCGCTCAAGCTGGCATCAGAGTCGGCTTGTCTGAAAGTCTGAAAAGCCTGAAAGCGCAGGCAAAGGGCTTCCTGGATAAGGTGGCCGGAGATCTCCAACTGATCGACACCCAAGAATTCCGCGAAGAGATCCTTGTGGAATACAAGCACAGTCTCAATGTCTCTGCTGCGGTGCTTGCTGTCAAGGAACGGCACGCCCGCATTCAGGCAGAGCAGGATCGGGCTGCGGCGCTGAAAGCGGAAAAGGAAAGGGCGCAGGCCGCTGTTCAGCAGGTCGAGGCGGAAGCGGAACGGTGGTCTGCTCCTGCGGAAGAAGCAGCCCAGATCGAGGAAAAACCAGCAGAACAGACCATCACCATCAAGTTCACCGTCACGGCCACAAAGCCCAAGATGGTGGAGCTCAGAGACTTTTTGAAGAACGGAGGATATCACTATGAGTAACAGCCTGGCAAAGAAGCCGAAGTTTTCTGTTGCTATCCAGCAGAAAGCCTACCAGGACCTGATCAACAACACCCTGGGCGATAAGGAACTGGCCCGGCGCTTCATTGCAAGCGTTTCTTCGGCCGTTAGGTCCACCCCCGCCCTCCAGGAATGCGACAGCGACTCTATTGTGGTGGCTGCCTTGCTTGGGGAGACCCTGGGCCTTGCCCCGTCGCCCCAGCTCGGCCAGTTCTACATGGTGCCTTTCAAGCAAAAGGAGAAAAGGGATCGTCAAGGGAATGTGATCTCTCCAGAAACCACCAAAGCTCAGTTCGTCCTCGGCTATAAAGGCTACCTGCAGATGGCAATGGCCTCCGGCCAGTACACGAAGATCAACGTGCTGGAGATCAAGGAGGGCGAGCTGGTCCACTTCGATCCTCTCAATGAGGAGATCGACTGCATGATCATCGACGACGTGGACAAGCGGGAGGCCGCCCAAACCGTTGGCTACTATGCCATGTTCGAGTACAAAAACGGCTTCCGCAAGGCCATTTACTGGAGTAAGCAGAAGATGGAGCGGCACGCTGACAGGTACAGCCAAGCCTTTTCCCTGGAGGCGTACCGCAAACTCCAGCGGGGAGAGATCCCCGAAAAGGACATGTGGCGGTACTCCTCGTTCTGGTACAAGGACTTTGACGGGATGGCCAAAAAGACCATGCTCCGGCAGCTTCTGAGCCATTGGGGGGCGCTTTCCACGAGAACGGAAAGCGGGTCCCAGATGGTGCAGGCCCTTGAAGCAGATGGGAAAGAAATCGTCCGTCAGGGCGATGCGTTCGTCAGCGTCGACGTCGACGAAGAGCTGCTCGATGTCCCTGATAACGATTCGCCGGATAACAGTATCCCTGCCGACAGTGAGGACCCCTTCGCTGCCCTGGACGAGCAATAATCCATGGTGGATTACAACATTATCTCTTCCGGCAGCAAAGGCAACGCTGCCATACTGGAAAAGACGGTGCTGGTCGACTGCGGTGTTCCGTTCAAGCAAATTGCCCCATATGCCAGGGATCTTCGGCTGGTGCTTCTGACCCATATCCACGGAGACCACTTCAAGGCCACAACCGTGCGGCTGCTGGCAGAAAACCGGCCAACGCTCCGGTTTGGCTGCTGCGGGTGGATGGCGGGGCCCCTGCTGGACGCAGGGGTATCGGCCAGACAGATAGATACCTATAAGCCCGGGAAAAAGTACAGCTATCCCGGCTGCACGGTGACCCCGGTGCCGCTGACCCACAATGTGCCGAACGTGGGCTATAAAATCGAGCTTCCGACCGGCAGGGTGTTCTACGCTACGGACACGGGCAATTTGGACGGAATCGAAGCCCCTGGCTATGACCTGTATCTGGTCGAGGCCAACTATGAGGACGAGGAAATCCAAAGACGCCTAGCCGAGAAGATTGAAACCGGAGAATTCCCGTATGAAAAGCGGGTGCTGCGAGACCACCTATCAAAAGCACAGGCCGATGCGTTCATCTACCAAAATATCGGTCCGAACGGAGTGTACGTGTATATTCACCAGCACGAAGGAGTTGACATGGAGTGATTGGCAGGCTGATCGACATGACGGTGGGGCTCAATGGCCGGCAGCGCGTCACTCTGGAGCTTGTGGGAGACTTCCGGGAGAAGTACGAGAAGCTCAAGGACGGCAAGGTAGACTTCTCCGTGAAGAAGCATTACGGCCAGCGCAGCGACCGCGCGAACAGATATTTTCACGCCCTGGTCAACAAATTGGCCATCGCCAACGGAACCAGCGACGAGGAGGTAAAGTTCGCCCTCAATGTCAAATATGGGACTGTGGAGACGGAGCCGGACGGCACCGTGATGGCCGCGATCCTGCCGGCCACGGCAGACCCTACGCGGTATCACAAATACCCCGTGTGCTACAAGGTCGCAGAGGTCAACGGAACACTTTGCAAGTTCTACAAGTTCTATAAGCACACCAGCGTACTCAACAGCCTGGAAATGGCACACTTGCTTGAAGGGACAATCTCTGACTGTAAGGAGCTGGGGATCGACACAGACACGCCGGAAATGCTCGCCAGATACAAGGAGGGCTGAGATAGCGTATGCAAGAGGTGTTTTGTGACTACTGTGGACGCAAGGCCGAGTATGTGAAAAGCAAGGAAATCTATGGTCGCAGTTATGGGTACAGGATCTATCTCTGCCGTCACTGCGGCGCATGGGTAGGCTGTCATAAGGGTACCGACAAGCCCCTTGGACGTCTTGCGAACGCTGAACTGCGCAGGTGGAAACACGCCGCGCACAATGCCTTTGACCCTCTCTGGAAATCGGGCCCATTTCAGGGCAGAAGAAAGCAGGCATACCGGTGGCTGGCTGAGAAAATGCAGCTCCCGGAGGAACTGACACACATCGGCATGTTCGATGTGGAGCAGTGCAAGCAGGTAATTCAAATTATTCGAGAAACGAGGTAATTCCATGAATCAATACGGAAAACACTTTATTAAGGCCAGTGAGATTCCGGAAGAAATTGCGGCCGCACTCAAATCTATGGCCGGTGGGCTTGGCCCGTTGATGGAGGCTGAGATTAGGATCGACACCGAAATGGTCTGTATTCCCGTCACTCGCTTCGAAGAGTTGATTGCCGAGGAAACGGAGCTGAGGGTGCTGGCCAGAGCGCACGAGAACGCAAAATACAGCAGCGACATGGACGTCGCTGCCGGGTCTGTGTTTGGCCCCAGGGAGAAAGATGCAAAAAGTGGTGACAGCCATGCTTAATGTCGCCGCTATCATGGGACGCTTGACCAACGATCCCGAACTGAGGCACACGCCGAACGGCGTCGCCGTCACCGCCTTTACCTTGGCTGTAGATAGGAACTATGCCCCCCAGGGGCAGGAACGGCAGACGGATTTCATTGATGTGGTTGCCTGGCGGGGCACGGCAGAGTTTGTCTGCAAATACTTCTCCAAGGGCCGGATGATGGGTGTGGATGGCTCGATCCAAGTCCGCAACTATGAGGACAAAAACGGGAATAAGCGCAAGGCGGTTGAGATCGTGGCAAGCAATGTCAGCTTTGCCGGCGACAAGCCCAAGGACGACCAGCGACAGGGCGGCTACGCCCAGCCCGCTCAGGCCTACGGCGGCTCTTACGCTTCCGCCCCCACCCCGCAGCAGCCAGCATATCCGGCCAGCCAGTCCTACGGGAAGAACGATTTCCAGCAGGAAGATATGGAGGAAATGCTGGGCGATGATCTTCCGTTTTAACAATCAACAGACCGCTCCGGAAACGGGGCGGTCTCCCGCAAGGGAGGTGATGATGTGGCAAATTACCGAAATATCAGCATGGCATTCTGGACGGATTCCAAGGTCGAGGACGATTTCACGCCAGAGGACAAATATGCTTACTTCTGGTGTCTGACCAATCCCCACACAAATATGTGCGGGTGCTATGAAGTCAGCATAAAGCAAATGGCCCATGAAACGGGGTATAACACCGAGACGGCGATCCGGCTGTTGAAGCGGCTGGACAACGATCACAACGTGGTGCGGTATGACTCGAACACGAAGGAGCTCTTGGTGCTGAATTGGTGGCGCTATAACTGGTCTACCTCAGAAAAGCTCAATAAGCCGCTCCTTGCAGAGATACGCTGCGTGAAAAGCGATGCCTTTCGGGAGTATCTGGCAGGGCTTTACAACAACCGGGAAACGGTGACAGAGCCCTATGAAAGTGAACTTGACACAGGACGAAAGGATACCTGGGACAACGCGCCTCCAGCCACTCCTGCACAGGAAAAGCCCAGGGCAAGGGTTGTCCCCGAGGAGAAAGTTCCACGGAGATATGGAGAATATCATTGGGTACGGCTCACAGATGAACAGTATCAGCGCCTTTTGGAAGATCTTGGAGAGCAGGAACTTCTCCGCTGCATCACCTATATTGACGAGGCAGCGCAGTCCAACGGCAACAAGAATAAGTGGAAGGACTGGAACCTCGTGATCCGCAAATGCAGCAGGAACGGCTGGGGGCTCGGAAGAGGACAGCCGGTGCGTCAATCCCCATCGGCCGGCGCCGCTGAAGATCTCCGCACCTTGCATGAGATTTTTTCGGAGGACGGATCATGACAAAGAAAGAAATGACAGAGCTTTTCTCTGTGATGCTGCTGGCCTGGCCGAACTCCGAAATGTTCAAGGGCGGTATCGCCAAACTCGGTCCGACAATTGAGCTTTGGGCGGCGTGTACCGATGACATTGATTTCTGGACAGGAAAGCAGGCTGTTATGGATCTCTGCAAGACGCTTAAATTCCCCCCCACTATCGCGGAGTTTCGCGAACGGGCTGATGATGCGCAGAGAAAAATAGATGGCTTTGTCAGCCGCACATTCAGCGCAATCCATCTTGAAGAGCTCACCGGCGGCACCTACGAGACCTACTACATGAGTTTGCCCGAAGGTTCCGTTGAAAAAGAGGTCATCAATGCAATGGGCGGATATAAAACGCTTGTCATAGATGATACGCATTGGAACAGACAGGGCTTCCGGGACACCTACTATGCTTTGTTGCAGGGGAAAGCGAAGCCGCTCCCCGGAGCCGGTCATCGAAAGGAGCTGCCCTATGAGAGCAGGAAACGAGAATGAGCACCAGCGCCGCGGCGCGGTCAACAAAGCGATGGGCAAGATGTTCGAACAGCGCCTTGACGGAGCTTTCGCCTACTATGAGACCCACGGCATGGCGATCGTCGAAAAGACGCCGGAACCCATTAGGGCGTACAAGGACTTAAAAGACGGCCGGTTCCTGGCAGTCTACACCAAGAAAGCCCAGCCCGATTACAAGGGTGTCATCAAGGGCGGCAGGGCGGTCATGATCGAGGCGAAATTTACCCTTACAGACCGTTTCACTCAGGACAGGGTAACGCCCGGGCAGGCCGAGTACATGACCAAGAACGAGGCGCTGGGTGCTCGCTGCTATGTGATCGTTGGCTTTGTCGCCGGCGGAGTGTATCGAATCCCGTGGAGCGTTTGGAGCAACATGAAAGACCATTTTGGCAGGAAGTACGTAAAAGAAACCGACCTGCAGGGCTACCGAGTGAAAACGGCTAAGAACGGCGCTCTGCTGGTCCTGCATTGACGAAAGGAGCAAATCATCATGAACGAAGCTGCACAGTTTGAGATTTACGAAAAGAAGTTGCAGGGCGTCTGCGACGAGAACAACCTGATCTACACCTTCAACCGCAACAGCTATCCCGTCAGCCTGACGGTTCGGCCCTCTGGAGATTTTGACGGTCAGTTGTCTCTCCTGGAAAACGAAAAGGAGAACGAGTACACCAGCGTCAACGCCTCCCTGCGCATCTTCTATAACGAGGGCGATCAGCGGCCGACCTACCGCTTCTCCGAGGACTACACAATGAGCGACACGCTTTTGCGGAAGCTGACCAATTTGTTCGCCAATATGTATACCTTCTGGCACCGCTTCTTTTTCCGCGATGTAATGGAAAACCATCGGCTGCAGGGCGGCGCCGTGCCGGACATCGAGGAAGCTGCCGATCTCCCCGCCGATTATCCCGAGGACGATGACCCTCTGGACGAGCTGATGGAGAAAATTGACGATCCAGCCCCGGAAGAAGATACCCCCTACCCGGAGGAGTAAATTGATATGGCAAGGGTAATCCGGCACCTCGGAGAAGCACAGACGGCGTTTACCAAACTCTATGCTGGGCTGTGCGACCGGCATGCGAGCTGGGAGGTTTGGTCCGACTTCGTGTACATGACCGCCACGGCGATTTCCAACGCCGTTGACCGGAGCGAAAAAGCAGCGCACCGGGAAAAAGAGTACCTGAAGATCATCGGAAAATACAGCAAGGCCGAGCAGGTCGTGTTTCCCCAGCTGCTTACCATGATGGTGAACGAGATGGAGATCCGTCCGGAGCAGGACTTCCTCGGAGAAATGTTCATGGCCCTAGAACTGGGCAATCACTGGAAAGGCCAGTTCTTCACCCCCTACAGCATTTGCAAGATGATGGCCGAGATCGACATTGGCGGCATCGAGGGAGGCATCGAGGGGAAGGTCGAGAAGCAGGGATATATTTCCGTGTGCGATCCGGCGTGTGGCGCCGGGGCCCTGCTGGTAGCAGCCCGAAATGTGATGATGGCACGGGAGATCGACTGGTCAACAAAGGCGCTGTTCGTGGCTCAGGATATTGACGTCACCGCAGCGCTCATGTGTTACATTCAGCTCTCCCTGCTGGGCTGCGCCGGATACGTCTGCATCGGCAATACATTGACGAATCCGTTGACGGGAGCTGACACCCTGTTCCCGCTGGAGCAGGAGGGGCAGGATATCTGGTACACGCCGCTGTGGTATCACAACGTCTGGCAGGGACGCAGACTATGGAGAAGCTTGGACCTTTCGCTAGGAAAGGGGGCTGGCGGCTCCGTAAAGCAGGAGGAACCAGAAGGAGGGCGGGAACCCGCAGGAATCAAGGCACCACCCTTGCCGCCTCTCCTGGAGATCAGATCAACAGATTCCGGCCAGCTCACGCTTTTTTGACGAACTGAAAGGAGCAAAACGTCTATGGAGAACATCACAAACATTCCAACCAACTACACCGTGGTTGCCAGAGATAAGATTGCGGAGGAACTGAAAGGCTTCTCCGGCGGGAACAAGGAGAATGCCGTCTCCAAGTTCGTGGCATCGACCCTCACGGAGTTCAGTGAACAGAACGTGGCGTTCGCGGAGGTCGTGGCAAAGACGCACCGCACCCTGTCCGACTGCTGCAGGGAGGTCATGAAAGGGTGCGGTAGTCACATTTCAGATATTGACGTGTACCGGGGCGCGGTACGGTTTTACTTTCCCAACGCCGAGATCCACATGGGCATGACCATTGAGATCAACGGCGCAGCTCCATCCGAGGAGTACATGACCCAGGAGTCGCCGAAGCCTGCACCGAAAAAGCAGCCTGCCCCGCAGGCAACAGCCAGGCCCGGGAGAGCACCCACCAAAAAGGCTGAGCCGCCGAAGAAGCCAGAGAAGAAAGAGCCGGAGATCCTCCAGCTCTCGCTGTTTTGAGGGGGTGGTCTCATGCTGGTAAAAGACGAGCTTACCACCCTCCCGGTGCTGCCGGCGCCGGCGAAGAAACCGGACAAGAAGAGACGGTATGAGCTCTATGCCGCCGCTGCTGTCCATGATCTTCCCAGAAGCGGGAAGGTGTTGGCCGTGGACGTCTATGATGACGGCCTGCACCTTCGGTGCCGTTTCTTCTCCGACAACAGGAACTACATCTTCCATTACGAGGGCCTGAATTTTGAGGCGGAGGGGTGGAGCCAACGAAACCCCTTCGGCAACGGGTGGTACAGCCGGGCAAAGGACACCCGTTCCACAAAGGAGGGCGACTCACTGGTGCTTGACTTTCTGGGAGAGCCTAGCAGGTGGATCAGTGAGACAGACAAGACGGTAGGCGGGTACATCGATGCCTGGATCGGCAGCAAAAACGCCGATAAGAGCCGCCAGGAGTGGGATCGGAAGGTGGCTCAGTGGAAAGAGCATTCCGGGATGTTCCCAAAGCTGCCCCAGAAGCTGGCTGCATACTGCGAGGAGCACATCTTCCGCGACACGGTGATCTACTACTCCAAGCTGGACAGCAAGGGAAAGCGCCGCGGGCGGTGCGTGCACTGCGGCAAGCGATTCTCGGTACCGAGAAATCAGCGCAGCGGCGCGGAGGGGACGTGCCCCAAATGCGGCAGACCTGGGGTCTTCCGGGGCGATTGGACGCAAGCGGCACGGGAGGATAAGGCTGAAATCTGCATCCCCTACAAAGTGAACGGAGACCTTCTGCTCCGGTACACCAAGGTCCTCCGCTCCATCGACGCCGAAAGAAAGAAGCCGTCCTACAGTTTCGAGGACGTGTTCTATGACCTGCACCTTCACCGGAAGAACGGCGCCCCAGTGGAGTACAGCTATTACTACGGAAACGGAGGATGGGGCGGCCCCGACTGGCACCGGCTGAAGAACGACAGCGGAGGGCGATATGGTCCCAGCTATGTGTACACGCCGCAGTTGGAGCCGGTCTTTGGGGAGCAGATCTATAACGTGCCGACGTCACTCCTTCGGGACCAACTCGACCGTCTGATCCGGCCTCTGAACTTCCGGCGCCTGCTGGACAATCTGAAAAACACCCAGCAGGCCGAGTACCTGGTGAAGATGGGTCTGCCTATGATTGCGGCCAGCTCTGACGGCTTTGTGCAGGGTGTTCGGTCTTTCAAGGCTGTGGTGGGCTGCGGCAAGGAGTATCTGCAGGTACTCCGAGAGACGCAGGCCAACAGGCGTGAGGCGTGTGTGATCGGCCGGCAGAACAGCCACGCTTCGCCGGAGGACGTGAAACTGCTGGTGTCCATGAATCTGGACTCCTGGAAGCTCGGCATGGTGGAAGATGTGGTAGGCCAATATCATGTGACAATTGGCCGGGTGCTCCGGTACATGGATCGGCAGCTCCGCAACAGAGAGCAATGGAAGCACAGGCCCAGTGTGGACACTGTGCTGACCACCTGGAGGGACTACCGGGAGAGCGCTGAATTTCTGGGCAGCGACATGAGCAAGACCGCCATCCTGATGCCGGACAAGCTGAAAGAGCGGCATGATGTGGTAAGCGCCAGGGCGACGGAGATCCGCAAGGCGAAGGAGGACGAGCGAAATCGAGAATGGGTCCATCGACGGGACGCCATGATTCGGGAGGCGTCCGAGGGACCGGTTGGCCGGTTTGCAGAAGGCTATGAAAAAAACGGGCTGTGCCTGGTGCTGCCAAAAGCGGAGGCGGACTTCATCAATGAGGGGCAGAAGCTCAACCACTGTGTCGGAAACGGAGAATATGCCAAGCGCCACGCCGAAGGAGAACGGATGATCTTCTTCGTTCGCAGAGTTGACGACAGGGAGAAACCCTACTACACCGCTGAGATCAATGTGGTCAGTCACAGGGTCGTGCAGCTCTATGGCTTCGGTGACAGAAGCGCTACACCGGATGTACGGCAGTTTGTGGAAGGCTTTGTCCTGGCAATGGGAAGATGGAACGGCTACCAGGGGGCCGAGGTCGAAGAAAGCATGAGGGTGGCGGGATGACTCCCACCGGAAGGAGGAGAGCAATATGATGGTCATTTGTGACAAGTGCAAGCGCGGCTTCGATGTTGAGAAGCCTGATCTGACGAAGACGAAAATCAAGGGGCTGGAGATTCATTACTTCGTCTGCTCGAATTGTGGAAAAAAGTACGTAGTTTACGCTGCCGACGTTACAATGAAGGGCTTGTCAGATATCAGAGCCGAGTACGAACGGCAGATCCGGGTTGCGGTACTGAAGAAGTTCCGGAAGAAGCGTATCGACGAGCTTACCAGGAAGGTCAGCGAGATCAAGGCCAGGCAGCTCATGGCCGAGCCGCGCTTGAAGCGGGAGGCCGAGAAGCTCCTGGAGGAAGCCGATGGGTGACATCGTGGATCTCAAAGTGAAGTATGAGACGATGGGCGGGATTCTGCTGATCAACAACCCTTACGGCTATAGGGTGAATGTAAATCATCCAGCCGTTCAGCGCCTCTACTGGCTGTACAAGGAGAGAAAGAAAATCAGCAGGGGCACCCCTTTGAGCGACGCCGAACGGCATGAGTTTGAGGCGGTGATTCTCCAAAGGCTGGGAAAGGAGCCACAACATGAGCGCCATACTGGAGAGCGCCAGAAGATCGAGCCTGACAAAAGCTGAAATCATCGGCAAGCGCTGGGAACCGAAGATGCCCAAGGACCGTCGAGCCAGCAGGAGGCCAAAGAAGGGAGCGAAAAAGAATGCCAACGGTAAGTAAGGCAGAACGCAGTAGGGCCCTGCGCTACAAGAAGCCGGCACTGGCAACGATGGGCTGGGAGGCCATACGGCAGGAACTGGACGACATACAGGAGGCGTGCGGCGACGTCCACTGGTACTTTGACACTGACGATGACACACTGATCAACGCCCTGGACGGTGACGAGGAGGAAGCCTGGGAATTCAAGCTGGCGTTCGCCCATCTGGAAGGAAATGCCAGCCAGCTTTCCGATATCCTCTATGACTACGACGGCACGGAGGTTTTCGACGATTGCACCGTGGCGCTGATCGGCAATCGGTACGACGTGGTGGGCTTCGACAGCGTGGAAGAGGATTATTACAGCCTGTGCCGGTATGAAGCAGATTTGGCTGTGACGGAATCCGGCAAGCGGCTGATGCGGCTGACAAAAGCGGAAATGCTCTCCACCATCGGCCAAAGCGTGGGTGTTCTGCTGGCGTTCTACGATCTGCGGCAGCAGTACGACTATCTCAAGGCCACGATGGACATCCTCCGGGATCAGAACACGTCGCTGCTGCAGGTCATCAAGGAGATCGACGAGGCCTATGAGGCCGCAGAGGCAGAGAGCTTCTATAACTGGAAGCCGGAGACCCAGCGCCTGGATCGGCTGCTGGAGCAGCTGCCGGAAAGGACGGGGATTGAATGAGCGACAGAGAGACCTTCACCTCAAAGGGAGAGGTTCACTATGTGTGGCCGCTCCGTTGGCCTGACCGGGAGCACAGGAACGGAGTCCGGTGCGGCCAGTGTGAACACGCACACCATGAGCAGTTTGAGGGCTATGCCGGCTACTGGCGCTGTCTCTATAAGGGCGGCGAGGGCCGCACCATCTGCGAGACGCCGGTGGACGAATACGGCGATAACGCCGCCCACGACCAGCTCCTGGAGCAGACCCGGACACCGACCTGGTGCCCAGCCATTTACAGGGGTAAGACATGAAATCTTTAATCAAATATCCTGGAGCCAAGTGGTCCTTGGCCTCCTGGATCATCGGGCATTTCCCGGAGCATCACAGCTATTTGGAGCCGTTCTTTGGCTCGGGTGCAGTCCTGTTCAACAAAACCCGCAGCCACATTGAGACGGTCAATGACCTGGACGGGGACGTGGTCAATCTCTTTGAGTGGATCCGGCGAGACCCGGAACGCCTGGCCCATGCCGTTTACTGGACCCCTACGCCCGGCAGGAATATGACCGGGCGTGGGAGGCGCAGTACACCGAGACAGACCCCTTCCAGCGGGCAGTCGACTTCTATATCCGCATGATGATGGGACATGGGTTTCGAACCACCGGCGAAAAGGTAGGCTGGAAGAATGATGTGCAGGGACGGGAGGCCGCCTATGCTGCACGGTATTGGTGCGAGACGCCGGAGGCTATCTTTCAAGCTGCAGAACGGTTACGAGGGGTGCAGATCGAGCATAAGCCAGCCACGGAGCTGATTCAGCGTTTTAACTATCCAAATGTGCTGGTCTACGCCGATCCCCCGTATCTGCTGGGGACAAGGCACGGGAAACAGTATCGCAAAGAAATGACCGACCATGAACACCGGGAACTGCTGGAGGTGTTGATCGCTCACAAGGGGCCTGTAATCCTCTCCGGGTATGACAGCGATCTGTACAATGACGCGCTGCAGGGCTGGCACAGGGATGAAGCAAATGCCCTGGCTCAGACATCGACCCGGCGCCGCGAAGTAATCTGGATGAATTTTGAGCCGCAGGTACAGCAGAAAATGGAGGTATAGATCATGATCAAGTATGACTACAAGAGAAAGACCGTCGGCGAGGGCGTGAAGTTTGAGCGGATCCGCCGGATCACCGGGTACCTGGTCGGCACCCTGGACCGCTGGAACAACGCCAAGCGGGCCGAGGAGCGGGACCGAGTGAAGCATAACGTGGGAGGGAAAGGCCGTGACATATAAACTGACAGCGCTATACAAGTGTCGCCTCTGTGGAGAGGAATTCTCAATAGACGCAGATGTTAACAGCTCTGAGATCGCAGTTCAAATATCCTCGTTATTTGATAAGCCGACCAACGGTCACAATTGCAAGGACGGAAAAATGGGGTGTGCCGATTTTCTAGGAGTAACCGGCCTGGGCAAAAAGGAGGACAACTGAATGGATGCTGTTGAATACCTGAAAGCACGGGAACGATTCTACAAGGCCGCCGGGCTTGACCTTGACAACTTTCCCCGGCCCTGTTCGGAAATAAGTACACCGGAAGCCGCCGTTGCGGCTGTGGAGAACTGGGCCAAAGCAAACCCGGAGCTGACCAACGCCCAGAAGTTTGAGGCGGTGTTCGGATTCTGGCCGAGAAGAGACAGCTGCCCCGGGTGGCGGTGTAAAGACAGTTGCGGTCCACGCAACTGCGGAGAGTGCAAAAAGTGGTGGGACCAGCCCTATAAGGAGCCGGAGGAGCGAACATGAGCAGGCAAAGGAATTGGAAACGGATTCGGGCGCTGGAGCAGATTCGGCGCGAGCTGCTGAAGCAGAACGTGCTCCTGGCCCAGGAGTGCAAGCGCCTCAACTGTGAGCTGGAGTCTCTCTCCCGGCCGCCGTGGGGGCGACCGATCAAGCGGCGCCGCTGGAAGAAAACGAGGGGAGGCAGAGCACGAAAGCCATCATCAGGCCGCACCGGAAAGGTGAAGCCGGGATCGTCTGCCTCCCCATGTACAGGAACGTGCCCGACGCTGGGCAGCAGTGCCCCGGCTGGGAGCTGACGCTCTGCCCCTGCTGCGGGGCGCTGTGCTGGACCTCGGAGCGCACCCGGCGGCTCGTAAAAGAAGAAACCAACCTGCGGGCCATGTGCACGGCCTGCGCATTGTCGAAAGGAGAGTCCGCATGAAAAAGAGATTGCTCTGTCTGATACTGGCGGCAGCCGTGGTACTGCTGACCACGCCGATCACCGCCGCGGCTACAGAATCCGGGAAGTCCGTGATGCTGGAGGTTGGGTCCGTCTACGACATTGACTACACTGCAGACGAGCTGAGGACGATGATCGCCACCTGCGAAAAAAACAAAGCCGTGGCGCATGAAATGGCCGATTGCGCCCGGGCGCTTGGCTACCCGGAGGATCATGTCATCATCAAGACCGCCGGCAGCCGCTGGTGGGAGGAGCAGGGAGCCCGGAATCAATACCGGAAGATGCTGGCCGTGGTGGAGGAAAGGGAGGCGCTGCGGAAGAAAGCCGCCGAGTACCCCTACGCCATGAAGGTGTGGGAGCTGTTGGAGGCCGAGGGCTTCAACAACTATGTGATCGCTGGAATCCTGGGGAACATGATGCGGGAGACCGGCGGGGACACGCTGGCGCTGAATCCGTTTTGGTATGTCGGCAACTACTACGGCCTGTGCATGTGGGATCTCAGCTACACCCCGAAGGTGGCCGGAAAGGATATCCCCGGCCAGATCCAGGTGCTGGTGGACACCATGCCGGGGAACATGGGCCGGTCCGTTTATGACCGCTTCTGTACCCTACAGGACGAGCGGGAGGCCGCGCTGATCTTCGCACAGTATTACGAGCGCTGCTCCTCTGCCGGGTACGGGCTGAGAAAGGACGATGCCACGGCGGCGCTGAAATTCTTTACGGAGGGCTGACACATGAGAGAAACTCTTTTTAGAGGAAAACGGACGTACAACGGCGAGTGGGTGGAGGGCTATTATTGCCGAGCCTTTCGGTGGACGGGCGATGAGGAACCGCAACCCGCTATCCAAGAAAGCGGTTGCTTTATGTTCCGACTTGTTGACCCCTCCACAATCGGTCAGTACACCGGCCTGACCGACAAGAACGGGGAAGAGATTTTTGAGGGGGATATCGTAGAGGGACCTGACTTTGACGAAGAAGATGGCTATGGCGTTATCGAGTGGGACGAAGAATCTGCAAGGTTTACCATTTCTGGGAACGGGCTTACAGTGGATTTCGATAACTACTGGGGGCGTGATTTCATGGTCATCGGCAACGTGACCGACAACCCCGAGCTGCTGGAGGTGCAGGATGGCTGAGAAAGAGTACATCGACCGGGAGGCGGCGCTGGCTGTTATTAACAAGCAAATTGACAGAGACATTGACATGGAGGGATTTACCGGTGCCGTGGACATCCTGGACGGTATTTCTAGCATACCAGCCGCCGATGTGGAGCCGGTGGTGCACAGCGGGTGGGAATATTCCTTTGACGATCTTGATGACGGCAACGGAATCCGAGTATATCCGCACTGCTATAATTGCGGACGAGCCGTTTACCGACACGATGCAGGAGAGCGCTGCTGCCGATGTGGGGCCAGGATGGATGGAGGGCGCAATGAAAGTATTCAAACAACCTGATGGAAAATTCGCCAGGGAGGAAAGGCTATATCTTCCTGGGCTGCCCAACGATTACCCCGTGTACAGGCGATTCATCCAGACTGAAAATGGCGAAATGGAGTTCTTCCTTTGCTCGGGCTGTGAATACATGCTCAGCCTTCGGGTTGAAGGTGACCACCCAATATACCTGTGCCTGGCTATGGACGCGCCTGACGGAGAGGTCAGAGAGATCGGAGATAGGTACATAAGCCGCACCGGTGAATGCCTCCATGTTTGTGAGGTCAGAAAAAGGCTTCTGAAAGAATATCTCAAAAGGCCAGAGTGCACAGCAAGGATAAGGCGTGAAGCGGAGGCTTTTCTGGCCGCAGAAGACACCGTAGAACTTGATGACGCGTTTCTTGCAGGAGGTGAAACCCTGTGAAGCACTACATAGCCGCCGAGGATCTTCTGGCCACCGAGCCTTTCAATAAGCCGTACCGCGTAGGTTATTTTGACGAGGGCTACCGGGAATGCGCCAACGATATCCGCAGGATCATCGAAGTGCAGACCGGCGCATCGGCTGCTCCTCCAAAAGACGCTCTCTACTGGGAGAAAGGCCCAGACCGTCGGCGTAAGGGCTGGTTCTGTCCAAAGTGCGCTGCATACGCACTTGAAGCGACACCGTGCTGCCCGGAGTGCGGCCAACGCTTGCACGTCCGAAAGAAGTAAAAAAAGAAAGAGCCCTCTGCAAAACGCATCGGACTCCCCCGCAACTCAAGCCTATTCTAACAGAGTTATGTAAAATTTGCAATAGGAGGGGGCTATCTGATGACCTTGCAGGAGCTGAACGAACACTATCGAAAGGTGCAGATGCTGTCAGAAGACAGGGAATTGCTCAGCTCTGTACGGGCATCAATCGCACCGAAAGGGCAGGTCCTGACCGGCATGCCGCACGCGCCGGGTATCAGCGACAAAACCGGGGACCTTGCCGTAGAGCTGGCCGAGATCGAGGAGCACATCGAGCAGACCGAGCGGGAGATCTTGGCCGAGGAGCCGAGGATCGCGGCATTCATCGAGACCATCACCGACGCCCGCACAAGGCTGGTGTTCAGGCTGCGATTCCTCCGGGGCTTCACCTGGAAAGAGGTGGCCGGCGTCCTCGGACGATACTCGACAGAAGACACAGCCAGGGCAACGTGCTACCGCTACTTCGATACTGCGAGGCGCCGGGAAGAGGAGGCCAGGACGCAGGTCAGGCTGGAGGGATTCGAGTGAATTTCACTCCGTGCGGTGGCCTCGCAGCCCGTAGCGGCCGCTCGCATCGAATTGCTTGAGATACGGATAACGCTGTGCTATCCTCTAGGCTGTAAAATCCTACATAGCGGACGGCCCCTTTCACGAGGGGCCGTTACTCTTTGCAGAAAGGAGGGTTTCGGCCTTGCGTTTCTCCTTTGCGCAGGGCATGGCCTGGGCCGGTATCGGCTCGCCACTGACGGCGGCAGCAGGCACGAAAAAGAAGGAGGAACACGAAAGTGTTTACAGCTATCAAGGAAAAATTCAAAAGCAAACCCCTGCTGTACTATGCGCTGAGTATCTGCGCGACCTGGGCCGGTATCGGCTCGCTGATGAACGGCGTGGCCATGACCCAGACCTACGGGATCGTCCCGTCGGCCATCTGGGTGCTGGGCAACACCGTGGCCTGCATCGTTTTCGGCATCGTGGCCATGAAGGTCCCGAAAGTTCGGGAAGTGTTCTGCTCCAAGCCGATGATGTGGGTGTGCGGCCTGATGTGCGTGTTCCAGGCGTGGCTTTCCATGAACGGTATGCAGACTATCTTCGCAGACACGCCCATCGGAGAGACAGGCGGCACTATTGTTGCCTATGTGGAGGCGGTGATCTTCCTGATTATCCTTTTCCGCTTCGGCATGATCCGCAATGTTCTTACGGATGGTTTCGGCTGGATCATGGTCTATCTGCTGGCGCTGGCCGTCACCGTTGCCGCCTTGATCCACTCCTGGGGAAATCTAAATGAGATCTCCCTTGGCTTAGAGCCGGAGAACATGGAACAGGGCATCTGGAAAGCGATCCTGCTGCTCCCCGGACCGTTCACCTATCCCTACTTCTTCCGCATCCTCACCTACAACGACAAAAATGAGGACGGAACGAGAAAGGTGAAAGTAATGCGGGCGTTCACCCTGGGCGGCGTGTTCTTCGGCATCTACATGGCAATCACATTCCTGCTGGCCTGGGCGAATTTTACTCCCACGCTGAGTATCGTGAAGGCTGTGCTGATCACTATTATCGGCACGTCTACGCTGTCCTCAGCCATGTATAGCATCTATATCGCTTTCGGCAAAAAGGCTGGTCTGGCCGTCAACGCCGGGCTGATTGCTTTGTGGCACGTTCTGATCCCTCTGGGAGTGATGGGTATGTGGACACTCATGGCGTCGGTGCGCATCTACTTCGTGGGCGCCGGCATCCTGATCGCCGTCATCTGGCACCTCTGGGAGAAGCGGAAGGCGGTGATGGCATGAAAACCGTCACCAAAAAGCTCTCCGATCTGAAGCGGCCGGAAAAGAACGTCCGCATGCACACCGACAAGCAGTTGGTGGAGTTTCGCCGGTCCGTGGAAATGTTCGGCCAGATCCGTCCCATCGTCTGTGACGAGGGCGGCATGATCCTTGCCGGCAACGGGCTGTATGAAACGCTCCTCTCAATGGGAAAGGATACGGCAGACTGCTATGTGGTCACCGGCCTGTCCGAGAACGAGAAGAAAAAGCTCATGATGGCCGACAACCGCATCTTTGACCTGGGCGTGGACGACATGAAGGTCTTTGACGAGCTGTTGGCCGAACTCGGTGACGATCTGGATGTGCCGGGATATGATGACGAGCTGCTCCGCTCCCTTGTGGCCGACAGCGAGGACGTGGACGAGATCATGTCCTCCTACGGCCTGATCACCGAGGAGAAGAAAGAGGAGATGGCTGCTGCGGGAGAGAACTACCGCAAGGAAGAAGCCCAGCGGGAGGCTGCTCTGGCAGCTCCCACCACCGAGGAACCGGCGCAAACCGGGAAATTCGTGATCTGCCCGAAATGCGGTGAGAAGATATGGCTGTGAAACGCGCAAAGGCGTCCATGAGCTGTGTCGATGCCGCTTTCCTCCGGGTGCGCAACGTCTTTTCCAATGGCGTGCCCGTCTATCTGAGTTTGTCCGGCGGCAAAGACTCCATCTGTATGGCCGACATCGTGCATAAACTGCTCCAGCGCGGCGAGATTGACGCAAAGCAGCTTACCTGCCTCTTTATCGACGAGGAGGCCATTTACGACTGCTCCATTGACGCCATGAAATTCTGGCGCAAGCGTTTCCTCATGGCCGGAGCGAAATTCAACTGGTATTGTCTGCCCCTCAAACAGGTGTCCTGCTTTAATCAGCTCACCAATGACGAGAGTTGGATCACCTGGGAACCGGGCAAAGAGGACGTGTGGGTGAGAAAGCCGCCCTCCTTTGCGATCATGTCCAGTCCGTATATGACGGAAGTGGGCAGCATGAACTACCAGACATTCCTTCCCCGCATCACAAAAGATGGCATCATGCTTACTGGCGTACGCGCCGCTGAATCCGTGCAGCGCCTGCAATATATGTCCGCTCTCAATCTGGGGCGGCAAGGCATCACCGGCACCAACACCATCTACCCAATTTACGACTGGACAGACAACGATGTGTGGCTATATATTCGAGATAATCGGCTGGACATCCCGGAAGCCTACCTGTGGATCTACCAGGCTGGCGAGAATCGGCACTCCCTCCGCATCTCAAATTTCTTCGCCTGTGACAGTCTGCGCGGCCTCAAGCACGTTGCTGAAACCGACCCCGACCTATGGGCGCGGATCGAGAAGCGCGAGCCCAACGCCTACATGACCCTGCTCTACTGGGACACAGAATGGTACAAGCGCAGCTCCAGGACCCGCCGGAAGAACGAAGCAGGCGACACCAAGGACTACAAAGAACTGACTCGGAAGATGCTCTTTGAGGAGTTCGACCGACACTTCACCAACGACACCACCCGCCGGGTGGGAAAGCAATACAAGAGGGCCTATGCCAAGATCGACGGCATGGCGCTCCCGAAGCACTATAAGCAGATGCACGACGCCCTTGTGGCCGGAGATCCAAAGCTCCGCACCCTGCGCGCCGTGTACCAGAACGTCTACGGTGACTATGCCGCCTATGCCAAGAAGTTCCGGGCGAAAGGTGGTGAGTCACATGGCTGAGATCGACGTGTTCTCACCCCTGGCCTCGTTGCAATGGGTGGATCGGGAAAAGCTGCACGCCAACGACTACAACCCGAACAAGGTCAGCGAGGAAAATCTGAAGCTGCTGGTGCAATCCATTCTGACCAACGGCTGGACGCTCCCCATCGTCTGCCGCCCGGATTTCACGATCATCGACGGATTCCATCGCTGGACAGTATCAGGGCGCGAGCCGCTGAAAAGTAAGCTCGGTGGAAAAGTACCCGTGGTCATCGTGCAGCACGACAGCGAAGCAGAGGATATGTACGGAACCATCACTCACAATCGCGCCAGAGGCACCCATCTGCTGGAGCCGATGAAAGCGATAGTGAAGAAGCTCCTTGATGAAGGAAAGAGTGTCAAGGAGATTAGCAAGCAGCTGGGTATGCGCCCGGAGGAAATCTTCCGGCTGTCAGATTTCTCCAAGGAGGAGTTCATCAACATGATGGCCCAGGGGAAGGTGTACAGCCGTGCGGAGATCCTTTCTCGCATCTGACCCGCTGCGAATATCCACGGAAACAGCCCCAGGAGACCGCAGGAGCCGATTTAAAGACAAGGGCGGGTGTCTACCCGCCAAGAGCCGATAACCCTCTCAAAAAGGCACACAGGGTGGTTGCAACACAGAAAAAGGTACTGTGACGGCCCCGCCCTGTGCGCCGCGGGCTCGGCGACCCCGAAAAGCGCGTAGTTACCAAGAAAAAAAGGCCGTTTCGCTACGCAAAGGACAAAGGAGTGTGCATCATGGCAGTCAAAGACCAGGGGAAATGGTCAAAAAATACCGTGGTAAGCACAACTGAATTGGCTGGTATTTTAGGGCTTTCCGTTCGCAGAATCCAGCAGCTGATACAAGATGGAAAACTCGTCACAGTCGGAGGCGGCAAATTGAACCTTGCTGACGCTGTGCAGGACTATATAGGCATCGTTTCCGTTTCAGAGGAGAAAGCAAAGAGAGACAAGGCGCTTGAGGTTGCAAACGCAACGCTGCGTGGCTCAAAGGCCAGGATTGCAAAAATGGAGGCTGACGAGCTGGAGGGAAAGATGCACCGGAGCGAGGACGTAATGGCCATGACCGAGGAACTCGTTTATACGGTCCGCTCATCATTGCTGGCACTTCCCGGCAGATGCGCGGTCGATTATGCAGCGTGTGAAAGTGCAGCGGAAGCAGCACAACTGATTCGCCAAGAGGTCCACAAAATAATGGCAGAGCTTGCCAACTTCAAGTATGACAGAAAGAAGTACCTGGAATTGGCGAGGAATCGGCAGAACTGGGATCTGTCTGAGGATGACGATGACTGAGCAGGAGCGAGCAGAGAGAGAAGAGGCCCTTGCCGCGCAGAGAGAGCGACGGCTCAACAGGGCAATATCAGGGGCGATATCTGGCTTTTTGCCGCCAGAAGATCTTACGGTGACGGAGTGGGCTGAGAAGAACAGGCGCCTTTCTGCTGAAAGCAGTGCAGAGACCGGGCCCTGGAGAACTCAACGGACGCCGTACCTCCGGGAGATCATGGATGCCTTTTCAGACCCGAAGATCCGTCATGAAGTGGTCTGGGCTGCTTCCCAGGTGGGCAAGAGTGAGGTGCTGAACAACTGCATCGGGTACGTTATTGACCAGGACCCGGGTTCGATTCTGTTTGTCCACCCCACGGAAGTGGACGCAAAGGAGTACTCCAAACTGCGCATTGCCCCTATGATCCGGGACTGCCCCACGCTGAAGAAGAGGGTGGCTCCGGAGAAAAGCAGGGACAGCGCCAATACCATCAAGCAAAAGAGCTACCCCGGCGGTATTCTCACCATGTGTGGGAGCACCGAGGCCCACAGCCTGGCATCGAAGCCGATTCGGTATGTGTTCGGTGATGAACGCGACCGGTGGGCGGTGAGCGCCGGCAATGAGGGCGACCCCTGGGAGCTGGCTATGGCCCGGCAGACCACCTTTTATAACGCCAAGGCTATGGAGGTATCTACTCCCACCATCAAGGGGAGCAGCAACATCGAGAAAGCATACAACAAGGGGACGATGGAGCGCTGGAAGTCCAAGTGCCCTCATTGTGGAGAATATCACGAGATCGAGTGGGAGAACATTCGCTACGAGTACGAGGAGGAGACCGTGGCCAGGGCCAAGACCTACACTGTGACCAATGTGTGGTACATCTGCCCTGGGTGCGGCTGTATCTCAGACGAAGTGACGATGAAGCGGGCTCCTGCCCGGTGGGAGGCGGACAACCCGACGGCTTTGGCCAACGGGGTGCGTTCCTTTAAGCTCAACGCCTTTGTCAGCCAGTGGAAAAGCTGGAAGTCTATCGCTCTGCAGTATCTGGAGGCGATGGGGGACACCGGCAGGATGCAGGTGGTGTATAACACCTGCCTGGGCCGGCTGTGGGAAAACCGCGGTGACATCGAGGACGAGGACACGATCCTGGCCAGACGCGAGGAGTACACCGCCGAACTGCCGGACGGGGTGCTGGTGCTGACCGCCGGTGTCGACACGCAGGACGACCGCATGGAATATGAGATTGTCGGGCACGGCCATTTCGGTGAGAAGTGGGGCATTGAGAAAGGCGTCATCCTCGGAAGGCCGGACACTGAGGCGGTATGGGAACAGCTTGACGAGCTGGTGTTCAACCGGGTGCTGCATTTCTCCGACGGTGTGGGGTTGAATGTGTCAATCAAGTTTGTGGATGAAGGCGGCCACTTCACGCAGGTGGTGAGAGAGCAATGCCAGCGCCGGATCGGCAGGCATGTCTACTGCATCAAGGGTGTTTCTGGCCCTGATAAGCCATACACGGCGCCCCCGAAGAAGCAAAAGATCGTGATTAACCAGCGGATCATCGGTTCCTGCTGGCAGTATCAGATCGGCGTTGACGCCGGGAAGCAGGTCATCATGGATGACCTCAAGGTGCAGACACCTGGGCCGCACTACTGTCATTTCCCCAGGAGGGACGATTACGGCGGGGCCTATTTCAACGGGCTGCTGTCGGAGCACCTGGTCTATAAGCCGACCCATAAGCAGCCGTGGCAGTGGGAGAAGATACCCGGCCACGAACGGAACGAGCCCCTGGATCTTCGCAACTATGCAAATGCGGCCTTTGAGGCTATGCCGAAGGACCTGGACCTGATAGATCGAAAGCTGAAAATCGCAAGGGGAAAGGCTCCGGCTGCCGGTGACGCCGCGCCTGCGGTGCCAAGGAAACTGCGGAGAACGCGCAAACGCACCCGCAGCGTGGATGATTATTATAACGAAATGTAGGTGATTGCATGGCTGATCAAACGAGACTCAAAAAGCGGCTGGAGTTCCGGGAAACTGCCCTGGACCAGCTCTACACCGCATATCAGGCTTTGGTCAAAGGCGGCGTGAAATCCTACACCATCGACGACAAAGAGCTGACGCGCTTCGATCTTCCGGCGCTGAAAAAGGAGATCGAGGCGCTGGAAGAAGAAATAGATGCGCTGGAGGGACTGCTGAACGACAAGCGGCCCCGCAAAGCTGTCGGCGTAGTGCCGAGAGACTGGTAACGGGTATCAGCCCAGTATGGCTTTTACCACGGGCGCCCCGGAGGGTCTTCCGCTCCTTTCCCCCCCGGGGACGCTCTTTTATTTTGAGAACGAGGAGGAGATTTCCCGATGTCTTCCAGGAAGAAGAACCGAAGCCGTGGCGTTTCGCCCCAGGCCAAAGGGTACGGTGAGGCGGGCGCAAGCAGGACAAAGCGCTCCATGAAGGGCCTGACGGCATCCAGCGGGAGCCCCAATGAAGATATCAATTTCCACAACCGAACGCTTCGGCAGAGGTCCCGGCTGCTCTATATGTCCTCCCCGGTGGCCACGGCGGCCATCAACACCAACCGGACAAAGGTTGTCGGCGTCGGGCTTGCGCTGCAGAGCACGGTAAACCTGGACGTCCTTGGTCTCACGGAAGAGCAGGGCAGAACGTGGCAGCAGAAGACAGAAGCAGAGTTCTCCCTGTGGGCCTCGAAAAAGCAGGCGTGTGACGCCATCGGCATGAACAACTTCCAGGGGCTGCAACAGCTCGCTTTGAAATCCTGGCTCATGAACGGCGACGTTTTTGCGCTGATCCGGCGGCGGGAAGGAATTCCGGAGAGCCCGTATTCGCTCCGGCTGCATCTGATCGAAGCGGATCGTGTGCGCACGCCTGGCTCTAATACCAACGTCGTCCTGCTCCCAGGAGTGACTGAGGGCACGAATCAGGAAAACGGCAACCCAATCTATGACGGGGTGGAAGTAGACAGCGGCGGGATGGTCGTCGCGTACTACGTCCACAACACCTACCCGGACGAAATCTCAAACAAGATTGAGAAGCCGGCCAGGGTGCTGGCATACGGCGATAGAACCGGCCTCCCGAATATTCTGCATGTCACAGACACGGAACGAGCGGACCAGTACCGTGGCGTGCCTTACCTGGCTCCGGTAATCGAAACATTGCTTCAATTGAGGCGGTATACGGAAAGCGAGCTTATGGCCGCATTGATCCAGTCATTCTTTACGGCGTGGATTGTCACCAAGGAGAATCCTGCTGAAATCCCGTTCAATGAAACGGGGCCTGCTCTGGCAGGGGTCCCGGGCGAGGAGAGAGATGAGATCTCCGAGGACGGCAACGAGTACGAAATGGGACCTGGGCAGATCAATGTGCTTTCCGAAGACGAGGATGTAAAGTTTGGGAGTCCGAACATTCCAACCTCCGGCTTTGATATCTTCGTCAAGACCATCTGCCGGGAGATCGGGGCGGCGCTGGAGATTCCATACGACGTGCTGATCAAGGAGTTTGACAGCTCCTATTCGGCCAGCCGCGGTGCCCTGCTCGAAGCCTATGAGGCATTCAAGATGCGAAGGGCCTGGTTTGTCACCAGTTTTTGCCAGCCGATCTATGAGATATGGCTTGCCGAAGCCGTAGCCCTCGGACGGATCAAGGCTCCCGGATTTTTCACAGATCCCCTCATTCGCGCGGCGTGGTGCCGTGCGGAGTGGATCGGACCGTCCCAGGGGCAGCTCGACCCGCTGAAAGAAGCAAAGGCGGCGGTGCTGCTGACCAGCCACGCCATCAAAACCCATGCGCAGGTTACCCGCGAGATCGGAGGCGGGGACTGGGAGGCCAACGCCGTGCAGGTTGCCCATGAAATGGAGATCCTCAGGCAGATGCCGGGCGCGTCGCAGACTGTTAGTGCCGATGACCCATACGAGGAAGGCGGTGATGGCGATGGTGACGGTGTTTCTCAGTAATCTGGATTACCTCCAGAGTTTGAGCCCGGAGGCCGCTGCCGTTGCCATTCTCAACATCGGACAGGAGCCTTGCTCGTTCTGCCCGCGAGAGCGGGAGAGACGGTGCAATCAAAAATGCTCAGAGGGTGTCGCTGAATGGCTCATGGCCAGATGCGACCCAGAAGATGATGTATGGAAGGAGTTTTTCTGATGCCAAGACGATTCAGCCCGGTCATCATTCAGCGACCGGCGTATGCGATGGCCAGCACTGACGGACAGACTGCCGAGATCACCATGTATGGCGACATCGTGGAGTCCACGCCCACGGATTGGTGGGGCGACCCCGTAGAGGGTAGCTTTATCACCCTGGGGGAATTCCTCAAAGATCTGGAACAAGTGGAGGCATGCACCGACATCACCATCCGTATGAACAGCTACGGTGGAGACGCCGGGGTAAGCTGTACAATCCACAACCGGCTCCGGGAGCTTGCCAGGAACGGGACCACGTTGCACTGCATTGTGGACGGGGTGGCCATGAGCGGGGGCAGCCTGATCATGTGTGCCTGTGACGACGTGAAGGTGAATCCTTCCAGCCTGATCATGATCCACAAATGCTGGTCTTTCATGTTCGGCGGGTACAACGCTGACGAAATGCGGGCAGCTGCCCAGCAGAATGACGCCTGGGATCAGATGCAGGTGGAAGTCTACAAGAGAAAGACCGGGCTTTCCGAGACCGTTATCAAGCACATGATGGCAGACACCACGTACATGACGGGACGCGAGGCCGTGGAAAAGGGCTTTGCGAATGAAGTGCTTGAGGACGCCGATCCGCTGGAGATCGCAGCCAGTGCGGACGGGCGTTCTCTTTTTGTGCATGGCCGTCAGATGCACATGGCCCCGGGGATGTTCGCCCCGGACACCATTCCCACGGTCACACCCGCGGCGGCAGCTGCGGTTGAGGCAAATACAAATCAGCCGGAAGAGAATCCCGGCAACCAAGAAGGAGGTCAAAGACCTATGGCAAAAACTGTTGAGGAGCTGCGGCAGGAAAGCCCTGATCTGGTAACGCAGATCGAGGAGAGCGCCAGAGCTGCGGCTGCCGCAGACGCCGGGACGAGTGCGGCTGACGAGCGCAGGCGCATCCAGGAAATCGATGCCATTGCCGACCAGCTTGACCCCGCCCTCGTTGAGGAGGCGAAGTACGGGGAGAACGCCTGCACTGCGCAGGAGCTCGCTCTTCGTGCGGTCCAGCAGGCCCAGAAGATCGGCGGGAATTTCCTGCGGAACATGCAGGCCGATGCGCACAGCTCCGGCACGGAGGACGTCGGTGCTGCTCCCGCTCCCACCGATGACCCGACCGGCGGGGAGCCCAGCGTCGAGAAGATCGAGGCGGAAGCCCAGGCTGCTGTGAACGCCTGGAAGAAATCGAAGGAGGGTAAGTAATCATGAACAAGGAACTCGTGCATGTGATCGGAAGCACCGTGCAGGACAATCTGATTGCCAAGCTGGTGCCCACCGCCGAGACCTTCGGCATTCGTATGGCTGCCGGCGAGGGCAAGCTGGAGCGCGGCACTGTGCTGTTCCGCAACGCTGACAACACCTACAGTGTCTATGGCAAAGCTGCTGCGGAGGCTGATCCGGAGGCCGGGGAGAGCGAGGAAACCACCTCTGCGGTGCCCTCCTGCATCCTGGCTGATCCTGTGGACGCCACCGATGCCGCTGCCACCGCCGTGGCCTATCGCAGCGGCAATTTCAACCGCGCGGCTCTAATCTTCGGCAGCGATACCTATGTTATCACCGCCGACGATGAGGACGCTCTGCGGAAGTACGACATCATCCTGACGGATATGCAGTAAGGAGGAGCAGAACATGGATATCTACAGCACTTATTTCATGCTGGCGGCGGTGAGGGAACTGCCTGTCGAGCACACCTTCTTCAAGAGCAGATATTTCCCCACCAACAACGCGATGGACGTTTTTGGTACCTCCCGTGTGCTGGCGGACTTCAAGGAGGAGACCGCAAAGGCCGCTCCCTTCGTCCTGCCCCGTATCGGCGCCGTGCCAGTTGGCCGTGAGGGATTCAGCACCGCGGATTTGGAGCCGGCGAACATCGCCATCTCCATGCCGCTGACCCTGGATCAACTGCAGAAGCGCGGCTTCGGTGAGTCCCTGCTGTCTGAGGCTACCCCCGAAGATCGGGCTCGCATGATGCTGGTCAACGATCTGGCCGAGCTGAATGCCCGTATCACCCGGACCGAGGAGGCTCTGGCCGCCAAGACCATCATCGACAACGGCACCATCATGCGCCACATCACCGACCAGGCCTCTGTCTATGAGGATATCGGCGTGCATTTCTACGACGGGGCCAATAACCCCGCACAGTTCACTCCCGCCGCGACCTGGACCCATTCCACCTACGCCAACGGCACCTGGACCCCTGGCTCCTGGTATGCTGATATGTACGCTATGGTGCAGATGCTCAGCAAGAAGGGGCGCCCCGTTCGTGAGTTCGTGATCTCTGACGACGTGGCTGACTTCCTCATGTCCGACGGCTGGGTGCTGGCCATGCTGGACAACCGGCGTGTGGAGCTGGGCCGGATCGACCCCTCTGAGCTGACCGAGTATGTGTACCAGCTCTGCACTCTCAACTTCAAGGGCCGCGTGCTGCCCATCCTGGTGAGCACCGGCACCTATCAGGACATCAACGGGAACGATACCCCCTACATCCCTGCTGGCACCGTGATCGCCACCGCCCCCGGCTGCGGCCGCGGCCTGTATGGCGCCGTGACCCAGATTGAGGACGACGGGAACTTCCACACCTACGCTGGCACCCGCGTGCCCCAGCACATCTTCACCAAGCGGCCTCCCGTGAAGGAGACCCAGCTCACGTCCCGGCCTCTGTTCGTGCCCAACCGGCCGAACCCCTGGGCGGTGGCGAAGAACGTGCTGTAATCGGCACCAACGAAAGGAGCGGTCACAATGATCAAGATGATTTGCGGAGCAACCCGCATCGGCAACGAGCTGAAAACCTGCGAAAGCGGCCCCTTCACCGCGGATCATGCGGTAGAGGCCGCTTTGGTTTCTGCTGGCGTTGCCGTGCGCGTCGACCCGGCGGTTGCAACGGCCCAAATCGGAGCCGACGGAAACGCCCCGAGCGCCAACCCGTCCGTGCAGAACGCCCCCGCGAACGAGCCCGGAGAGCCCCAGGAGGGCGATTTCCTTGTTATCGAGGATGGGCACTACACCGTGGAGAGCCTGCTGACTCTGACCGGGAAGGAACTGAAGCAGATGGCCGAGAACTTCGGCCTGAACGTCTCCAAGTGCAGGAATAAGACCGAAATCGCCAAAGCTATCGCGGCCGTGGAGGCCGCCGGAGCTGAGGACGAAGAGGAGCCTCCTGTGCTGGGAGCCGAGGATCCTGTGGTATGAGCGGGTTCAAGGATTCCGTAGCCGAGGACATCAAGAGCGTGTTTCTCAATCCGGACGAGTTCGCCGAGATCCGCACCGTGGTTTATGACGGGAACACCTACACGGATATCCCCATCGTCATGTCGGGGTTCAAGGAAAAAGACCGCCGGCAGACGGTGAGAGATCACGGACAAGGGCTGTACCTCGTCAACTCCGTGCTGCATTGCCACGTCGATGACATCGGCGGGTACCAGCCGGAGAAAGGGCAGCGCATCAAGATCAACGATCAGGAGGGCGGCGGTGGATTCTTTCGGGAATTCTACGTCGCCTCTTCTGTCGTGGAGATGGGCATGGTTCGGGCAGAGCTGGAGGCGATTGACGAATGATCGAGATCACAGCTGAGCAGTTGGATCGCGTGTCCAATATCCTCAGAAGCATTCCCGGCGGCGCAGAGAAAGCTATTCGGAGCGCCCTGCCGAGAGCGGTCTCACATCTGCGCAGCCAGACCACCAAGAGGGTCACAGAGCGGTATGCAATATCCACTGGTGATGTCAGGGCGAATGAGAATATCGGTGTTCGGTATTCCTACCACAACGGCGGCCAGGCTTCGATCCTTTTCTCCGGAGCGAAGATCCCGCTGTACCGATACTCCGGGAGCACGCCAAAATCCCCGCAGGTGAACAAGGAGGTATCCGTCGCGGCCATCGTAAACGGCGAGTGGCGGCAGGTCCATCCGGGCACGCCCGGGGCCGGTCACCAGTTGAAGTCTACCTCCGCGACCCGGTTCGAGGATTCGTTTGTTGCGCGAATGGGCTCCGGGCACACCGGCATTTTTGAGAGGTCCGGCGGGAGAACAGCCAGCGGCGCTTCTTCTATCCAGGAGATCATGGGTTCCTCTGTTCCGCAGATGGTTGGCAGCCAGGAAGTCCTCGACAAGCTGGAAGAAGATGCACAGCAGAAACTGGGAGAGCGCATCGAGCATGAGATCACCCGGATTCTCAACGGATATGGAGGGTAACCTATGACGCCTGTAACACTCCTGGACGAGCTCCAGGAATTCATCGAGGACGCCACAAAGGAGATCCTCCTGCGCATCAAGCCAACCCAGCGATCCCCCGAAGGAGGGGAGCGGGCAGCCGAGGTCTGGAAGATGTCGCTGCCGGACAAGGATTCGATGACAGCGAAGGCGCCATACATCGTTCTGCAGGTCGTGAACGGCCTGGACGATCAGAACGCCGGGGACGAGCAGGAAAGCACCTGCAACATTCGCTTTGTTATCTGCGTGTACTCCGAGAACAGCAGCGAGGGCGCCCTGGACGTCCTAAACCTTATCAGCAGGATTCGGATTGCGCTGGAAAGGCAGCGCGTGATCGGAAACCTGTTCACGCTTCGTCTCCCGGTGGAGTACCTGGTCTATACCGATCAGCCTGCTCCGTTCTTTCTGGGAGAAATGATGACCGTATGGGAACTCCCGAACATTGAGAGAGAGGTGAACATGGAGTGAGCACAAGGAAACCCCAAACCGGCAGGAAACCGGCTGGAAAGACCGCAAAAGCCGCCGGAGGCACCGGCACGGGCGGGAACACGGCACAGGGTAGAAAGACGCCCGGAAAGGCCGTTGCAACGGCCGGAACGGCCACTGTGTACATGTACGTCGGTCCGGCACTTCCGAGGGGACTTCTCAAAGCAAACAGCATGTTCACCGGAACGATGGAATCCGTGCTCCAAGAGCTGGAGCCCGCCATCGCTCGATACCCTCTCGTAAAGCGCCTGCTGGTGCCGGTGAGCAACCTGGCGAATGCCAAAATGCAAATCAGAGACAGCGGCACTCTGCTGGGGCACAGCTACCGGCAGCTCGCCGACGATATGAAAAAATAACGAGGAGGCATTACCATGTCTGAATTTTTCCATGGGGTGCGGACGCAGAAGAAAGACTATGTGTCCACCGCTCCCGTCGTTGCCACCAGCGGGATTCCGTTCGTGGTCGGGAGTGCACCTGTCCATCAGGCCGGCGGCAAGGTCAACGAGCCCGTCCTGTGCAAAACCTACGATGAGGCCGTGGCCGCGCTGGGCTACAGTGACGACTGGGGCAACTATGATCTGTGCGAGGTCATGTACTCCCACTTCAAGCTGTACGGCGTCGGCCCGGTCGTGTTCGTAAACGTCTTTGACCCCACCAAGGCCAAGAAAGCCGTGGCGGCTGACGATTATCCTGTCAAGGATAAGCAGGTGAAGCTGCCCGGAAGCGCCATCATCAGCTCCGTGAAGGTGCTGGACGATGATGAAGAGGCCTATGTGCAGGGCACGGACTACGACGTCTTCTACGACGGCGAGTATCTGATCGTGGAGATCCTGGACGGCGGCCATATCGCCACCGCCACCTCCGAGCTGACCGTGGCTTATGACGAGGCCAACCCCGCCGCGGTCGCCAAGGAGGACGTGATCGGCGGCTTTGACCCCGCAACCAAGGCCTACTCCGGCTTTGAGCTGATCGACCAGGTTTACCCCCGGTTCCTCGTCGTTCCGGATCTGCTCCTGGCTCCCAAGTGGTCCAGCGTGCCCGAGGTGGCTGCCGTCATGGCTGCCAAGGCCGAGCGGATCAACGGGCTGTTCCACGGCCGTGCGCTGATCGACGTTGATGCGTCTGCTGTGCGGTACTACGGCGACGTGCCGGCGTGGAAGGAGGAGCGCGGCGTCACCAGCCAGACCCAGATTGTCATGTGGCCGATGGTGAAATACGACGGGCGGATCTTCCACCTGTCCACCCAGGCCGCCGGTCTGATGGCTCAGATCGACACCGACAACGACGGGTGCCCCTGCGACTACCCCAGCAACAAGGCTATCAAGGCTACGTCCACCGTGCTGGCTGATGGGACCGAGGTCATCATCGACCTGGCTGCGGCCAACAACCTGAACGGGAACGGTGTGTGTACCGCGCTGAACTTCATCGGCGGCTTCCGGTTCTGGGGCAACTACACCGCCATCTATCCCACCGACAAGAACGCGGACGTGTCTTTTATCGCCGTGGTGCGGATGTTCGACTGGGTGCAGAACTCCCTGATCCTGTCCTACTGGGGCAAGGTCGACGAACGCATGACCCGCCGACTGGTGGACTCCATTCTGGACAGCATCAACATCTGGCTGAACTCCCTGGTGGCTGAGAGCAAGCTGCTGGGCGCCAGCGTGGAGATGATCGAGAGCGAGAATCCCACCGAGGACCTGATGGCCGGGATCGTCCGCTTCCACCTGTACATGACGCCTGCCTCTCCTGCACAGGAGATCGACTTCACCGTGGAGTATGACGCGCAGTACGTGTCTGCTGCCTTCGGCGCGTAATAGGAGGGAATCACTATGCCTAGAGTACATGAAACTGTCATCAATTTCGACATCTTCGAGGGCTCCAACGAGTATTACGGGTTTGCCGAAGCGACCCTGCCCTCCGTGGTGAACAAGCTGATCACCGCCTCCGGCGCCGGGATTGCCGGCGATGTGGAGGTGCCGGTGATCGGCCACATCGATCCCATGTCCATGACGCTGAACTTCAGGACGTTCATGCCGGAGTGTGCGCGTCTTGCAGAGCAGCGCCCCCATACCCTGGAGCTTCGGGCTGCTCAGCAGAGCAGAGACAGCGCCACCGGTGCGGTCACGGTGTCCGCGGTGAAGCATATCGCCATCGTGATTCCGAAGTCTCTGAACCCCGGCACCCTGCGTCCCGCTTCCGCTGCGGACGCGTCCGGGGAGTATTCCGTCACCTATTTCGCCTCCTACATCGACGGGGTGAAGGTGCTGGAGGTCGATCCTCTGAACTTCATCTACAACGTGAATGGGACCGACTATCTGTCCGAAGTGCGCACTGCGCTGGGCAAGTAATAATTCGACAGAATGAGCGCGGGGCCGGTATTGACCTGGCCCCGTGGCTTATTCCTACTGCAAAAAAGGAGTGAATATCATGGCTGAAAAGAATGTCACCGAAAAGGCCGAGCTTGATCAGGCGATTGAAGAAGCTGTAGAGTTGGACGAGAACAGCGGTACTTACGTCCACCTGTTCCGCCGCCCGTTCAAATGGGAGGGCAAGGAATACGACGAGCTGGCCTTTAACTTCGAGAGTTTGACCGGCAGAGACCTCGTGGCCATTGAGCGGGAGATGGCTATGTCCGGCCAGGTGGTCATGTCTCCGGCAATGTCCGGAGAATTCCTGATCCGGATGGCCGCGCGAGCCTGCGGTCTTGGCATAGACGTGATTCAGGCGATGCCGATTTCTGACGTCGCCACGATTCGCGCAAAGGCAAGAACTTTTTTATTGCGTGCGGAGTTGTAAGCACAGAGGACCCGCCACCCGGCGCTGGTTGGCTGGACGGGTATAGAGAGACGTGCCTGATCATGGCTCGGAATAACTATACGCCGGTTGAATACTGGGAGAATCTCCCACTGACAGACTTCGCCGGGTGGGTCCGTGCTAACAACTCCCTGCAAAAGAAACTGGAGAAGAAGTAACTGAAAGGTGGTGGGGACATGGCTCGCAAACAGTATGAGATGGAATTGAAGCTGGCCGCTTCGTTGAACAGCCGCTTTGGCTCCACCTTTTCAAGCGCCCAGCAACAGCTGGCGAAGATGCAGAACGAGCTGCAGTCCCTCAACCGCCTTCAGGGCGATATCTCCGCTTATCAGAAGCAGCAGCAGGCCGTCGAGGCGTCCAGGAACAAGCTGGAGCTGCTGCAGCAGCAATACGACAATATCCAGAAAGAGATCCAGGAAACCGGCACATACTCGTCCGATCTCCAAAATAAGCTGCTGGCCAAGGAGAAGCAGATTGACCAAACCCGGGCCAAGATGGAATCCTACGAGCGGCAGCTCAGCCAGACCGGAGACGAGCTGAGGCGGGCAGGCGTCAACACCGCTGATCTGAGTGGTGAGAGCGCCAGGCTGTCCCGCGAGTATGACGCACTGAAAGGAAAGCAAGGCGAGGTCGCAAGAGGTTTCCAGGAGGGCGGTCAGAAAGCGGAAGCGTTCGGCGACGCCAGCGTTGAAGCGGTTCAGTCAGTGCAGGAGGTCCTTGCGGCCGCCGGCATCACGATGGCGCTGAAAGAGATCGCTGGCGCCTACATGGAGTGCGTCAACCAGGCCGGCGAGTTCCAATCCACCATGTCTGCCGTTGAGGCCCTGTCCGGGTCGAACGCGCAGGAAATGGAAGAGCTGGCCGAAACAGCGAAGTACCTCGGCGCCACGACACAGTTCACCGCGAAGCAGTCCGCCGATGCCATGACCTACATGGCTATGGCGGGCTGGGACGCGCAGCAGATGATCTCCGGCATGGACGGTGTGCTGCAACTGGCTGCCGCCTCCGGCGAAGATCTGGCAATGGTGTCCGACATCGTGACCGACAACCTCACGGCGTTCGGCATGAAGGCGTCGGACACTTCGCATTTTGCGGACGTCCTGGCCGCTGCGGCGACGAGTTCCAACACCAGCGTCAGCATCATGGGCGAGACATTCAAGAACTGCGCCTCGCTCGCCGGCGCTCTGGGCTACTCCGTCGAGGATGTGGCCGTGGCGGTCGGTCTGATGGCCAATGCGGGCATCAAGGGCAGCAACGCCGGCACCGCCCTGAAGAACATCTTCAGCAATCTGATCGAGACCTTTACGCTGAGCGGTTCGGCCATCGGCGAGGTGGAGTATTCCGCCATCAATGCCGACGGCACTATGAAGTCCTTTGGGCAGACGATCACCGATCTGCGTGAATACTTCTCGCAGATGACCGGCGCCGAGAAGATGCAGAACGCCGAAATGCTGGTTGGCCAGCGGGCAATGGCCGGCTTCGTTGACCTGATGAACGCCACGGACGATGACTTTGATTCGCTGACGCGGAAGATCAACGATTGCTCCGGCGCCGCCCAGAAGATGGCTGACATTCGGCTGGACAACATGAACGGGCAGCTGACCCTCATGCAGTCTGCATGGGAGGGGCTGCAGATCACCATTGGCGAGCAGTTCACCCCTGTCATGTCGGACGTCTACGGTATGCTGGCCGGCGTGTTCACCGAGGTCAACGACTTCGTGAAGGCCAATCCCCAGGTAGTGAAAGCGGTGACCGTGATCGCGCTGGCGGTCGGCGGATTTGCCGCTGCACTTACCGCGTATACGATTGCTGCAAAGCTGGCTAAAACGGCCCAGGCGGCGCTGAACGCGGTAATGGACGCCAACCCCGTGTTTCTACTCGTGACTGCTTTCGCCGCCCTGACGGGTCTCGTGGCTGGGTTTATCGCCATTGTCGCAGATGCCAACAGCGGCATGGACGACTTGACCGGAACTTCAAGACGGCAAGAGGAAGAATTGAACGATCTCCGGCAAGAGTATGAGGAGGTCGCATCTTCACAGGGCGCATTGTCTACTGAAGCTCTGAGGCTGAAGAACGAGCTGGACGACATGGAGGCGTCGTTCGACAGTAACAAGCAGACTGTTCGGGAGTTCCTGGAGGAGTGTGAGAGTGCCGTCCAGGAAAGCCAGGAGATTGCCAAGAGCTACCGTGAGGGCATGGACGCCATCGGAGACGAGGAGATTGAGGTCTATGCGCTGATCCAGCGCCTGGAAGATCTTTCCTCTGCCAACGGACGGACTGCCGCCTCCGAGCAGGAAATGATGGCGCTGGTCGACAGGCTGAATCAAACTTTGCCGGAGCTTGGGCTGAACTATGAGGATGTGGCCCAGGGTACCCTTGACTGGGCGGCAGCTGCAAAGAAAGCCGCCGACATGGAGGTGCAGCGGCGCAGACAGGCACAGCGGCAGGAAACCTATGTCGATGCCAGTTTGCAGATCGAGGAAAACGCAAAGCAGCTCGAACAGATGCGGGAGAATATCCGGCTGCAGCGTGAGCTGGAGGGCTTTTCCTATAACTCCTCTGTTGGTGCATGGACGTCCGCAGGCGGTGTGAATGAAATGATCGGCGGGTCCCAGGCGCTGATCGAGATGATCCAGGAATACGAAGATCTGCAGGAAGCCCAAAAGGGTCAGATCGAGATCGTCAATGAGATCCGGGGCGAATGGGACGAAGAGGCTGCTGCTGTCCGTGAGGCAGCAGACGCCAACGCCGAGCTGGAACGTCAGCAGCAGGCGGTAAACGACGTGCTCGCTCCGATGATCGAGAAGATCCAGGAGCTGGGGGAGGCCTACGAGGAAGCCTACAATTCCGCGCTGTCCTCTTTCCAGGGCCAATTTGGCCTGTTCGATCAGGCGTCCACGGAATCCGAGGCGTACATGAATGCCACGGTTGCCAATGCCCAGGCGGCTTTGGACAGCCAGCTCTCCTACTGGAACAGCTATTCGGCCAACCTTGAAGTGCTGCGCAACACCTCGGCGGCAGACCTCGGTATCACCCAGGAGAACTACGACCTGATGATGTCCTACGTCCAGGACGGCAGCGAGGAAGCCGCCGGTCTGGCTGCATCTATGGTCAAAGCGATTCAGGACGGCGACGCCGACGCGCTCACCGATCTGGCGACTACCGCCGGGCAGGTGCAGGCCAAGCAACTGGAACTGGCCGAGTACACGGCTGAATGGCAGACCGGTTTCTCTGAGACCCTGCAGCAGATGCAGGAGGAGTTGGAAACTACCGTCGCCAACATGGACTTGAACGACGAGGCTGCCCGCAGCGGGGCCAGCACGGTGCAGGGATTCATAGATGCGGCAGACGAAGCGCTGCCGAAAGTGCAGAACGCATATGCACGGTTGGCCACAGCGGCGGTCGACGCACTGCGCACTGCATCTGGCGCCAATCTGTCCCTGAACATTCCCGGCTACGCTGTCGGCACCCGCAGCGCCGCTCCCGGTTTCGCCCTCGTCGGTGAAAACGGTCCTGAGCTCGTCTACTTCAACGGCGGCGAGCAGGTCATGACCGCGGAGGAGACCGCCTCCATGCGGGAGGATATGCAGGTGGCCATGATCATGCCGCAGATGCTTGCGCAGATCGCGGCCATGTCCGCCTCCATGTACACTCCCGCCATTGCATCCTCCGGGAGAGGGACCCCCGTGTACCTCACGGTGCGCCAGGAAATCAGTGCGGGCGGCGACACAGAAGCGCTGCGTGCGGCCCTGGACGACGGCGCAGAGGCCGTGAGAGAGGCTGTTCGCCAGGTCATGGAGGAGATCGACGAAGACCGAGAAAGGACGCGATACTGATGAAAACCTATGTCACCGTTCAAGGGGATATGTGGGACAGCATTGCGTTCCAGCAGATGGGGAACGAGAAGTATGTGACCGATCTTCTTTCGGCCAACCCCGAACACCTCCAGACCTTTATCTTTCCGGCAGGGGTCACACTCCAGATCCCGGACGTTTCTGAGGACGAGCCCAGCTCGCTGCCGCCGTGGAGGAGGAAAGCATGAGCGACAGGGATTTGACCAGACGGACAAAGCTGAAAGTGGTGGTGGCGGGAGTCGATGTTTCCGATGACGTCAACAATCACTTGATGTCCCTGACATACACGGACAACGAGGAAGACGAGGCGGACGATCTTCAGATCAAGATGGAGGACTCCCGGTATGTGTGGCTCACCCAGTATTTGAATGCCGTGGTGGACAAGGCCGCCGGGCAGGAGACTGCCGGCGCGACCGTCAGCGCAGCCGGATCGGCAAGCGGGACGGTTGGAGAGGTCGTCCAGTTTACCGGGACCCGCCATTATGTGAGCTCCACCGGGAACGAGGGATACACCACAAAGCCGGGGCCTGCGAAGATCACCATCATCAACCCCGGAAGCCTGCACCCGTACCACCTCATTCATACCGATGGCACCACGAATGTCTACGGCTGGGTCAACGCCGAGGACATTTCCGGCCTCGGCGCGGCACAGGAGGCGACGCCCCCTCAGAACAAGGGGCTGCGCATTCAGGCAGTGATCTCCAGGGAAAACTGGAACAGCGACGGAAAAGACCTGGTGCTGGACACTGGGGAACATTCCCTTGATACGGTCAAGGCCAGCGGCCCGCCGGCGAATATCACGATCAAGTGCACCTCGCTTCCGAAAGGGTCTGCCGCTGCGCAGACGAAGCGTTCCAAGGCGTGGGAGGCCTACTACCTGTCCAGGATTGCCAGTGAGATTTCCTCGCGGGCTGGGCTGACCTGCATGTATGAATCCGCAGTAGACCCGTATTTCACAAGAGTGGAGCAGGTCAACCAGACGGACATTTCCTTTCTCTCCCAGCTTTGCCATAACGCCGGTGTCTCTCTCAAGGTCACGGCGAACATCGTTGTCCTGTTCGACCAGGCATCGTATGAGACCAAAGGCTCCGTGGTGACAATCACCCGCGGAGCGTCCGGCGGCTACTCCAAGTACAATCTGACCACCGGCCAGACCGATACCGAGTACCGGACCTGCAACATCACATACACGGACCCGGCAACCGGTATTACCTACCGGGGGAGCTACACGGACGAGGAGATCAAGGAGAGGAAGAAGGACGAGGACGATGGACAGTCGCAGATCCTCAATCTGCATCTGGCCGTTTCCTCCAATGCTGAAGCTGCAGCGCTTGCAAAGAAGATGCTGCGCATGAAGAACAAGTACGAGAAGAAAGCCGAGTTCACAGTCCCAGGGAACCCGTCCCTGGTGGCCGGCATCACGGTCACGCTGGACGGGTGGGGGCTGTTTGACGGAAAGTACATCGTTTCGCAGTCCCGGCATGAAGTTTCCTCCGGCGGCTACAAAACGACGGTGCGGCTGAGAAACATCCTGGAGGGGTACTGATGAAAGACGAAAGTGAGGTGCTGGCGAACATGGTGCGAGTCGGCACCGTTTCGTCTGTGGACGCAGGGAGAAGGACTGCGCGGGTACTGTTCGAGGATCTGGACAACATGGTTTCCGGGGACCTCTCAATCCTGAGATTCCCCGGGGTCCGTGATGCAGAGCAGAGGGCCGTTTCAAACTGGATGCCGTCGGTGGGGGATAAGGTGATCTGCCTGTATCTCCCGGTGTTCAACGGCGGCGGTGCTGTTTTGGGGGTGGTGTAATGCAGGTGGCAGCTCTCGGAGACGTGGTTTTCTCCGTATCGGCCAATACCGTGAACACGCTCAACAGCGTGCGGTGGGAGCATGAGGCCCGCTACTCTGAGCAGGACCGGCATTTGAAGGACCCGATGGTGGAGTTCATCGGCATGAAGAACGACAAAATCTCCTTTGAACTGTTCTTTTCCAAGTATCTTGGGGTTGACCCGATCCAGGAATATGTGAAGCTGCTAAATATCGAACGAGCCGGGAAAGCGGTCCCGTTCGTCCTGGGAAACAAGGCCTTCGGCTACTATCGCTGGGTAATCACCAGCACCAAGATGGTCATGCAGACCTATGACCGGCGAGGCGATGTGACGTCGGCCAAGGTCTCCGTGTCCCTCCTGGCATACCCGAGGAGGTGACGGGACGTGACATATACGGTGCGGGCATACGCCCTGGAAGAGATCAACCTGGCCCCGGAAACGGTGCTGGAGGATATCTTGCAGAATGTCGCCACCATCATATCGACCCGGAAGGGTACGGTGCCGCTGGATCGGAACTTCGGGCTGAGCCAGGACTTCCTGGACAGGCCGATGCTCGTTGCGGAGCCGTTGGTGACGGCTGAAATCACGGAAGCTATCTCGGAGTACGAGCCGAGGGCAGCCGTGGTATCAGTAGAGTTTGAGGCCGGGGATTCCCCCGGCGTTTTAATTCCGGTTGTGGAGGTGGAGATCAATGAGCAGTACCTTTCCTGATATCGACTTTGTTTCCTACAAGGAAGAGGACGTTGTGGCTGCCATGACCAGCTCCTACGAGGCGTTCACAGGCCGGACGGTTATGCCGGGCAGCCCGGAAAACCTGTTCATTAAGTGGCTGTCGAACATCGTGATCATTCTCTGCGCCAACATCAACACCACCGGCAAGATGAACCTGCCGAGGTTTGCCACGGGCACATACCTGGATTCGCTGGCTGAACTGTTCCATAACCTTTCCCGCCTTCCGGCGGCGAAAGCCGTAACAACGATACGGTTTTACCTGTCCGCAGAGCAGGAAAGCGCTCAGCTCGTCCCAGCAGGCACGCGGGTGACGACGAAGGACGGGAAGATCACGTTCGAGACACTGGAGGACGCCTATATCCCCGCCGGAGAGCTGTCCGTAGATGCTGCGGCTGAGTGCCAGGTTGAAGGGGCTGCCGGCAACGGATATACCGCCGGACAGATCACCAATCTGGTGGACGTTTTCCCCTTTTACGACAGATGCGCGAACATCACCACCAGCGCCGGCGGATCGGACGTTGAGGACGATGACAGTCTGCGGGAAAGAATGCGGGAATCAGAGGACAGCTACTCTACCGCAGGCCCGCAGGGCGGATATGTCTACTGGGCCAAGACGGCCAACAGTCTGATTTCTGACGTCTGTGCCAATTCCCCGGTGCCCGGGGAGGTCAAGGTCTATATCCTGCTGGAGGACGGGCAGATGCCCGACGCGGAGGTTTTGGCCTCCGTCGCGGCAACTCTCACGGAAGACAGCGTTCGCCCGCTGACCGACCACGTGGAGGTGCTGGCCCCGCAGACGGTGGACTACGACATCGATTTCACATACTACCTGCAATCCAACGGTGGTGCCAGCGCAGAGAGCATCGAGGCTGCCGTGGAGGACGCGGTGGCCGAATATAGGTCCTGGCAGGGCAGCAGGATTGGACGGGACGTCAACCCCTCGCGCCTGGTAAGCCTGCTGATGGCAACCGGCATCAAGCGGGTGGAGCTTAGGAAGCCCGTCTTTGCCAAGGTTTATGACGGCGGGAAAGATGATTCCGGCAATGTCACACCGGCGCAGGTGGCCTCGGCCGTATCCGTGAACATCACGAATGGAGGGTACGAGGATGAATGAGCTGGGCAAGAGCAGTTTCCTCCGATCTCTGCCGGAAGTGCTGCGCAACGATAAAAGGGTGTCGGCCCTGGCCGAGATCATAGCCGATGCGCTGACCGTGACGGTGAGTGACACGGAGCTGGTGGCCATCTACCCGAACATCGACGAGATGCCGGAGGACGTGCTTGACGCCCTGGCCTACGACTTCAAGGTGGACTGGTACGACTATTCCTACAGCCTGGAGGAAAAGCGGGCGACGATCAAGGATAGCTGGAACGTCCACAGGAAGCTCGGTACAAAGTACGCCGTGGAGACGGCGATCTCTGCGGTGTACCCCAACACCAAGGTCGAGGAATGGTTCGAGTACGGCGGCGAGCCGTACTTTTTCCGTCTCAAAATAGACCTGACAGGCGTTCTCCCAAACCCGGAGGGACACGAACGGGTGATGAAACGCCTTGCCTATTACAAGAACCTGCGTTCCCACATCGACGAGATCCAATACGTGATTCGCCCGGATAGGGAGGAGCCTGTGCATGTCGGAGGCTGCATGGCCTCCCACGTCCGCCTCCCGGTGGTGGAGATCGCTGACAAATTCCGGCTGGAAGATACGGTGCGCTTCGGCGGCGCGGCGTCGGTCCATATCCGTACGCCGGTCCCTGAGCTCCGAGATGCGCCGAGATTCAGAGGCTCCATACGCGCCGGCGGCAGAGCGGCCAGCATTACGACCGTGCCTGTGCCGGAGATCAATTCATAAGGAGGAATCACATCGTGGACAAGGGGTACAAAGTAACCACAAACGGCCGCAGCGTCATCGCGGCTTGCATGGCGGCTGAAAAGCCACTGAAGCTGACGCGTGTCGGCATCGGGAGCGGAATGGTAGAGGAAGGCGTAGACCTTGCCGATGTCCATGAGCTCCTGGAGTTCGTTGCGAACGGGGAGATCTCCGAGCGGTCCCATGAGGGCGAGCGGCTGAATCTCACTGTCCAGTATGCGAACAGCATGCATAAGACCGTTCCGACGTTCTACCTGACGGAGTTCATGGTCTTTGCAGAGGACCCGGACACCGGGGAGGAAACGGATCTTCTGTATGCCACCCTGGGCGACTACCGGCAGCCCGTCCCCGCATACGTGGAGGGCGTGCCCGGGAGCGTGTTCAGCATGCCGCTGGTGCTGGTCATTTCAAACGATCTGACTGTCGTGATCAGCGCCGCCCCTGGCCTTATCACCTATGACCAACTGGAATCCTCGGTTGCCACTGCGACGAGGGAGGCTATGGAAGATCTTCAGCCGGGGTGGTCTGTCTGCGGATCGCTCGACCTCACGATTCCGGTGAGCGGCTGGGAGGATGCCGATCCGGCGACGGAGGACTATTCCTTCTTCTGCGACGTTCCCGCCGAGGGGGTAACGGACGCAATGGTGCCGGAGGGCACCCCGCTCCCCGGATACTTCTCTGTCACTGCCGACGCAGGAATGATGATGGGCTGCACCGTGATCAACGGGGCGGTCCGTTTTTATTCGCAGCGCATTCCGGATCGTGACGTCCTGTGCCATATCACCCTGTTCCGCATGGGTGGCTCCGGAGGCGGCGGCGCGTCCGTCGATCCCGGCGTCGGCCTGGGCTTCGGCATGGATGGCCGGCTCAACGTTCTGCTCGGCAACGGCCTGAGCGTGGACGATGACAACAACATTAACGTGGACCACGCGGAAGTGGTCACTGAGGACGATATGCTCGACGAGGATGAGACCGAGGAATCCTTGCGGAACATCCTGACCGCTGACAGCAGCGAGGCCGAGCAGACCCCCGAAAGTGGGGAGTAAACCCGTATGTAGCGGCTCGCCATAGCCGATACAGAAAATAAATCACTCCAAGGAGGAAAAAATCATGGCAAATCGTAACATCAGCACTAAGACCACGGCGGAGCGGATGGCTGGCCTGCTCAATCAGTTCTACGCCAGGAAGACCGACCTGCCCACCAAGCTGTCTGATCTGACCAACGATGCCGGTTTCATCAGCGAGACCGTGATCGACGAAAAGATCGACGCCAAGGTGTCCGGCGCCCTGATCCCCGGCGGCAGCATTGCGTTTGCTGATCTGCCCGCTCTGGCCAAGGCCAACTGCAACAAGATCTTCAACATCACCGACGCCTTCACCACCACCTCTGACTTCGTGGAGGGTGCCGACAAGGATTATCCTGCTGGCACCAACGTGGCCATCATCAATGTGGGTACCGCTTCCAGCCCCAGCTACAAGTATGATACCTACACCGGCGTCATCGACCTGTCCGGCTTCGCCACCAAGGTCAGCGGCGGCACAACCGGCAACTTCACCACGCTGGATGCCAATGGCAACATCGTGGACAGCGGCAAGAAGCCTTCTGACTTCATCGAGCAGCACCAGGATATCAGCGGCAAGGCTGACAAGGACACCGACGCTGTGGAGGGCAACTTCGCTGCGTTCGACGCCAACGGTAACCCCGTGGACAGCGGCCACAAGCACGGCGACTACCTGACCGAGCATCAGGACATCTCCGGCAAGGCCGATAAGGCTGTTCCCACCGCCGCCGGCGAGGTGGCCACTCTGGACACTCAGGGCAACCTGGTGGCTTCCGGCACTGCCCTGGCTGACGTTCTGGTGGCTTCCGACATCAGCGACTACACCGAGGCCGAGCTGCGTGCTCTGCTGGGCATTCCTGCTGCTGAGTAATCTGAAATCCTGATCCAAGGAGGCAAAACCTATGTTGACGAGGCCAGCTAAGCTCCCTCTCGAATCAAGTTTTGCCTGGCTCTGCGGCTTCATCGGCACGCTTTGGCAGGGCCTCGGAGTCCTTGTTTCTGGCAAGGAAGAGGTCAATGAAGGCGTGTCCTTCACAATTCCTGTGAGCGGGTGGGGGACGGATAGCTCCGTCCCCGACTACCCGAACTACATCGACATCACGGTGTCGGGTCTTCTGGACACCGACATCGTGGCTGTTGATGTGGCTCCTGGGAGTTACAAGGTCGCAAGTGCGGCAAACTTCTGCTCCACTCAGTCCTATGCCGGACGGTTCCGGCTCCGTGCCGAGAGCATTCCCTCGGCAGCCATTACGGCACAGTATCACGTTACGAATACTGCCGAATACGAGGAGGAATGATCAATGTATGGCCCTTTTAATGCGGGGTCCGCGAGCGTTAATCCCATCAAAGGGTACGGCCCTCCGACCACTGCAACCGCTGGCCAGGTAGGCCAGCACTATGAAGATCTCACAAATCGGAAAGAATATGTCTGCTTCGGCGTCTCTTCCGGCGCTTATATCTGGGTAATGCCTGGCGCGAATGACGCGGCAGACATCGGATATAACGGCCGCACGGTGAAGTCCGCACTGGAGGATCTGGAGGCCATCGGAATGAAGTGTTTCGGCGTCCAATGGGACACCTCCAATCCGTCCACTTCTATGACCAGGCTGACCCGCGCAACTGACCCCAGCGGTTTTGTTACCGTAGACATCACAGAGGAGCCCGTGGCTGCCGTAGGCACCGGCGCCGGCCGCAGCCCCTTCGATGCCTATATGCCCTGGGCGGGGATGGAGGAGTACAACATCGAGAACGGCTCCGTCACCGCCGTGCGAGGCGACGCCTCGTTCTCTCGGACTGCAAAAGACACCGTTGTGTATATGCCCAAGGCTTGGTGCCGAGCGGAGGCCAGCGGCACTCTTCGCAGATTCTATATCTGTGACACGCCTCGTAGTGGCTTTGTGTTTCTGCCGGGCTCCAATAACTACCTGGGCAAATATGCCGCTGGAGACGATGGAGCTGGGAACTATGTCACTCGCTCCGGCCTGGCCCCCAAGACAAACATCACCCGCTCTGCTGCACGCACCGGGGCTCGGGCAAAGGGAAGTAAGTGGGACCAGTATGATTATCTCACCTACTGTGCATTGACCTGGTTCTACCGGGTGGAATTCGCAGACTGGGATTGTCAGACGGTGATTGGCCCCGGCAACGTGAGCAGCGGCGCTGTGAAGAACACCGGCGGCACCGATGCCATGACCTACCATACCGGCAAGGCCTACGATGACGAGAGCACGGATGGCTGGGGTTATGCCCAGGTACAGTACCGGCACATCGAGGATCCCTGGGGCAATGTGAATCAATGGGTAGACGGAGTGAACTTCTATAACCGGCTGCTGTATATCTGCATGAACCCGGAGGATTACGCAGACGATACCTCGGAAGGGTACATTGACACCGGCCTGAGCATAGTGTCCGGCAACAACTTTATCTCCGATATCCACCACAGTGAGGACTACCCTTGGCTGTTCCTGCCTGCCGCACAGCAGGGAGACAGCAGCAGCTACATCCCGGATTATGCGTACTCGAATGCCGGGTGGCGTGTCCTCCGGGTGGGCGGCAGCTACGGCACCGACGATATAGCCGGGTTGTTCTGCTTCTACGCGCACAACACGTCCACGCTCTCCTACGCGAGCAGCGGCGCGCGACTCCTTTTCCGACCCTAACGGGGGACGGGGGGCGTAGCCCCCAGGGCTTTCAGATAACACTCACCTTCGGTGAGGGAGGGGTCCGGGGCGGAGCCCCGGCCGCGCGAGAAAAATTCCCGCCTGCCGTAGTAATTTTCCATTTGACGGTATTTCCCTGTCGAAAACTGTATAATCGCACACAAGGGACTGTCTGCGCGAGCGCCGGGCGCTTTGTGTTGGGCCCGGATTATGCGAACTCGAATACCGGGTGGCGTGTCCTCCGGGTGGGCGGCAACTACAACAACGACGATAAAGCCGGGTTGTTCTACTTCAACGCGAACAACACGTCCACGAACTCCAACGCGAACAACGGCGCGCGACACCTTTTTCCCACAGAAAATATTGCGCAGGCAGCTCCGCACCGCTCGGTGAAAATCTTGCCGATAGGGCGGCGCCTAGTAAGCCCCTTCTGGATTTGAACGGTGCCGATGGCAAAAAGGAGGCAGCTATGCCGAAACGTGTGGGATTTCTCTATCAGACGATGTGCGACAAGGATTTCATCCGACGCGCCATCATCAAGGGCTCGAAAGGCAAGCGCAAGCGATGGGACGTGAAGTATGTGCTGGAGGACGTAGAGAAGTACACCGACAAAATGTACGATCTGCTGACCCGCAGGGCCTACGTTCCGACCAAGCCAAAGGAGAAACTGATCTATGACCCCAGCAGCCAGAAGCACCGGACGATTAGCGTGGTTCCGTACTTCCCGGACGGGATCGTTCATCAGCTCCTTGTGGCAGCGATGGAGCCGGTGCTTATGAGGAATATGCATCCGAACTCCTGTGCGTCTGTTCCTGGACGCGGAACAAAACGAGCCAGGATCAAGGCCACTCGCTTTATCCAAGGTGACCCGAAGGGGAGCAAATACGGCGCCGAGCTGGACGTGCGGAAGTATTACCCGTCCATCCCAATTGCCCGACTGATGAAAGCCCTGGAGCGGAAGATCAAAGACCGGGAGTTCCTGATGCTGGTGGCTGTTGCCTTGCTCAGTTATGAGGGCGGACAGCAGGCGGCGATGGCGCACCCCTTTGGTCTGTACGGCGTTGTCGGAAATGCACGGGGTCTTTGCATCGGATTCTTCATTTGCCAATGGCTGGCAAACTTCTATCTGGAGGGCCTGGACTGGTTCACCGTGAAGCAGCCTGGGGTGAAGTACCTGATCCGGTACATGGACAACATCAGCATCTTCGGCCCGAACAAGAAGCAGCTCCACAAAGCCCGGCAGGAGATCGCCCGGTACATGGAGGATGTGCTGGATGTTCGGATGAAGGATAATTGGCAGGTATTCCCAGTTTCCAAGAGGCTGTTCTCTATCGTTGGGTACAGGATCGGCCGGGAGGTCATCATCCTGCGAAAGCGGAACTTCCTGCGGCTTGCCCGGCAATGCCGCAGGGTGCAGAAAGCCATGAAAGCCGGGAGAAAGATTCCACTCAAGACTGCCTCCGGCCTGCTGAGTCGGATCGGGCAGTTAAAGCACTGCGACAGCAAAACAATACGGGAGAAATATGTTGCCCCTATTGGAATTGAGAAGCTGAAGGAGGTAGTCAGAAATGAAAGTAAAGGGCAGCAAGGCACCGGCCAATGCGTTCCTGCTGGTGCCCCGGCCTAAGAAACCTGGATATGTCCAGGTGCGGTTTTATGAGAACGTCACCCCCTATGAACGCAAGGACGAGGAGGGGGAGATCGAGCAGGGCTATGAGTACGATATGTACGTCCTCGAAATGGCCGAAGCCCCGGGCTTGGAGACCAAAATCTTGGACGGGTACGACATCTATCTGGCCCAGGCGAAGGCCATTGAAAGCGGTCTGGCTAATCTGGAGGACTTCATGGGCTGCGCCACCGGCGCGGACATTGTGGAGATCGTCCGGGCGGCGAAGCTGGCGCAGATCTCCAAAGCCTGCAACGAGATCATCGTGGCCGGCGTGGACATGGAGCTGACCGCCGGGGAAGCTCACTTTAACCTCAGCGTGGAGGATCAGGCGAATATCGCAAACCTGTTCAAGATCGTAGAGCTGGGCGGGACGGAATTTCCCTACCAGTCGGACGGGGGAGTGTGCCGCATCTACTCTGCGCGGGAGATCGCTCAGATCTATATCGCGGCACAGAGTCTGATCACCACCCAAACCACCTACCACAATGCCCTGAAAGCCTATGTGCAGACGCTGGACAGCATCGAGGAGATTGCCGCCGTGCAGTACGGTACGGAACTGCCGGAGTCCTTCGCCTCTGAGGTGACCGGGAAGCTGGCTGTGGCTCAGGCGCAGATGCAGGCCATCATGGGAAAGCTGGGCGGCTGATATGAAGCTGCTGAGACAATGCGCAAAGCTCGCCGTCCTGTTTGGGATCGGCGGGCTTTTGTATGTGGTGATCGAGCTGCTGTGGCGGGGCCGAAGCCACCCGTCCATGTTCGTCCTGGGCGGGACGTGCTTTATAGCCCTGGGGCTGCTGAATGAGGTGCTGCCGTGGGAGCTGGGCCTTCTGTGGCAGGCTCTGATCGGCGCCGGCATCATTACGGTGCTGGAACTGGTGACAGGGCTGGTAGTGAATATCTGGCTGGGCTGGGGCGTTTGGGATTACTCAAACGTCCCTTTCAATTTCCTCGGCCAAATCTGCCTGCCCTTTACCTTTGCCTGGGTGTTCCTCGCCGCGGTGGGGATTATCCTGGACGACTGGCTGCGGTATTGGCTGTTCAGAGAGCAGCGGCCGCAGTACAAATTTCTTTAGCGGAGGTGCCGAATATGGAACAGGCAATCCATGTGAAAAACACGATGTTTGCCGTCCTCGCTGCTGTGGGCGGCTTTATTGCAAATCTTCTGGGAGGGTGGGACGTGACGCTGAAGGTGCTTGTAGGCTGCATGGCCGCAGACTACATCTCCGGGTTGATCGTAGCGGGAGTGTTCCACCGCTCCGGGAAGTCGGAAACTGGGGCGCTGGAAAGCCGCGCCGGTTTCAAGGGCTTACTGCGGAAGTGTATGATACTGCTTTTGGTTTTCTTGGCCGCTATGCTGGACTTGGTTACCGGGCAGCATTTCATTCGTTCGGCGGTATGCCTTTTCTATATCGCCAACGAGGGGCTTTCCATCATCGAGAATCTGGTGCTCATGGGGGTGCCCCATCCGGCCTTTCTGGATAACGTACTGGAAGCCTTGCGGAAGCAGGGGGATAAGGCGGGGAAGGAGGACAACGATGGCAACGGCGAAAAAGGGGGCTGACGTCCACGGCGGCATCACCGTCCCTCTGGCCTCGCTCCAAAAGGCCGGCGTGGAATTTCTGCTGATCCGCTGCGGGTACGGCGGCGACTATACGGACCAGGATGACAGCGGCTTTTTCCGCTGGGTAAATGCCTGCAAAGCTGCCGGTGTGCCCTATGGCGTATGGCTGTACAGTTACGCCTTGACCGTGGAACAGGCTCAGAGCGAAGCTGCCCATGCCCTCCGGCTGCTCCGGAAGGTGGACGTGCCTGCCTATGGTGTGTGGTTTGACATGGAGGACGCGGACCGTTATAAGGAGAAGCGGGGCATGCCCAGCAACGATACGCTGGTGCGGATTTGTGATACTTTCTGCTCTACCGTGCAGGCCGCCGGGTATTACTGCGGCATCTATGCCGGGCTGTCCTGGCTGGAAAATCAGCTCAAAGACCCCCGGCTTGACCGCTACGATAAATGGGTCGCTCAATGGAACGCCACCTGCGACTACAAGGGCGACTACGGTATCTGGCAGTATTCCGGCCAGAATGGGCGTGTAACGAAGATCGATGACCAGATCGTGGATATGGATCTGGCCTACAAGGATTATCCTACTCTCACGAAAGGGGGCAGCAGCGTGTCCGATGGATACAGCAAGACCAGCAGGGTGTTCTCTGAACAGGGAAACAAGATCACCACGCCGTTCAGCAGCGGCCACCAGGGCGTCGATCTGGGCTGGGATAAAAACCCGCAGACGCCGGTGATCGCTCACAGCGAGGGCACGGTGGTGTTCTGTCAGACGGGCATCCCTACCGACCGCACCGCCGTGGGGAACAACAGGAGCTACGGAAACTGCGTGAAGATCAAACATCCCAATGGGTTCTATACCCTTTATGCTCACCTGAGCTCCGTGGCCGTGAAGCTGAACCAGCCCGTAAAGAAAGGCCAGCAGATCGGGCTCATGGGTATGACCGGGAATAGCAGCGGCCCGCACCTCCACTTTGAGGTGCGTAACGGCAGCGACACCCGGATCAACCCTACGCCGTACATCGACGCAGATCTCCCGGGTCTGCCTACTGTGAAGGAGGATGAGGTTGACATGACCAAAGAAGAAGTAACCAAGCTGATCGAGAATACTGTGACCAAGGCTGTAGCCGCAGCGGTGCCCGTGGCCGTGAAGCAGGCGCTGGCGGCGGCGAATGCAGAGGTGGCAAAGCAAGGCCCATCCAAATGGGCGCAGCCTGCTGTCGCCTATGTGTGCGAGCATGGACTGATGGCCAACACCGGCACCGAGGAGGAGCCTGCTATTGACCGTCCGCAGTCTCCGCTCACCCGGCAGGAAGCGGCGCAGATGTCCATGAACCTGCACAAGAAGCTGACGGCCACCGAAGAATAACGTGCATCTTTTCTCAAAATACGCATGATAAGAGCCCCCGGCTTTCCCATTTGGGAATGCTGGGGGCTCTTTTTCGTTGTGCGCCCGTTTTAGGCGGTTTCCGATGTGGGGACGAGCGTCTACTCGCTCGAAGCAGGAGAGACCAGTTGCAACGGCTCCCAGGGGCCTTTCCTGAGCTTTCCGGGTTACGCCTCCGTCTTGATTTTCGCAATCGCCCAATCTTTGAGGGGGAGGGTGTTCCCTTTCCAGTCCCGAATTGCCTCGTCCATGCCGCAGGCATCGCAGATGTAGATGTGGGCGTGTCGGCTCAGAGCGTTGGTGTGCAGTCTGTCCTTCACGGTGAGTTGCCCGCACCTTGGGCAGAGGTGCGTTCCGTCCGTCTGGGCCTTGGCAAATGCGTCGATGGTGCGCTTGGCTGCGACTGTCGCGTCTACCTCTGCGTTGAATTCCTCGTAGCTCAATTGGCCTGCTCCTTTCATGGCGCGGCTGACTGCCTGTACTTCTTCCGGCGTCCAATCTCTGCTCATGCTACTGCTCCTTTCTTTGCGGTTGCTGCCGCTTTCAGCAACGGGCCTTTGTCAAACCCGAAGTCGTCATATCCGTCTGCAATTACGTTGAGATAGTAGGCAGATGGCTTTGTAATCGGACGGCCCGGGCGCATGATGTAGATCATGGCGTCGATAGTCCGCCCGTCGAACTTCACTTGCAGGGTCTCTTTTCCATAGAGCCAGGGCCAGCCCTCGTATCTGTCAAGCGCGGCCTCGTCGGACTCGCTGACCGCCCAGACACCCACCGGGACACGATTTCCTTCCTCACGCTCCACGTTGGCCACGCCGGAGCGGCTGTTCCCGCGGAAAGTCAGACGGTAATCCTCTATGACAGATGTGCCGATCTTCACGGCATCCGGGCACCGTTCCAGCATCTGGTTGATGTTGAGATTGCTTCCGTAGGCAAGATAGTATTTGCGCTTCATGCTGTGCCCTCCTCAATATAGCAGTAGTCGACTATCCAGCCGTTTCTCCCGCCTTTTTCTGCAGCCATATATCCCTCAAGTCTGACCAAAGGATCGGACCCATCCTTTGCGGACCCATAGATGGAGTATCCTCCCATGTTGGGCCGGTAGGCTTTGTTATTGCTGCTGACAAGGTACGTTCTGGCCTCTAGGCTGTACGGCTCCGTGAAGCTGTCCTCTGCGAAGACGATGGCTCCGCTGATGTGCGTCTCTGGATCGTTCCTTTCGTGTTCTCGGAAGATGCGGGTCAATTCTTCGTAGGTGATCTTTTCCATGTTTCTATCCTTTCTCCCCATCTAGCCGGTGGGGCAGCTTATGGTGGTTGTTAGGCGACTTCGCTCTGCTCCTCGGTGGCCGGGAGGAAGGCGGCGGTCAGATGCTCGCGGCAGGTCTTGAACTCCTTGCCCCGGAGGCCGAGCCTGTTCTTCAGTACGTTGTTCATCAGCTTGCCCCGCTGCTCCTTGTCCAGGTTTTTGATGGACCGGAAGTAGAGGTCGTTGTCCTCACAGTTGATAGCCCATGCGCTCATTGCCAGGCAGAATTGAACGTAGGCTTTGATCTTCCCGGCGTGCGTGGTGCCATTAAACAGCCGAAACTCGACGGTGCCTTTGGTGAAGAAGGCGTGGAGGTTGACCCCGTGGTATCTGCTGGAGTTGTAGTGACGGTGGTCGATCCCGCCGCAGTAGCCGTCATTGACGGCACTGTACCAGATGCGTTCCAGGCTGTCTTTCGTTTTCTCCGTGTCCTTTTTCATGGCCTTGAAAAGACTGCGGTTCATCTTCTGGCACCAGCGGTCTGCCCGTTCACCAATCTGCAGTGCCTCGTAGAAAAGGTCCTGTCGGCCGATGGCAAAGTTCATCAGGCGGGTGAGACTTGCGGCGGTGTGGTTCGCTCCGTCAACGTGGACGTGGATACCGCAGCTTGCGTTGGCGATTGCCCCGGCCTCTCTCAGCTCCCGGATGATGTTCTGCAGATCCTCCAGATCGTCGTACTTGAGGACAGGTGTCACAACCTCACAGGAATAGGAGTTGTCTGCCCGGACGCGCTGGCCGTTCTGTTTCTTCTCGGTGCGGATGCTTCCGTCCGACATGGCTTTCCATCTGCGGCGGTGGCCGTCATCTGCGGAGTAGGTGTCGTAGCTCCCGCCGGGATGGTGCACCTCGGTTCCGAAGTGGTTGGCGATAACCTGGGCGGCCTTGCGGCGGGTAATGCCTGTCAGCTCGATCTCGACTCCAAATTTTTGCTTCTTCATCATGTCGTACATTTTTATTATCCCCCTTGACTTTTTGGATACCGCCTTGTACAATTGGGGGGAAGCCCGGGAGGGGGCGGTGTCGCCCTCCCGGCCCCCAGTTTACTGTGAGAGGTTTTCTGGGGCTTCTTTTTTTAGTGCTTTAGGGCTTCGTACTCTTGGATAAGTTTCTGACGTTGTTCGTTGTCTGGAAGAATCCTTAGTGCCTTTTCGATCATCAGCTCGATCAGGTCATTCCTATTGGTGTCCGCTTGCTCATTGGTCATTGGCGTTACCTCTTTGAGTGGATTCACCGCCTGTTTACCTCCTTTCCGGTTCGAGGTGTTTCCCCGTTCCTTACAAGACTATAATACACTATTCAGTGTTGTTTGTCAACACTTATTTTACATTTTTTCGTGATTTGTGAAAAAATTATTTGACAACAGACATTTTTGGGTGTATAGTTATGCCGAGGTGATACCCATGACAATGACCGTTGCAGAAAAAATTGATATTCTTCGCAAACGCCAGAAGATGCAAGTGGGGGAGCTGGCAGAAAAAACGGGGCAAACCCGGCAGAATCTTTCAAACAAAATGAACAGAGGGAATTTCAGCGAAAAAGAGATCCATGCCTTAGCCGAGGCTTTAGGCTGCACGGTGGACATCGTTTTCACCATGCCCGATGGAACCCAGATATAGGAAAGCGGCCAGGGGGATTGACCGCCCGGGCCGCAGTGGAGTGGAGCTATGTACGATCTCTGGGTCGAATCGGCAGGGTCTTATGATCTGACTGCCTCCCGTCCTCCAGAATCAGGAGTTCGGAAATGTCGCAGTTCAAAACCTCGCAGATTGCCGCCAACTGCTCAAACTTGATCCCTTCCGCGATTTCGTGGTAGAGATCGTTGATAGTCGACGCGCGTATGCGGGTTTTCCTCGCCAATTCTGCCTGCGTCATCCTCAGCTCGCCAAGCCGGTTTGACAGTAAAATCCTAACCATCATAGCCATTTCTCCTTTACGGTAGATTGTACCGTCTATTCTATGGCTTTGCCCGGATTTGGTCGAAAATAGCGTGCGGCGGGATTTTCCACCGCCTGACGTGACGAAAAGAGAAACCGCCACAATCAAAGTGGCGGTTTCTCCCCAATTTCGTGTTGCATTTCGTGTTGCATAACTCTCCCAAACGTGGGTCTGGTCGTTCCCACAAAGGGGAAGAATTAACCCGTGTATGGGGCGAAAAGGCCAGTAAAAAAGCCAGCTCACGGCGGTTTCCCGCATGAGAGCTGGCTTTTTAGTTTGGCAGGGGCAGAAGGACTCGAACCCTCGGCACGCGGTTTTGGAGTCTCAAAAGTGGGTTTTTAGCGAGTTTTTTTGTGTGTTAGCAAATGTTATAAAATCCCAGAAAATGGCTTTCCAGAGCCAAATTCTCGTTTTTTTCGACACGCCTCGTTTTTGTGAGGTTTTCATTTCAAAATGAGAAGTGTAGAAAAAGTGTAGAAAAATGAGACCCCAAGTGTAGAAATATAAGAATAATTATTGTTTTTATGGAACGGTGCTTCTTATATGGATTTTGGCCATTCCCGGGCACTTCGTCAATCCGGCGGAGTGCCTTTTTCTGCCTCAATGTATCACAAGGCCGCTCAGTTTGATGTCGTATCACCGCGAAAAGTGTAGAAATATTATTCAAAAAAAGAGGGGTCAGTATGGCTGTTTTTAGAATCCAGAAGACCGAAAACTATACGGTCATGAGCAATTATCACCTGCGGGATCGAGAGCTTTCTTGCAAAGCGTGTGGTCTGTTATCCAAAATGCTCTCGCTGCCGGAAGATTGGGACTACACGACCCGAGGACTGGCGTCCATCTGCAAAGACGGGGTGGATTCCATTGGGACGGCATTGAAGGAGTTAGAGAAGAGAGGCTATCTCGTTCGACGGCGGATACGAGGCAGCAACGGCAGGCTGGCTGATGTGGAATACGTAATCTATGAGACACCACAGCAGGTAGAGCCGAATACCGACTCACCACATACGGGTTTTCCGGATATGGAAAAGCCAGATCAGGGAAACCCATGTCTGGAAGATCCTCGTCTGGGAAAACCCTCCCAATTAAGTATAGAAAAATCAAGTACGGATGAAGTAAGTACTGATCCATCTATCTATCAGACAGAAAGAGTGGAGGGCTATTGGGAGCTCCGGCAGAATGTCAGTGACCAACTAGAGGCAGAAATCATGGGGGATCGGTACGGTGAAGCGCGGGTGCTGGAGGTCGTGGAGTTGGTAACAGAAACCATGATGACCACATCTCCTCGGATCCGGATCGGATCGAGGGAGTTGCCAACAGATCTGGTGCAAGCACGTTTGCGGCTGCTGGACTCCAGTCACCTGGAGTATGTCTTTGACTGTCTGGACAAGAAGACCGGAAAGGTGAAAAATATGAAGGCGTATCTGCTGGCAGCATTGTTCAATGCGCCGGCAACCATCGATCACTACTATCGGGCCGAGGTGAACAGCGATTTCGCTGCCGTTCAGTCCGGCCATTCTTGATTATTTGAGATTATTTAGGGAGGGATTCACATGGAGAAGAGAAAAGTGGTGGGCACCCCTGCAGAACAGCTGGAGGAGCTGATGGTCCTGCGCGGTTTGGCAGAGGACGTCAGCATCGTAGATGAGCGAGAACGGAAGCGAGCACAGGAGGAACGAAAAAGGGCCTACCATAATACGGAGGCCCTGCTGAAAGCCTATCGAGATATTGTGTGGCAGGCTGAATGTGAGGTATGCCGGATCGCGGAGCAACTGGAGATTCCTGTGAAAAACTTGGATGCACTGCTAAGCCGGGTGGATGCAGAGATCGGGATGACGAATAAGCGTCTGGAGCTGGAACTGGAGAGGACGAAACGGTATCGAATCCTCCTTGACCGGGTGAACGAGGCGATGTCTCTGCTGAAAAGGAAGCCTGAAAACGGAGAGACCCTTTACCAGGTGATCTACCTGGCCTATATCGTGCCGGAAAAGCTTCGTACCAGTGATATCCTGTATCGGCTGGGTATGTCATCACGGCATTACTACCGCCTGCGTGCGCAAGCGATTCAACTGCTGTCCTTGCGACTCTGGGCAGCACCTACTCCGGAGCTGGACGCCTGGCTGGAGCTGATGCAGCTGATGGAGAGTGGGGCGAATATGGTTTCTTAATTTACCTTGGTTGTAAGCTTAGTTCTGCTCCCGTGTCCTGGTTGTGGGATCTGTAATGAAAGCGAAGAGCGGATAGTAGAAGAAGTTAAGCCGAGGCTGCTTTTTCAACGTGAAGGTCTTTTACCGCATACTTGAGCAGATTCTCCGGGCGAGAATCGGGACGAACCCATTCTTCAATGGCTTCCTGAGGGAGTATCAGAGGCATGCGATCATGGATTTCTCTCAACTGCGCTGTCGGCTCCCTGGTTAGGATCGTGTAGACTGGGAATCCACCTTCAACACGGTAAAGCCCACAAAGCCAGGTGACAGTGGCTCCAGTCGGCTGGATCATGTATTTTGATCCTGTCTTAGTTTTTCCATCAGTGGTATGGTAGTGCTGCCACTCAAAGTACCACGATGCCGGAATAATGCAACGGTGTTGCTTCCAGGCTTCCTGGAAGGTAGGTTTCTCAGCGGCAGTTTCTACCCGGGCGTTGACTAAAAGGGAACGGCCTGGGATCTGGAATCCCCATTTCATGGGGTATGCCTTAGGCTTTCCGGACTTATCCGGAGCGATCACTGCAGTTACGTTGGTGGGTCGGATTTCCCCGGAAGAGATCAGAGGATGGCAAGCTTCCATGAAACGATATGTCAGTTGGGAACGCTTCACTGCCTCGACAATGTCGGATACTTCCTCGGCATCAATTTCAATAAAAAAGCGCGTACACATATATGGCCTCCTGATGCTCTGAATGAACGTATTCTCCCATTGAGGAAGTCACTTATTCACTCTGGCCAATGGTGGTGTAGCTATTGAAGAAACGCCTTCCCGCTTCAAACAGAACGGCATCCTCAACGACTCTCATGTATTCAAACCACTGGTCGTCTGTATGCTCCACAGTTTCAGCTAAGTCAGTGGCAAGGTTGCGCAGTTTAGTCCCTCGGTACAGGCCGTTGCGCCGAAATCCACTGATTTCTAAGATCAGGTCTGCCATTTCCTGATCCTCCAGACTGGCCACGCATCGGCCAAGCCAGCTATCGGTAGGCTCTATTGTCATCATAGCACGGACCTCCGTTTATTGCATGAGGGCTTTTCATCAGTATAGCGGCACTAGAGAGGAAAAGCAACAGGAAGCTTTAGAGGTGAGTGACCGCCAATGGCTTTCACGTTGATTTTAGGAAAAGAAAAATGAGGTCATAAACATGGCACACTCCCGTCGTAGACACGGGAGAGGACCTGTGATAAAATGATAGCGTCCCAAAATGGGGCCGGACAGAAGGAGAAGCCGTTTTCGCTGCAGTTTCGCAGGGGAAACGGCTTTTCTGCTGCCGTTTTCGGGGTATTTCCCGGGAAAGGAGGGAAGCTTGTGATCCGCAAAATGAAATGGAAGGGCAGGACCAGAACGATCTATTGGTCGCTCGTAGGGGTGCTCAGTGGGTGCCTGCTCTCGCTGCGCCCTGTGATGGCCGATACCATCTGGGATCGGTTCTCGTCCATCATGCGGGACGTGTACGGCCATGTGGCGGCGATCTCTACGATCGTGGCGGTCACCGTGGCGGCCATTGCCCTGATGGTGCGGATGATCTCCCGAAACCAGCGGGCGGTGGATGAAGCCACCACCTGGCTCAAGCGCATCGTGGTGACCTGGATCATCCTGAACACCCTGGGCTTTGCCGTGGCTTATCTGCAGCCGCTGGTGGCCGGCGGTCAGTACAGCGGGTAACGATCGGAAAACCGAGAAAACGGAGGTGGTCACTTGCTCGATTGGATTTTTGAGGGGATCGTCACCTGGGTCAGTACGGTGATGACTCAGCTGATGGATGCCGTTTCCGGGCTGTTCCTCAATGCGCTGGGGACTGATATGACAGCCATGGAGGAATACTTTCCCTTTGTACGAAGCGCCTTTTCGGTGATTCAGTATGCCGCATGGGCAGTGCTGTTCCTGATTACCGTATGGCAGCTGTTTCGAGTGTTCGGCGGGCCGGTGACAGAGGCGGAGAATCCCTGGACTTTGCTGCTTCGCAGCGGCGTGTTTGCTTTCCTGATTGGGGCGGCAAAGCCGATCTTCCTGCTGACCTTGGACATCGCCAGGGCACCATACACTGCCCTGATGGACATCTCCGTCTCCGGGGAGGAGTTTACTTTCGCCGGCGTGGAAGGCGCCCTGCGGACTGGATTAGAGGCGTTTGTGGAGATCCAGTCTGTGGTGGGGCTGCTGCTCCTGATCATTCTGATGATCGCCTTGGGCTGGAATTACTTCAAGCTCCTGCTGGAAACGGTGGAGCGCTATGTGGTGGTAGGTGTACTTTGCTACACCTCACCGTTGGCCTTCAGCCTGGGTGGCTCCAAATCCACCAATACGGTATTCAAGTCCTGGTGCCGCATGGTGGGCTCTCAACTGCTGCTTCTGGTGATGAACGTGTGGTTTCTGCGGGCCTTCAACAGCTCCGTGGGTCAGTTTGTAGGCAACGGAGGAAACCTCTCTAACGGGCAGGGCTCCATCTTCCTGTGGCTGTTCTGCGCCCTGGCTTTTCTCAAGTGCGCCCAGAAGTTCGATAGCTACCTGGCATCCATGGGCCTGAATGTGGCCCAGACCGGTTCCAGCATGGCCATGGAGATGGTCATGGCGGCCAAGGTCCTCAGCGGACTGGGTGTAGGTCCCAAAAGTGCCGGCAGTGTGTTCAAGGGGACAAGCTCGGCGGCCTCCGCGGCGGGATCTGCTGCCGGGGCAGGCTTTGCAGCGAACTTTGCCAACAAGTTCAAGGGCAATTCCTATGTCCGAGACGCTGTCGTCAGCGGCGGGACCCGTATGGGAGCCGGAGGGGCGGTGGGTTTTGTGGGTCGGGCTTTCGGTGGAATCGCCGCGCAGACCGGGACAACCCTGACGGGAGAGTCGGTTGCCTCTGTGGCCGGTCGTGCTCCGGAGGTCTCCGGGAAGATCGCAGGGGACATTGCCAATCGGAGTGTGTCCAACTATATTCCCGGCTTGGCCGGCAAACAGCTCTCTGAGACGCAGATCGCCGGCGGGCATATCAGTACCCGAGTGACGGGGGTGGACGGTCGACAGACGGCAGTGGAAATGTACTCTGCCGCTCAGTATGATCGACCGGATGGTCCCCACGCGGTGGCCACGGCCTCGGATGGTACCCAGTGGTACCAGACTGCTGTGGGTGCCGGCGCCATGAGCTTTTATGATGCCCCGATCTTTACGGGGACTGCCGCTGAGGCACCTCAGGTCGCAGCGTCTTTCCCGGAAGCTGGGGAGGGGATCTCCCTGCGCACTGTGGAAAATGGCGTCATGGAGGCTACCGGGGAGAATGGCTCAACGCTTTGGTATAACAGCGCTTACTATCAGGAGCCGGAGGCGCCTCATTCGATTCAGCAGGCTGTCAACGGTGTAGATTGGTACGCCATGCAGCAACCCGCAGAAGCGCCGGTATTTGAAACCGGACAGGCAGCGTTGGAGTATAACCGGGCGCAGTTTACCTCCTTCATGCCTGGATATGAGCGGGCAGTCACCGACATCGACAGCAGCCATCGAGAAGAGGGTCGCCTGGAAGTCCGCCATGAAGACGGCAGCGGCACTGCTTTCTTCGATGTGGCCCGGTATGAGGCGCCCCGGGGAGATTACCGTGTCTATGAGGATCGAAAAGGCAACCAGTGGTATGCCGTCTCCGGAGAGCCTTCTGTAGAGCGCAAGCCGGTCTATGAGCATGGGAAACCTGTTTACGATGGGGACAGTGTCAAGTCAGTCTCTGTAGAATCGGTGAAATACCGTGCTGTGCCATCCAGGTATGCGGAGCCCAAGCCCAGAATACTGTCGGAGGCGAAACCGCCCAGAAGAAAGCGGGGTGGATAAACGATGCCGGACATTCAGGAGATGGGGGATGGCAAAGATAATCTTGGCCAGGTCGGGAAAGAACTGGCTGGGGCTGCCTGGCGAGCCGGAGCAGAGTCTGCCAAGACTGCCGCAGTCAGCGGCGCTCAGGCTACGGCAAATGCCGCCGGCGCTGCCGTGCAAGCGGGAGCAGAGATGGGCTCGGCGGTTTCGGAAATGGCGGCGGGGACCGCGGCAGCCGGCCCTCTGGGTGCTGTGCTGTCCGGGATCTGGGCAACCAGGCACACCCTTTTCAAAGCGCTGGTCTCCTGCTGTATGGGACTGCTCTTTTTGATCGTACTCATCGTGTCCCTGCCGTCTATCGTGACCAATGGGGTCTTTGGCTTGGATGGGGTACAGCCCCGGGAGGGGGCCACCTTGATCGGTTCTTACGGAGAAATGTCTGACGCCGTGACCGAGATCATCGAAGAAGCATATGAGCTTTCCATGGAGCGGGTAGGGGAGATCATCCGGGAGGGCGGTTACGACGAAGCTCTGTCCATGGAGGCGTTGGTCAATCATGCCCAAGCCTCGGCCGGATACGACGTTTGCTACATCCTCAGCGCCTACTCGGCCTCCTTGGAGCAGCGAAACACCTCCAGGCAGGACCTACAGAATAAGCTGAAAGCCGTGCAGGATCGGGTGTTCCCGGTGACCTGGGAGGAAAAAGAAATTACGCGGCCTGCTCCGACACTTCAGCCACAGGCGGCGGGTGTCAGTCCCAGTCCGAGCCCTCCGGCCCCGCAGACGGAGACGGTCAAATATGTGGTTTGTACAGTCCAGCCCTTCGATCATGAGGCCATCACCACGGCCTTCAGTCTGGATCCGGAGGCACAGTACGGCCCGTTCCCTCTTTCTACGGGGGAGGCTATCCAAAAAATGAGTCTGGTGCTGAAGAAGACTCTATACGGATCCTATGCCGGCGGGGAAGCAGTGCCGCTGACAGATGCGGAGCTGATTGCTTTTGTCAACGCTCAGCAATGCAGTCCCATGCGCAAGTATATCCTGACAACGGCCCTTTCCCTGGTGGGGAAGGTTCCCTATTTCTGGGGCGGGAAATCAGCAGCAGGCTGGAATGACGCCTGGAACACTCCTCGCCTGGTGACGGCAGGCGGCTCGCCTACCAGCGGCACCATTCGACCCTTTGGGCTGGACTGTTCCGGCTTTTCAGACTGGACGTATCGCACGGCGCTGGGGATCAGCCTGGAGGCGGGCACCGGGCACCAGTGGGACAATTCCTATCCGATTGCCCGATCCGAGCTGCTGCCTGGAGACCTGGGGTTTCTCATGGATGACGACGGCCTGGACTGGAACCATGTGTTGATCTTTGCAGGATACGGCCCAAACGGTCAGAGGATGTGGGTTCACTCTACCGGCGGGGAAGGGGTGGTGCTCAACACACCCAGCTATGAGGCCGGTCTTGCCACCCGGAGGCCCTCCCAGGTGGACTTCGACGCTCTGCCTCCAGCGCAATAGAAAAGGGCAGGCTGCTGCCCGCTCTGATTCCAGTGCGTTTGTGAGGGATTCAGTTCCAGGATAGACTGGGTCTCCTCCCGTGTTCTGCGCAATCGCGCAGTTCCAGGTTGATCAGTGTCTGATAGGGGATGCCGGTGGATGCGGCGAGATCCTTAAAGTAATTGACGGTTTCAACATTCAGATTGATCGTAACCTGTTGCTTTAGTTGCTTGGCATAGGGATTTTTGATACCGTTGGAAAAATCGTATTCTTCGCGCATGATAGATACCTCCTTATCAAAGTTGATCATATTGTTTGGTTTCGTTGGTAGTCGCTTTTCTGGCTGAGATAATTCGGATTACCGTGTCAGACTCACGAAAGCAGTGGCAAACAACCAGTAAGTGAAGCTTTTCGCTTAGCCCGAGTAAGATGAATCGTTCTTCGTCTATGGAATGGTCTGGATCAGGGATAACTTTTGCCTCTTCATCAAGAAAGGCAGTCTGAGCCTCTTCAAAAGAGATACCGTGTTTCCTTTTGTTGGTCTCGTTCTTTGTCTCATCCCATTCAAAACGCAACTCGGTCACTCCTCTCTACCGGATAATTATATTATAATTATAGTATGAGCGTTTGTCAAGTCTACTCAATCCAGACAAGGTCTCTTGATTGGCACACACTATAGGAATTTGGCCACCGGAAGACCATCCCAGGTTGACTTCAACGCTCTGCCGCCGACGCAATAGATAAGAGCAGGCTGCTGCCTGCTCTGAAAAGGCCTATTTCAACAGTTTTGGATAGTCGGTGCGACCATTGACGATGCGGTAGATAAACACTCCAGAGTCTATGACCTTATATACGGCAACATAATCGTCGCACAGGACTTTTCGGAATCCGTTTGCAGCAAGCAGCTGGTCCGGATGAAGCGCTCCCATATAGGGATAGTCCTTTAGCATATCAATGGTGTCCAGAATCTTGTCTGTGATTCTCTGCGCAGAGTCGGTGCCCACCATAGTGAGATAGTAGTCGGAGATCCGGTCCAAATCCATCCAGGCTGAGGGCAATAAGAGAACCTTCAGTTTAGGCATGGTCGTATTTCTCCTTCAGTCGACGGCGGATCTCCTCTGTGGAGTAGGTTTCAGCCCCGGCAAGCCGAGCGAATTCGGCTTCCAGCACGCTGGCTCGATGCTCCAGCATTTTTTCCCGTTCCTCAAAAGCCTCAATACTCATAAAGACTCCATCGGCCTCACCTTTATTGGTGATGATGATGGGTTGGCCAGAAGCACGAGCCATCTTTGAGATCTGAGGGTACTCATTTCGTAGGGCGGTAGAAGGCTTCAGATTCAAATAATCATCTCCTAGCATTATTCTGATAGAATAATATCATACTCATTCCATAAAGGCAAGCCATTCTGGGCAAAAAGGAGGGAAGAAAAAGAATCCCGCAGTACTTATGTTTAGTTTGGGGTTCTGTTAATCCTCATAATGGCCCTTGCATGAGATAATCCATAAGCTACCGTCCACAATGTTGTAGACAGCCTGTGGCCGTGGTCGATGTGACGGCTCCATGCGTTGCGGTGCTTCAAAGGTTGGGGTGCCCAATGCCTTGGGAAAGACCGTTTCTCTCAATGTCTTTCAGCAGATCATTGATCTTTTTCATCATCTTTTTGTCTTGGAGCTGCCAGTACAGATAGTCAGCCCATGCTCTGTCGGACCATAGCTTATTCATCGGCTTCGACCTCGATCAACTCATGAAGTTGGCCTTTTCCGGCTTCCAACTGAGCAATGCCCTGGTCGATCATGGCGAGATATTCCGCATTGCGCGCGGCTTTTTGCAGCCGATTGTATTCGTCCAGGCTTATAATCACCACGTTCTTCTCGCCCTTTCGTGTCACGATAACGGTCTCTCCGCTATCTGTGGCTTTATCGCAATAGTCTTTCAGGTTGTTGCGGATCGTTGAATAATTGACTGCTAGCATGAATGGATCACCTCTTAAAGAATGCCAAGATATTGTACTGTTTCTTGTACAATATTATACTATCACAATGCACTCGTCTTGTCAATGCGGTTTGCAAGTGTCGCAATTTGGAAACGATGTGCTAATGAACCAGGCGGTGATTGAGCTCTCGGTGTGAAGGCCCTCCGGCGTCCAATGGGTTTTTATCATGGAGGAATCTTCCACCACTCGGTTGAAAAACACATTAGGGCCAGAGAGGGTGCGCCTCTTTGGATAAAAGGAGCAGATAGATGGAAGAAAAAGGATACAGCAACATCTATGCGATCCCGGCAAACTATACAGATTCCGGGAAGATCCTTGGCGGGATGCTGGAACCTCGAAACACCGTGGAGACATTGGTCCTGGTGGCCCTGGTAGGGTACCCGGAGCTGATGCTCTTCTCCATGCCCGGCATGATCCGGGTGGTGGTGATGGTGCTGACGCTGCTGCCGTTGGCAGTGGTATCCCTGATGGGCATCGACGGGGATTCCCTGGGACAGTACCTGGGGCATATCCTTCGGTTTGCCCTGCATCGCCGCGTATTACATTATAGAAGGGTGGGAGTACAGGTTGGGAAGGAACCGGGATACCAAAGCGACTGGCCCCGGCGGAAACGCCGGAAGAGCAGAGTTCGTACAAAATTATCTGCCGGTGAAGGAGATCCATCACGGGATCATTGAAACCACCGATGGCCGGTATATCAAGATCCTGGAGATCGAGCCCATCAATTTTATGCTGCGGTCCGAGGAGGAACAGTTCAACATCATCTCCTCCTTCGCCTCCTGGCTGAAGATCTCACCGGCTCGGCTGCAGTTCAAGAGCTTTACCCGCAAGGCGGATTCTGACCGACACATCAACCTGCTGCGGGAGGAGCTGGCCCTGGAAGAAAACGAAGAATGCCGTTTGCAGGGAGAAGGCTATATCCGCTTTGTCAAGGACGTAGGGAATCGGGAAGCTCTGACCAGGAGATTCTTCCTCATCTATCAGTACGAGGAGCTGCGCCATGGAGACAGCGAGGATTTCGGTCTGGTCTATTCCCAGATCCAGACCGTGGAGCAAAACGCCCGAGCCTACTTTCTGCAGTGCGGCAATGCGATCGTGCAGCCGAAAGACCCGGATCTCGCCCAGGCGGAGATCCTCTACCTGTTCTTCAATCGGCGCTCCTGCGTGGACGAACCCCTGCAATCCCGGGTGGATCGTGTTGTCCTGGATACCATGGCGGCCAAAGGTCTGACCGTAGGACTGGATGAGGTTCCCCGGATCCGGATCGGCAACTTCATTGCCCCTCGGGGGATCGACTTCACCCACAGCGGATATATCATCATGGATGGGCTCTACTACAGTTTCCTGCACATTAAGGGAAACGGATATCCCAATTCCGTGCGGGCCGGGTGGATGTCCACCCTGATCAACGCAGGGGAGGGGATCGACGTGGACATCCACCTGCGCCGGGAGAACCGCAGCCGCACCATCGATAAGGTGGCCCAGCGTATCCGGCTCAACCGCACCAAGCTCAAGAGTATGCAGGACACCAGTACGGACTACGAGGAACTGACCAATTCCATCCAGGCCGGATACTTCATCAAAAACGGGATCGCCAATTATAATGAAGACCTGTTCTATCTGTCAGTGTTCATCACGGTCTCCGCCAGAAGTTATGAGGAACTGGTGTGGAGACGGCAGCAGATGGTGGATCTGCTCAAGTCCATGGATATGTTTGTCAGCGAGTGCCGCTTCCAGCAGGAGGCGGCATTCTCTTCGGTGATGCCCTTTCTCAAAATCGCTCCCAGTCTGGAGCGCAAGGCCCAGCGTAATGTGCTGACCAGTGGGGCGGCGTCCACCTATCCCTTCACCAGCTTTGAACTCTCGGACGACGCCGGGGTGCTGCTGGGGATCAACCGTCACAACAATTCTCTGTGCATCGTGGACCTGTTCAACACCAAGAAGAACAAGAACGCCAACCTGAACCTGCTGGGCACCAGCGGGGCGGGGAAGACCTTCACCATGCAGCTGCTGGCCCTGCGAATGCGGATGAAAGGGATCCAGTGCTTCATCATTGCGCCTATCAAGGGGCACGAGTTTCGCCGTGCCTGCAAGCGGGTGGGAGGGGAGTTTATCCGAATCGCCCCCGGGTCGCCCCACTGCATCAATATCATGGAGATCCGGCAGACCACTTCTCCGGAGATGGAGCTCATCGACGAGATGGAAAGCAGCGAGATGGACTCCATGCTGGCCCGAAAGATCCAGCAGCTGATGACCTTCTTCACTCTGCTGATCCCCGACATGACCAATGAAGAGGAGCAGATGCTGGACGAGGCACTGATCCGGACCTACCAGAAATTTGGGATCACCCATGAGAACGAGAGCCTGTATGCCGATCCGGCAGCAATAACGCCCCGGATGAAGAGGATGCCTATCCTTGGGGATCTTCACGCAGAGCTGGAGAAAAACGAGATGACCCGACGGATCGCCGTGATCATCAGCAGGTTTGTCACCGGGTCCGCTCAGAGCTTCAACCGACAGACGAATGTGGACCTGAGCAATAAGTACATCGTCCTGGACCTGTCGGAGCTCAAGGGAAAGCTGCTGCCGGTGGGGATGTTCATTGCTCTGGACTACGTCTGGGATACGTTGAAGGCGGACCGCACCAAGAAGAAAGCCATCCTGATCGACGAGATCTGGCAGCTGATCGGCGCCAGCTCCAACCGAATGGCGGCGGAATTCTGCCTGACCATCTTCAAGACCATTCGCGGCTTTGGTGGGGCGGCCATCAGTGCCACCCAGGATCTCTCCGACTTTTTTGGCCTGGAGGACGGCAAGTATGGCCGGGCCATCATCAACAACTCCAAGAACAAGATCATTCTCAACCTGGAGCCGGACGAGGCGAAGACCGTGCAGGAGGTCCTGAAGCTGACCCCAACGGAGATGCGGGCCATCACCCAGTTTGAGAGGGGTGAGGCCCTGGTGTGCTCCAATAACAATAAGGTCCCGGTGGTCATCAAGGCGTCCCGAGAGGAGCAGGAGATAATCACCACCGACCGTGCGGAGCTGGAGGCACTGCTGAAAGAGCGCCGGAATGGGGAAGAATCGCCATTGCCGGCCAGAGAAGAGGGGTGAATCTATGCTGCTGCAGGAAGAGCAATTGATCGTCCATTGGCTCAGCCAGTATGGGGCACTGCCGGTCCAACTGGTCCAGAGGATGCTGCAAAAACCTCCGGACGCGGCCGGGAGGATCCTGCATAATCTCCGGCGCATGGGGAGGATCTCTGACATACGGGGTGGGTATTACCTGGGCCTGGACCCTCTGAGTGAGCCGGATCAGAGGACGATCCTGGCCCTGTGGGTACTGGTGAGATATATCGGACAGATCGGCCCTATGGACCATTACCCGGCGGAGTATCCCGCCCAGGTGTACTTCCTCAAGAACAGCACCGGCTATGAGATCGTGGTGCTGTACGACGGGGAAGAGAGCCGTGCTCGGTTGCTGCAACCGGAGGACGGGATGAAGTTCATTCTCGTGGTGCCCCGTATCGACATGGCGCAGCGGCTGGTGCTCCCGGAGGCGCCCAGCATGCTGGCTACGGTGGAGCCTGGAGTGGAGGGGACGCCTCAGGCGACTTTCTATTCGGAGGAGGTGAAGGCGCATGAGAAGTGAGCATCCGTTTCGTAAAGGATTAGTGAAGGTGGAGCGGAACATCCGTCGCATGGAAGGACTCGCGGTTACCGCCCGGTGGTACTGGGATTCTGAGAATCCAACCGCAGCCTATGAAAAAACTCTGGCCCTGGCAGAGACAGCTGAGCGAACCTTGCTTACCGCAAGAGACCTGCCGGTCTGTACAGGCGCCCCCAAAGCAAGGGAAGAGGTAACCCGGATCAGCCGGAATTGCATCCCGGTCGAGATGGGCTTTACCGGGAACAACTGGTTCTGTATTCGGTTTCCGGCGCTGCTGCCCAAGAAAGAGACCGGCTCGGCGCAGGTCGTCCGGTCCTTTCTCTACCCAGCGCTGGGAGAGTTCTTCCAGAGACTACCGCCGGTGCGGTACCGGGACTGCGTGCTGATCTTTCGGCATGTGTATAGCCGGGATCGGCCGGAGCGACAGCGTCGGGACCATGATAACATCGAGGTGAACATGGTTGCTGACGCCGTGGCCTTCTACACCATGCCGGATGATGGGCCGCTGGTCTGCGCCAGGTACTACTGCAGCGCCGCGGCCAAATCGGACCGCACAGAGGTCTATGTGGTTCCCCAGTGTGATTTCAAATACTGGCTTGCCATGGAAGCAGGGATGCCGGAGGAGGGGGTGCAGCTCCATGATACGCCCTATTGAGCCCTTGAAAAACAGGTGTAAAAACAACGCGTTCTGGCGACGGAAAAAAGTCACCTTGCTGTTTCCGGCCCGGAGCCCCAGAAAAACTAGGGGTTTCGGCACCGGGCCTCCTCGGAATTGCGCCAGAGAGAGCAGTCAACATGGCGCAAAATGCCGCACCCCGGGAGATGACAGCGGATGATCAACATCGTTCCCGGCAGTCACGCGGATCGGTTGATTCGGCTCCTGGCTCTGACGGGGGAGTTCCCTTATTGTTCCCTGCGCATGGTGGGGAATGAGCGCCAGTTGAGAAAGTTGGTCCATGAGATGACCGCCCCTCAGGAATACCGAAACCCAAGCACCGGCGAAAAGAAGACGGTGCGACTCTTGTCTCTATCCGGGAAGGGGGCGGAAAGGACTATCCGGTTCTATCGGCGAGCGTTCCCCATTCTGGAGTGGGTCGGGTGTCTGGAGTCGTATCTTGCGCGGACCCACGGCCATCGCTTTTCGGGAGATGCAGCACATCGGGAGAGAAACCATCGGGTAGCCGAGTCCGTCGCCATGATGATTCGAGCAGAGGTTGAATGTCGACCGGAATCCCTTCCGCGCCTTCAGATCCAGCGGATCCATCCTGTCATACCGGAACGGCCGGTGTTCTATTCCAGCACAGATCTCAAGAATGCCGGCGAGAACGAAGCCAATAAGACTATGTACACCAGACTGACCGGAGCGCTGTTTGCCGGCCGGAATTGTTATTCTGTCTATAACTCCAGAGACCGAGCCATGAAATGGAACGGTATGGGGGAGTTCAAAGCTCGGCAGTGGGTGACCGAGCTTGCCAGACTCAACAGCACGGTCTACTCGGTGGACGAGGCGATCCTGTTATTTCAGTCTGACCAATCTGCCATCCAAACAATCCTGGGGACGGAGAACTCCAGGGAATTCCGGTTTGACGCCGTGTATCCCCATGTGTACTTCGTTCCTATGGATGACTGGGGCATCCGGCAGCTGCGCATCATGACGCTCCCAGACTGGAAAGAGTGGGAGCTTGATATATTGTTCAATCCTGAAGACCGAACAGGAAACCTGGGTCGATTTGAGTCTGACGCCTTTGTCGACGGCCGGTATGTCTTCTCTTTCCTGGACGGAGATCTCGCCAGACTGATCCGGCTCCGGGAGGGTGCTCCAAAGGAAGAAACGATCGAGCTCATCTGCTATCCCCACCAGGTACCATTGGTCCGGGCACTGTTTGAATCCGCAGTTTCTCTGAGGACAGTGGAGCTGGATCAGGTGGAGGAAGACCTTCTGGAAAGGAGTGCCCCATGAAAAGAAAAGCGAGAATCCTGATTGCGTCTGTGATTGCATTGGGCTTGATCCCCTTGGGCTATCTCAGCGGGGTGATCTCCCAGGTGATCGTCCATCACCGCAACTGGGAGCAGGCCGGGGGGATGACCGGGCAAGCGCAGATCGACCCCATCAACTTCTCCATCGGCCAATGTTTCAGGCAGGCATTGACTGTCCAGGGGCTGATCGTGCTGGCGGTGCTGCTCTTCTTGCTGGCTGGCCTGGTCGCCTATCTGAAGCTTCGGGACCGATTCGGCGGCGATGTTGTCGACCCCCGGGGCTTTACCGTCAGCAAGAACGGACTCTACGGCACCTCCGGCTGGATGACCCAGCAGGAGATGCGGGACGTGCTGGAAATATCCGGGATCGAGAAAGCCCGGGGGATCATTCTTGGTGAGTCTGGGGGAAAGGCGGTATGCCTGCCGGTTGATACCAGACTGAACCGGCATATCGCCATTTTCGGCGCTTCCGGGACCATGAAATCTCGGGCAATAATACGCAACGCCCTGTTCCAGGACATCAGGCGCGGGGAGTCCGTGATCCTGACAGACCCGAAGGGGGAGCTCTATGAAGATACAGCCGAGCTCTTTCGCCAAAATGGGTATGAGCTCAGGGTGTTCAATCTGATTCATCCGGAGCACAGTGACTCCTGGAACTGCATGGCAGACCTGAACGGCGATACCAAGCGGGCCCAGATGGTGACCAACGTGATCATCAATAATACCGGCAGTGCCCAGGGGGATCACTTCTGGGACAATGGGGAAGGAAACCTGCTCAAGGCGCTGATCCTCTACATTGACCAGGATCCGACCCTGGCGCCGGAGGAAAAGAACCTTCCGGCGGTTTACCGGATGCTTACCAACAACAGTGAGAAGCAGCTGACGGCACTTTTTGATCGGCTGCCCATCGGCCATCCTGCCCGGGCGTCCTATTTTTTATTTGCCCAGGGGAGTGATACCGTGAAATCCGGAATTATTCTCGGTCTGGGGACTCGGCTGCAGGTACTGCAGAGTGCCGCGGTCCAGGGGATCACCAGTCAGTCGGACATCGACCTGACGGCGCCGGCGAAGAAAAAATGCGCGTACTTCATCATTCTCAGCGATTCGGAAAGCAGTATGGGGTTCCTCTCCTCGCTGTTCTTTTCCTTTCTGCTGATCAAGCTGCCGGCCTACGCGGATGATTTCTGTGGCGGGTGCTGCCCGGTGCCTGTCAATCTGATCCTGGACGAGTTCAATAATATCGGCAGGATCGGCGGGGACCCCACCGGCAAAGACTTTACCCGATCGCTGAGTACCGTGCGCTCCCGGGATATCCGGATCATGATCGCGGTCCAGAGCATGGGCCAGCTGCAGAACCGGTATCCCAACGGCCTGTGGTCAGAGATCACGGCCAACGCAGACGTCCAGCTGATGCTGGGTTGCTCCGATCAGCTGACAGCGGAGCAGTTTTCCATGCGCAGTGGGGAGATGACCATCCAGGTGGATTCCACCTCCACCACCAGAAGGACTTTGGCTTTGACCCGGATGGTACCCCAGTATCGGGAGACGCAGGGCCACGGCCGCAGGCAGCTGCTGACGCCAGACGAAGTGCTGAGGCTGAAGAACGACGAACTCCTCTGCGTGCTGCGGGGAGAGAAGATGCTGAAGCTGAGAAAACTTGACTACACCCGGCATCCCCTTGCATCAGAGATTCAGAAGACATCCGTGCTGAGCTACCAGTCTGCCAGACCGGAACCCGCGCAGAGAAAGCCGGACCCTGTCCGGAAAGAACACAGACCCAGGCTTTACCAACAGGCGAAGCCGCCGGAAGATTTTTAAGAGAATAAGGAGGTAGCATCGATGCCCAGAACGAAAAAGGAGATAGCCCCTGAGGAAGAAACGCCGGTTCAGGAGGAGCAGATCCTGGCGGATCCGGCTGAAAGAGATTCCGCTGAGGGAGATGTATCGACCGAGACGGAGCCGGAGGAACTCGATGGGAATCAAGAGCTTCTGCCGCCGGAGGCTGAGGGAGAAGAAGCTGATGCTGATGGGCCCAGGCGGAGACTTCGGGCCAAAAAGACTCGGCATGTGGTGACCATTGATGATCATCGCACTGCGGTCAGCGACAACGATCGCGCCAATGAGAAGATGCTGGATCTGGTGGAGTCCATGAAAGCGGGCCGCATCCTGACGGATACGGTCCAGGGAGTGGAGATGTCCGAAACGGGGGAGAGGTCTCGGGCGGTCCTGTATCATGGGGATTTTAAGATCCTCATCCCGGACACAGAGTTTGTCCGGCTCCCGGAGAATCTCAACAACCGGGAACCTGCCGGAATGCTTCACGCCATGACGATCTCGCGGCTGGGAGCGGAGGTGGATTACGTGGTCAAGGGCATGGACCCTGAGAACCGACTGGCGGTGGCCAGCCGCCTGCAGGCCATGAGAATGCGCAGCAGGAGGCACTATCAGAGGGAGACGCAGGCAGGCGTTTACTTGGTCAGACCCGGCAAGCTGGCGGAAGCCAGAGTGGTCGCCGTTCTCCAGACCGGCATCTTTATGGATGTGCTGGGCGTGGAGACCTTCGTCCCATTGGAAGAGCTGAGCTATCAGCGGATCTGGGACGCTTCCCGGATGTTCCAGTCCGGCCAGCGGATCCTGGTGCGGATCCTGGAGATCGAACGCTCTGACTTGAAGAATATCCGGGTCACCGTTTCGGTCAAACAGGCCGGCGTCCATCCTTTTGTGAGATCCGGATGGAAGTTTAAGGTGGGGGAGTGCTACGTGGGCAGAGTCAGTATGGTCGACTTTTCCGGAGTTTTCGTGTCCCTGGACGGCGGTGTCGACTGTCTGTGCGGTTATCCGGCCAGGGGCCGACCGCCCCGGGGCGCCCGGGTAACGGTGCGCATCTTGGGAATCGAGCCTGAGACAAACAGGATCTGGGGAGCCATCACCCACGTTTCTGCAGCCCGGCTGGATGAGTGAGCCTATGGAAAACGCTGATTGCTGCCGCGATGAGCGCGGGAGCCAGGCGGAGGTCATACGGCTCACCGAGCAGCTATTGATCCGGCAGAGCTTTGAGCATGAAGCGGAGCATGTCTTTTCCACTTGGTATTCCGGCATGTATGTGCAGATCGACCTGATCCCAGAGGAGAGCCAGATGGTAATCTCTTTTACCAGCGCCATGAAACTCTCCGGGATCCAGCGGCAATACCGGCAGCTGAACACGCTCAATCGGGAATGCAGCTTTGGCGCCCACCTGATGGACCCCACCGTCGGATGCTATACGTTCAGAGTATCAGTATGGCTGAGTCGGCACATTACATCCAAGCAGCTTTATATATTATTGGATCAGTGCTCGGGTCAAGCCCAAAAAGGAGTGATTCGATTGAGAAAAAAGCTCCCAGACTGAGATCAGGTCAAAGTCAGTCTGGGAAAACAGGTAGAATAGTAAGAAATCGAAGAAATGTTCGATTTTCTATTGACTTTTTTCACTCCTTCCTCCATACTGAAGATGACTTCAGAACGGAAGGAGAGAATATTCATGAAAAAAGTCACAGTCGCCCTGTTGTTCCTGATGCTTCCATTGATCTTTTCCTTGCAGGCTTCTGCCGAAGCGTCAAAGCGATTTCTGGATGTGGATGAAGATGCCTGGTACTACAATGCCGTGGAGTACGCCGCCGAAAACGGGCTGTTCGCTGGGACAGGAGATGGTAAGTTCAGCCCGGAGATGCCCATGACCCGCGGGATGTTCGTCACGGTGCTGGGGAGGCAGGCCAGGGTCAGCAGCGAGAAGCCTAGGACCACCAGCTTCAACGACGTGGCTCCCGGCGCCTACTATGCGCCCTTTGTGGAGTGGGCTGCCGGGAACAGCATCGTCAGCGGGAAAGGCGGCGGGCTCTTTGGCCCCAACGATCCCCTGACGCGGGAACAGTTGGTGACCATCCTGCACCGGTACGCCCAATTCGCCGGGCTGGACCTCAGTGCCGGGCGCACGACCCTGGACGCCTACCTGGACAAGTCCCAAATTGCCGGGTACGCTCAGCAGGCCATGACCTGGGCCGTGGCTCACCACATTGTGGGCGGCGCGGACGGCAAGCTGCTTCCCAAGGCCGAGGCCACCCGTGCCCAGGTCGCCCAGGTGTTCCTCAACGCGAAGGGAGTGCTGAAAACAACCGGCGAGCAGGAGGTGAACCCCAGTACTGACAGCGTGGAGCTGCGGGAGCTCAAACGTCTGGTGGCCCAGCGGCTCCCCGTTTCCTGCCAATGGGATGAACGGGCGCTGCGGGCCGGGTGGTACGGCCCCATGAGCCTGTCCAAGAACGGCTCCCTGGAGAACATCGCGGACGGGTGCATCTATTTGCTCACCAAGCTGGACGGGATCACCTACGACGTCTACTATATCACCGAGGGCCCAAAGGACAGCTTCACCTGCTATTACGGATGAAGAGGCCAGGGATCGGGTTGATATTTCAGCCTCCTTGTGGCACTATAATGGTCAGTAGAAGCTTATTGTAGTTCGGGAGGCGATACAACATGGATTATACGGCTCATCTTGTCTGGGACCCGGAAGCCGCCGTATGGGTGGCCACCAGCGAGGATATCATGGGCTTGGTTTTGGAATCCGGCTCTGTGGATGCGCTGATCGAGCGGGTCCGCATTGCAGTCCCGGAGCTGCTGGAGCTGAATCACCAGCCTGCTGTCACTTTCATTCGTTTCCAGATCGAGCGGATCGTAAGGATGACTTCCTGATGGCCAAGTACGAAAAAGACGTATAGTTCGCTCTTTTCTTGTAGACTCCAAGAGCAAATCTCAGCGAATCATATCCAGTGGCAGGCAAAAGAAAGCGCCTTCCCGAAGGAAGGCGTACTGATAGTTCCAATCGTTATTCCCGTTCCTGCATTTCTTCAAGGAACAGGCCAAACACGTAGTTGGGCGACTGGCCATAGAGACCGGTTTCGTCATCCGCAAAGGACTCTCCCGTCGCTGACCGATAGAACATGTCCAGAGCTGAGTTTTCGTCGCAATCAAACCTTTCCTGAATCATCTTAACAATGTCAGGGAGAACTGCGGTTCGGACTGTACCATGCTTTTCCATTTGGTTCACTCCTCTACAGTGTAGCTCTTCACAAAGTGAAGATGTTCCATCGCATGATCACTGCAAAAAGCGATTTGGTTATTGATTCTCTCAAACTTCAGCCGATCTACTGCATCCTCTTTTCTCATGATGCCTTGCATGACGAATGACACCGTCTCACCCACATTGTCGTTGGCAATTTTTCCTTCAACAATATCGAATCCATGAGAATAACCAATGTCACTTCGACATCTCATCACCATTTCCAGCCATTCCAGATCCGCTTTCTCATACTTCTTGTATGAGAGGCCGGAAAGATCTTCATCCCACTCGTACACATTGACCACGCCTGGGCAGTCGGAATGGTGCACACGGCTCTCGATCTTTGCTCTGCGCAGCGCCCAGCGCTCAGCCTGTTCCTGAATATCTGTGGTGTAGAAGGCAAAACCAAAGTCCCGTCCGATCTCTCTGCGGATGATCCCGGGCTGCCGAATCTCTAAAGTCGTCCCGTGATAAAGAATCATGCGGCGCCGCCTTTCAGGTATTCATCAAAAAACTGCATGAGGTATTCCACGCCCATGCCGTGAAGATCCTCGTAGTCGCTGTCCAGCAAGGCCAGCAGACCTTCTCTGGCAAACAACGCATAGACCTGATTGCTGGGTTTCCCACTGTGCATGGCATAATTCTCAATGCAGAAGGCCTTAAATGACAGCTTGCTCATAGGCTCACTCCCTTACGTGGTAGTATACCACAGCAAACGCTCTTTTACAAGCGGAACCAGAGGCCTTCCGTTCCATTGCGCTGAATAAACCGAAGTGGAATCCATCATGAAGATCTTATGGAATTCATGAGACTTAAGAAACCGATATGACCCACAAAGAATGACTGGCAAAGAGGCCGCTGAGCGATCAGCGGTCTTTTCTTTTGCCCAAAATCAAGAAGGAGTTGAAAAGACCTATGAAGAAAAACAGAATCATTGCCCTGCTGCTGGCCATCGTCCTGTGCATTGGGATGCTGCCGCTGTCCGCCTTTGCGGAGGAGCCGGAGGTTCCCACGGAAAGCGTGGCCTCTGAACAGCCGGAGGATGGCGACCCTATCGCCCTCCCCTCTGAGGAGCCGGAGGACGCCAGCCAGCCGGAAGAGGAGATCACCGCCGCGCTGGAGGATACCCCCGACGGAGAGGAGATTATCACCGCGCTGGAGGATACGCCTGACAGCATTGAGCCCAGCGCAGAGCCGGAGCCCAGCCCTATCCCCGACCCGGAGGACAACGAGGATCGTGAACGGGCCCCTGCCGGTCCCAGCGAGGACGACCCCATCATGGCCTATGACGGCATGGCTGTTGCCAGGGAAAGCAAAGCCGCCCCCGTGCTGAAAAAGGGCCTGCTGAAAGCTGCCGCCCGTGTAGGCGACACCGGCACCATGCGGGTGCTCTATTATGTGTTCAAAGAGGATGTGGGCAACACTGCCAGCTTCGGCCACATAGAACGGCTTCCCGCAAAGGCCGTGCTGACAGACGGCATCTACAAGGCCGCCTACTGCCTGGATTCCGAACTGCTGGCCAGCAACGGCACCTCCTACACCTGGGACACCATGGAGTGGGCCAACAAGCGTCTGGTGGGCGATGTGCTGGCCCTGGGCTTCCAGTATGTGGGCAGCTCCGGGTGGAGCGCGGAAAGCGCCGAGAACTACAAGTGGGCCGTGTGCCAGCTCATTGTATGGGCCATCCAGAACGGGAAGATCACCCGGAACACAGACGGCATCCCCTATTTCTCGGCCCAGGTGGACGCGGATATGCAGACAGCCGCCAACCACAGCTACAATCCCTCCGGGATGATGGCTTACTACAACAGCCTGAAAGCCGACCTCATCAAGCTGCGGAAGATCCCCAGCTTTGCCGGACGAACGGCCAGCACGGCCCCGGCCATCAAGCTGAGCTGGAACGGCAGCAGCTATGGGGTCACTGTCACCGATTCCAACGGGGTACTGAGCCGCTTTAGCTTCTCCGTGCCCGGCGTCACCCTGTCCCCCAGCGGGAACACCCTGACCCTCTCGGCCAGCGGAGGCGACGCCGGAGAGAAAACCTCCCCGGCTGCCACCTATGCGCCCCATATCGGTGAGGGGGCCGTGGCCGTCTGGAAAACCCAGGACGCCAGCTACCAGCGCATGGCGGTCTATGACAGCGGCGGTGAGGTGGACCCCATCCCGGCATATATCAAGGTCAGCTTTGACGCCGTGGGCAGTGCCGGGTTGAAAAAGACCTCTGAAGATGGCATTGTCAGCGGCATTTCATTCACCATCACCGGCTCGGATGGCAGCTCCGTCACCAAAACGACGGATTCTTCCGGCAGCATCTCCCTGGACGGCCTGCCCATCTACCAAGACGAGGAGCGGATCACCTACACCGCCACCGAACAGACGCCCATCCGATACGTCACACCCCGATCCCAGACCTTCCAGCTCTATGAGGGCCAGGAGACCAGCCTGTCCTTTGAAAACCGCCTAAAGAAGTGGAGCGTCAGCGTCACCAAGAGCGACCGGGAAACCACCAGCGCTCAGGGCGACGCTTCCCTGGGCGGGGCGGTTTACGGTATCTACAAAGATGGCATCCTCCAGGACAGCTATACCACCGATGCTTCCGGCAGGTTCACCAGCAAGGAGTATCCCTGCGGCACCGGGTGGACCCTGAAAGAAATTTCGCCCAGCACGGGCTACCTGCTGAACGAAACTACTGTTTCGATTGGCCTGGAGCCCGGCAGCACCAGCATCGAGTACAACGCCACCAGCAAATCCGTGGTGGAGCAGGTGAAGAAAGGCCGCATCAGCATCGTCAAGCACACGGATACCGGGGAGACCCAGATCGAGACTCCGGAGACCGGAGCCGAGTTTCAAATCTATCTCACGGCTGCGGGCAGCTATGCCAACGCCAAGGCCACCGAGCGGGACACCCTGACCTGCGATGACGCCGGGTTTGCCCAATCGAAGTTCCTGCCCTATGGCCGGTACACCGTCCACCAGACCAAAGGCTGGGACGGGCGGGAGAAGATCACCGATTTCCAGGTGTTCATTGCCGAGGACGGGAAAACCTATCCGTTCATCATCAACAATCGCATCTTTGAGGCGTATATCCAGGTGGTGAAGCTGGACGCCACCACCGGGCGGGTCATCCCCGCCAGCGGGGTGGGCTTTAAGATCAAGGACCTGACCTCCGGAAAATTCATCACCCAGCATATCAACTATCCCACACCCCAGGACATTGTGGTGTACTACACCGACGTGACGGGAAAACTCATGCTGCCGGACACTTTGGGCTACGGCACTTACCAGCTCATCGAGACCAACAGCGCCTACGGCTACACCCTGGCGTCGGAACCGGTGACCTTTGTGGTGGAGGGCACCAGCAAGACCGTCACCGTCACCATGCAGAACACCCCGCAGATGGGACAGATCAGCCTGGAGAAAACCGGGGAAGTCTTTGCCAGCGTCACCCGCAGCGGGGAAACCTATCAGCCGGTGTTTGAAGTCACCGGGCTGGCCGGAGCGGTGTACGCCCTCTACGCCGAGGAGGATATTACCACCCTGGACGGCACCCGGCGATTCGCTGCCGGGGAGCTGGTAGAGCAGGTGGAGACCAACACCCAGGGCAAGGCCACTTTCCCGGCGGTGAACCTGGGCCGGTATAAGGTAGTGGAAGTAAAGGCCCCGGAGGGGTATGTGAAAGACCCCACTGAATACCATGTGCATTTGGAATACGCTGGGCAGACCGTGGCCCTGGTGACGGAGCATCTGGAGTGCACCAACGCCCGGCAGAAAGTGCAGATCGACCTGCTGAAAACCTGGGAGCAGGACGAGACCTACAATCTGGGCATGAACAGCGAGCGGGACGCCATCCGATTTGGACTGTATGCCGCGGAAAAGATCACCGCCCGGGACGGGAGGGAGATCCCCGCAGACGGGCTGCTGGAGGAGATCGGCGTGGACGAGCACGGCAAGGCGATGTTCTCCAGCAATCTTCCTTTTGGCCGGTACTATGTGAAAGAAACCAGCACAGAGGAACACTATAATCTCAACTCCACCCGCTATCCGGTGGAGTTTTTGTATGCCGGTCAGCAGGTGGCAACGGTGCGGCTCCACGCCAACGATGGACAGCCCATTGAAAACACCCTGATCCGGGGCCGGATCGCCGGGAGGAAAACGGATGACGACGGTAAGGCCCTGGCTGGGGCGATGTTCGGCCTGTTCCCCGGGGACGCCACCAACTTCGATGACAGCAAGGCCATTGTCACGGCCACCTCAGATATTCATGGCCTTTTCACCTTTGACCGGGTTCCCTACGGGGTGTACAAGGTCCGGGAGATCCTGGCGCCCTATGGGTATGTGGCTGACACCAAGACCTACCCTGTCACCATCCGGGAGCAAGGCCAGGTGGTGGAGATCGCCAGCGTGAACAAGGCCCAGAAAGGAATCGTCAAGCTCTCCAAGGAGGGTGAAGTTTTCGCCTCTGTGACGGAGGAAGATGGACGGTATATCCCCAAGTATGAGGTCAAGGGTCTGGCCGGAGCGGTGTATCAGATCATCGCCGCGGAGGATATCTACACCTATAACCACACCCTCAAGGCCCATAAGGGTGACGTGGTGGACACCATTACCACCGGGGCGGACGGCACGGCCCAAAGCAAGGAGCTGTATCTGGGCAACTACACCGTCAAGGAGACCAAGGCGCCTTTCGGCATGGTCCTCAACGCAGTGCCCCAGCTTGCCGCCCTGACCTATGCGGGCCAGACGGTGGAAGTCACCGAGACCAGAGTGGGCTTTACCAACGACCGGCAGAAAGTGGCTATCGACCTGAAGAAGTCCGTGGAGCTGGACGATCTCTTTGAGATCGGCAGGAATGGCGAGGCCGAAGCCGTGGCGTTCTCTCTCTTTGCGGCAGAGAAACTCACCGCCGCTGACGGCACCTTCATCCCTAAGGACGGCCTGGTGGATGTGATTATTCTCTCTGACCTTGTGGAGCAGGACGGAAAGCTCCACGCCAGTGCCGCCTTTAGCGCGGACCTGCCCCTGGGCACCTACTATGTCCGGGAAACCAGCCTGGACGAACACTATCTCCCGGCTCCAGATTACACCGTGACCTTCACCTATGAAGATCAGACGGTGGAGATGGTGGCCCTGTCCGTGAATGACGGGCAGGAGATCGAGAACAAGATCATCCGTGGCCGGGTGCAGGGAAAGAAGCTGGACGATGACGGCAAGCCCCTGGCCGGGGCGCTCTTTGGCCTGTACCAGGGTGCGGCCACCGATTTCTCCAAGGAGAACGCCAAGCTCACCGCCATCTCCGACGAGGAGGGCAACTTCGCCTTTGAGGGCGTGCCCTACGGGAGTTACCTTGTCAAGGAAATCTCAGCTCCCTACGGGTACGTGCTCCCCACAGACGTCTTCCCAGTGATCATTCAGGAAGAGGGCCAGGAGATCGCCATCGAGAGCGTCAACAAGGCGCAGCTGGGGATCATCCGGGTCTATAAGGAGGGCGAGGTCTTTGCCAGCGTCACGGAGGAGGATGGGTTCTATACGCCCGTCTACGAAGTGACCGGCCTGCCCGGTGCTGTGTATGAGATCACCGCGGCGGAGGACATTGCAACGCCCAATGGTACGCCCAAGTTTGCAAAGGGCGAGGTGGTGGACATCATTACCACCGATGACACCGGCCACGCCGAGAGCAAGCCCCTCTACCTGGGGAAGTACAACGTGACGGAGATCAAGGTGCCCCACGGCATGGTGCTGCATGAGGAGCCGCAGACGGCCATCTTGGAATATGCCGGCCAGTTGGTGCAGATCACGGAGACTAGCACCAGCTTCACGGACGTGCGACAGAAAGTGGCCATCGACCTGGTGAAGTCCGTGGAGATCGACGACCAGTACAAGCTGGGCCGCAACGGAGAAGCCGAGCAGGTGACTTTCGGCCTCTTTGCCGCAGAGGACATTCCTGCCAAAGATGGGACGGTGCTTCCCAAGGACGGCTTGCTGGAGACCGTGACCCTCGCCGAGTTGCAGGAGGCTGAGGACCGCTGGGCTGGCAAGGCTGCCTTCACGGTGGACCTGCCCCTGGGCAGCTATTATGTGCGGGAGACCGGGTTTGACCCCCATTATCTGCTGGCGCAGGACTTCCCGGTGGAGTTCTCCTATGATGACCAGACCGTGCAGGTGGTGGAACTTCACCTGAATGAAGGCGAGCCTATTGCCAACGACCTGATCCGAGGCTCTCTCAAAGGCCAGAAGAACGACGAGGACGGCAAGGGCCTGGCCGGCGTCACCTTTGGACTGTTCTTCGGAGACGTCGAAGACTTTAAGAAAGAGGATGCCATCCTCACCGTGCAAACCGGAGAGGACGGAGCTTTCGAGATCGCCGGTATTCCTCTGGGCCAATACCAGCTTGTGGAGCTGGAGACCCTGCCCGGCTATGTCCTGCTGGCCGAGCCGATCCCCGTGGAGATCACTGAGGACGGGCAGGTGGTGGAGCTGGAGCCCATCGTGAACCTGCACACCAAGGTGCAGATCTCCAAGCAGGACTTTACCACCGGCCAGGAGCTGCCGGGGGCCAAGCTGGAGATCCGGGATAAGGATGGCAAGGTCATTGAGGAATGGGTCAGCACTGACAAGCCCCACCTCATTGAGCGGCTGCCCGCAGGCAAGTACACCTTGCGGGAGATCACTGCCCCTGAAGGCTACGATGTGGCCGAGGAAGTGCCCTTTGAGGTGCAGCCCACCGGGGAGATCCAGCAGGTGGTCATGAAGGATAAGCCCACCCCCACGGTGCCCAATACCGGGGATCAGCGCAAGGTGGCTACCGCGGGATTCATTCTGGTGCTCTCTATGTCCGGGGCGGCAGTCCTGTTCATGCTTCAGCGGAGGCGAAAGAAACAGTGAGGAAACTGAATCTAAAGATCGTTGCGGGGTTGTTTTTGCTGGCTGTGGCTATCGCAGCAGCTGTGTGGCTGTTCTTTCAGTTTGAGGAGGGGTACACCCAACAGGTTCAGTTCCGGGAGCTGTCCCACGCTACCGTAAACTCCCCAGATTCATTAGCGAATCCAGCCTCTGATTCCGGGTATCTGGAAAGCCTGTTCAACCACGGTAAACCTACAGCCCAGCTAGAAGTCAGCGCCAGCGCTGGCGAACTGGAGGATTCTCTCGCGGAGAGCATCCAGGAATCGGAGACCGTGCATGACTTACCGGCCCTCCAGGGAGAAAACCCGGACTGCATCGGCTGGGTGCGGGTGCCCGGCACCGGCATCGACTATCCCATCATGTGGACGCCGGAGGAGCCGGAGAAATACCTGCACCTCAGTTATTGGGGCGAGTATTCCAATTACGGTGTCCCTTTCCTGGACGCCCGCTGCACCCCGGCCAGCGGCAACCTGATCCTCTACGGCCACAATATGTTTGACGGCACTATGTTCACCCCGGTGCTGTACTTCACGGAGCCGGAAGTGCTGGCAAGCTGCGGCACTATCCAGGTGGAGATCGGCGGCGAGACCCGGACCTACCAGGCCTTCGCCGCTGCCCACATCACCACGGCGTCCCCGATGTTTCGGTATGTCCATCTCGCCACCCCGGAAGCCGTGGCGGACTTTCTGGCGGCTGTTCAGGCCGAGTGCGGACAGGGTCTGGAGCCCGGTGAGGGTGCCGAGTTTGTGACCCTGGTGACCTGCGACGTGAGCCGGGAGGATGGCCGGGCGGTGGTGATCGGGGTGAGAGAAAAGGAGTCCGACACATGAATAGAATGAGAATGCGCGCACTGTTGACGATAATAGTACTGATATTTCTGGCAGTTTTCTGTTCTGGTTCTGCTTTGGCCATGAAGGACGGGACCGAGGAGCAGACCCTCCAGGTAGCTGAGCCTTCTCAATTGATAATCCACCTGAGTCGGGACCAGGCAGGTGCGGTCTTCTGCCTTAAGACTGATGTGGGGATGTACCCGGGGAATATCACTGCTGATGAGACGGGAACCCTGCGAGTGGAGATCGGGGGAAGCAGTTTCTATGAACTGACGCTGTTGAACACGAAGCAGACGCAAGCAACCGTATTCGACGAGGCTTCACTCTCGGAGGAGCCGACAGCCAGACCAAATCCCCAGGAGTCTCCATATTCTACAGAGGAATCGGCAGGGGAGAGTCTCAAAATACCATTCCTGCATATCGCGGTGTTTGTAGCCTGTTTGGCTATTCTTGCCATACTGGCTTTTCTACATTTCAGAAAGCGAAATCAGTATGACAACGAGGAGTAATACTGTCAGACTGATACTGAAAGTCAACAAAAAGAAAATTTGTTCGATTTTTATTGACAAACCTTGCTCGCTATGTTATAGTACAAGCGAAGCAGGAGCTTGCGCCCAGGCTTTCGATACTTCAGAAGTCGACCTGGAGTCAGACCCTTTCAGAGGGGAAGGGGAATCGTTACGGATCAGGTGGATCCACAATGGTGCAGGCTGCCTTGAGATCAATGCCGGAGGGCTGCATGGGTGTTTTCCCAGCGCTCTCCGGCTTTTTTCATATTGGGAGAATGGTCATGAAAAAGAAAAAGAAGGGCGACATCGCCCGTATGAAGTGCCCGTATTGCGGCAGCACGGTGATCTACCGATCCGCAGACGGGATCTATAAGGAAAACTCCAAGCGGGAGATGCTGTACGTGTGCTCTCGCTATCCGGTCTGTGACGCCTATGTCCGGATCCACCAGGGAACGCGGATCCCGATGGGAACGCCCGCCAATGGGGAGCTGAGGGCGCTTCGGGTGCAGGCCCACAGAGAGTTCGACCTGCTGCATACCAGTGGCATCATGACACGATCTCAGGCTTACCGCTGGTTGGCGAAGCTGGTGGGACTCCCTGAGAAAGAAGCACACATTGGGAATATGGGGGAGTACAATTGCAAGCGAATCATCGAGAAAAGCAGAGAGTTCCTGGAGAAGCAAGGGATAGAGATCCCGGTGGCCTAAGGCATTGGGTGCTGGCTCCGCTGGTCGCTTTCTTTGGAACAGTCCTTTTATTTCAGACAGTTTTTCTGGTAGGTGTCGTGCCAAGTGCTTCCATGGAACCGATCCTGCATGCCGGAGATCCAGTATTAGGGGTTCGGCTCATAGAGGAGATCCGTACAGGAGACATCATCGTTTTCCGTCACGAGGGGAAACTGCTGGTCAAGCGGGTGGCGGCCACAGAAGGAGAGAATGTGATCCGTGGGGGAGACACCTTGACAGTCCCAGCAGGTTCATTCTATGTGTTGGGCGATAATGCAGAAAACTCCCTGGACTCCCGGTATTGGGAGGATCCGTTCGTGCAATCTGAGGATGTGCTGGCAAGGGTTTTCGGGGTGGAATAGACGGATAGAATCCTCGAATTGGTGAAAAACCGGTTGCAAAAAGAGACAAAATGGGATATATTGTCAATCGAGTGAGTAATCTGGAGGGTTGATTGATGAGATACCAAATTTTTCAGGCGCCGGGGATGTTCAGTGGGGAGCCGGCGCGCGCACAGCGGGTGGGTACAGTCAACGGAAGCAGCGTGAGAAGCGTTTCCCCTGAGCTTTCCAAGACTGTGCTGGATTACGTGAAGAAAGAGTACAAAGTTGAGACGGGCGATGTGGTGATCACTCCTGTGATGGATGACGGCTACAGCAAGGAGACCAAGACGCGCTTTCTGTCCCTGAGAGCATTTGTCAAGATGGCTTCCGAGAAACCGAGCATCTTTAACTTCTATGTTGTTGAGACGGAGCTTTGATCCTCTTTCAAGATGGCCTAGCAGCATGTCACCCTGAAGGTACCTGTGGGAGACTACGACGATATTATAAACTTGCCCACCATCATTCTGAAGCTTGGCAGCCCCAACGACAGCCAGGCGGCGATTAGATAAATAAAAATAGAATACAACGATAAAAGGCGGGCTCACTAGCTCGCCTTTTGCACTATCGGGATATGCCAGCCGGTGCGTCAACTCTCGGCCGCTTTCAGTTTCAGGTTGATGGTGTTGAGCACCCGCTTTTTGTTTCGGGTCCACTCCGGGGCCAGCAGCAGGGGACCGGGGG